>OGPC01000048.1_pt1 | contig 110336 bp, 78 predicted proteins | sample 1552911 | NCBI WGS metagenome assembly OGPC01 (sample SAMEA2580248, study PRJEB22360) | human gut metagenome | biome: human gut; feature: human-associated habitat; material: faeces | place: Denmark | collected 2008/2010 | reverse complement strand
CTGGTGATTGGGGCTAAGTCGTAACAAGGTAGCCGTACCGGAAGGTGCGGCTGGATCACCTCCTTTCTAGGGAGATAAATCTTCTAGAGAGAAAACACTTTAACTCGAATGGAGGGCAGGAGCCCGTCCGGTAGATGTCCCGCCAGGATAAGTCCCCGCAGCACCCGGTCCCCGGGGTCGCACCCGCGTACCTTGAGAGCCGCATAGCGATAGGAGAGAGATGGAAGAGTATCCTCTTCCAGACTCGATTCTTTTCTGCGATTAAATCAAGAATGATAGCAATCATTCATCCGATCCAAACAAGAAGAATTCACTTATATATGAGTGAGGAGCATCTGATCGCGAGCACAGTGAAGACACTGTGCCGCGGTATGAGATACCCGAATTGCGACATACGAGCGCTATTCATGATATCGATTAATTAGATTAATTAGCGACACGTGGATATCCCGCGGGCCCGATGCGGTCCCGCAAGATACCACGGGCGCACGGCGGATGCCTTGGCACAGGGAGCCGATGAAGGACGCGGCAAGCTGCGATAATCCCCGGCGAGGAGCACACATCCTTCGACCCGGGGGTCTCCGAATGGGCGAACCCATGCACAGCAGTGTGCATATCCCCCCGCTGAACACATAGGCGGGGGGAGGACAACCCGGGGAACTGAAACATCTAAGTACCCGGAGGAGAGGAAATCAATCTCGAGACTCCCCGAGTAGCGGCGAGCGAAAGGGGACCGATGGCCAAACCGTCGAGCGGGCATACCCGGCAGGGGTTCCGCCGACGGGGTTGCAGGGCCGCGCATCCGGGGGCTGCCGCCCCCGGGCGCAGGTCCGGCTGGGGAGCGGAACGGCATGGGAGGGCCGGCCGCAGCGGGTGACAGCCCCGTACGCGAACCCAGACCGGACGGCGCGACGCGGTCCCTGAGTAGGGCCGGGCACGTGAAACCCGGTCCGAACCTGGGTGGACCACCATCCAAGCCTGAGTACTACCCTGTGACCGATAGCGCACCAGTACCGTGAGGGAAAGGTGAAAAGCACCCCGGGAGGGGAGTGAAACAGTACCTGAAACCGTGCGCCCACGAGCAGTCGGAGCACCTTTTAAGGTGTGACGGCGTGCCTTTTGTAGAATGAGCCAGCGAGTCGCTGGCGCGGGGCGAGGTTAACCGAAAGGGAGCCGAAGCGAAAGCGAGCCTTAACAGGGCGACTTGAGTCCCGCGCCGCGGACGCGAAGCCGGGTGAGCTATCCGTGGGCAGGCTGAAGCGGGGGTAAGACCCCGTGGAGGGCCGAACGCACGTCGGTTGAAAACGGCGGCGATGACCTGCGGATAGGGGTGAAAGGCCAATCAAACCCGGAGATATCTCGTTCTCCCCGAAATAGCTTTAGGGCTAGCGTCGCGCGTTCACCGCCGGAGGTAGAGCACCGGATGGACGAGGGGGCTTCGCCGCCTACCGAATCCAACCGAACTCCGAATGCCGGCGGCCCAGAGCGCGGCAGTCAGAGCATGTGGGCTAAGCTGTGTGCTCGAGAGGGAAACAGCCCGGACCGCCCGCTAAGGTCCCCAAGTTCCAGCCGAGTGGCAAAGGATGTGCGTCCGCCCAGACAACCAGGATGTTGGCTTAGAAGCAGCCATCCATTCAAAGAGTGCGTAACAGCTCACTGGTCGAGTGGACATGCGCCGACAATACACGGGGCTAAGCTGGACACCGAAGCGGCGGGATTTTGATTTTCAGAATCGGTAGGGGAGCTTCCCATGGGCGGAGAAGCCGGAGGGCGACCGACGGTGGAGCGCATGGGAGTGAGAATGCTGGCATGAGTAGCGAGAGACGAGAGAGTAACTCGTCCGCCGTGAACCCGAGGTTTCCTGGGCAAGGCTAATCCTCCCAGGGTCAGTCGGGGGCTAAGGCGAGGCCGGTAGGCGTAGCCGACGCGCAGCAGGCAGACATTCCTGCACCGCGCACGCGGCGCTACGACCGACGGGGCGACGGATGGGGGTGGCTCGGCGGGGTTCTGGACGTCCCCGTGATGGAGCGCGGCCCGCGGACCAGGGAAATCCGGTCCGCACACAGGGCGAGGCTCCGGACGAAGCGACTGAGCGAAGCGAGTGAGCCCGAGGTCCCTAGAAAAACCCCTAGGCAGGCGCGTGCGCGCCCGTACCGCAAACCGACACAGGTGGGTGGGTAGAACATACCGAGGCGATCGGGTCAACCATGGTCAAGGAACTCGGCACAATGGCCCCGTAACTTCGGGAGAAGGGGTGCCCGCGCGTACGTGAACCGGCTTGCCCGGGGAGCGGAGGCGGGCCGCAGTGGAGAGGCCCAAGCGACTGTTTACCAAAAACACAGGACTCTGCAGAAGCCGCAAGGCGACGTATAGGGTCTGACGCCTGCCCGGTGCCGGAAGGTCACGCGGAGGAGTTAGCTTTCGAGCGAAGCCCCGAAGCCAAGCCCCGGTAAACGGCGGCCGTAACTATAACGGTCCTAAGGTAGCGAAATTCCTTGTCGGGTAAGTTCCGACCTGCACGAATGGCGTAACGATTTGGGCGCTGTCTCGACCATGGACCCGGTGAAATTGCACTGGTCGTGAAGATGCGACTTACCCGCGGAAGGACGGAAAGACCCCGTGAACCTTCACTGCAGCTTGGCATTGGCCGCTGGTCCCGCGTGTAGAGGATAGGCAGGAGGCACAGATCCGGAGGCGCCAGCCCCCGGGGAGCCGCCCTTGGAATACTGCCCTCGCGCGACCGGCGTCCTAACCCGAGGCCGTCAACCGGCTCGGGGACCGTGCCAGGCGGGCAGTTTGACTGGGGCGGTCGCCTCCTAAAGGGTAACGGAGGCGCGCGAAGGTCCGCTCGGGACGGTCGGCAACCGTCCTTTTGAATGCAAGAGTACAAGCGGGCTTGACTGCGAGGCCCACAAGCCGAGCAGGTGCGAAAGCAGGCTCTAGTGATCCGGCGGCCCCGAGTGGGTGGGCCGTCGCTCAACGGATAAAAGGTACTCCGGGGATAACAGGCTGATCTTGCCCAAGAGTCCACATCGACGGCAAGGTTTGGCACCTCGATGTCGGCTCATCGCATCCTGGGGCTGGAGCAGGTCCCAAGGGTACGGCTGTTCGCCGTTTAAAGCGGTACGCGAGCTGGGTTCAGAACGTCGTGAGACAGTTCGGTCCCTATCCTCCGTGGGCGCAGGAGAATCGATGGAGGCTGCCCCCAGTACGAGAGGACCGGGGTGGACGCACCTCCGGTGAACCGGTTGTCGACCAACGGCACGGCCGGGTAGCCGCGTGCGGCGCGGATAACCGCTGAAGGCATCTAAGCGGGAAGCCGTTCCAGGGATTAGTTCTCCTTCCGGTAAGGGCCCAGGTAGACTACCTGGTCGATAGACGGCAGGTGCAAGGACGGCGACGTCCTCAGCCGAGCCGCACTAATCGCCCGAGCTCTTCCGGAACCGCACCTCGCGGCCCGCGGGACATGCGCTCAGAAGCGCGGTCCGGGCACGAGGATGCCCCCGAGTCACCTTTCCTATGCGCCATGCGGCCCCCAGGGCACGTGAGTAGACACCGGACACCGTAACGGTGGGCGCCGCCCACCGGTCAGCGGCCAGAGCATGGGGGGCACGCCCGGTCCCGTTCCGAACCCGGAAGCTAAGCCCCATCGCGCCGAGAGTACTGCGGGGTCAGCCCGTGGGAGGCCAGGGCGCCGCTGACCGGTGGACGGCACCGAGCCGTACGCTTGAACTGAGAAGGGGGAGGCCTCGCGGCCTCCCCCTTTTTTGCGTTTACGGGGCGTAAATGACTCTATTACACCAGACGATCTTATCGTTTTTGGTATTGAGCCTTTATTTAAAGAAGATAAATCGAATAACAAGGGCAACTGCTATGACCGCAATGATCAAAAGCAGGATTGTCAGTCGATGCTGCTTGCGTCGTTTACTTGTCGAAACGAAGATTGATTTTCCCTGTTTTGGCGTTTCGAGATAGCGAGCCGAATGCGTCAAGGTTTGCTTTGGTCGAGGACCTCTTTGTCGATGAGTGGCGGATGCTTTCATCGGCTCATCACTAGCTGCGCTGTTTTTAGATAATGGTGCGTCTTTCAGATATACAGGGTCTCCCGAGGCGACGCCCATATGTTTACGTCCCGTTTGGGCATCCTCGAGCGTTTGATATCGATTTCTCGTCACATACTCGGGCTCCGGATCATTAATGGGCTCTTGCGAGATGTGGGGGCGATGGAACCGCGGCGGCTGCGTGGAAGTATCTTCCCCCTGCGTCGGCATAAACATTTTGTTCTGGTTTTGGTCGTCCATGATGCCCTTTAGCTCGTTACCAACAACGTGTACGCGCTCATTGTAAGCCCCTTGCTATTTGTAGCTGTGAACATACTTGTTATTTAAGCTCTGGTTCAAAGAACCTTAACCTTATTAAAACCTGAGTCAAACACACTTAGATATGCTTATAGTACTAGACTCAAAAAACTTTATAGTCGATGTATATATGAGCACTGGGTGGGCATATATAAGAGCGTCAAAAGAAGTCCCAGTCACCTAGAAGATGACTCGGCAGTCCTTAAAAGGAGTGGTAAACATGGCAAGCATGGTTCCTTATCGTTCGGTTTTTGGCGTTCGTCCTTCTGCTAGCTCGCTGTTCGATCTGTTTGATGATATGACTGACCTTGCAAACAACTCGATTGCTTCCAAGGCGTTTCCCGTTGACGTTGAGGATAAGGGCGACGGCTATGAGGTCAAGGCTTATCTGACCGGCGTCGCCAAGGACGATATCGATGTCGAGCTTAACGAGGGTCGTCTGTCCATTAGCGTGAATGTCGAGGAAGACGAGGAGAACGAGGGCAAGAACTTCCTGCAGAAGGAGTTCAGCTCGTACAGCGCGACGCGTGGCGTGTATCTAAAGGACGCTTCGAGCGAGGGCCTCTCGGCTAAGTACGCTGACGGCATCCTGACCGTTACGGTCCCCAAGATCGTCGAGAAGAAGAACGTTACGAAGATCTCCATCGACTAACTTCGTTGGTGTTCTGCGCTATTAAAAGACAGCAAAAGGGGCTGGGAAGCGATTCTCGGCCCCTTTTGCTGTCTAGGACAGTCTATTGAATGGTTACTGGCCGATGCTGGCTTGCGGGGCGTATCGAGAGTTTTCGCGATCCTTGGAGAAGGGTTGCGGAGCTGCCGACCTCGTCATCCAGGGTTGCGGTCAGAGCTTTGGCATAGCTTTTGACGGTAAGGCTCGGACGATTGTTATCTTGGCTGATATGCATGGCAATGAGCTGTTCGGTGCGTTCGGTAACAAGTTCGCGCGCGGCTTCGGCGGCTTGGCCATTGGAGAGGTGTCCCCTTGCAGATAGGATGCGCTCCTGAAGAAAGCGGGGATATTCTCCCTCGCGCAGCATGGTCACATCGTGGTTGCTTTCGAGTGCGAGGACTCGACAATCTTCGAGGGTGTTCATGGCTTGGCTCGATAGCTCTCCGGTGTCGGTGGCAAAACCGATGGAATCATCGAGGGTGTCGAATCGATAGCCGACTGGATTGATGACATCGTGTGACGTTGAGTAGGTTTGCACGTGGATGCCGGCAATGGATAGGGTGTCACCGGGATCGAATTCCTCGACAGGCAGATGAGAAAGATTTTCTTTGTTCGAAAGAGTGCCCCTGCTGGCAAAGAGGGGGCCGTGCCAGTGCTTGCACCAGACATCGAGGCCCTTGATGTGATCGCTATGCTCATGAGTAATGAGAAGAGCCGAGACGTTGTCTGTCGAGAGCCCCAGTTCTGCCATGCGCTTTAATGTCTCGCGGCGAGACAGTCCGTCATCGACCATAATGAGCCCCTGCGGGCCCTCGATGAGTGCGCAGTTGCCTTTAGAGCCACTGCCGAGGATATGAAGGTGCAGGCAAGACATAAGATTCCAAAGGATACAATGGGTGCGGACGAATAGAGGAGGAAGCGAATGCCAACGGTATCACAGCATTACGGACACCATGCCGTGCCTGGGGCAGTCGATGAGACCCGGACGAGGCAGCAGGCAGCTCCTGTCGTGCTCATGGTATCAGGCGGCGCGGACTCGACGGCACTGCTTCTTATGGCGTGCACATCAAAGCTGGATATCCAAGACGGACGCGGTGTTGCCCCCATTGCTCGCGAGCGCCTGCATGTGCTGCATGTAAACCATCATCTGCGCGGCAAGGCGTCCGATGGCGACGAGGCCTTTGTGCGTGAGCTTTGCGCGAAATATGGTTTACCGCTGTGCGTGGAGCACGCTTATTTTGATGGGGAGTCGGGCAATATTGAGGCCGCAGCCCGCGAGGTGCGCTATGCCGCGGCGCGGAGGTATGTTCGCGAGCTCTGCGCCCAGACGGGGGCACCGCGAACGGCGGCTCGTATCTGCACCGCGCACACGTCTTCGGATCGCGCGGAAACGTTTTTGATGAACGCGATTAAGGGTTCGGGGCCCGCTGGCCTATCGAGCATTCCTCGCCGGAGGAATATCGTGGTGCGTCCCTTGCTCGACCTAACTCATGGCGAGCTCGTGGGCTATCTACAGGTACATGGTCAGCCGTGGCGTGAAGACGAGAGCAATGAGGATATCTCGTATCTGCGAAACTACGTGCGCCATCGAGTGATGCCGGTGGTGGCGCAGCGCAACGCGAGCGTCTGCAAGACGATTGGCGCCGCCTGCGAGATCTTAGGCGATGAGGACGCGTTTTTGTCTCAGCTTTCGGCACAGGCGTTTCGAAGCTGCCTGCGTAAGGAGGCGGCGGGCGCGCTGGTGCTCGATGCCAGGCGCCTTGCTGCGGCCGAGGTGGTAATCGCGCGGCGCATCGTGCGACTGGCGATTAAGCGCATCGATCCGGACGCTCGTCCAGAGATGCGACATGTGGAGCGAGTCCTTTCCTGCGTTGCCGAGGGCGCCGGCTCGGTCACGCTTCCGGCGGGGATTGACGCACGCATTGAGTTTGGCATGCTGGCGTTCAAGGCGCCGGCGGCTCGCGAGGGCCTGGTCGCGGACTGGGTTACCGTACCCGGTCGTTTGCCGTTGGGCGGGGGACGTATGCTGGTCACAGAACCGATGGCCGTTGAGCCGGGATGCGATATCGTGCGCCGCGCCCGTGAGCTTGCAGCTGCCGGGGAAGTGACAGCTTTGGTAGACGCGGCTGCCCTGGGTTTTGCCGACAGCGATAGTGAGCGGATCCTGGCGGGCTCGCGTGGCGAGATCCCTGCCGAGGCGCGATTGGCGCGCCTGTGGGTGGACGGTCCTGCACCGGGAGACGTGATGTGCCCGTTAGGGATGAGTGGTCGAAGCAAGAAAGTATCCGACTTGCTAGGTGAGGCTCGCATTCCCGTTTCCGAGCGCGCCGGCGTGCCCATGGTGAGGACGGCGCCGGGGGGTGCCGTGGTGTGGGTCGCCGGAGTTCGCGCGGACGAGCGTTTTAAGTGCACGGCTGCAACGCGCGTGGCATATCTGCTCCGCGTGGTCGATGCGGAATAGCGTCCCACGCCTGCTATTCTGTGCGACGTTGACGGTATTCCCGCGCTGATGGCGCACGGGCTGGTAAATTTACCCCGTGCGCTGCTAGAATGTGTAGTTCGCGTCCATACGGCGGTGTGTGGGCGATAAGCACAAGAAAGGGTTGTCATGGCTTCTCAACATCCGGATATCGAGAAGGTTCTGTTCACGCAGGAGGATATCGACGGTATCGTCTCTCGCCTAGGCGAGCAGATTACTCGCGACTACGCGGGTAAGGATCTGGTGCTGATTGCGGTCCTGCGCGGCGCCGTGGTCTTTATGGGCGACCTGATGCGTAAGATCGAGCTGCCGACCAACATCGATTTCATGGCTGTTTCGAGCTATGGCGACGGTGTGAAGTCCTCGGGTATCGTGCGTATCATTAAGGACCTGGATATCGACATCCGCGGTCGCGACGTGCTGATCGTCGAGGACATTCTGGACTCGGGCCTGACGCTCAAGTATCTGATGAAGAACCTCGAGAGCCGCAAGCCCGCTTCTCTGGAGGTCGCCGCCTTCCTGTGGAAGGACGTTGAGGACCGCGTCTCGGCCATCACGCCCAAGTATGTTGGAACCCATTGCCCCGATGCCTTTGTGGTGGGCTACGGCCTCGACTATGCCGAGCGCTATCGTAACCTTCCGTATCTGGGCATTTTGAAACCGGAGGTTTATTCGTAAGATGCCCGACGACCGTAACGATAACAATTCCCAGACTCCCCGGGACCCAAAGATCCCGGGGATGCCCGGAGGCAAGAAGCCCACGCGTACGGGCTGGCTGTATTTTATTTTGGCTTGCGCGCTTCTGGGCTACGCCTTCTTTAACATGGGCTCCGGCTTTGCCAATTCCAGCAATACCGTTAAGCTCGCGACGAGCGAGATGGTGAGCGCCATCAAGCAGGATCGCGTCGAAGATCTGACCTATACGGTTCAAGACGGAAGCGTGACGGGTCATTACTGGAAGACGAAGAAGGACAAGGGCGATACGAGCGAGCTCAAGAGCTTCTCTTCGACCTATGTCGGCTCCGATTCGCTTGCCGAGCTCATGGCGGAGCACCCCGATACCAAGTACATCGTCAACACCAACGATCCCGATTTTTGGGGCGACTTGGCGATGAGTGTGCTTCCGACGATCGCCCTTATCGCCATCATGTTCTACTTTATGCGCCAGATGATGGGCGCCAACAACAGGAACATGCAGTTTGGCAAGACCAACGCCAAGACCAACGAGGCCACACGCCCCAAGGTCAAGTTTGAAGACGTTGCCGGCGTGGACGAGGCAGTCGAGGAGCTCGAGGAGATCCGTGACTTTTTGAGCGATCCTGATCGCTATCGCAAGCTGGGCGCCAAGATCCCGCGTGGCGTGTTGCTGGTTGGCCCTCCGGGCACCGGTAAAACGCTGCTGGCCAAGGCTGTTGCCGGCGAGGCGGGCGTGCCGTTCTTTAGCATCTCGGGTTCCGACTTTGTCGAGATGTTCGTAGGTGTCGGCGCCAGCCGTGTGCGTGACCTCTTTAAGGAGGCCAAGTCCCAGGCCCCGTCGATCATCTTCATCGATGAGATCGATGCCGTGGGACGTCAGCGCGGAGCTGGCTTGGGCGGCGGTCACGACGAGCGCGAGCAGACGCTCAACCAGCTGCTGGTCGAGATGGACGGCTTTGAGGAAAGCGAGTCGGTCATCCTGATCGCTGCGACCAACCGTCCTGACATCCTAGATCCGGCATTGCTGCGTCCCGGCCGTTTTGACCGTCAGGTTACGGTCGACCGTCCGGATGTGAAGGGCCGCGAGCAGATCTTGCGCGTGCATGCCGAGAACAAGCCGATGGACGAGGACGTTAAGTTTGAGAAGCTCGCCCAGATGACCGTTGGCTTTACTGGTGCCGATTTGGCGAACCTGCTCAACGAGTCTGCGTTGCTGGCCGCTCGCCGTCATCGTTCCGTGATCTCGATGGACGAGGTCGAGGAATCGATGGAGCGCGTGATTGCCGGACCGCAGCGCAAGGGTCGCGTGATGACCGAGGCCGAGCGCACCACGATTGCCTACCACGAGAGCGGTCACGCCCTGGTGGGCCACATCCTGGAGCACTCCGATCCGGTCCACAAGATCTCGATCGTCAGCCGCGGTCAGGCTCTGGGCTACACGCTGCAGCTTCCGCAGGAGGACCACTTCCTCAAGACCAAGAACGAGATGCTCGACGAGCTCGCCGTGTTCTTGGGCGGTCGCGTTGCCGAGGAGCTCATGTGCGATGACATTACGTCGGGCGCGAGCAACGATCTGGAGCGCGCAACCAAGATGGCGCGCGAGATGGTCACGCGCCTGGGCATGAGCGAGGAGCTGGGCACGCAAGTGTTTGGCGAGGCGCAACATCAGGTGTTCCTTGGTCGCGATTACGCCGATCACCAGGATTACTCCGAGGAGACGGCGCGCCGTATCGATATCGAGGTTCAGCGCATCATGCGCGAAGCCCATCGTCGTGCGGTCGAGATTTTGGATGCCCGTCGCGATCAACTCGATCTGATGGCGAAGGTGCTGCTTGAGCGCGAGACCGTCGAAGGCGACGCCGTGAACGCCCTGCTCGACAACGAGTGGAATGCCTACCTTGAGCGCGAGGGCGATATCCTGGCGGCCAAGGAGGAGCGCAATGCCAAGGCGGCCGGCATGCCGACCAAGAAGCGCGCGCCTCGCATGAGCGAGGAGGAGCTGGCGGCTGATGCCGCGGCCTTTGCGCAGGCGGCCATGCAGGAGGATGCCGAAGCCGCATCCGATGATGCTGACGATGACCATGCCGTCGTCGGTGCCGATGCCGACACCGACGCCGACAAATAGTCTCTGTGGCAAAAGCCTCCGCGGGGAAACCTGCGGAGGCTTTTTCTTTTGAGCGATATGGGGCCGTCTGTTGATTGGGGACAGACTAAAATGAGCGTTTTCACGCATTTAAGTCTGTCCCCAATCAACATTGCTGCGGCACTTTGCTCGGCTAAAGCGTACAATAGCGCCTATGCGAAAGGGGAACAGATGATCAACGAAACGATGTATGCTCGCGGTGCGGAAAGCTCCATCATCCGCGAGATTTTTAGCTATGGCCTTGAGCGCAAGGCGCAGATCGGTGCGGAAAACGTATTCGATTTTTCGCTGGGCAATCCGAGCGTTCCGGCGCCCGCTGCTGTGGCTGAGTCGATTAAGAAGGCTCTGGAGCTGCCGAGTGACCAGTTGCACGGCTACACGCCCGCACCGGGCCTGCCGCAATGTCGAGCAGCCGTCGCCGAATCGCTCAACCGCCGCTTTGGAACGAACTATGAGGGTAAGGACGTCTTTATGACGGTGGGTGCCGCGGCTTCGCTCACCTGCACGCTCAACGCCGTTACGAACCCGGGCGACGAGGTTATTGTTATCGCCCCGTACTTTCCGGAGTATCGCGTTTGGATTGAGAAGGCCGGCTGTACGTGTGTTGAGGCGCTCGCCGATGAAGATACGTTCCAGCTGAGCGTGGACAACGTGCTCAAGGCGATCAGCGATAAGACGGCGGCCGTCATCATCGACTCGCCCAACAATCCGACTGGTGCCGTATATACACGCAATACGCTGACGCGACTGGCCAATGTTCTGCGCGAGGCCAACGCTCAGCGCGATTCCGAGAATCCAATTATGCTCATCTCGGATGAGCCGTACCGCGAGATCGTGTACGGTGCCGAGGTGCCTTGGGTGCCCTCGATCTACGAGCACACCATCGTGTGCTACTCGTATTCCAAGTCGCTGTCGCTGCCGGGTGAGCGCGTGGGATGGATCCTTGTTCCCAATACGAATCCTCAGGCAGATCGTCTAATGCCCGCCGTTGCCGGTGCCGCCCGTACGCTGGGCTTCGTGTGCGCGCCGGCGCTCTTTCAGCGCGTAATTATCGACTGCATCGATGAGCCGAGTGACGTTGAGGCCTATGCTCGCAACCGCACGGCGCTTACCGACGCACTGGCGGAGTATGGCTACACCTATGTTGAGCCGGATGGCGCGTTCTACCTATGGGTGAAAGCGTTGGAACCCGATGCGAATGCGTTTTGCGAGCACGCAAAGAAGTATGAGTTGCTTGCGGTCCCCTCGGACAGCTTTGGTATGCCGGGCTGGTTCCGCCTGGGCTACTGCGTGAGTTACGAGACGATTATCAATTCGCTACCCGCTTGGAAACAGTTGGCGGACGAGTATCGTTAAAAGTAAAGCGCTCTGCCTACAATGTTTTACGTGAAACGGGGTTTGGTGTTAAGCCGGACCCCGTTGTCATGGACGTTGTGTCTTTGGGATGGAGTGGTTTTACGACTATCGAAGGCTATGCGTACAATGAATATAAGCGACGGCCGTGCCAGATAAGGAGACCTGATGCCCTACCTGCTTTCTTGTGACATTCATACCCATACGATGTTCTCTGCGCATGCATATTCGACCATTGAGGAGAATGTGTACTGGGCGGCAGAGCGTGGTCTGCAGGTGCTCGGATCTGCCGACCATCTGAGCTCTATGGTTACGGCTTGCCCCAATGACCTGCGCAGTTACCAATTCTTTATCAACCAGGATATCTGGCCGCGCATTTGGAGCGGCGTGTTGGTGCTGCGTGGTGCCGAGGCCGATATCGTTTCGCTGGACGGAAGCCTGTTTGGCGAGGACACTCCTGTCACGTTCGATATCGCCGGCGATTCGTACGGCCGTCAGCATTCACTGTTCGATTTGGTTACGCGTAATTTGGATTATTTGGTTGCAAGCGTGCATAATCCGCAGATTGCTGAGGGCGCGACGCTGGCCCAGACGACCGGGATGTATATCAATGCCCTGGAGCACCCCAAGGTGTTCATGCTGGGCCACACGGGGCGTTCGGGCGTGCCGTTCGATATCGACGAGGTGCTGTTGGCAGCTAAGGCCAAGCACAAGATTATCGAGATCAACAACCATAGTCTTGAACGCGGTGTCGACACTGAGCATTGGGCTGTATGCCGCAAGATCGCCGAGCGCTGCGCCGAACTGGGCGTGGGCATTGGCGTGTCGACCGATGCCCACATTGGCATGGCCATTGGCAAGCTCGATCACGCGCGCAAGATGCTCGACGAGATTCACTTCCCGCTGGATTTGATCGTGACGCGCGACCGCGAGACGCTGCTGTGCGAGATGGCGGCAGCCGGCGTGTGCAATCTGCGCAATGGGATGTAGCGGAGTTTATAAACCAAGCGAAGGGGGCGGCCCAGACGGGTCGCCCCCTTTCTTGTCCCAAAAATCTACTGAGGTTGGTTAGCGGCGTTCGAGGACCGCTACGGTTTCGGTGTGGTCGGTGTGAGGGAACATGTCGACGGGCGTGATCTTGAGCAGGCGATAGCCTCCGTCGAGGAGCTGATGCAGGTCGCGCTCTTGAGTTACGGGGTTGCAGCTGATATAGGTGATGCGGCGCGGCTTAAGCGCGCAGGCAGCTTCGAGGAACTCGGGCGTGGAGCCGGCGCGCGGCGGATCGATGGAAAGGACATCGACTCGCTCGTTGTTGTCGGCGGCATCTAGGATGTAGTCGGTGGCATCGTCGGCCATAAACCAAGCGCTGCGGGTGAGGCCGTTGAGCTCGGCATTACGACGTGCGTCGGCAATGCCGGCGTGGTTACGCTCCACGCCAAGCAGCATAATGCCGACGCCCTTGTCCTGGGCGGCTTTGGCTGCGCACAGGCCGATAGTTCCGCTACCGCAATAGGCATCCATGAGTACGTCGCCCTGCTGCAGGTCCATGCCGTCAATCGCGAGCTGATAGAGCAGCTCGGTCTGCTGCGGGTTGGTCTGGTAGAACGCGGTGGGGGAGATATCGAATTCGCAGCCGAGCAGCTGGTCGCGCATGCACTCGGCGCCATATACAATGCGGGTTTCCTCGCCGAGGATGGCGTTGCCGGGACGTCCGTTGATGTTTTGGGCGACGGTGACGATGCGCGGATTGAGTGCGGCGACAGCCTCAAAGAACTCCTGCGCATGCGGCAAGTCGCGCTGAGCGGTCACGAGCGTGACCATGACCTGGTCGGTACGCCAACCGCAGCGGACGACGGCATAGCGAAGCAAGCCAAGATGCTTGTCCTCATTAAAGGCGGGAATATGCAGCCGCTCAGCTTCGCGTGCGATGCCGTTGAGAATCTGACGGGCGCCCGGTGCCTCGACGGGGCATTCGGGTACGGCAACGATCTTGTGCGTGCCGCGCTCAAAGAAACCGCAACGGACGGCGCCCTCCTTACCGGGAGCAAAGGGAGTGGCAGCCTTATGACGAAAGCCACGCGGCGCAGGATATTTGCCCGGGTCGCCCAGGGTGACACCCATGCCACGAATAGGATCTACAGCAATGCCCTCACGCTCACAAAGCGAAGCAAAAAGCTCCTCCATAGCAGCCTGCTTGGCGGCGAGCTGCTTCTTATAAGGACGATTGAGCGCCGTACATCCACCGCAAGCTTTCATGATGGAACAAGGAGACTTGGGATCAACGGCCTTGCGCGCAGACGAAACCTGATCTTTATGCGAGCGCTTGGAGCGAGTCTGAGATGCCTTGACCTCGCTCCGACGAGAGTCAGAACGCTTGGTCTTAGCCCTGTTCTTGGTCGATTTGCTTTTTGCAGCTTTAGAAGACTTGGATTTCGTAGAAGATTTCTCCTCCTTCGACCCCTCAGCCGCCTCGATCAAAGCACGACGAGCCTTACGCTCCGCACGAGATTCTGCCATCAATAACTCCACTAATTCATGAATTAAAGCTGCAAGTATTGTACCGTGCCAAGCCAGCAGACGATATACAAGCGGTTTAATCGTGTCGGTGATAAGCCCAACGACGGTTGCCCGCCGCGTGAGGGGTGTGGGGGTTAAGTTTATCGCGAGTTCCGCACGAACAGGAGGCCACTTAATGTGGCCTCCGTCGTGAGCAGGACTGTAGAGCAGGAAACTTAACCCCCACACCCCTCACGCGGCGGGCAAACTCGCCTTGTGCTCTATCACGCTAAAGTGTATGATGCTGAACGTTACACGATTCACTTTACTTAACTAAAGTACCATCAAGGGGGATACCATGAATACCGATATGTCTCGTCGTCAGTTTGTTGGTCTAGCCGGCTCGCTCGCCACGGTGCTTGGCCTTGGTCTTGTCGGTTGCGGCGGTGGTGCCGGCAAGGGCTCCGCTGCCGGTTCTGCCGCAGCCAAGGATGTGAAGGGCGCTGCGGAGTCCAAGAAGCTCGTGGTGGGCTTTGATAAGTCCTATCCTCCGTACGGCTTTGTGGGCGATGACGGTGAGTACACGGGCTTTGACCTCGACCTTGCCAAGGCCGTTGCCGATAAGCAGGGCTGGGAAGTCGATTACGAGGCCATCGATTGGGATGCCAAGGACACGCTGCTCAACTCCGGCGCCATCAACTGCATCTGGAACGGCTTTACCATGGAGGGCCGCGAGGACGACTACACGTTCTCCGAGCCGTACATGCTCAACGAGCAGGTGCTGGTGGTAAAGAAGGATGCAGGCATCAAGAGCTGGGACGATCTTGCCGGCAAGACCGTGATTACCCAGACCGATTCCGCTGCGCAGGATGTGCTTGAGGGTGACCAGAAGGATCTGGCGGCGACGTTTGCCACGCTCGACACCATCGGTGAGTACAACACGGCGTTTATGCAGCTCGAGAGCGGCGCGGTCGATGCCGTGGCTTGCGACCTTTCGATTGCCCAGTATCAGCTTGCCGCCAAGCCTGATGCTTATACGCAGCTTGATGAGCCGCTGTCCAGCGAGCACTACGCCGTCGGCTTTAAGAAGGGCGACACCAAGTCGGCCGACGCCGTGACCGAGTCGCTCAAGGCGCTCTACGAGGACGGCACAGTCAAGGACCTGTGCGACAAGTATTCAAGCTATGGTCTATCTTTCGATAATTGGGTGCTCAAGTAATGTCTATTCAGGTCATGATGCAGATGCTTGGCCAGGGATTCTTGGTCAGTTTGCAGTTGTTTGTGCTGACGCTGCTGGGGTCGATTCCGCTGGGAATCCCCGTGGCGTTTATGCGCATGAGCAAAATCGCGCCGCTTCGCTGGATTGCGCGCATCTACATTTCGGTCATGCGCGGTACGCCGCTCATGCTGCAGATGTTTGCCATCTACTTTGCCCCGTACTACGTGTTTGGCATTTCGCTCACGCCCGATTCCAAGTGGACGGCGTGCGTCGTGGCGTTCATCATCAACTACGCCGGCTATTTTGCCGAGATCTATCGATCGGGCCTGCAGTCCATTCCGCGCGGTCAATATGAGGCCGCCGAGGTGCTGGGCTACTCGCGCATGCAAACGTTTCTGTATATCGTGATGCCGCAGGTCGCCAAGCGTATTCTGCCGGCGATGGGCAACGAGATCATCACACTGGTCAAGGACACGTCGCTGGCGTTTGCCATTGGCGTGGGTGAGATGTTCTCGACGGCCAAGGCGCTGGTCGCCTCGCAGGTGAGCATGGTGCCGTTTGCAATCGCGGCGCTGATCTACTGGGTCTTTAACTTCGTCGTCGAGATGCTGCTGGGCGCTGCCGAGAAAAAATTGGATTACTACCATGATTAATTCGGTAATGAATATATCGAACGCGCGTAAGGCGTTTGGCGGCAATGAGGTGCTCAAGGATATCTCGCTTGAGGTGAAGCGTGGCGAGGTCGTGGCGATTATCGGACCTTCGGGTGGCGGCAAGTCCACGCTGCTGCGGTGTGCCACGCTGCTCGAGACACTCGACGGAGGCTCGCTCTCGTTTGGAGACCTTGCCGTTGCGACGGATGCGGGTTCGGGCGCGGTCTATGCGAAGGGCGATGTGCCCAAGCAAGCGCGCTCGCGGTTTGGCCTGGTGTTTCAGAACTACAATCTGTTCCCGCACTATACCGTGATGAAAAACATCATCGATGCGCCGATTCGTGTGCTTAAGCGTCCGCGCGAGCAGGCGGAAGCCCGCGCTCACGAGCTGATTGCGCAAATGGGGCTGACGGGCAACGAGAACAAGGTGCCGTGTGAGCTTTCGGGCGGTCAGCAGCAGCGCGTGAGTATTGCCCGCGCCCTAGCGCTCGATCCGGAAATCTTATTCTTTGACGAGCCGACCTCGGCGCTCGATCCCGAGCTGACGGCCGAGGTGCTGCGTGTCATTAAAGACCTTGCCGCGCAGAATATGACGATGGTGATCGTGACCCACGCAATGCAGTTTGCGCGCGATGTTGCCGACCGCGTGGTCTTTATGGATGGCGGTCGTATTGTCGAGGAGGGTCCTGCCGAGCAGGTCATCGACCATCCGCGCGAGCAGCGCACCCGTGAGTTCTTGAGCCGTATCGAGGGGTAGGCTCAGCTATTTGCTCAACTGTTTATTGAGGTGAAACCGCCGCAGGTCTTATCATCTGCGGCGGTTTTTTGCATCCGCGGGGTTCAATAATCGCCTTGCAAGCTCGCCCCCTCCTCTCGCCGCCTGTATCCATACGCGTGCCGAAAGGTCTGCATGGACAGGCGGCTGCAAGGGTAGGGTGGTGGCATAGGACATTTGGAGGGTGAGTCGGCTCGGCTGCCGACCATGCTGCTCCCGGGACGGCATCGACCGCGAACTCTCCCCGTTGGCGTCGCGCATTGCGCGCGGCCCTGCAAGGAGGTCATCATGGGTGCTCCCAAGACCGGCAATGTAAGGAACGTGGTGCTCGTAGGCCAAGGCGGGGTGGGCAAGACTTCACTCGCCGAGGCCATGCTCCACCTTTCCGGCAAGACCGCCCGCCTGGGCGGCCACGACGGCACCAAGCCCACGCTCGACTATGACCCTGAAGAGGTCAAGCGTTCATTCTCCATCTCGACGACCATCGCGCCGATCGACTGGAAGGGCGCCCGCATCAACGTGCTCGATGCCCCGTGCTACCCCGATTTTATCGGTGACGCCTTTGCCGCTATGAGCGTTTGCGAGACGGCTCTGTTTGTGGTCGACGCCGAGGCCGGTCCGCAGCCTACGACCGTTAAGCTTTGGTATGCGGCGGAGGACCTGCGTCTGGCGCGTGCGGTGTTCGTGAACCGCCTGTCGCGTTCCGAGGCCAGCTTTACGACCACGATGGACCTGCTGCAGGAGCGTTTTGGTACGCGTTTGGGCGCCGTGACCCTTCCCTGGGGCGAGGGCGAGGACTTTAACGGCATTATCGACCTGGTGCGCATGAAGGCGCGCCATTGCAACGGCACCGAAGCCGTTGAGTCGGAGATTCCCGAGGAGTATCGTGCCCAGGCCGAGGAGGCTCACGACCATCTGTGCGAGCTGGTGGCCGAGGCTGACGACGAGCTGATGATGAAGTACCTGGAAGGCGAGGAGACGCTGACGCAGGAGGAGCTTGAAGGCCTGCTGTCGAAGGCGATCGCCGAGCGCATCTTTGTGCCGGTCTTTGCGGGCGATTGCATTAAAGAGCAGGGCGTCAACTCGCTGATGGATGACATCGCGACGTACTTCCCGGCGCCGACCGACTATGGCGAGATGCCGCTCATTGACGGCGATTCGCTCAAGATTTCGAGCGACGATGACCGCCCGGTGGCGTTTGTGTTTAAGACGCTGGCCGATCCGCAGCAGGGCCGCATCAGCTTTATCAAGGTGCTGACGGGCACGCTTGAGCCGGGCCTTGAGCTGATCAACGCGCGCACCCGCAAGAGCGATCGTCTGGCTCACCTGTATGTGATGTGCGGCCGCGACATGACCGAGGTCGGTCACGCCTATGCCGGCGACATTATCGTGGCGCCCAAGCTGGCGGCAGAGACGGGTGACACGCTCTCCATTACCGGCAAGGTCGAGGCGGCGGCGTTTAAGTTCCCCAACTCGCAGTACCGCATTGCCATCGAGGCCGAGAACCGCGGTGACGAAGAGAAGCTCTACACGTTTATTGAGAAGGCGTGCAAGGCCGACCCGACCATGAGTATCGATCGTGATGAGGAGACCGGCCAGACCATCATTTCGGCGGTGGGCGAGGCGCAGGTTTCGGTGCTGCTCAACCGTCTGGAGGACCGTACTAAGGTCGTGGCCAAAAGCGTGCCGATCCGCATTCCGTATCGCGAGACCATCCGCCGCACGGCGAGCGCACAGGGCCGCCACAAGAAGCAGACTGGCGGTGCCGGCCAGTATGGCGACTGCTGGCTGCGCGTTGAGCCGCTCATTGGGCCCGACGGTACGAGCGACGGCTACGAGTTTGTAGACGAGGTCGTGGGCGGTCGCATTCCGCGCTCGCTGATTCCCGCCGTGGACAAGGGTGTCCAGGAGACCATGAAAGACGGCATCATTGCCGGCTACCCGCTCACGGGCATTCGCGTGGCTGTGTACGACGGCTCGTATCACAGCGTCGACTCCAACGAGATGGCGTTCCGCGCGGCGGCTCGCATCGGCCTGCGCAAGGCATGCGCCGATGCCGATCCGGTGGTGCTGGAGCCCATCGAGGAAGTCACGGTGACTATCCCCGAGAGCTACGCTGGTGCCGTGATGGGTGACATCTCGGCCTCGCGCGGTCGCGTGACGGGCATGGAGACCGATGAGCGCGGAGACACCGTGGTTATCGCGCAGGCACCTCTCGCCGAGCTGACGGATTATTCGACGCGTCTGCGCTCTATCACGCGTGGCACGGGCGACTTTACCATGAAGCCCGCCGGCTACGAGCAGGTTCCCTATGACGTTCAGGCCAAGCTAGTCGAGCGCTATGAGGAGGGCCGCGCCAAGTAACGAGCAGGCTTAGCCACAATATCCATGTCAACCAATGGGCCGCCTTGGGCAATCCGGGGCGGTCCATTTTGATCCGTATGCGACGGAGGAAAACGGATCATTTTGGTTTTTGGGATGATGCGGCGACTCTAGTCCCCCAAGGCCTGGTTGCGGCCGGTGGCGTAGTCGATCTGAACATGCGGCTGCAGGTTGTAGCAATATACGTGGAAGCACAGCGTCTTGCCGTGGTCCTCGACCGATTGCGCCTCAAGGCGCACGCCACGGCAGACAAGTTCCTCTTCGTTGTACATGGGCGTGACGCGATAGAGCACATGGTTACCCGTATCGTGAATATAGTTGAGAATCTGTTCTTCAAACGGCAGCATGCCCGTCTCGTTGAGATAGCGCGTACCGGTGAGGAGATTCTTGCGGTTGGCGTTTTCGCCGCAGAGCGACCAGGCGATAAGGTGGCAGCGGTTGTAGAGGCTCTGGCCCGGAATAAAGTCGTAGCGCTGCTGGTGCCATCCGGCGGGGTGGATGCGCGAGATATCGCCGCGCTTGCCTTGACCGAGCGATTCGGGGCCCACGCAGGCGAGCGCTTTGCGGGTGCGGCCCAGGCTGTCGAGCTTGGAGAACTTCTTAAAGCAGCCCTCTTCTGTAGCACGCTCGTATTCATCGAGTGTGAATGACGGTGTGCCGAGCGGGTGTGTGCTATCGGCGCGCAGGGCAACATAGGGGTTACCCGCGTAGTCGGGAATACTGCTGAGATATACGCCGCGGGCGCGGTCGAGATCGGGGTTTTCGACCTCGTCGATGGGGGTGGCGGCGCTGTCCGCGGAAACGTCGCCACCGGTGTCGGGTGCGGCGGAATCGGAACCATCGCCAGAGTCTTGGCTATTTTGAGAGTCCGAGGAGCTCGCTGTTCCCGATTCGAGTCGGGCAACCAGGTCTGCCTCGTCGTCGGTGCGGCTGGGACTCTCGTTTTGTTTTTCGGCCAGGGCTGCCGCCTGCTCATCGCTTTGCGGCGACAACAGCTTGGGCGCTCCGTCGAGCGACCCTGTGAACAGCGCAAACCCCAGCACCACGGCGGTGCCGATGGAAAGTACTTGCTTGTAGGCGGACTTGCGCGACATTGAGGCTCCTGGATGGACGGTTGGGAGTCTACCAGTCTAGCAGGAGCCGGCAGGGGCCGTTCTGTCGAACAAATACTCAAGATTTGGGGCAAACGCCACTGATTCATTTGCCTCATATGGAGCTGCGGTGGTTGGGCGTGTGGGGCCATTTGACATTTTCCCAGATAAAACCTGCCAAAATAAACCTGTCCCTTATTGGCAGGTCAGTTAACGCAGTGCAGGTTGAGCATATGCGAGCGAGCGGGCTCCGGGTGCGGTAAGGTGACGTGAAACAAGCGGGCGCTGACCTTTTGGTCGCGCCCGTGAAGTTGAACGTCAGATTGCCGTGTCCGGAGCCCGCGCAGCGCCGAGCAGTTACGCCGTTTGTAAAACGGCGTAACCTAAAGGTTCATGTTGCCGTGAATGTAGGGGGTGACCTCGGGGGAGATGTGGCCGCAGCCCAGCTCGCGCAGCGCGGACTCGATGGCGACGGGCAGCGGGGTCTTGCCCTCGGCATCGACGGCGGTGCCGCCGAGGGCGGCAATCTTGGTGACATCTGCGGGGGCGGCCTCGATATGCATGCAGTCGCCGATCAAGCGCGCGCGTACCTGTGCCAGATCAAGATCGTGCAGGTAATCCTCGCAGGCGCGGATTAAATCGACCTTCTCGCGCGTAAGCTCCTCGCCCGTGGGGACGCGCGTGGCAAGGCAGGCTCCCGCCGGCAGGTTCCAAACGGGATAGCCCCATGCGCGCAGCAGCTCGCGCTCTTCGTCCTTGGTAAAGCCGACCTCCATAAGGGGTGAGCGTACGCCGAGCTCTTCTGCCGCACGCATGCCGGGGCGGTAGTCACCGCGATCGCTTGCATTGCTGCCATCGATGACGGTGGGAAAGCCGAGCGACTTGGCGTGGTTGACGATGGCGGTAAAGCCAGCGTGCTTGCAGTGGTAGCAGCGATTGGCATCGTTGCAGGCTACTTGGGGGAGCTGCAGCTGATCGACCGAAAGATTGAGCACGGGGAGCTTAAAATGCGCCCCTTCATTGGCTTGTCCATCAACGGACCGCTCAAACGAGGCCTGTTCGGGCGTGCCGATGAGCGGCGTGGTGAGATGGACGAGGAGGGTATTGGTAGGCATGATGCGGGCGCATACGGCGGCCAAAAAGCTGCTGTCGACGCCACCGGAAAACCCGATAGCCACGCGCCCGTATGCCAAAAGCAGCTGTTCGAGCGCCGATAGCTTGTCTTGAAGCTCCTCTGCGGGTGCCGTGGTGTCTAAAATCATGAAACGATCCTTACCATTGAGTACTCGGTCGAAAACTATAATCCTAATGCGTTACTTGCCATAAGTCTTCTATCTATGTAACGAAAGTGCAATATGCTATATACGTTATATACAAGTTTGTAAGTGCGGTAGAGTGGTAGTAACACAATCCGGTGAGGGGGCCGATATGATCAAGGCTGTTATTTTTGACATGGATGGAACGCTGGTCGATACCGAGCGTTTGGGGATTAAGGCCTGGAAGGCAGGCGCCGCTGAGCTGGGGCTCGCGATTGATGAAGCGCTGATCCATCAGTTTATCGGCCGCACGCTGCCCGATGTTATGGACATCCTTGATAGGCATTACGGCAGCCATGAAACCACCGAGGCGATCTATCGTCGCCACAAGGAGATTCGCGACGAGATGGTCAAGACCGAACTGGAACTTAAGGCCGGTGCCGCCGAGTGCCTAGACGAGCTGCTGGCTGCGGGCTATCACGTGGGTCTAGCGACGTCGTCGCGCCTCGTTACGGCCGAGCGCAACCTTAAGATGGTCGGTCTTTTTGACAAGTTTGAAACGGTAACGTGTGGCGAGGACGTCGTGCACGGCAAGCCCGACCCCGAGATGTATCTGCTCGCCTGCGAGCGCGCGGGCTTTGCTCCCGAGGAATGTGCCGTGGTCGAGGATTCGCGCAACGGCTGCGTCTCGGGCATCACGGCCGGATGCCATGTCTTCGCCGTCCCCGATATCGTGCCGCTGCCGCAGGACGTGGTGGATGGCTGCGAGGCCGTGCTCGATACGCTGTTCGATCTGGCGGCGGCGGTCAAGGCCGTGCGCTAGACAATTGCGGCGTTGAAACGAGCAATTGCCCACGTTTGCACTCAAGCAAAAGGGGTCCGGCAATGGTCGGGCCCCTTTTGCTTGAGCGGCGACTTAGCATACTTGCGGGCGTGCTATAGATACGCACCGAGGTTGATGGCCGTGGCGTCGGTCTGGCTGCTTGCCTGGGTGCTGGCGCGTTCCAGCAGGAACGGCCGCACGAGTTCTTGGCGGTTGATGTCCTCGATGGCCGTGACCGCGGTGACGGTGCGCGCGGCAGAGCCGATGTGGACGTGCTTGGTCTTTGCCGGGGCCTTGTTCTCAATTTGCTCCATGAGCAATTGAACGCCCTTGCGGCCAATCTCGTAGCCCGGGGGCGCTACCGTAGTGAGCGGGACCGATCCGCTCCAAGCGAGTGGGTTGCCATCGCAACCTGCTACGCGTACTTGCCCGGGGACGGCGATGCCTTTGTCGACCAGCGCCGAGATGACGCCCGAGGCCAACACATCGGTCAGGCCGACGACAAAATCGGGACGTTCGTCCGCGGGGCGCTCGGCGATTTGGGCACCGATGCCGTAGCCGTCGGCAGCGGTATTCCATTCGCCGGCGTCGATGACTTCGATCTTGATATCGGGGTGTAGAGCGAGCGCTTTATGAATGCCAAGGACGCGCAGGGTGAGTTGCATAAATGCTGCTCGGCCGACGACGACAATATGGTGCGCGCCGCGGGCGATGGCAAGTTCGGCAATGATGCGACCCTGGGCCTCGTTGTCGGCCGCTACGTAGTAGCCGGGCTCGGAGCAATGGATGTCCAGATGGACGATCGGCACGGGCATCTTGGTCATGGCGGGGTGCCAGTCGGGGGATGCCATGGGCTGAACCATGACGCCGGACATCTGGGTGCCCATAAAGTAGCGCAGGTAATGGTCCTCGAGAATATCGTCGTTATCGGCGTTGGCGATGAGCAAGTCGTAGCCGTGCTTGCGGGCCTCGTTGTGGGCGCCGCTGGCGATTTGGAGCGAAAAGCCGTGATCGAGACGGGGGAGCACCAGGCCAAAGGACTTGGTGGCGCCGCCCGCGAGCTGACGGGCGCTTTGATTGGGCAGGTAGCCAAGGCGATTGATGGTCTCGTTAATGAGCTTGAGGGTCTCGGGGCGCAGCTTTTCGGGGTGGTTGAGCGCGTTGGAGACCGTGCCCAACGAAACCCCGGCCTCGCGCGCGACGTCGCTGATTTTTACCTTTGCCATAGCGGCCCCTTTGATGCGTTTCAAGTACAAGCCAGATTGTAGCATCCCAAACCTACCAAAAAGGGACAGGTTTATTTTGGCAGGTTTATCTGGGGAAACGCCGTTGCCAGCGCGACCATCACGAAGGAGACAGGTACCTTTGTGGTGGTTTGGACCGGCTGAACGTGTGTGCATCGGGTGGTATCTAAGTTGAGATACCACTTCTAGTATATCAGCTTGCGTTTGCGTGAGTACAATACTCGAACGTTGTACGTCTCAGCGCCCCTTGTGCGTGGACGTCTTGCAGTCACGCGAACGAAGGGATTTATCTTATGTGCGGAATCGTCGGCTACACCGGCTCTGATATTGCAAAGAACATCCTGGTCACGGGCCTCAAGCGTATGGAGTATCGCGGCTATGACTCCTCGGGCGTCGCGCTCGAGGTGGGCGAGGGCGCCGCGGCGCACCTCGACGTCATCCGCCGCGTGGGCAAGGTCGCGGGCCTGGAGAGCGAGCTTTCCAACATCGACAGCGACGCTACCTGCGGTATCGGCCACACCCGTTGGGCCACCCACGGCAAGCCCTCCGTCGTTAACGCTCACCCCCACACCAGCTGCGACGGTCGTATCGCCATCGTCCACAACGGCATCATCGAGAACTTCGCCGAGCTGCGCGAAGAGCTGGAGGGCCGCGGCCACCACTTTAAGAGCGAGACCGATACCGAGGTCTTCGCGCATCTGATCGAAGAGGCTTATGCCGAGACGCACGACCTGATGGCCTCCGTGCGCGAGGCTTGCACCCACGTGGTCGGTGCCTATGGTCTGGCCGCCGTGTGCGCTGACGAGCCCGGCGTGATCGCCGTGGCCCGCAAGGATTCCCCGATCGTAGTCGGCGCGGGCGAGACCGGCGCCTATGTCGCCTCCGACGTCATCGCGCTCATCGACGCAACCCGCGACGTCGTGGTGCTCGAGGACGGTCAGTTTGCCAAGCTCACGCCCGCAGGCGTCGAGTACACCGACGAGGCCGGCAACGTTATCGAGCCCAAGGTCACCCACATCGACTGGGACCTGGACATGGCAGAAAAGGGCGGTTATCCCGACTTTATGCTCAAGGAGATTCACGAGCAGCCGCGCGTCGTGCGCGATACGCTGGTCGGTCGTATGACGCCGGCCGGCGAGCTCGACATCGACGAGCTGGGCCTTTCGCTCGAGGAGCTCAACGACATCGACCGCGTCTACGTGATCGCTTGCGGCACCAGCTATCACGCTGGCCTCATTGCTAAGAATCTCATCGAGGGCTGGGCTCGCATCCCCACCGAGGTGGAGGCGGCCAGCGAGTTCCGTTATCGCAATCCCATCATTACGCCGACGACGCTTGTCGTTGCCGTATCCCAGTCGGGCGAGACGGCCGATACCCTTGCCGCCATTCGAGACGCGCGCATTAAGGGTGCCAAGGTCTTCGGCATCACCAACGTGGTGGGCAGCCCCGTGGCGCGTGAGAGTGACGGCGTCATCTACACCAAGGCCAACAAGGAGATCGCGGTCGCCTCGACCAAGAGCTTCATCGGCCAGGTCGTGAGCCTCACGCTGCTGGCTTTGCTGTTGGCGCAGGTCAAGTACCGTCTGACCACCAAGCAGGCGCGCATGCTGTTCCGTGAGCTTTCCGATACGGCCGAGCAGATCCAGTGGATTTTGGATACCCAAACCGAGGCCGTGCATGAGGCCGCCCTGCTGTGCAAGGACGCGCAGTCCGCACTGTTCGTGGGTCGCGGCATGGGCGCCGCTATTTCCTACGAAGGTGCGCTCAAGCTCAAGGAGGTCAGCTACCTGCACGCCGAGGCCTACGCCGCCGGTGAGATGAAGCACGGCCCCATTGCCCTGATCGACCCGGGCTTCCCTGTCATCGCTGTGGCCACCAAGAGTGCCACCTACGACAAGACCGTGTCGAACCTCATGGAGTGCAAGGCGCGCGGCGCCAAGGTCATCGTCGTTGCCACCGAGGGCGACGAGGAGATCAACAAAATCGCCGACTGCATCATCCGCGTGCCAGCAGTCCGCGACGTGTTCAGCCCCATCACGGCGAGCGTCCCGCTGCAGCTGCTCGCCCGCGAGGTCGCCATCCTGCGCGGCTGCGATGTCGATCAGCCCCGAAACCTCGCCAAGAGCGTGACCGTGGAATAGTTGGTTCCGCCGTTCTAGCGACTAAGGCCCGGCTCCGCATCAAGACGGAGCCGGGCCTTTTCTGCATTTGCCCAGATAAAACCTGCCAAAATGAACCTGTCCCTTTTTGGCAGGTTAGCGGAGCTTGCTGGTCTCGAAGTACTCGGGGAACTGGTCCAGAACCTCGGTCTGGTTGCGGAACATCATGTGCAGGTGCTTGCTGACCAAAAAGCTCGCTTCGATGGGGTCGCGACCGGCGATAGCGCGGCGAATCTGCTTGTGCTCGTTCACGATGTCCTGATTGTCGAGAACCTGCGTGGCGGCGCGCAGCCAGCGGAAGCGCTCCAGGTCGGCATTGGTCTCTTCGAGCCACGACCACACGGTGCTGCGACATGCGATGCTAAAAATCATGTGATGCATGAGGTTGTCGCTCAAAAAGAAGCCGATGCGATCCTCTTCGGCCATGGCCTTTTCCTGCAGCGCGATGGCGCGGTCGAGCTGCTCGATGCCGGCCGACGTGGCGCGCGCACAACACTCCACAATCACCTGCTTTTCCAGATGCTCGCGGATGTAACAGGCACTCTCGGCAAGGGTGAGGTTGATGGGTGAGACGTAGGTGCCGCTCTGGGGCACGGTGCGCACCAGGCCTTCCTGCGCCAAGCGAACCAAAGCCTCGCGCACGGGCGTGCGACCCATATCCAGGTCGTCGCAAAGTTGCTTGACGCCCAGCTTTTCGCCCGGCTTGTAGTCCAGGTAGACGATTTTGCGTCGAATGGTGTGGTAGGACTGGTCCTGTAGGCTCGTTTCCTGCTCGCCGACGTGCATCGATTCTTCCATAGCGCCTCGCAACTGTTCTATCAAACTCATATGTCAGTTGTTAATTATGCCGCGAATCAGCTCTCCGCGGTGGGTAATTCGGCTGTTGCCTGAGAACTATCGCGGCATCTTAGTCTGTGTTTGCGCAAGGCTGTGCTCAATGTTGCCGTATCATAAGCCGTCGCAAACGTGAAATAGAAAGAAGGAATCCCATATGCAACTGGCAAATATCGTACGCGAGCGCTGGAAAGGCGTCTTGTTCTGCCTGATCATCGCCATTCCCGCGACGTTGCTCGGCAAACAGGTTGAGGTGGTCGGCGGTCCGGTATTCGCCATCCTCTTTGGCATGGTCCTGGCGCTCGTCTTTCCCAAGAATCGTCGCGAACAGCTCGCCGCCGGCGTCACCTATACGTCCAAAAAAGTCTTGCAGTACGCGGTTATCCTGCTTGGCTTTGGCATGAACCTCTCCCAGATTCTGTCCAAGGGCGCCCAGTCGCTGCCGATTATCGTGGCGACAATCTCGACCTCGCTTGTCATCGCCTTTGTGCTCTGCCGCGTTATGAACGTGCCGGGCAAGATCGCGACGCTTGTGGGTGTGGGTTCGTCGATTTGCGGCGGTTCTGCCATCGCTGCGACCGCACCCGTCATCGATGCCGACGATCGCGAGATTGCCCAGGCTATTTCGGTCATCTTCCTGTTTAACGTTATCGCGGCGCTCGTGTTTCCGACGCTCGGCGGCATGCTCGGGCTGACCAACGAGGGCTTTGGCCTGTTTGCCGGTACCGCCATCAACGACACCTCGTCCGTAACGGCTGCGGCGAGCGCCTGGGACAGCATGCACCCCGGCGCCAATGTGCTCGAGAGCGCCACAGTGGTCAAGCTCACCAGGACGCTGGCCATTATTCCCATCACGTTGGTTCTCGCATGCTGGCAGATGCATCTGGCGCGCAAGGCCGGCGGTGACGCCAAAAGCACGTTCTCGCTTAAACGCGCGTTTCCCATGTTCGTGCTGTTCTTTGTGCTGGCGAGCGTGATCACCACGGTGCTTCAGCTTTCCGCGTCCTTTACGGCGCCCATCAAGGAGCTGTCGAAATTCTTTATTGTGATGGCCATGGCGGCTATTGGCTTTAATACCGATATCGTCGAGCTGGTCAAAAAGGGCGGCAAGCCCATCGCATTGGGCTTTTGCTGCTGGATTGGCATTGCGTGCATGAGTTTGGGAATGCAACACGTACTGGGAATCTGGTAGAGAAGTAGCTTGTTTGCGTGCTGGTTGCTGGTGAGCGCATCCTCACGGTGGAGCGATAGGAGCTCTTGCGGGTATGGCTTGTCCGCAGGTTTATAAGTCCCGAAGAGCTCTTATCGCCCCGCCAGGATGGCGATGCGGGGCAACACCTATACTCGCAGGACGGCGCTTTCTGCCCTATAGTGTTTGGTGAGCAATATCGTTCAATTTTGAAACACTCGGTCGTGCGACCGTCGGCGGCTGCATGTCGCCGCGGACAGGGGCAAATCATGGATAGCGATGCCAAGCTGAACATCTTGACCGAGGCCCTGGCTGCTGCCGGGGCCTCGGCATTGGCAATCGATGCGCGTGGGGGCGTCGCGATCTCGACCATGAATGACGCGGCGCTTGAGCGGGATGTGGCGGCTTTTGTAGCTGAGCGCCTCGACCGTATAGGAGACGGCGCGCGTCTGGTTATGGGGCGTGCGGGTGCGCGCCTGGGCCTGACCGTTCGCCCCACCGACAAAGAGGGCGGGGGGCTTTGGGTCGTCGTGGTCCGCGAGGTGCGCGGTGCCGCGGCGCATGCGGGCATCGAGTGGCTCAACGCCGACGAAGTTGAGGCCCGCTACGAATCGAGCGCGTACGGCATCGTTGAGGGGGCGGCCTCGGTGGCTGCGCCGGTTGCAGAGAGTTACGCGCGCGGTGTGCCTCTTATGCTCGAGGGCGAGCTGGGAGCGGGTCAGGTCGAGATTGCCAAGCGCCTCTATCTGGACGGTCCTTTTGCCGATCAGCCCTTTGTTTCCGTTGCGCTCGATGAGCTCACCGAGCGCGGTTGGCGCCATGTACTCAAAAGCGTCGAATCGCCGTTGTTCCAAATGGGGCTGACCCTTTGCATTGAGGGCTGGAACGCGGTTGGCCCCCAGCGCCTCCGCGAGCTGGTCTCCACGATGACCGACACCGCGTTGGCGACGCGCTGCCATGTGGTGCTGACGGCGAATGACATGCCGGGCGGCGGCGAAAGTGATCAAGCCGCCTTTGTGACCGAGCGCTTCGCCTGTGCGGTGAGCGTCGCGCCGGCAATCGCCGAGCAGGGAGCCGCGTCGACGAAGGTCGCGCGCTATTTGGAATATCTCGCTGATGCATTTGGGACGGCAGCGCCCACGCTGTCTGCCGCGGCGACGAAGACGCTCGATGCTTACCGCTGGCCGCGCAACTATCTGCAGCTCCGCGAGGTCTCGGAACGACTGTATATATTGGTGGGGGCGGGCACGGTGGACCGCGCTGTAGCGGAGGAAGTGCTCGCCCAAGAGGATGTGATTAAGACCGCAACCTTTGGCGCCCCGACGCTCGAAAGTGACCTGTATATCCTGCGACCGCTGGCCGATACCGAGCGAGATATCGCGCATCTGGTTGTAGACCATCTCCACGGCAACCGAACCCGTGCGGCGGAGGTGCTGGGCATAAGCCGTACAACGCTGTGGCGCTTGCTGAAAGACGATGACCGTTGAGCGAGGCGCCCGTGACCGCGCGCGACGCGTGTGCTACAGTCCAAAGCGTTATTGTTTCGATTTGGTTACGGCGTGCGAGGGCATATGGCTGAGACTTCAAAACCGAGCCGCAGAAGGCGGAGCGCCGCGCCGGTTAACCGACGCACGACATCGGTGACGTGGGGCAAACACGCCTCGGGGTTTGATGGCTCGTTCAAGCGCACTAAATACGGCTATCCTTCGGCAAGCGCCCGCTTGGCAATGCAGGCAGAGTCCTCGCTGTGGGGCCGCAAACGCGTGGTGGGCTCAAAGCTCAAGCACGACGGAACGCTCGGTTACATCAGCCGCGGGGCGGCTCGCCGCAGCGGGCTCAATCCCGCCGGCTGGCATCGCTACGTGCCGATCGTGGCCGCCGTTGCAGTGATCGTCATCGCGCTCGCTGCGCTCGGATATGCCGGCGGTGGCGCCAACTTGGACGCAGTGTTTAAATCGCCCGAGCTCGCGCATGCAGGCACAGAAGTTATCGAGGGCGCTCAGACCCAGACGGGTGTCGCGCCCCAGCGCGGTATCGTCGCGGCGGCCTCCACCATCGCCGATGCGCAAAAGGACGAGGACGAACAAGGCAGCGAAGCCGAAACGACCCAGACGAACGAAACGACGACAACTCAAATATCAACATAGCTTGCCGGCAGAAGGGGACGTTCCTTTTCTGCCGGCAGTTTGGGACACTCCTGCGCTACTTGACGTATACCACGTTGTCGCGGCGGGGTTTGGGCTCGGGTAGCGTGTCCTCGGCATAGCCCAGAATGCAGTGACCGACGCCGCGCAGACTGCCGTCGGCGGGCAGGCCCCAGCTGGCCAGCAGCTCCAGGCCCTCGCCCGAGTCAAAGACCTCATGCGCGCGGTGAATCCAGCACGAATCGACACCCAGCGCATAAGCGGCGTTGAGCAAGTTGCCCATGGCGAGCGAGCCGTCTTCCAGATGTGTGGGCACGCTGCGGTCAACCAGCACCACCACAACGGTCTTGGCGCCATAGAAGGGGTCGCTGTTGCTGCCCATGACTTGCGCGTTGAGCTGCGAGAGACGCTCGACGGTCGCGGGGTCGGTGACGGCGACAAACGTCACCGGCTGGCGGCCCATGCCGCTCGGTGCATATTGGCCGGCTTCGATAATACGTGCAAGCTTTTCGGCCTCGACGGGACGATCGCTGTAGTTGCGGCAGCTGCGGCGGTGAATGAGTGCTTCGATAGTCTCCATGGTGTCTCCTTGCGGTGGCGTTGCAGATGCCCCGTTCATACCCGTCGGGCTCAAACGATAGACGGTCAATTGCCCGGCCAAAAGGATAGATTCCAATTGGGAAAGTAGGTTTGCATAAAAGTACCTTCAGAATGTGACAAACAAATGGGATGGTTAAACGTTTTATCCCGTCTACCCTGCGGTTTTTTACCACTTGCCTAAATGACGAACGCATAACCTCTGATAAAGGTTTTACTAAAGGAGTACCAACGTTTATCAATGCGCCGTGGTGGCGCCGGGCCAGGAGGTAACATCATGTTCCAGGCTGGAGATGTCGTCGAGACCGATTTCGAAGGATTTCTGAAGCTGCTGCGTTCCAAGACGCGCGCTTTCGTGTCGATCAACGATCACGAGTACTACATCACGCACACCGATGGCTATTGGCGTGTTCAGGATTGCGAGGCCCTCAACGACAAGGGCCACTTTACTGACTGTTCTGAGTTGGTCAACACGGTCTGCGAGGTCGTCGAGCTGCCGTGGATTGCCGGCAAGAGCCTGCATGACAGCTTCTCGGGCGCTACGGTCTATGAGGCCGTCGCCGCTTAACAGGCAATAAAACCCGATTTTCACGTGACCGCTGGCGCCGCCCCCGCGCCGGCGGTCTTTTTCTGTCGATAGGCCATAAAAGTGCACGCATTTGCGGAGAGGCTGTTGACGATAGTCAAAACTCGGACTAATCTAGAGACATAAAATTGGTCAAAAATCGGACAATCGAATGGTGGGATAGATGAATGGTGCGGTTAAACTGGTCGACTTCGACCGGTTGCTCAATGGACTCGACCATATCTATTCGGAGTTCTCGCGTGCCTGCGGCCTTTCGGACTGCGCTTACTGGATGCTCGTCGATACCAGCACGGCGGGCGGCAGTATTGCCGTAAGCCGTCTGACAAGCGAATGGTTCTACAGCAAGCAGACCATCAATTCGGCAATTAAAACCTTGACGGCGCGGGGCTTCGCAACGTTGGAGTTTGCCGAAGGCAGTCGTAAGAACAAGGTTGTGAGCCTGACCGAAGAGGGCAGGCGATTTGCCGAGCGTTATGCGCTGCCGGCACTCAAGGCCGAGCAGCGAGCCTTTGGCGCGCTTGAGCCATGTGAGCAGCGCGAGATTATGCGCTTGATCGGCAAATTCTCTCAGGTGCTCGGCGACGAGTGCGAGACATTTAAACAGCAGGTGGCAGCCGCAAGCCAGATGCAAGATCGACGTGAGGGGGAGTCGTGCGACTGTTAATGAGGTTTTTGAAGCCATATCGAGGGCTTGTCGCAGTGACACTGCTGGTGCTGCTGGTGGATAACGTCGGTACGCTGTTGGTTCCCACGATGCTGGCGAACATGGTCAACACCGGTATTACCACGGGCGATGTCGACTACATTTTACGCAACGGCCTATACATGTTTATCGCGACCAGCATGGCTAGCGGCGGCACGGTGCTGGGCTGCTATCTTTCGGCGCGCCTGGCCGCCAACGTGGCTTGCGATATCCGCAATGCCGTGTACGACAAATCGCTCGAGCTCGCGGCCAGCGATTTTGAGCGCTTTGGCACCGGATCGATGATCACGCGCTCGCTCAACGACATCAACGTGATTCAGCAGGCGATTCTGCAGACCATTCAGCTGGTGCTGCCGGTGCCGTTCTTGGCTGTGGCGGGCATCATCTTCGCCTGGTTTATCGATCCTGCCATGGGCACACTTCTGGGCGTAGTCGTTGCGATTGTGCTGGTGGCGGCGGTCTTTACGGTTGCCAACGCGGCTCCGATCTTTATGCGCTTGCAGAGCTTTATCGACCGCATGAACGTGGTGCTGCGCGAAAACATCGTGGGCGTGCGCGTCATCCGCGCGTTTAACAAGGAGCGCCATGAGGAGCAGCGCCTAGACGAGGTGTTTAGCGATTACGCGGCCAACGCCATTAAGGTCAACCACCTGTTTGTGGGGCTCGACAGTTCCAGCTTCTTTTTGATGAACATCGCCGAGGTGGCGGTGCTGTGGGTGGGCGGCAACCGCGTAGGCGCCCACGCCATGCAGATTGCGAGCATCTCTGCGGTGCTGGAGTATGCAATTCTGATCCTGTTCTTTGTGATGATGGCCCAGATGGTGGTGCTGACGCTTCCGCGTGCTGCCGCGTGCCTGAACCGTGCGCAGCAGGTGTTGGAGATTGAGCCGAGCATCGTCGATGGCGAGCGCACGCTGGATGACGGGGCGCGCGAGCCCCAAGACGAAGCCGATGCGGTGGCCGTGTTCGACCACATGTCGTTTCGCTTTGACGATGCCGACGAGGACACCCTGTGCGACCTGAGCTTTGCCTGCCGTCGCGGTCAGACGACTGCGATCGTTGGCTCGACAGGCTCGGGCAAATCGACGGTGGCAAAGCTTCTGCTGCGCTTCCACGATGCCACCAAGGGCTCCATTCGCCTGAATGGTGTGGACCTGCGCGAGCTTACGCAAGACGAAATCCGCGGGCGCATTGCCTATGTGCCGCAGAAGGCGTGGCTGTTCTCGGGCACGGTGGCGAGCAACCTTCGCTTTGGTAACGAAGGCGCGACCGAGGGCGACATGCTTCACGCGCTTGAGGTTGCCCAGAGCACCTTTATACTCGACCAGCCGCAGGGGCTCGATACCCCGGTTGCCCAGGGCGGTACGAACTTCTCGGGTGGTCAGCGCCAGCGTTTGGCAATCGCCCGTGCGCTCATGAAGCATGCCGATCTATATATCTTCGATGACAGTTTTTCGGCCCTGGACTTTAAGACCGATGCCGCCCTGCGTCATGCGTTGCAAGACGAGACGCGTGACGCTGCGGTGCTCATCATCGCGCAGCGCATCTCGACGATCTTGCACGCCGACCAGATCGTCGTGCTCAAGGATGGCGAGGTTGTGGGTCTGGGCACGCATGGCGAGCTTATGGAAACCTGCGAGGTGTACCGTGCCATCGCGGAATCGCAGATGAAGGGAGGTGAGTAGCATGACCGAGGAGCTCAAGAAGCAGGGCGGCGTTGATGACGCCGTTGCCGCGGGACTGGTCGAGGAAACGGCTGCCGCGTCGACCGAGCTGGATGACGCCGCCAAGGCTGCGGCCGAGCGCGAGGCTCGCCGCCAAGCGCTCTACGAGGAAAACGAACGTGCCGAGGACGAGCGCGCCCGCGCCGAGGCAGAGCGTATGCGCGACGTGGACGACGAAGACGAGGACGAGACGCCTCGGGATACCTGGGCGACGGTGCGCCGCCTGTGGAGTGAGGCTGCCGGCGACCATTGGCGCTTCTATATCGTGTTCGCGAGCATTGTGTTCTATGTCATCTTTAACACTGCCGCGCCGGCATATAGCGCCCGCGTGATCGATGAGCTGTGGGGCCACATTCAGGTAGCGTTTGTCAACAACGCCACCTTCAGCATCACCTGGGAGAACTGTGGCAGGACTATCTTCATCTACTTTTTGATTTGGACGGCCGCCGCTTCGTTCTACGCGCTCCAGAGCTTTTTGATGTCGAGCGTGGCCGAACGCCTCAATCTACGCCTGCGCAACCGCATCGCGCAAAAGCTCAACCGTCTGCCGCTCGCCTATTTTGACGCGCATCGTCCCGGCGAGGTCGTCAGCCGTGCGACCAACGACCTGGACAAGATGTCCGAGAGCATGCAGCGCGGATTGCTGCAGCTGCTCGTGTCGATCGGTACGGTTGTTGGTGCTGTGAGCGTGATGTTCGTGTTCAGCGTGCAGCTTACGCTCGTCTTTCTGTTCTTTACGGCACTGTCGCTGCTGGTGACGAAGGTCGTCTCGCGCCGCACACACGATGTGACGGGCGAGCGCCAGGAGTGGGTGTCCAAGATTACGAGTGCGGTCGAGGAAGGCTATTCGGGCCGTCTGGTGATCCGCGCGTTTAACCGCGAACGTCAGAGCTCCGCTGAGGTGCACGAGGCTTCGAAGGAACTGGCTCGTGTGAGCACCAAGGCCGACTTTATGATCAATGCTGTCGGCCCCGCAGTGCGCTTTATCGGCCGTTTGGCGCAGATCGTTATTGCGCTTGTGGGCTGCAGCATGCTGGTTGCCGGTCACATGACCGTCGGCGTGTTCCAGGCGTTCTTCCAGTTTATCTACGAGGCGTCCGAGCCCATGACGCAGTTGTCGTTTACCTTCAACTCGCTGCAGAGCGCGCTGGCGAGTGCAGAGCGCGTGTTCGACCTGCTCGATGAGCCCGAGATGGAGGCCGATCCGCTGCCGGACAAGGCCGCCAAGCTGCCGGGTCGCGTGGAGGGCCGCGTCTCCTTTGAGCATGTGCGCTTTGGTTATTCGCCCGACAAGCCGCTTATGCGCGACGTGTCGTTTACCGCCGAGCCGGGCCAGAAGATTGCCGTGGTGGGAACCACGGGCGCAGGCAAGACGACGCTCATCAACCTGCTCATGCGCTTCTACGAGATTGACGGCGGGCGTATTACGCTCGACGGCGTGGATACGAGCCGCATGGACCGCGGCGAGCTACGGCAGCAGTTTGGCATGGTGCTGCAGGACGCCTGGCTGTTCGACGGCACGATTGCCGAGAATATCGCCTACGGCTGCCCCGAGGCGACGCGCGACGAGATCGTGGCGGCTGCGCGCGCCGCGCAGGTCGACTTCTTTGTGCGCACCATGCCGCAGGGCTACGACACGCGCGTGGCCAACGATGCCGAGAGCATCAGCCAGGGCCAGCGTCAGCTGCTGACCATCGCTCGCGTGCTGCTCAACAACCCGGCGATTCTCATTCTGGACGAGGCGACCTCAAGCGTGGACACGCGTACCGAGCTTGCTATCGGCCGCGCCATGGACGCGCTCATGCGCGGGCGCACGAGCTTTGTGATCGCGCATCGCCTGTCGACGATCGTGGACGCCGACCTGATCTTGGTCATGGATCACGGCAACATTATCGAGCAGGGCACGCATAAGGAGCTGCTGGCTGCCGAGGGTGCCTACGCCGACCTCTATTTGAGCCAGTTCGCCTAATGTGACAAAGGGACAGTCCCACATGTCACATCAAAAAGAAAGGCGCGCCGGGGATGAATTCCCTGGCGCGCCTTCTTGCGTTGATGCCGATGTCGTTTTGTACCGCTTGCGTTCCTAGCGTTCGTCCACGAGCTTTGCGACGAGGGCTTTGAGCTCGGCCACCTCTCGCTCGAGTTCTTTGACGCGGCGGGCGTTCTCGGTGATGCCTTGGCGGTTGAGGGCACTCTGCTCGGCGGCGTCATCGGGCATGTACTCGCGATGCTGCTTGGCATCGAAGCTCTCCTCGAACACGCGGCAGCCGTTGCGCTTGATGATGCGTCCCGGCACGCCCACGACGGTGCAGTTGTCGGGCACGTCCTTAACGACGACCGAGTTGCCGCCGATCTTGACGTTGTTGCCGATGCGGATGTTGCCGAGCACCTTGGCGCCCGTGCCCACGGTGACGTTGTTGCCGAGCGTTGGGTGGCGTTTGCCGGTCTCGTTGCCGGTACCGCCGAGCGTGACGCCCTGGTAGAGCACGCAGTTGTCGCCCACGACGGTGGTCTCGCCGATGACGACGCCCATGGCGTGGTCGATAAAGAAATGCTTGCCGATCTGTGCGGCGGGATGAATCTCGACGCCGGTGATGTGGCGGGTGATTTGCGAGAGCACGCGGGCGAGCGAGCGATGACCGTGCTCCCAGAGCCAGTGCTCGGGCACGTGGTTCCACTTGGCGTGCAGGCCAGGATAGGAAAGGAAGATGACTAGACCGTTTTGCGCGGCGGGATCCTGCGCTTGGACGGTCTTGATGTCCTCGCGAATGGTATTGATAAAGCTCACCGGCCGCCCTCCCTTAGCGCCATGGCAATGCGATTCAATAAAGTATAGCGATTCGCTAGGGATTAGGAAGGATAATCTTGACGGTATTGCACGACAGGTGTCAGTTATGCAAACTTGCTGGTAATGGGGTCATGCTTTTGTGGGGTTGCGCACGAGGGGGCGCCGCAACCGTATACTGGTCAACTTGGACGTATCCGCGCCCACAACTGAGAGGTTTTACTTCATGGGTTTCATCAATTTTATTGCCGAGCTGCTTAAGGACCCGCGCACCGCGATCGCCAGCTGGATCGCCGCCGGCCCGCTTATGGCCTACGGCTGCGTGTTCCTGATCATCTTTATCGAGACGGGCGTGGTGTTCTTCCCGTTCCTTCCCGGTGATTCGCTGCTGTTCGCCTCGGGTTTCTTTGCCCACAACGGCGGCTTTAACATCGTGGCGCTTCTGGCCACCGCATGGGCCGCTGCCATTTTGGGCGATCAGTGCAACTTTATGATCGGTCACTTCTTTGGCCGCAAGATCATCGCTTCGGGCAAGGTCAAGGCCATGACGCCCGAGCGCATCAAAAAGTCCGAGGACTTCTTGGACAAGTGGGGTCACCTGGCCATCTTCCTGGGTCGCTTCTTCCCGTTTATCCGCACCTTTGTGCCCTTTATCGCTGGCATGGGCGGCATGCACTGGCGCAACTTTGTCGTCTTTAACGTGCTGGGCGGCATTACCTGGTCGACGGTCTTTACGCTGCTGGGCTACTTCTTTGGCGGCATTCCCTTTGTGCAGGAGCACTTTGAGCTGCTGATTATCGGCATCGTTGCCGTGTCGATCATCCCGACCGTGGTCGGTCTGGTTAAGGCCAAGCTGGGCAAATAGAACGCCTAGCTCGAGCCAGCGCGCAGACCGTACAGTTGAGGCCCGTCACCGCTTACGGTGGCGGGCCTTTTTGCTTCGGTCAAATGAAAATACTTTAGTTAGTTAAAGAAAAACGTTTTATCCGACGCGCGTGCGGAGTACAATCTCGTGCATGCGAATCGACGTGCCATCGGCTTTGATGCCGTTTGCGTGTCCCGTCCGGCTCTACGCTCCGGGCGTGTGACGTTGCGACGCGGTCGGCCTCGGTCCTTGCGTGCGGGTTCGCGAGTTTGCAACTGTGTATATAAGGAGCGACATATGACTGTCGAGAAGAAGGATATCGATTGGGGTAGCCTCGGCTTTGGCTACATGAAGACCGATTACAGCTACGAGGCCCATTGGAAGGACGGCGAGTGGGACGAGGGTGGCCTGACCACCGACCACACCCTGCACGTCTCCGAGTGCGGCGGCATCTTCCATTACTGCCAGGAGGTCTTTGAGGGCCTGAAGGCCTACACCGCCGAGGACGGCAGCATCGTCTGCTTCCGTCCCGACATGAACGCCGAGCGCATGTACAACTCTGCGCAGCGCCTCGAGATGCCCCCGTTCCCCAAGGACAAGTTCGTTGAGGCCGTCAAGCAGGTCGTTTCTGCCAACGCCGCCTGGGTTCCGCCCTTCGGTTCCGGCGCGACCCTGTACGTGCGTCCGTTTATGATCGGCTCCGGTGACGTGATCGGCGTGGCTCCCGCTCCTGAGTACACGTTCCGCATTCTCGTGACCCCGGTCGGTCCGTACTTTAAGGGTGGCCTCAAGCCCGTCAAGCTGCGCGTTTCCGAGTATGACCGTGCAGCACCGCATGGCACCGGCAACATCAAGGCCGGCCTGAACTACGCCATGTCCCTCAAGCCCACGATGGAGGCTCACCGCGAGGGCTATGCCGAGAACCTGTATCTCGATTCCGAGTCCCGCACCTATGTCGAGGAGACCGGTGGCGCTAACGTCCTATTCGTGAAGGAGGACGGCACCCTCGTCGTTCCGCAGTCCCACACCGACTCCATTCTGCCTTCCATCACCCGCCGTTCGCTCGTTCAGGTTGCTCAGGACCTGGGCATGACCGTTGACCAGCGTCCCGTCGAGTGGGCCGAGGTCAAGGCCGGCACCTTTGTCGAGTGCGGCCTGTGCGGCACCGCTGCCGTCATCTCCCCGGTTGGCGAGATCGACAACAAGGTTTACGGTGCCGACGAGACCGTGACCTTCCCGGCTGGCTACACCGAGATCGGCCCTGTGATGAAGAAGCTCCGCGAGACCCTGACCGGCATCCAGTCTGGTGCTGTCGAGGACAAGCACAACTGGGTTTACACCGTCGCGTAATTTGTCTTACCTATCCGGGCGGAGAGCAAGTCCCCTCCCGGCGCGTCCTCGGACATGCAAGAAGCCCTCGCTGCGCACTTCGTGCGGCGAGGGCTTCTTGCGTCCTGCGGAGTGTGCCTAAAAGTAAACTGATGGCGGGCCCTGCGATGTCCGGTCTTCGGCGGATTACTGCTGGGGGAATAATGGCGCGCTTCGCGCGTTTGGAAAGGGCTTCGTGCTGCGGAATGCATTCGGAGGGAAACCCATCGGGTCCCTTCGTCCTCGGTCTTCGGGGATTAAAGCTGATGAAAAAAAGTGCGCTTCGCGCGTTTTGGATGGGGTTTATCTCGGTGGCGCATTTGGCGCTTCTCGCCTTATGACTGTTGCGGCCGCGGTCCCGTTTGGGATCGCGGCCGTTTTGTTGTGGGTCAAATATGAACGTTGTGTTAACGACTCGGTGGACGGTGGTGTTTTTCGGTGAGCGGCGTATCCTTCCAACGGTTTATCTAGTGTGTCAGTTGAAAGGAAGAGGGCGCTCGTCATTGTTTGAATGTGAACTACCGTTTGACCATAAGACGTTGCATCTAGAGCTCGAGGATAAGAACTTCGCGGGTGTGATGGAAGGTCATCAAAACGAGTTTAAGACTACAAAATCGCAGGAAGAGCTGGTAGAGGAGTCGCTTGCCAACCCTTATGGCTCACCTTCGCTCGAGGAGCTTTGTGCTGGCAAGAAGGATATCGTCATCATTAGCTCCGACCATACGCGCCCCGTTCCCTCGCGTGTGACGATGCCTATTCTGCTGCATCACATCCACTCCGCTGCGCCTGAGGCACGCGTTCGCATTCTGGTTGCTACGGGTATGCATCGTCCGTCGACGCACGAGGAGCTCGTCAACAAGTATGGCGAGGAGATCGTTGCCAACGAGGAAATCGTTATGCACGTCGCGACTGACGACCGCATGATGAAAAAGATCGGCACCCTGCCTTCTGGCGGCGAGTGCATCATCAACAAGATTGCCGCCGATTGCGATCTGCTGCTTGCCGAGGGCTTTATTGAGCCGCACTTCTTTGCCGGTTTCTCTGGTAGCCGCAAGTCCGTGCTGCCCGGCATTGCCAGCTACAAGACCATCATGTACAACCACAACGGTCAGTTTGTGAACGATTCCCATTCGCGTGCCGGCAACCTGTGCCACAACCACGTGAACGAGGATATGTTTGCCGCTGCCGAGATGGCTCACCTTGCCTTTGTGCTTAACGTGGTGCTCAACGGCAAGCACGAGGTCATCGGCTCCTTTGCCGGCGACATTCACAAGGCGCACGAGGCCGGCTGCGAGTTCGTGAAGAGCCTTGCCGGCGTTGAGCCCGTCGAGTGCGAGATTGCCATCACCACCAACGGCGGTTACCCGATCGACCAGAACATCTATCAGGCCGTGAAGGGCATGTGCGCTGCCGAGGCCACGCTTCCCGAGGGTGGCGTGATTATCGATGTCGCCGGTTGTGCCGACGGTCACGGCGGCGAGGGCTTCTATCACAACATCGCCGACAACGACCCGGCGGAGTTTGAGCGTGCCTGCATCGATCGCCCCAAGGACGAGACCCTGCCCGACCAGTGGACGAGCCAGATTTTTGCCCGCATCCTGGCGCATCACCCTGTGATCATGGTCACCGACCTGTGCGATCACCAGATGCTCAAGGATATGCACATGACGCCGGTCAACACTATCGAGGAGGCGCTCAAGCTCGCCTTTGAGATGAAGGGTGCCGATGCCAAGGTTGCCGTTATTCCCGATGGCCTGGGCGTTGTCGTCGCGCAGCACTAGTGCGTGGCCCAAACGAATCGTTTATAACCGACAAGAAAGATAAGGTTTTATGCTTACCAAACTCCTCTGTGAATTCGGCGCAACGGCCCTCATGATCATCTTTGGCGTGGGCGTGCACTGCGATACCGTGCTCAAGGGCACCAAGTACCAGGGCTCCGGCCATATGTTTGCCATCACCACTTGGTCTTTTGGCATCTCGGTCTGCCTGTTCGTCTTTGGCGGTGCCGTGTGCATGAACCCCGCCATGGTGCTTGCCCAGTGCATCGTCGGCCTGGTGCCGTGGAGCAGCTGCATCCCCTTCATGATTGCCGATATGCTCGGCGGTTTTGTGGGCGCCGTAATCGCGTGGTTGATGTATGCCGATGAGTTTAAGGCTTCCGATGGTGTCGTCGATCCCATTGCCCAGCGCAATATCTTCTCGACCAACCCCACCACCGAGGGCACGAACTATGCTCGTAACTTCTTCTGCGAGGCTATCTGCACCTTTGTGTTCATCAGCGCCATCCTTGCTGCCGCTAACCGCGCCGGCGAGAACGTTCTGATGCTCGCTATCTGCGTCGGTCTGCTCGTTTGGGCTGTTGGCATGGGCATGGGCGGCATCACCGGCTTCGCCATGAACCAGGCTCGTGACCTTGGTCCTCGCATGGCCTATCAGGTGCTGCCGATCAAGAACAAGGCTGACAACAACTGGAAGTACGGCCTGCTTGTTCCTGGCATCGCTCCGTTTGTCGGCGCCGCTCTGGCCGCACTGTTTGTGCACGGTTTCTTGGGCATGTTCTAGTCTGAGGCTACATAGTTGTCCGCTGGCCGCATGGGGTAACTTCCCAGCGCGTCCTCGGACATGCAAAAAGGCTCGCTGCGCACTTCGTGCGGCGAGCCTTTTTGCGTCCTGCGGAATGCGCTGGGGAGTTACCCCATGCGGTCAGCTGCGGGGTCTTTGTTGCGTTCGTACAAGCAACCCAACATATATATCTGAATTTGGATGGGAGGGGCTTGTTGCTGGTAGGGGCGTTGGGCTGTTGTCGATACTTTGGGATGATTGTGCTTTGGGTTGGGGCGGAACTTTGGGATGAGGGGTTTACTTAGTTGAAGAGGGGTTTTATGGCTGAGAGGTAGTCTTTGGCTACGTCGGCTTTGTTTGCTTGGAAGTTGTGCCAGGCCCACCATTGGACCATTCCTACGAAGCTTGAGGCTATGTGGTGTAGTAGGAAACTGCGGTCCATGGTGCCGGCGGGGCCTGCGGGGCCGACGGGGACGGTTTCGGCTGCGCGCGACATGATGGTCTTGCGGAGACAGTCGGCGAAGACGCGTGAGCCGGCACCGGCTACGAGGGCTCGAACGCCCTGACGGCGCTCCCAGAGGTTGTTGAGGATATGCTCGACCTGTACGAGTGGGTCATCGAGGGGCGCACCGTCATCGTCGAGGGCATGGGTGCAGATATCGCGCACGAGCTCAGCGAGCAGGTCATCTTTGCTTTTGAAGAGGCCGTAGAACGTGGCCCGACCCACATGGGCGCGAGCGATGATGTCGCCGACGGTGATCTTGCCGTAATCTTCCTCGCACAGGAGCTCGGAGAACGCCGCAACGATGGCGGCACGGCTTTTTGCCTTGCGAGCATCCATGGCTATGCGTCCGCGTGAACGAGCAGGCAGCGGAGCGCACCGGAGCAACCCTCGTAGGGGCGCTTGCCGGCGCCGTAGCCGACGGCTTCGATACGGTAGCGTGAGGGCAGTTGGTCGGACGTGCGCAGCGCGGTGACGATGGCGGCTCCCGTGGGCGTCACGAGCTCGCCGGCGACCGGTGCAGGCGTGAGGGCGATATTGCCCGCCTGGCACAGGTTGGCGACAGCGGGGACGGGAATGGGCATGAGGCCGTGGGCGCAGCGGATGGTTCCGTGGCCCTCGGAGAGCGACTCGACCACGATATCCTCAATACCCAGGTCGTCGAGGCAGATGGCGACCGAGCAGACGTCGACGATGGAGTCGACGGCGCCCACTTCGTGGAACATGACGGTCTCGGGCGTTTTGCCGTGAGCTTTAGCCTCAGCTGCAGCGAGTGCGGTAAAGATGGCGAGGGCACGACGCTTGGCACCATCGCTCAGCTGCGAGCCATCGATGATGGCAGTGACGTCCGCCAAAGAACGGTGGTGATGGTGGTGGGCGTGATGATGGTCCTCGTGGCCATGCTCGTGGCAGTGCTCGTGTTCGTGCTCGACATGGTCATGATGGTGGTGCTCATGCTCGTGCGTGTGCTCGGTAGCTGCTTCGTTGCCGTAGAGCCAGGCCATATCGTGGTCGTGGTTCTCTAGCTCCTCTGCCAGCTGAACGTCAAAGTCGCAGGCGTCGATGCCATGCTTGTTTACGCGTGTAACGGCAATCTCAAAGCCGTCGACCGGCAGCGTGGCGAGCTGTTCGCGCAGGTGCTCCTCGCTGGCGCCCAAGTCGAGCAGGGCCGCGACGGTCATGTCGCCGCTGATGCCCGAGGTGCCGTCGATGATAAGCGTGTGCTGATGGTTGGACATGAAATGCTCCTTAACGGGCGCGAGGCGTGCCGGCGCTCAGATGATTGATAAGACTTGCCTGGTAGGCGGCGCCAAAGCCGTTGTCGATATTGACGACCGAAACGCCGCTGGCGCAGGAGTTGAGCATGGCGAGCAGCGCGGCTACGCCACCAAAGCTCGCGCCGTAACCCACGCTGGTGGGAACGGCGATGACCGGACAGCTCACCAGGCCGCCGACAACGCTCGCCAGTGCGCCCTCCATGCCGGCAATGGCGATGACCACCTGTGCCTGGGCAAGCTCCTCGGCATGCGCAAGCAGACGGTGCAGGCCGGCGACACCCACGTCGTAGAGGCGGTCGACCTCGTTGCCATAGAATTCGGCCGTCAATGCGGCTTCCTCGGCGACGGGCAGGTCGCTCGTACCGGCGCAGGCGACAACGATGCGTCCGTTGCCGGTAGGGGAGGGCTTGCCGCCCACGAGGGCGAGCTGGGCGTCCGGGACATATCCCAGGTCGATGCCGTTGCCGAGGAGCTCCGAGGTGTGGGCTGCTTTTTCGGCGTTCAGGCGTGTGACCAGGATGCGCTCCTGGCCGGCATCGCGCAGCGCTTCGATAATGGCGGCAACCTGCTCGGCGGTTTTACCGGCGCCGTAGACAACCTCGCCGGCTCCCTGGCGCACCCCGCGCGAAAGATCGAGCTGCGCAAAACCCAGATCGGCGGTCGGCGCCGTCTGGATGCGCGTAAGGGCGACAGCCGGGGTGACTGCTCCGCCGGCAACATCGCTCAGCAACTGCTCAAGATCTCGCTTATCCATATATGTTCCTTTCGACGGTGCAAAGTCTAGCACGAGAAAGATAGTTTCCGAACATTAGAACAAAATCGTTCGGAAACTAGATATAGCGGAGTTGATTTGATTGTTGGGCGAACTTACTAGTCGCGCAGGATGATGTCCATGGCGAGCATCAGGTTGCGCTCGTCGATGGCAAACGGGGCGGCTTCGCGCGTCTTGGGCTTGGCGCAAAACGCGATGCCCGTGCCCGCGGCCTGAATCATGGGGATGTCGTTGGCGCCGTCGCCGATCGCGACGGTGTGGGCCATGTCGACACCGCACTCAACCGCCCAATCCAGCAGCTGGATGAGCTTGGACTCCTTGGTCACAATGTCTGCCGCCAGCTTACCCGTGAGCTTGCCGTCTGCGACTTCCAGGCGGTTGGCCAGGCAAAAATCGATGCCCGCGGCGGTCACGATCTTGTCGGCGACCTCGTGGAAGCCACCGCTTACCACGCCGACCTTCCAGCCCTTGCTGTGTGCCGATCGCACAAGCTCCAGCGCGCCGGGGGTAAACGTCACGCGCGCAAAGGTGCGCTCGAACACGCTCTCATCCAAGCCGGCAAGCAGCCCCACGCGCTCCTCGAGCGCCTGCTTAAAGTCAAGCTCGCCGCGCATGGCGCGTTCGGTGATCTGTGCAACTTGCTCGCCTACGCCGGCCTCCTCGCCCAACAGGTCGATGACTTCCTGGTTGATGAGCGTGGAGTCGATATCCATAACGATGAGGCGTGCGGTCATGACGGGCCTTTCCGAGTGCGGTTGTATTGGGGCACATTGTCGCACGCGGCGCGCCTTGGCGACGGCCAGGCCGCGTCAATTGTTTCGTCTCCGTCAAGTCTTTGGGCAAGAGCTACTTTTTCGCGGCACATCGACGCGGGTGCGATAAGATAGAACGCCATGTCTGGCTGCGCGGTTTACGCAGGCTGGGCAAATCTGTACGACGCCGCCCGGAACGACACGGGGCGGCACAGATCCATAAAGGAGGATCACTGGTATGAGCCAGACCCGTCCCATCGATGAGCATTCCATGCACACCCGTACCTGCGGCGAGCTTCGCTTCGAGAACGTGGGCGAAGAGGTCACCCTCACCGGTTGGGTGAGCCGTCGCCGCGACCACGGCGGCCTTATCTTCTGCGACCTTCGCGACCGCGAGGGCATCACGCAGCTCACCTTCGACCCCGAGCACTCCGACGGCGACGCCTTTAAGATCGCCGAGACCATGCGTCCCGAGTGGCCCATCAAGATTCACGGCGTCGTGCGCGCCCGTGGCGAGGAGACCACCAACACCAAGCTCGCGACCGGCGAGATCGAGGTCCTGACCGACCACGCCGAGGTGCTCAACACGTCCGTCACCCCGCCGTTCCAGATTGAGGACGGCATCGAGACCAGCGAGGACACCCGCCTGCGCTATCGCTATCTGGACCTCCGCCGTCCCGAGATGATGGCCAACCTCAAGCTGCGCTCCGACTTCACCTTTGCCATTCGCGAGGCGCTGCACAACCGTGAGTTCATGGAGGTCGAGACGCCCTCCCTGTTCAAGTCCACGCCCGAGGGCGCCCGCGACTTCATCGTTCCCAGCCGTATCCAGCCGGGCAACTTCTACGCCCTGCCGCAGTCCCCGCAGCTCCTGAAGCAGCTGCTTATGGTCGGTGGCGTCGAGCGCTACTATCAGGTTGCCAAGTGCTTCCGCGACGAGGACCTGCGTGCCGACCGTCAGCCCGAGTTCACTCAGGTCGATATCGAGATGTCCTTCGTGGACCAGAACGACGTTATGAGCGCGCTCGAAGAGGTCCTGGCCGATGCCTTCGGCCGCATGGGTGTCGAGATGCCCACGCCGCTGCGTCGCATGAACTACTGGGAGGCCATGGACACCTATGGCTCCGACAAGCCCGATACCCGCTATGGCATGCACCTGGTCGACCTAACCGACATCTTTGCCAACTCCAAGTTCAAGGTCTTTGCGACTGCCGCAAACGAGGAAGGCTCTGTCGTCAAGGCCATTAACGCCAAGGGCGCCGGTGCCTGGGCACGTGCCAAGATCGATAAGCTCGCCGGCGTGGCCTCCACGTTTGGCGCCAAGGGCCTGGCCTGGATCGCCTTCCGCGAGGACGGCTCCATCAACAGCCCCATCGTCAAGTTCTTCTCGGACGAGGAGATGGCCGCTCTGCGCGAGCGCATGGACGTCGAGCCCGGCGACCTTGTGATGTTCGCCGCCGGCCCACGCCTGCTCTCTGACGAGATCCTGGGCGGCATGCGTTCCCACATGGCCAATGCGCTCGAGATCAAGCGCGAGGGCCACGACTTCCTGTGGGTCGTCAACTTCCCGTTGTTCCACTGGGATGAGGACCGCAAGGCCTATGCTGCCGAGCACCAGCCGTTTACTCTGCCGACCGAGACCGACATCGCCAAGATCGAGGCCGACCCGTTGGCAGCCGGTTCCTGTACCTACGACTTTGTCATGGACGGCTTTGAGGCCGGCGGCGGTGGTATGCGAATCCACAACGCCGAGATGCAGATGTCCATGCTCAAGCTCCTGGGCTTTACCGAGGAGCGCGCCGAGTCGCAGTTCGGCTTCCTCATGGAGGCCCTCAAGTTTGGTGCGCCCCCGATGGGCGGTTTCGCTCTGGGTCTGGACCGCGTGTGCATGCTGCTCACCGGTTCCGATTCCATCCGCGACGTCATGGCGTTCCCCAAGACGGCCAGTGGCTCCGACCTTATGTCGGGCGCTCCGAGTGCCGTTTCCGGCGCCCAGCTCAAGGACGTCAGTCTGCGCCTGATGTAGGCAAGCGGCTACATATTGCCTGTAACGAGGGAAGGACGCGTGCCTTCCCTCGTTTTTTATGCGCGGGCGTTGCGAGGACATAGGGTGACCGGACGTCGCGGAAACTGCGACCCAGAATCCAGCCAAATAACGGGTCGCACTTTCCGGTTGAGCTTCTGGCGGAAAGTACATCCCAGAATCGGCGTTCGGAATGGGCCGGGCTTTCCGCTAAAGCAGCCTAGCGGAAAGCCCGGCCCAGTTTCCTACAGTGAGTCTCTCTGAACGAGCTGCATGTGCATGACGGTGGTGGTGGGTACGGCGCCATTGATCATATCGAGCGCAATGCCTGCGGCCATGCGGCCTTCCTCGCGAAGCGGCTGGCGGACGGCCGTCAACGCCGGGACGCCGCGGGCCGCGCCCTCGGGGGCATCGGATAACCCCACCGAAACGTCTTTGGGTACGCTAATTCCTGCTTCGTTGAATGCGGCGATAACGCCGGTTGCGATACGGTCCGATCCGCATAGCACGCCGTCGGCACGTATTCCGCGCGCGAGCAACCGCCGCGTGGCTTGGTAGCCGTCTCCGCTGCTCCATCCGGTATAGATGACATTTTCATCCGGAAGGCTTTCGCCCAAAATTGCACGGTAGCCGCGAAGGCGGTCGATGACGGCGGGGTTATCCTGCGGCCCCAGCACGGCAACGATGTCCTTGCGTCCGCGATCTTTCATAGCGAGCGCCGCAAAGCGTCCGCCCTCTTCGTCGTCGGAGTAGACCGTCGAGAACACGTCGCGATAGGGATGGCCCTCGAGCTGGCCGCATAACACAGTGGGTACGCCCAGCTCGCGCAGCACCTCGAGCAGCTCACTGCCCTTGTAGGGCGAGACGTCGATGACGGCGTCAAACGAGCGGCGCTCAAAATGCTCGCGTGCGCGGTTGCGCTCATGCGAGGAAGATGCCTGCAAGATCACGGGCAAGTAAGACGACTCCGAAAGTTCCTCGGTAATGCCGCTTAAAAACTCACTGTAGGTGGGATCGCTAAACAGCTCGCTCAAAGGCTCGGTAACCAGTACGGCGATAATTTCCGTGCGTCCGACGGCGAGCGCCCGGCCGCGTGCGTTGGGAACGAAGTTAACCTTTTTCGCCGCTGCGCGGACGCGCTTTTTAGTTTCCTCGCTAATGCGGGGGGAGTCGTTGAGGGCACGCGATGCCGTGGAGCGCGAAACACCGGCAGCTTCAGCAACCTCGGCAAGCGTGGGTGCGGTGCGTGCTGGTTGGGTCATGGCGTCTCCTGTGCAATTGGGTCGGTGGGCTATCGATAAAGGCTAATGCGGATACAGATTACTATAGCGCGCGTGAACGGCGTCCATGGTATCCGGTGGCCGGTGTCGTTTTGCAATCAAACTGCGACTGAGCACGGCATGTATGGGCGAGACATAGGCAGGCGCGACAGTTGCCTGTGAGTTCAAGAACGATGCCCCGTGCTGTGCACCTAAGCTTAGGGTGACATAAGTAGCATGGTTGTACAACCGGTTGCACCGTTAATCCGACAAAATCGACCGTTCGGCGGACAACCGGTTGCACAGATTTTTGTACCGCCCGTAAGATAAGGACAACCGGTTGCACAAAGAAGCACTACGATGACGAAGGAGCATCACCATGGACGCCATTAACGATTGGGAAAACCAAGCGCTCACCCACAGGAACCGCCTGGCACCCCATGCGTACTTTATGGGTTATGAGACCGCCGATCTCGCCGCTACGTACAGCCGCGAGCTGTCGCGCGGATTTGTCCAGCTGTCCGGCTCGTGGCAGTTCCGCCTTTTTGAGGGCCCCGCGGCCGTCTCCAACGAAGCACTTTGCACGTACGAGCCCGAGTGGGATCACGTGGAGGTTCCGCACCTGTGGCAGGTAGACGGCTATGGCAACCTTGCCTACACCGACGAGGGTTTTCCGTTCCCGGTGGATCAGCCGTTCGTTCCCTCCGACGACCCTACGGGCGTCTACCAACGCATCGTCAAACTTCCCGCCGTGCCTGCCGGCGCTCGCGAGATTATTCGCTTCGACGGTATCGAGAGCTACGGCGAGCTGTATGTCAACGGCAAGTTTATCGGCATGACCAAGGGTTCGCGCCTGTCCGCCGAGTTTGACGTGACCGACGCGCTCGTCGAGGGCGACAACCTGTTTGCGGTCAAGGTTCTGCAGTACAGCGATGGTAGCTACATCGAGGACCAGGACATGTGGTGGGCATCGGGCATCTTCCGCGATGTGTACCTCATGCAGCGTCCCGCCGCGCATCTGGTCGACTTTAGGTTCCGCACGCACCGCGAGGGCGATGCCGCTCTGATCACGCTCGATACGGTTGCCGAGGGCGCAAGTCGCGTCGTGTATACGCTCAGCGATGGCCAGAATGTGGTCGCTACGGGCGAGTGCGTCGACGGCCATGCCGAGTGCAGCGTTGCCGATGCCCACTTCTGGAACCCCGAGGACCCCTTCCTCTATGACCTTACGCTTGAGGTCTACGACGGCGACGAGGTCAGCGAGTACGTTCCGCATCGCCAAGGCCTTGCCGAGGTGACGGTCGAGGGCAATCATATCTACCTCAACGGCACCTACTTTAAGATGCATGGCGTCAACCGCCACGACCACGACGATCACAAGGGCCGCGCCGTGGGTCTCGAGCGCATGCGCCGCGACCTGGAGCTCATGAAGCAGCACAACATCAACGCGGTGCGCACGTCCCACTACGCCAACGATCCGCGCTTCTACGAGCTGTGCGACGAGTACGGCATCATGCTGGTCGCCGAGACCGATATGGAGAGCCACGGCTTCGAGAATATCGGCAATATCGCCCTGGTCACCGACGACCCTGCCTGGGAGCCGGCTTACGTTGACCGTGTTGAGCGCCTGGTGATGCAGGAGCGCAACCACGCGTGCATCATCATGTGGTCGATGGGCAACGAGAGCGGCTATGGCTGCAACATCCGCGCGATGTACGCCAAAGCTCACGAGCTCGACGGTCGTCCGGTCCACTACGAGGAGGATCGCAACGCCGATACCGTCGACGTCATTTCCACCATGTACTCCCGCGTGTCGCAGATGAACGACTTTGGCGAGCATCCGTTCCCCAAGCCGCGCATCAACTGCGAGTACGGCCACTCCATGGGTAATGGTCCCGGAGGCCTGTCCGAGTACCAGGAGGTCTTCGATCGCTGGGATTGCATCCAAGGCCAGTTTATTTGGGAATGGTGCGACCACGGTTTGGCTGCTGTGACCGAGGACGGCGTTGCCTACGACATGTATGGCGGCGACAACGGCGATTACCCCAACAACAGCAACTTCTGCATCGACGGCATGGTGTTCCCCTGGCAGCAGCCGAGCCCGGGCCTTACCGAGTACGGCCAGGTCATCTGCCCGGTTCGCATGGCCTACGATGCCGAGGCGGGCGAGCTGACCGTCACCAACAAGCGTTGGTTTACCACCCTCGAGGATGTCTGCCTGTCGGCGGAGACCCTGGTGGACGGCGACGTGGTCTGCCGCAAGACGCTCATGCCCGGTGCGGTTGCCCCCGGCGAGTCCGTCCAGCTTCCGCTGGTGATTCGCGAGGCCGCAGTGGGCGAGACCCTGCTGACCGTGCACGCCTACACCATGGCGGCTCACGCCTGGTGCGAGCCGATGTTCCAACTGGGTGCAAGCCAGTTTGCCATCGCAAACCATCCGGCGCCGGCAATTGCCGCCCCCACTCGTCCTGAGCTTACGGTCGAGGAGACCGAGCAGGAGATTCGTATTCGCTCCCTCAACGGCGAGCTGACCTTCAGCAAGGTCAACGGTACCGTGAGCGAGTGGAAGGCATCCGGTCGCGACGTCATGACCTCCGGTCCCCAGGTTGGTTTTTGGCATCCGCTCGTCGATAACCACGCTCAGGAGTACGACTCCCTGTGGAAGGATAACTTCATCGATGTGATGCAGACGTCTACCCGCAATGTTTCTTGGAAGCAGGACGGCAATGCGGTCGTCGTTACCGTGAGCCAGCGTATCGCTCCTCCCGTCCGCGCGTTCGGCATGCGCGTCGAGCTCGTCTATACCGTGCTTCCGAGTGGCCGCGTCGACCTCAAGGTTTCCGGCGAGCCCTACGGCGACTATTCGGACATTATCCCGCGCATCGGCATCTCCTTCGAGGTTCCCGGTTGTGATCGTGCCGTCGAGTGGTATGGCCACGGCCCGGGCGAGAACTATCCGGACTCGCTGCGCGCCAACCCGGTCGGTCATTACCGCACTACGGTCGACGACATGTTCACGCCCTACGTTATGCCCCAGGACTGCGCCAACCGCGAGGGTACCCGCTGGGTCGCCCTGCGCTCCAGCCACGGTGACGGTCTGGTCGTGACGCGTCCGAGCGACGCCGCTTCCAATCCGTTCTCGTTCTCCGCATGGCCCTATAGCTGCGAGGCTATCGATAATGCCAAGCATGTCTACGATCTTGTCCCGGGCGACACGGTTACGGTCAACATCAACGACCAGCTGCTCGGCCTTGGCTCGAACTCTTGGGGTTCCGAGGTGCTCGATTCCTATCGCACCCGTTTTGAGAGCTTCAGCTTTGAGGTGTCCCTGCGACCGCTGACGTCTGCCGATCTGGCTCAGGCGCTGGCACCCATTAAGGAGGCATAAGTCATGCATATCTTTAACTCGCGTGCCGATTTCGACGCCCAGATGAAGTCCGTCAAGAAGTGGATGCGTACCGGTCAGGCACTCGACGGCGTTTCTGAACTGCAGCACGATGTGGCGTACTCTATCGGCGACTCGCTGGTGTATTGGTGGGTGAACGCCCACGAGGCGGCTACTGCCGATCTGGTCGGTCACCGTCGCTACCATGCCGTGCTCGCCCCGCTCGACGGCAATCTGACCGTTGAGGTGGCTTCCAAGGCCGATCTTACCTGTACGCGCGCCTACAGCGATATCGATGATCGCGAGCGCTTTGAGGGTACGGGGGAGACCGTGACGATTCCTACCGGCGGCGTTGCCGTCGTCGAAATTGACGAGGCCTACCGTGTCGTGGCCGATGCCGCGGATCCCCGCGTCGTCGTACTGCACGTGACAGTCGAAGGTTATTCCTTCCCCAACAAGTAGTATTCGTCCGCCTGGACGTTTGCTTCGCGCCGTTAAGGGGGATGGCTTTGTTGACTCCCTTTTCCCCATTCCCCTTAGCAGGTGCGCCGTCCGTGTTTGCACTTGCAGCTCGGACGGTTTTAGATGACATTTAACAGATGATTGGGAGGGCTTATGAGCTCTGAAAAACGAGGAACGATTGGTTCGTTCGCTCTGCTGGGCATGACGGTCGCCGCCGTGTTCGGTATCAAGAACATCATCAACAACAACGCGGCCATCGGCTTGGCAGCTGCGCCGTCGTTCTTCTTCGCCACGCTTTTGTACTTTGTCCCCTATACCCTGGTTACCGCCGAGTTCGTCGGCCTCAACAAGGACTCCGAGTCTGGCGTGTACGCATGGGTTAAGACCTCGATGGGTGGTCGCTGGGCGTTCCTGACGGCATTTAGCTACTGGTTCGTTAACCTGTTCTTCTTTGCGTCCGTCCTGCCCAACGTCATCATCTACGCGAGCTACGTGTTCTTTGGTGCCAACGCCGAGCTTTCGCAGCTGTGGATCACCATTATCGAGATCGTCGTCTTTGCTATCGCCACGTGGGTTTCGACCAAGGGCGCTAAGTGGATCGGCTCCATTTCCTCCTTCGGTTCGACCGCGGCTCTCGGCCTGACCGCCGTGTTCATCCTGCTGTCCCTGGCTGCTGCCTTTGGCGGCGTTGAGTTCGCTACGGCTCCTACTCCCGCTAACATGGCTCCCGACATGAGCAACTTCGCAACTGCGTGGGGCTTCTTCGGTACGCTTGCCTGGATCATCCAGGGCGTTGGCGGCGCTGAGTCTGTCGGCGTGTTCCTTAACGACCTTAAGGGTGGCGTCAAGGCCTTCGTGCGCACCGTCGTTATCGCCGGCCTGACCATCGGCCTTCTGTATGCAGGCGCTTCGCTGCTGGTTAACCTGTTCATCCCCGAGGGCGGCGTTGCCATCTCCACCGGTATCTTCGACGTATTCGGCGCTGTCTTTGCCCACTTTGGCATTCCCATGGAAGTGTCTACGCGCGCCATCGGCTTGATCCTTCTCGCCGCCACGCTGGGCTCCCTCATGATGTGGACCTCCGCTCCCATCAAGGTCTTCTTCACCGAGATCCCCAAGGGCGTCTTTGGTAGCAAAATCGTCGAGCTCAACGAGCACGGCATTCCTGCCCGCGCTGCCTGGCTGCAGTTCGCCATCGTCGTCCCCATCCTGATCATCCCGGCCCTGGGCTCCGGTAACCTCGACGACCTGCTCATGATCGTTACCAACATGACTGCTGCCACCGCTCTGCTCCCACCGCTGCTGATTTTGCTTGCCTACTTTATGCTGCGCAAGAACTTTGACGCCGCTCCCCGTGGCTTCCGCATGGGTTCGCGCCGCTTTGGCCTGGTCGTTGCCGCATTCCTGCTTGTGGTCTTCTGCTTCGTGCTTATCTGCGGCACCATTCCGCTCGATCAGCCGCTGTGGCTGACGCTGGTCTACAACGTTGGCGGCGTGGTTGTCTTCTTGGGCCTTGCCGTGATGTGGTACAACCGCTACATCAACCGCCTGCGCGAGACCGATCCCGAGGCCGCCGAGAACGAGCTTCGCCCTTCCGTCCTCGATATGATGGAGTAGCGGCTAGGATTAATCTGCGGCTGTGGAATAAATCGATTCCCTTTCCTAAGGAGGGGCCTTACGAGGCCCCTCCTTTTGTGTTTTGGGGCATGGTTTTGGCCCCCGTGGTCAAAAAATGCCAAATATGAGTACTGTTGCAAAAGAAGTGCCATATTTTTCGGCCTGCTCTGAGCGAAAATGGGCTCAAAATCGATTTATCTAACTCCCTTTAAAGGGCGTTTGACGGCTTTCAACCTCTTCGAATCGCTCAAGCTAGGCAATTTGTTCTCGATTTTGCTGCTACTAAATTTGTGACAGTACTCATATTTGCCACTTTTTGACCACGGGGTATCCGGAGGGGCCCTCGATAAACATCTAACGCTACAATAACTACCACGTGGCTGGGTTTGCCGGCCGAATGTGTGATGTCGTGGGAGGGGACATGGTCGAGTTTACAAAGACGATTAAAGATCCGTTGGGACTACACGCCCGCCCGGTTGCGCTGCTCTATGACATCATTGCCAAGCACCGTAGCGACGTGTCGGTCAGCATCGGCGACCGCCATACCGACGGTCGCGATGTCATGGGCCTCATGGCTCTCTACGGCGAGTGCGGCGAGGACATCATCTTTCGCGTTTCGGGCGTAGACGAGGCTTCCTGCGTTACGTCGATCAGAAACCTCTCGCTCTAAGCATGACAGGGCGCGGCAAAGGACAGCTCTTTGCCGCGCCTTTTTGTTTCGTATAGGAAACTTTTTCGAAATCTGAATGGGGACCCTTTCCAAAAAGTTAACCACGTGTTAGTTTACTAAAGCGAACATAGGCGTGGTTAACTTTTACCGCGTCGATGTTGAGGACGAACTGACGTTAGGAGCCACTCATGTCTTGCGGACCGCAGATGCCGGCAATGCCGCTTTCGATGGTAAAAGCGGGCGAAACCGTGCGCGTGTCTCGTGTAAAGGGCAATGAGGATATAAAGCACCACCTCAAGGACCTCGGCTTTGTCGAGGGCAGCGAAATTCACGTGGTGAGCTCGAGTGGCGCCAATATCATCGTCACGGTGCTGGGCGCACGCTTTGGCATCGATTCCAAGGTTGCCATGCACATCATGACCGTCGGTTAGTCCGCAGCATTTCATAAAAACCGAAAGGGGGACAAGAGGATGAAGACGTTGGGTGACGTTAAGGTGGGCGAGAGCTCCACCATCGTCAAGCTTCACGGTGAGGGTGCGCTTCGCCGCCACCTTATGGACCTGGGGCTCATCAAGGGCACTTCGTTCAAGGTCGTGAAGGTTGCACCGCTCGGTGATCCGGTCGAGATCAACGTGCGCGGCTACGAGCTTTCCATCCGCAAGGAGGAGGCCGCCGTCGTCGAGGTCCAGTAAGGACTCGCGGCGCATATTTCTGCAGATAAAGTTAGGTTTTTCTAACTTAATGCAGCATCTTTGAAGCACATTATCCAGCCTGCGCGGAGAAAGCAGCGCAGGCACACAAGGAAGAAGGATTGAATGGCGGATTCTCAGATCCATGTCGCGCTGGCGGGTAACCCCAACTGCGGCAAGACCACGCTTTTCAACCTGATCACCGGCGCCAACGGCTACGTTGGCAACTGGCCCGGCGTCACGGTTGAGAAAAAGGAGGCCAAGCTCCTAAGCGACAAGAACGTTACCATCACGGACCTCCCTGGCATCTACTCGCTTTCCCCCTACAGCCCCGAGGAGCAATGCTCGCGCGATTACCTCATGAGCGGCGAGCCCGATGTGGTCGTCCAGGTTGTCGATGCTACCAACCTCGAGCGCAACCTGTACCTGGCGCTTCAGGTTATCGAGACCGGCCTGCCCGTGGTCGTTGCCCTCAACATGGCCGACTTGGTCGAGAAGAACGGCGACAAGATCGACACGGACAAGCTCTCCAAGAAGCTCGGCTGCCCGGTCATGATGATCTCCGCTCTTAAGAACAAGGGCATCAAGGAGCTGTTCGAGCAGGTCAAGAAGTCCGCTGCTTCTAAGGGCCAGGTGCCGGAGCACAAGTTCGATTCCTCCATCGAGGACGTTCTGGACCACATCGAGAACAACCTGCCGGCGAGCGTTCCCGCCAACAAGCGCCGCTACTACGCTGTCAAGCTGTTCGAGCGCGATGCGGACGCCTGCAAGCTCATCAACCTCACCAAGGAGAAGGCCGCTCGCGTGGAGCAGCTGGTCGCCCAGTGCGAGAAGGACTGCGACGACGACGCCGAGTCCATCATCACCGGCGAGCGTTACGGCGTGATTGCCCACATCATTGACGAGTGCCTCACCAAGGCTCCGGCAAAGATGAGCACCTCCGAGAAGATCGACCGCGTGGTTACCAACCGTATCCTGGGCCTGCCGATCTTTGTGGTCATCATGTTCTGCGTGTACTACATCGCCGTTTCTACCTTGGGCGGCACGGTGACCGACTTCACCAACGACCAGCTCTTTGGTACCGACGGTTGGTATGTGCTCGGCCAGGGTCGCGACGCCTACGACGCAGCTGTCGAGGCCGCGGGCGATGCTGCCGATTCGGTTGATCCGGCGGAGTATGGCCCGTATGTTCCGGGTGTTACCACCATGGTCCACGACGCCCTCGTGGCGGGCGGCACCGAGGACGGTGGCCTGGTCGATTCGCTGGTCTGTGACGGTATCGTCGGCGGCCTGGGCGCCATCTTCGGCTTTGTGCCGCAGATGTTCCTGCTGTTCGTCATGCTGTCCTTCCTGGAGGACTGCGGCTACATGGCCCGCGTCGCCTTTATCATGGACCGCGTGTTCCGCCGCTTTGGCCTGTCCGGTAAGTCCTTCATTCCTATGCTCGTGTCCTCGGGCTGCGGCGTCCCCGGCGTCATGGCTACCAAGACCATCGAGAACGAGAAGGACCGCCGCATGACGGTCATGACCACCACATTTATTCCCTGTGGTGCTAAGCTGCCGATCATCGCCCTGCTCATGGGTTCCATCATCGGCGATTCTTCCACCACGGCCGCGTGGATCAGCCCGCTCTTCTACTTCCTGGGCGTCTTTGCCGTCATCGCTTCGGGCCTCATGCTCAAGAAGACCAAGCTCTTCGCCGGCCGCCCGACGCCGTTCGTCATGGAGCTCCCCGCTTACCACTTCCCTGCGATCCGTTCCTGGGCGCTGCACGTGTGGGAGCGCTGCTGGGCCTTTATCAAGAAGGCTGGCACGGTCATCTTCGCGTCCACCGTCGTGGTTTGGTTCCTGTCCAACTTTGGTAGCTATAACGGTTCCTTTGGCTTCCTGCCTGCGATGGACGGCATCCCCGAGGAGTTCATGGACTACTCCGTGCTTGCCATGCTCGGCAACCTGGTTGCTTGGATCTTCGCCCCGCTCGGCTTTAGCACCTGGCAGGCAACCGCGCTGACCGTCTCTGGCCTCGTCGCCAAGGAGAACGTCGTCGCAACCGCCGGGTCGCTGCTCTCCGTTGCCGACGCCGCCGAGACCGACCCGAGCCTGTGGACCGCATTTGCCGGCATGTTCCCGACCATGGGCGCTTGCGTTGCCTTTGGCGCTTTTAACCTGCTGTGCGCTCCGTGCTTTGCCGCCATGGGCACCATCCGCAATCAGATGGATTCCGGTAAGTGGACCGCGATCGCCATCGGTTACGAGTGCGTCTTTGCCTGGGTCATCGGCCTGTTCATCAACCAGTTCTACAACCTGCTTGTGTTGGGACAGTTTGGTATCTGGACGATTGTGGCCATCGTGCTGCTGGTTGCGATGCTCTTCCAGATCTTCCGTCCCATGCCCAAGCACGCTTGGACCGATGAGGACGAGACCAGCACTGCTTCCGCCGCAGTTTCCGCCTAAGTCCGAATAAGGATAAGCCCCTTTCCACGAGCCCGGGTGTCCCAGCGACACTCGGGCTTTTTGGTGGGGGAGATGTGGCGTTTCCGCAGATAAAACCGACCAAAATAAACCTGTCCCTTTTTGGTAGGTGGAGAATGGGGTAAAGTAAGTGGTGGTTAACTAGAGGAGGCTTGCTATGGCACCTATCGATATTGTTGTACTGGCTGTTATCGGCATTGCGTTTGTTGCCGTGTGCGTGCGCATCTACCGCAAGGGCACCTGCGCCGACTGCGCTCAGGGTGGCGTTTGCACCGGGCATTGCTCCAACAAAAAGACCTGTGCCGCACTTAAGGGCGTGGACAAAATCGCCGAAGACTTGGGCCGCGGTATTAAATAAGGTCTAGGCATCCAAGCGCCTCGCGAGCATCCGTTCGCGAGGCGCTTTGCACATTTGGGGGCGAGCGCGGCGAGTTGAAGAGTGATTTTGGGGTATCGTTACCTGTACTGTTAATTGGCAACTTATCTATAACGGAGTATCCCCATGAGCGCTCGCGTAACCATGAAGGACATAGCCGCCGAGCTTGGCGTTTCCATCAATACCGTGCACAAGGCCCTGACGGGTAAGGCCGGCGTGAGCGAATCCGTGCGCTCCAAGGTGAATGCTAAGGCCGAGGCTATGGGTTACCATCGCAATACGAGTGCCTCGAGCCTGCGCCGCAAGGATATCAACCTGGTGTTTTGTCTGCCCCGCGCATCGCGCGAGGGAGCGTACTTTTTCCGTTACCTGTGGGAAGGCTGCAACCGCTTTGAGCAGGAGGTCATCGACCGGGGCATTACGGTTGAACGTGTTGAATTTGGCGTGGGTGGCTACGCCGATGCGCTCGAGCAGATTGATGAGCGCCTGCAGGTAGGCGAGAAGATTGATGGCCTGCTTGCCTATGTTCCGAGCGATGACCGCGCAACCGAGCTTTTGAGGCAGATTGCCGAGGCGGGTGTGGCGATCGAGCTCGTCGACGGCGACCGCCCGCACCTCGATCGCCTGGGTGCCAGTCTGGCAGACTATTCCGCGGCGGGCAGTCTTATGGCAGAGCAGGCGGCAAACCTGGTTCACGCTTCTGGGGCTGACGCCCGCGTGCTCCTGTTGGCGGGCGACCCCTATACCGATTCACACTATCTGACCGCCCGCGCCTTTCACAATTACCTGCGCGAACACGATATTCCATGGCAAGTTGAGGACCTTGCCGGCGCCCATGCGCAAGTCAAACAGCTCGAGCGCGAGCTTGAGCAGCGCTTGAGTGCGCCGGATGCTCCCGAGCTCATCTGTAGCGTTTTTGCCGTTGGTTCCGAGGTAGTCGCCAACGCGCTTGTTTCGAGCGGCAAGGCCGGCAAGGTCATGGTAATCGGCAACGACCTGTTCCCCGAGAGCGCCTTGGCCTTGCGCCGTGGCATCTTTACCAATATTGTCTATAAAGACCCGGTGAGCTTGGCCTACCGTGGCGCTAAGACTTTGGGCGAGTATTTGCTGTGGGGTAAAACTCCGGCGGAGCCCGTGCAGAAGGGTGCTGTGGAGATGGTGTTTGCCAGCAACGTTGACCGTTACTGCAAACTCGCCGGAATCTAATGCGTTTAGTGAGTTCCCTATTTGCCGCGTACTTTTTGGTAGGGGTATCGAAAAGCTGTTTCGAAGGCCACTGATGGCGAATCTGCCGTCAGCGGCCTTTCTTTGTGTCGATCTAACGCGGGATTCATGGCCTTGGTAACCGTTAAGCGGCCAAAACCTACCGCTCACCCCGTGATGGTTAGGTGAACGTTCACCCACAAACGATTTTTGAACTAAGATGGTGAACGTTCACCTAGAGGATAACGAGCGCATCGTGCGCCCGCTCCGCCAACAAAGGGGTTGTTTGATGAAAAACTTCATGGACGATCAGGATTTCCTGCTGAGCACCAAGACCGGCGAGGAGCTGTTCCACAACTTTGCCGAGGGCATGCCCATCGTCGACTACCACTGCCACATTTCTCCCAAGGAGATCTGGGACGACAAGCGTTTTGAGAACATCACCGAGGTTTGGCTGGGCGGTGACCACTACAAGTGGCGCCTGATGCGTGCAAACGGCGTTGACGAGCGCTTCATTACCGGCGATGCCCCTGCTCGTGAGAAGTTCCAGAAGTGGGCCGAGACCCTGGGCCGTTGTGTGGGCAACCCCGTCTTTGAGTGGAGCCACCTGGAGCTTAAGCGTTACTTTGGCTACGAGGGCGTCCTAAACGGCAAGACCGCTCAGGAGGTCTGGGACCTTGCCAACGCCAAGCTCGCTGAGGCCAGCTTTACCTGCCGTAACCTGATCAAGCAGTCCAACGTCCGCATGATCTGCACTACCGACGACCCCGCCGACAGCTTTGAATGGCACAAGAAGATTGCCGCCGACGACAGTTTTGACGTTCGGGTCGTTCCCGCCATGCGCCCCGATGCCGCCCTGCGTATCGAGCGTGGCCAGGAGTTTGCCGACTACTGCAAGCATCTCTCCGAGGTTGCCGGCGTTGAGGTCAGCGACTTCGAGGGCATGAAGGCCGCCATCTCCAAACGCTACGATGTCGCCCACGAGCTGGGCTGCCACGCTTCCGACCACGCACTCGACTACGTTATGTACGTTCCGGCTACCGCCGACGAGATCGAGGCCATCTTTGCCAAGGGCCTTGCCGCCGAGCCGCTTACCGAGGACGAGGTCCTCAAGTACAAGACCGCCTTCATGCAGTTCGTCGCCGGCGAGTACGTGCGCCTTGGCTGGGCCATGCAGCTGCACTTTGGCTGCAAGCGTGACAACAACCGCGCTATGTTCGCCAAGCTCGGTCCCGACACCGGCTACGATTGCATCTCCAACTACACGCCGTCCGACCAGCTGGCCGATTTCCTCAACTCCATCCAGGAGTCCACGGGTCTGCCCAAGACCATTCTGTACAGCCTGAACCCCATCGACAACACCATGATCGATACCGTGATGGGCTGCTTCCAGGAGGCTCCGACCGCAGGCAAGATCCAGAACGGCTCTGCCTGGTGGTTCAACGACAACGAGGTCGGTATGCGTGAGCAGCTCACGGCTCTGGCTAACGAGGGCGTGCTGGGCAACTTTGTGGGCATGCTTACCGATTCCCGCTCCTTCCTGTCCTACCCGCGTCACGAGTACTTCCGTCGCGTGCTGTGCGGCGTGATCGGCGAGTGGGTCGAGCAGGGCAAGTATCCGGCCGACATGGAGCTGCTGGGAGCCATCGTGCGCGACATCAGCTACAACAACGCGGTCCGCTACTTTGGCTTTGACCTGGATACCGTCGAGGCCTAAACCCGCATCGAATCACACCGAACTCGGGAGCGCCGTTGCCACACGCGGCGCCCCCGTTTTGCCTGCACGCTAACAGCAATCTAAGGAGAGACATCGATGGAGAACATCAGCTACGAGACGCTCGAGAAGATCGGCTACAAGGGCTACCTGCTGCCCAAGGACGCGCCCGAGAAGGTTCTGCAATTTGGCGAGGGCAATTTCCTGCGCGCCTTCGTCGACCGCTTCTTTGACATGGGCAACGAGGCAACCGGCTGGAACGGCAAGGTTGTCATGGTGCAGCCCATCAGCGGCGCCTTTGGCTTTGCCGACGGCATCAATGCCCAAGACGACCTGTACACCGTGCTGGTGCGCGGCAAGGAGAACGGCAACACGGTTGACGAGTCCCGCGTGATCAGCGCCTGCAGCCGCTGCCTCAATCCGTATCGCGAGGACGACTACCGCGCCATGATGGAGGTTGCCGTCTCCGACGACCTGGAGATCATCGTCTCCAACACCACCGAGGCCGGTATCGCCTACGACCCGTCCTGCAAGGCCGACGACATGCCGCCCGCGAGCTTCCCCGCCAAGCTTGCCCAGGTGCTCCACACCCGCTGGGCCGCCGGCAAGCCGGGCGTCATCGTGCTCGCCTGCGAGCTCATCGACCACAATGGCGAGGAGCTGCTGCGCATCATGAACCAGTACGTGAGCTACTGGGGCTGGGAGGACGAGTTTGCGCAGTGGATGGCCAACGACTGCACCGTCTGCACCACGCTCGTCGACACTATCGTCCCCGGCCGCATCCGCGACCCCAAGGAGGCCGCTGCCGTGGCCGAGCGCTTGGGCTACGAGGATCCCTTCCTGGCCGTGCGCGAGCCCTTCCAGATGTGGGGCATCCAGGGCGACGAGTCGCTTGCCGAGAAGCTTCCCTTCGTAAAGGCCGGCCTGCCGGGCGTCTTTGTGACCCCCGATGTCACCCCGTACAAGAAGCGCAAGGTCCGCATCCTCAACGGCGCCCACACTGCCTTTGTTCCGGGCTCCTGGGTTGCCGGCTTTGACATCGTGCGCGATTGCATGCACGACGAGACCGTCCGCGGCTTCATGAACACCATGCTCTACGACGAGGTCATCCCGACGCTTGCCGCCGACCTGGACGTCGAGGACTGCAAGGCCTTTGCTGCCGCCGTTGAGAACCGCTTCGACAACCCGTTTATCGACCACGCGCTGCTCTCCATTTGCCTCAACTCCACCGCCAAATGGCGTGCTCGCGACCTGCCCACGCTCAAGGACTATGTTGCCGAGACCGGCAACCTGCCCAAGTGCCTGGTGACGAGCCTCGCTACGCTCATTGCCTTCTATACTCAGGAGCTCGTTGCTCGCGAGGGCGATGGCCTGCACCTGCGCCGCGCCGACGGCACCGAGTACACCGCTCAGGACGATGCCTTCGTGCTCGATTTCTACGCCGCCCACGCCGGTGCAGACGATGCCGAGCTGGTGCACGACGTGCTCACCAATGAGCAAATGTGGGGCGAGGACCTTACGCAGATCACCGGTCTCGAGGAGTTTGTCGTCAACGCGCTCACCGTCGTGCGTGTCGAGGGCGCCAAGCAGGCCTTCGCCAACGCTCAGGCGTAAATTCCCGGTGCAGGCGCCAGACGGCTTGCCCGCGCCTCGACTTCTGCTCAACCTGTAGGGTTAGGACCATTTGTAATGAACACTATCCAGATCAATCCGGCCGATAACGTGATCGTCGCGCTGTCGCCGCTTGCCAAGGGCGCCGCCGTCGCGGTTCCCGGGGTGGGCGAGGTCGTTGCCGCGGAGGATATTCCGCAGGGCCACAAGATGGCCGTGCGTGCCATTGCGGCGGGGGAGGACGTCGTCAAGTACGGTCTTCCTATCGGCCACGTGACGGGCGACATCCAGCCCGGTCAGTGGCTTCATACGCATAACGTCAAGACCAACCTTTCGGGCGAGGTCGAGTACGCTTACAACCCGACGCATCCGGTTGTTGAGCCGGTTGAGCCCGAGACCTTTATGGGCTTCCGTCGCGCCGACGGTCGCGCCGCCACGCGCAACGAGCTGTGGATTATCCCCACGGTCGGCTGCGTCAACGAGGTCGCGCGCGCCATGTGCGAGCAGGCTCAGGATCTGGTCGAGGGTTCGCTGGAGGGCGTTTACTACTTCCCGCATCCCTTTGGCTGTTCCCAGACCGGCGCCGACCACGCCCAGACACGCCGTCTGCTGGTGGCGCTTTCGCGTCACGCAAACGCTGCGGGTGTGCTGTTCCTATCGCTCGGTTGCGAAAACTGCACGCACCAGCAGGTGCTCGACGAGCTCGGTGACTTCGATCACGAGCGCGTTCGCTTCCTCACCTGCCAGGATGTAGCCGACGAGCAGGTCGAGGGCCACAAGATCCTGTCCGAGCTGGCCGACCTGGCCAAGCGGGCCAAGCGTGAGCCCATTCCGGCCTCCGAACTGGTCATAGGCCTTAAGTGCGGTGGCTCTGACGGTCTTTCGGGCATTACCGCCAACCCCACGATCGGTCGCGTGAGCGATATGGTCGTCGCCCGCGGTGGCACGTCGGTGCTCACCGAGGTTCCCGAGATGTTTGGCGCGGAGAGCATTCTGCTCGATCGTTGCGAGAGCCAGGACGTCTTTGACGCCGCCTCCGACATGCTCAACGGCTTCAAGGACTACTTCATTAGCCACGGCGAGGTCGTCTATGAGAACCCGAGCCCCGGCAACAAGGATGGCGGCATCACAACGCTCGAGGACAAGAGCTGCGGCTGCGTGCAAAAGGGCGGATCTGCCCCCATCGTCGACGTGCTGCCGTACGCCGGGCAGGCTACCAAGCATGGTCTAAACATGCTGTGCGGTCCGGGCAACGACATGGTATCCACCACGGCCCTGACGGCTGCCGGCTGCCACGTGATCCTGTTCTCGACCGGCCGCGGCACGCCGTTTGGTGCGCCAGCGCCTACGCTCAAGGTGTTCACCAACCAGCGTCTGTGCGACCACAAGGCCAACTGGATGGACTTTAACGCCGGTGTGGTGGCTACGGGCGAGCGTACGCTCGATGAGGCTGCCGGCGATCTATATCAGCTGGTGCTGGACACGGCGAGCGGCAAGCTTACCAGCGCCGAGCGTCGCGGCTGTCACGAGATCAGCATCTGGAAGGACGGCGTCTGCCTGTAGCGATGACACGTTGAGCGCGTGATCGGGCAAGCTGTTGCAAAGACCGGACGACCCCGCTGAGGACATTCTCGGCGGGGTCGTTTTTTCGTTTCTCGTTGCGTTGTCGTGCACGGCTTTTTTGGGGAAGGGTGCCCGGCACCTCCCTCATCTCCAGAGAACAATGAACGTTCACCTAGTGGTTGCGTGGTGCTGAATCGACTTAATAATCAAAAATGCAGGGATTTTTTCATTTTCGGGTCCGTTCAACGGCAAAAAACGACCGTTCAAGGATAATATACAAGTGAACGTTCACCTATTATAAGCAATCGCGCATAATCTAGCTAAACGTTCACCCTGAACGGTATGCAGGCAGACGTCGGTATGGACTCCAATGTCTTGTTCCAAGACAATCGAGAAAAGAGAGGGAGCTCGATGACTAACAAGATCGGTAAAAAGCGCAAGATCACATTCTGGACGCGCTTGGGCTTTGGTATGGGCGGCATGCTCAACTCTGGTGCCCTGACCTTTACGCACAGCTACATGGTGCTGTTCCTGTCCACGGAGTGCGGTCTGTCCGCAGGCGAGGCTGCGCTGATCAGCTCGTTCGCCATCTATCTCAACGCCATTCTGTGCCCGCTCATGGGCTTTGTGGCCGATAACTTCTACGCTACCAAGATTGGCCGTATCTTTGGCCGCCGCCGTTTCTGGATCTTGCTGGCAATCCCGATGATGGTCGCCGAGCCGCTCATCTTTGTGGCTACGCCGTTCGGTTTCCCGTACTACTTTGTGTTGTACCTGATCTACAACGTCGCGTATACGTTCTGCACCGCCAACCTGTCGCCGCTTACCATCGAGATGACCGACGACTTCAAGGAGCGTACGTACCTCACCGGCTACAAGCACCTCTTTGGTAACGCCGCCGGCTTCCTGATGGCAGCACTCGTCGGCTTTGGCTTTGGCACCTTCGGCGAGACCAACCCGTTCAGCTACTTCATCATCGCTACGGTCAACGCTTCGGTCATGGCAATCTCGCTGCTGTGCGTGTACCTGTCCACGTGGGAGCACACCCCCGAGGAGGTGGCTCAGGAGAAGATCGAGAGCGTCGGCGAGGGTATCAAGAAGTTCTTCATCGACGTTGTCTCTACCTTCCGCAACAAGTCCTTCCGCAAGGTCCTGTATGCACAGGTCTCCACGAAGCTCGCTGCTGCCTGCTGGTCTGCCTGCCTGTCCTTCTTCATCGTCTACTGCCTGCAGATTCCTAAGTCCTACGAGTCCGTGATGGAGATGCCCGGCAAGGTCGTCGCTATCGTCTGCACCGCCATCTGGGTTGCCCTCATGGCCAAGAAGGGCTTCCACAAGTCTTGGTACCTGGCCAACGTCGGTTGCGCTGCGTGCATCATCGCCTACAACTACTTCGCCTTTGGTCAGATTAACGGCACCTCCACGGTCGCCATCGCCATGATTGCCTACCCCATCATCTTCGCCATCTGGAAGTTCTTCTACGTTGGTTTCCAGTACCTGCCCGATGTTCTGCTCAACTACATCCCCGATGTCGATGAGCTCATCACCCTGCGTCGTCGCGAGGGCATCTACAGCTCCGCTCAGCAGCTCTGCCAGCAGATTGCTCAGGCTATCGCTGTAAACGCCTGGGCTATCGTCCTCGCTGCCTCCGGCTTCATTCAGACCGCCGGTAACAGCGACGCCGTGACCCAGCCCGCCACCGTGCCTCTGTACATCTGCGGCTACATGCTTATCGGCTGCGCCGGCTTCTTCCTGCTCGCGGCTATCCTTGCCCGCGGCATCAAGATCGACAAGGAGCAGTGCGACATCCTCTGCGACGAGATCAAGCGCGTCAAGGAGGGCGGCAAGATGGCCGACGTCCAGCCCGAGGTCAAGGCTCTTTGCGAGGAGCTCTCCGGCTTCAAGTACGAGGACTGCTTCGCTCACAACAACGTTGGCTTCCAGGACGGCAGCGTAATCCCCGCCGAGTAGGGCAGGCGCATCGTCCAAACCACAGGGCCGTGCCACCGGAGATCCACCGGCGGGTGCGGCCCTTTTTTAAAAACGAGTAGTATGAACTTCTGATTACATTTGAGGGAGAGACCCATGGAGACGAACGTTATCTGGCGCAACGCCCGCGCGGCCGTTATCGAGCTCGACGACGGTGGCTACTTTACCTGTGCCGATACGTGGGAGATCTTTGTCAACGATGAGCCCGTCGGTACCACGAATACGGTCGAGACCTATGTTGACGGCCTGGTTCCCGGCAAGCGCAACCTGATCCGCTTTGTCTGCGGCGAGCGCGAGCTGAGCGTGGGCGTCACCACGCCCGCGGAGCCCTTTACCATCAACGTTCGCGACTGCGGCGCCAAAGGCGATGCCGGGCACGATGACACCACCAATATCCAGGCTGCCATCATGGCTTGTCCCAAGGGCGGGCGCGTGCTGATTCCCGCTGGCAACTACCGCATCAAGTCCCTCTTCCTTAAGAGCAATATCAACATCGAGCTCGCCGAGGGCGCGGTGCTGCTGGCCCGTCACGACCGCGCGGCGCTTGCCTACATTCCGGGCACGGTCACGGGTGACAAGGGCACCGGGTATGCCGGCACCGATATGCTGCCCCTGGGCCGCTGGGAGGGCGAGAGCTTTTCGACCTACTGTTCGACCTTTACGGGTCTGAGCGTGCACGACGTGTGCATCTATGGCCGCGGCGCCATCGACGGCCAGACCGATTTTGCCGAGGATAACTGGTGGAACAAGGACTTTAAGAATATCTTCCGCCCCGAGGAGGGCCGCGAGGTCGCCCGCCCGCGCATGATCTTCCTGTCCGAGTGTGATAACGTGAGCCTTGCCGGCTTTACCGTCCGCAACAGCCCGGCGTGGAATATCCATCCCATTCTGTGCGAACACGTCGATGCCCTGTGCCTGTCCATTGAGGGTCCCAAGAACTCCCACAACACCGACGGCTTCGATCCCGAGAGCTGTGGCTTTGTTCGTATTCTGGGTTGCCAGTTCTCGGTGGGCGACGACTGCATCGCCATCAAGAGCGGCAAACTGGGCATTGAGCCCGAGCTTCGTCCCGCCACGCACGACGTGCTGATCTCGCACTGCTACATGCACGACGGCCACGGCGCCGTGGTGCTGGGATCCGAGGCCGCCGGCGGCATCAAGGACCTCACCGTGAGCAAGTGCCTCTTTGAGCGCACCGACCGAGGCCTGCGCGTCAAGACCCGCCGCGGTCGCGGCAAGGACGCCGTCAACGAGGGCATCACCTTTGAGCACATTCGCATGGACGAGGTGCTTACGCCTTTCGTGGTCAATTCGTTCTACTTCTGCGACAAGGACGGCAAGACCGACTACGTTCAGAGCCGCGAGGCGCTGCCCGTCGACGACCGCACGCCCGGCTTTGGCGCCACGACGTTCCGCGACATCGAGGCCACCAACTGCCACGCGGCCGCGGCCTATATCACGGGACTGCCCGAGAGCAAGGTGACGCGCCTGACGTTCCAGGATGTCCATGTGACCTTTGCGGCAGATGCCGAGCCCTTTGTGCCTGCCATGGCCTGTGGTGTGGAGCCCATGGTGCGCCAGGGCATCATCGCGCAGAACGTGAAAGTCCTCGACCTGCAAAATGTGGTGATCGAGGGTCAGGATGGCGATGAGCTGCGGCTCGAGAATGTCGATAAGATTGTCCGTTCCTAGCTGGAATTGATGACCGGGGCCGCATTGCCGAAAAAATCGGCCATGCGGCCCTTGTGCCATGCGGCCGCGCTGCGCATCATGACGAGAAGGTATACATGCTCAATAAAACGATTTGTGTCGGGGTCAATGGCTCGGATGCCACGATCTTGTCCTATATTTTTGCTCCCACTGAGGATGCTTATGCTTTGGAACCCCGACCTGCAGTTTTGATTGTGCCGGGTGGGGGCTACGATCATATTTCGCCTCGCGAGGGCGAGCCGGTGGCGCTACGCTTACTTGCGATGGGGTATCAGGCTTTTGTTCTGGACTACTCGGTTGCTCCCGCCACCTATCCGCTTGCATTGCAAGAACTTGCGCGGGCGGTCGATACCGTGCGAAGCCATGCGACGGAGTTTTGCGTCGATCCCAATCGAATTACGGTCATGGGTTTTTCGGCGGGTGGACACCTGGTTGGCTTGCTCGGGGCACTTTGGGACAAACCTTGGCTTGCAGAGTCGATCGCGACATCGCCTGAGTCGATTCGGCCTGACGCACTTTGCTTGGGCTATCCGGTCGTAAGCTCGGGGGCCTATGCCCATCGCGGCTCGTTTGAACACCTAACGGGCGCCGATGACGTTTTGGCTCAAAAGTTGTCGATCGAGAACATGGTGGGCGAGGGCTTTCCCCGTACGTTTTTATGGCATACCGCCGAGGATGCATCGGTGCCAGTCCAAAATAGCCTTTTGCTTGCGCAGGCGCTTGCCGATCACGGGATTGGCTTTAGCTTACATATTTTTCCGCATGGAAAGCACGGAGCATCGCTCGCCACGGCCCAAACGGCATTTAAGGGTTGCGCCGAGCATATTCAGCCACAGGTTCAGGGCTGGCCTGAGCAGTTTGCTGCCTGGGAGCGTGATGGACGATGAACGAAAGCATCAATGAGCTGCGTGTTTCGAGGGCTGCGTCAGGAGCGTATCCAACGATTTCTGATGCCTTGGCGGCAACCGATCAACTCTATCCGGACGCCGAGCAGGCGGTGACGATCCATATTGATCCGGGTGAGTACCGCGAGCGGGTCGAGATCCATCGGCCACATGTGACGTTGGCGGGCGAGACGGCTGACAGCGTGCGCATCGTGGGCAGCCTGGGTGCCAAGATGCCCTCGGAGGACGGCTCGGGTGTCGACGGTACGCTCGGCACGTTTAGGACCTATACCGTTTTAGTCGATGCCGACGACGTGCGGCTCGAGAACCTCACGATCGTCAACGACGCCGGGGATGGTCGCGAGGTGGGACAGGCGATTGCCCTGTACGCCGACGGCGACCGTTTGGTGGTCGACGCCTGTTGTATTACGGGACGCCAGGACACGCTGTTTTTGGGCCCGTTGCCCCCGCGCGAAGTTAAACCGGGCGGGTTTATGGGGCCCAAGCAGTTTGCGCCGCGCCGGGTGGGCCGTCAGTATTTCCGACGCTGTCGGATTGAGGGCGATGTCGACTTTATCTTTGGCGGCGCGCGTGCCTATTTTGAGGGGTGCGAGATTCGCTCACTCAACCGCGATATGGACGTGAACGGTTACGTGACGGCGGCATCGACGCCCGAGGGAGAGCCGTACGGCTTCGTGTTCCACGGCTGTTCGTTTACAGCTCCGGATGACGTGGCGCCGGATTCGGTCTACCTGGGCCGTCCTTGGCGCGAGTGGGCGCAAACCGTGCTGATCGATTGCTGGCTGGGGCAACACATCAAGCGCGAAGGTTGGTGGGACTGGAATAAGCCGGCGGCGCACGAGAGGGCGCGCTATGTTGGCACAAGTCTGCATGGCCCGGCGGGTGATGCTGCTGGCTGGGCGCCGTGGACGCGCGAACTCGATGCGACGGCCGCTGCCCGGTACGCTCGCGAGCAGGTGCTTGCCGGTGCGGACGGCTGGGACCCCGAGGGCGGCGATGGTGATGCGGTGGAGACCGCCAGTCTTTCCGATAGCGGCCGCACAGTGCATATCGACATCTATTACGAAGACGAACCGGCGCTTCGCGACCGTCTTAAGCGCGAGGGGCGTTCCGCCGCGTTTAAGGGCGCGACGCCCGGTGACTTTGAAGCATGGCAAATTGCGACGAGGGATCGGCTGTTTGACCTGCTGGGCTTATCGATTATGGATCGCGCGCCAATCGAGGTGCGCGAGCTCGATCGAGTGCAGATTGCTGGCGGTATCGTGCGCACCCATGCGATGTTGCAGGTGGAGCGCGACGTTTGGATGCCGTTCTACCTACTGGAGCCGCAGGCGCCCAAGCTCGATGCGCACGGCTGCAAGCGCTGCTATATCTGCCCGCATGGCCACCAGGGCGCAGGCGCCGCAAGTGTTGCGGGCGTAACGGGCGTGCCAGCGGTCGACGATGCCGTACGCAAGTTTAACTACGACTACGGCCTGCGTCTGGCGCGCATGGGCTATGTGACCGTCTGCCCCGATGCACGTGGCTGGGGGAGCCGTCGCGACTGGAAAGGCCAGGGCGACGACGAGAACAGTTATCTGCGCGGGACCTGCCTAAACCAGGCGCGCATGGCGGAGCCGCTGGGTCTTACAGTCGCGGGCCTCAACGCCTGGGACAACATGCGCTTGATTGATTACTTGGAGACACGCGGCGACATTGCCATGGACGACCTGGGCTGCTTTGGTTTTTCGGGCGGCGGTTACATGACGTTGTACCTGGCCGCGCTCGACCCGCGCGTGCGCAAGGCGTTTGTCTCGGGCTATCTGTACGGTGTCGGTGATTCGCTACTGCACCTCAACGGCAATTGCAGTTGCAATTACACGCCTGGACTCTGGCGTCTGCTCGACATGGGCGACATCGCATCGCTTGTCGCGCCACGGCCGTTGTTGGTCCAAAGTTGCGAAGAGGATCATCTGAATGGGGTACGCGGGCTCAAAAATGTTGACGAGCAACTCAAGATCGTGCGCGATGCCTACGAGTTGCTGGGCCGCAGAGGAGGTCTGCGGCACGAGGTGTGTCCGGGTGGGCACCATCTTGGCGTGGCGCATCTTGCCGAGGATATCGAATGGCTCGATTCGAAAGTTGCGGAATGCACCCGCGCATAGCACCTCGGCATGTTGCGAATGAACGGTATGTATCTGTAGGACCGCCGATGTGCGGGTGAGGAGAAGAATATGGGAACGAAAAACTTGAGCGAATCGACCATCTGCTGCTTTGGCGATTCGACCACCTGGGGCGATAACGGATGCGGTGGGGGAGGCAACGACATTTCCTGGACCACGCACCTGGGCGCGCTGTTGGGCGGTGCTACGGTCGAGAATTTTGGTATTAAGGGTTCGCGTATTGCCGTCAAGGCCGACCGTACCGATTCGTTTGTCGAGCGCTTGGACGACATCGATCACGCGGCAGATGTCTACGTCGTCTTTGGCGGCGTCAACGACTTTAGCCGTAACGTGCCGCTGGGAGAGCTGGCCAGCACGGACGTGCACGAGTTCTACGGTGCGCTCGACTACCTGATTCGCGCTATCACGGCGCGTTCGCCTCAGGCAAAGTTGGTGTTTATGACGCCGTGCAAGACCAGCGGTAAACACGAGAAGGATATCCCGGCGAGCGATGAGCTCAACCATCTGGGCCTGACGCAGGTCGCCTACGTAAAGGCTATGCTGGAGGTCTGCGACCGCTACTCCGTGCCGGTGATCGACCTGTATGCGCAAAGCGGCATCAGCCCGTTTTTGCCGGAGCACCGCGAGCTCTACATGCCGGACGGTCTGCATTACAGCCCTGCCGGCTATGAGCGCCTGGCGCATCGCATCGCCGCGGGACTTACCGCCGTTTGCCGTTAAAAGTCTGCCGTTTACGGGGATTATAGGGTTAACGTTCACCTTATAATCCCCGTTCGCGTTACACTAGGTTAACGTTCACCCATCAATAACGTCAGAGGGGACAGCAATGGGCTGCAATCAGATTCTGGACCGCTATATCGAGCAGTTGATCGAGACCTCTACGCCTCAGGCGCCTGCTTGGAACATCGAAAAGCTTCGCGCCGGCAAGGAGAACACCTGGAATTACATTGACGGCTGCATGATCAAGGCGCTCATCGAGCTGTACGAGATCACGGGTGAGCAGCGCTACCTGACCTTTGCCGACGACTACATCGACTTTTTTGTCCAGGAAGACGGTACCATCAAGCACTACAAGCCCGAGGAGTACAACCTCGACAACGTCAACGCGGGCAAGACCCTCTATAAGCTCTACGATTTGGTGGGCAAGCCCAAATATCGCGCCGCCATGGACACCATTTACCGCCAGCTCGAGACCCAGCCGCGCACCAAAGAGGGCGTGTTCTGGCACAAGGCCGTCTATCCCAACCAGATCTGGCTTGACGGCATGTACATGGCGCAGCCGTTTTATATGCAGTACGAACTGAGCTTCCACAACCGTCGCGCCTGCTCGGATAGCTTCCATATGTTCCAGGTCGTGCATGACCTGATGCGCAATCCCCTCAACGGTCTGTACTATCACGCTTACGACGCGAGCCGCAAGCAGTTCTGGTGCGATCCGGTCACCGGCCTTTCGGCCAACTTCTGGCTGCGCGCCGAGGGCTGGTTTGCCATGGCGCTCATCGATACCTGGGAGCTCATGCCGCCTTCGATGTCGGCCGAGAAGGACGAGATCCGCAAGATGTTCCACGACCTGATCGATGCTATGCTGCCGTATCAGGACGAGAAGACTGGCATGTGGCACCAGGTCATCAACCTTCCTAACATCGCCCCCAACTACTTGGAGGAGAGCGGCAGCGCCATCTTTGCCAACGCCATCATGAAGGGCGTGCGTCTGGGTGTGCTGGGCGAGCGCTACTACCAGCATGGCCGCCGCGCCTTCGATGGTATCTGCGAGACCTGCCTGTCCGAGCACGATGGTCAGCTGGCGCTTGATAACATCTGCCTGGTCGCGGGCCTTGGTAACACTGCGCACCGCGAGGGTACTTTTGGCTACTACATGAGCGAGCCTATCGTCAAAAACGACGCGAAGGGTGTGGCGCCGCTGGTGCTCGCCTATATCGAGACCATGCATCACGACAAGCTAGCCGGCAAGCGCGATCCGCTCGCTCCCTCGGGCGTGTGCTCGATCGATGACCCGTTTGGCGGATACACCCCGGGCATCAACGCCTGTAAGGGATGTGAATAGCGTGGGGGCCATTACCCCGGGCGTGCGTTTGCACGATCTTCCCCAGGGAACGGTCGAGGAGCGCATTCGCATGGCAGGCGAGCTGGGCTTTTCGTGCATTCAGCTGCCGAGCAAGGTGCTCTACGCATCGATGGGAATCGATCGAAGCGGTCTGACCCGCGAGCTCGCCGACCATTTGCGTGCGGTGCTCGACGAGGCGGGTGTTTCGGTCGCCGTGCTCGGCTGCTATAAGAATCTGGCGACGCCCGATCGACAACAGCTTATGGATAACTTTGCCGAGTACGAGGCATGCCTCAACTTTGCCCAGATGCTCGGCGGATGCCCGGTTGGTACCGAGACCGGTCGTCCCAATGCGCAGAACCGCGTTGCTGACGACCGTATGACCGACGAGGCGCTCGATGCGTTTATGGACGGACTCGCACGCGTCTGCGAGTGCGCCGAGGCCGTGGGTGGGCAAATACTGATTGAGCCCGGCTGGAACGAGACGGTCAACACGCCAGATCGCTGCCGTGAGGTGCTGGAGCGCGTTTCGAGCCCGGCGCTCGGCGTGATCTACGACCCGGTGTCGCTGCTGCATCCCAGCGTCGTTGGCGAGGCACAAGAAATCACCGCGCGTATGCTCTACTTATGCGGCAGCAAGATCCGCGTGCTGCATGCCAAGGATTTTGAAGTCGTCGACAACGAGGACGAGGCCGGTTGGTGCGACGGCACGGGCTCGCGCCTGGTGTGCCACGGCGTGGGCGAGACGGGCTGCTATGACTTTGAGCCCGTGGTGGCCTGGGCGGCTGCCGCCCGCCCTGGGATTCCCTGCGTGGTCGAGAACAGCGTGCCGGCGACGGCGGCTGGCTGCCTGACGACACTCGAGCGCATGTCCGCTCGCTGCGGAGCATCGCATCGCGAGATATAGCATTGGCTTTTGCTGTGGCGGCAAATTGAGCTTGCCTGACTGGGGGCGACGGTGAAGGGTCTTTATCGTCGTCTCATTGGATTACATCAAAAAGGGGAGTTGCGTGGCTATCCACATTGTCGAAGAGGCGAATCGTTGCCTAGGTTGCAAAAGGGCGTTCTGCCAGCTTAAAGGCTGCCCGGTTCAGACACCTATCCCGCAGGTCATTGTCCTGTTCAAACAGCGTCGTCTGGAAGAGGCGGGCGAGCTGCTGTTCCAGAACAATCCCATGAGCGCGGTCTGCTCCATGATCTGCAACCATTCGGGCCAGTGCGAGGGCGCGTGCATCCAGGGCCGCAAGGGCACACCGGTGCATTTTTCGAGTATCGAGAACTATATCTCGACTGCATATTTGGACCGCAAGGAGTGGAAGCCCGCGCCGTCGTGCGGCAAGCAGGTTGCCGTGGTCGGTTCCGGTCCTGCCGGCATTACCGTGGCCATTAAGATGGCCCAGCTGGGCTGTGCCGTCACGGTGTTTGAACAGCGCCCCGAGATCGGCGGCGTGCTGGAGTACGGCATCCCCGAGTTTCGCCTGCCCCGTGCTCTCGTGCAAAAGTACCGTTACGTGATGTGCTCGCTTGGCGTGCGCGTCCGTCCCTCGACCACTATTGGCGGCGCGCTGCATATCGACGACCTGCTGCGCGACGGCTACGATGCGGTCTTTGTGGGTACCGGCACCTGGCGCGCCCGCAAGCTGGGTATTCCCGGCGAGTCGCGCGGCAACGTGCTGTTTGGCATCGATTATCTGGTCGATCCCACGAGTGTGGCGATTGGGCAGAACGTGGCGGTTATCGGCGCCGGCAACGTGGCCATGGATGTTGCCCGCACGGCGCTGCGCTCGGGCGCGCGCAAGGTTACCGTGTATGCCCGCTCGCGCCATATCTCGGCTATCGACGACGAGGTCGAGCTGACCGAGCTCGATGGCGCCGAAATCGTGTGCGGCAAAGCCATCTGCGCCATCGACGATAACGGTCCGGTCTTCGAGACGGCTATCTTCGATGAGGACGATAACGTGGTGGGCTACGAGGAAGAGCTCGACCATGCGCCCGCCGACACGGTGGTCATCGCGGCCTCACAGGTGCCCAAGGACAAGCTCGTGCTTACGACGGGTGGCCTGGAGACCGACCATCGCGGCCTGCTGTCGGTCGATGAGCAGGGCATGACGACGGTGCCCGGCGTCTTTGCCGCCGGCGACGTGGTCAACGGCCCGCTCACGGTCGTCCATGCCGTAGCCGGCGCCAAGCTCGCCGTCGAAGGCATGGTCGCCTACCTAGGCCTCTAACTCCATCCCACCCATCAGTTGCGGTGAAATAGTTCCTGTTTGGCGCGCCAAGAGCCTCATTCAGGAACTATTCCACCGCAACTTTTTTGTGGGGGTCGGGATTGAAGTTGGGGAGTACGAGCGAGTGCGAATGCGGCGGGTACTGATACGATAGATGTGTCAGCAACTGCCGCCGAGCGGCTCAAACGAAAGGAACCCTGTATGGAGTCTTCCACCTATCCGATGCTCTTTAGCCCGATCAAGGTCGGTACGACCGAGGTCAAGAACCGCGTCTTTATGCCGCCGGTGTCCACCAACCTGGCCGATCACGGCTATGTGACCGACGACTTGGTCGATCATTACCGTGCTCGCGCCAAGGGCGGCGTGGGCCTGATCATCACTGAGGTCGTGACGGTCGAGCCCACCTATACCTATCTGCCGGGTGACATGTGCTGCTACGACGACACGTTTATCCCTGGCTGGGAAAAGCTCGCCGCGGCCGTCCACGAGTACGGCTGCAAAATCATGCCGCAGCTCTTCCACCCCGCCTACATGGCCTTTAACATTCCGGGCACCCCGCGCCTGATCGCTCCGTCCTTTGTGGGCCCGTCCTATGCCCGCGAGGCGCCGCGTCCTATTACGGTCGATGAGATTCACGAGCTCACGCATCAGTTTGGCGACGCCGCCGTTCGCATGCAGAAGGCCGGCGTCGATGGCGTCGAGGTTCATGCGGCGCACGCCCATGGCATGCTTGGCGGCTTTTTGACCCCGCTCTATAACAAGCGTACCGACGAGTACGGTGGCTCGCTCGACGCCCGCATGCGCTTTTTGCTCGAGGTCATCGCCGAGATTCGCGAGCGCTGCGGCAAGGATTTCATCATCGACGTCCGTATCTCGGGCGACGAGTACACCGATGGCGGTCTGACCCTCAACGACATGATCTACGTCTCGCGTCGCCTGGAGAAGGCTGGCGTCGACATGATTCACGTGTCGGGCGGCACTACCATCAAGCGCGGCTCCGCCATTCCCGCCGCCGGCACCCAGCAGGCCTCGCACGCCGCCTGTTCGCGCGAGATCAAAAAGCACGTCAACATTCCCGTCGCCACCGTCGGACGCATCAACGAGGCCTGGATCGCCGAGGAGCTGATCGAGGACGGCGCTGCCGACATCTGTATGATGGGCCGCGCCAATCTGTGCGATGCCGAGTTCTGCAACAAGGCCGCTGCCGGCAACGCCGACGACATCCGCCCCTGCATCGGCTGCCTGCGCTGCCTGAACGGCATTATGTTTGGCAAGCGCATCTCCTGCACCGTCAATCCGGACGTGGAGCGCGACGAGGCCGGTTATGAGCCCGCCGCCGAGGCCAAGAACGTGCTGGTCGTGGGCGCCGGTCCCGCCGGCATGGAAGCGGCCTACATTGCCGCCAAGCGCGGGCATAACGTGGTGCTCGTGGACAAGCAGGATGAGCCGGGCGGCGAGATGCGCATTGCGGCCGTTCCGCCGGCAAAGCAGGAGCTCACCCGTGTGATTAAGTATCAGTACCGTCGCCTGGCCGAGGCCGGCGTGAAGTGCGTATTTGGCACCGAGCTTACTGCCGAGGACATTCAGCGCGACTACGCCGGCTACGAGGTTGTCCTGGCTTATGGCGCCGAGCCCATCGCTCCGGCCTTCATGCAGGGCTTTAAGCAGGTTATGACGGCTGACGACCTGCTGGACGGCAAGGCTTTCCCGGGCAAGAAGATCGTCATCGTGGGCGGCGGCACCGTCGGCTGCGAGACGGCCGATTATCTGGCTCCGCTGGTCAACGACCTGTCGCCGGCCAATCGCGATGTCACCGTTATCGAGATGACCAAGACGCTTGCTGCCAACGAGGGCGGCGCCGGTCGTGCGGTGCTCATCACGCGCATACTCTCCAAGGGTGTCCACGTGTTGACTGAGGCGAAGGTGACCGAGATTACCGAGGACACTATCAGTTACGAAAAGGATGGCGAGATCCACACCATCACCGGTGCCGATACGTTGGTGCTCGCTATGGGCTACCGTCCCAACACCAAGCTGGCCGACAACCTTGCGGCTGCGGGTGTCACCACCCACGTGCTGGGCGATGCCAACAAGTGCGGCAACATCCGCGACGCCATCGGCGACGGCTACAAGGTTGCCTGCGAGCTGTAGGCTTTTGGCAAATAGGGGAGCGACCGCCTTGCAGTGGCTCAAGCGATAGCCAATCAAAAAAGCGCCGCGACACATGGATTGTCGCGGCGCCTTTTGCTTGGCGGTTTGTTGGGGGTCGGTGCGCCCCATGGGCCTTATTACAGGCCCAAGATCTCCTTGACCTTGGCGATGATGGCCTCGTCGGTGGCGTTGGCAAAGAAGTACTCCTGGAAGTGCTCGCCGGCAAGTGCACCCTTCACCAGGTCCTGATCGATCTCGCCCAGGACGTCGACGAGCGGACGCATGGTCACAGCGCGCACGCCATCGAGGATCTTCTTGTTGCGCTGCTCGGGCTCAACGCGCTCGGCGGGGTAGCCGTTGCCCGAACCAAAGCCAAAGAGCTTCTCGAAGGTGTACTCGAGGTTGAGCTCCTGGCCCCAGCCGTTCTTGAGGGCGAAGGGCATGGCGACGGCGTTACCATCGTTGACCTGGGCGAATGTGTAGGCATCCAGCGGGTCGGCAACGTGGCCGCACAGCACGCCGGGGAAGGAGTTGCAGGCGAGCATGGCGCCCTCGCCGGTGCCGCAGCCGGTCACGACGTAGTCGGCAGCGCCGGAGTTGAGCAGCACGGCGGCAAGGATGCCGTTCTGCACGTAGGTGAGGGGCTTGGAGTCGGCGTCGGCATACATGCCATAGTTAAAGACGGTGTGGCCCATGGGTTCGACAACCTTCTTAAGGGCAGCCTCGATCATGGGGTTCTTGGAGTTCTGAGAATTCTCGTTAATCAGAGCGATTTTCATGAGAGTTAACCTTTCAACCAAATGTTTCCAGTTTTTTGTTTCTGTGCGCGGACGGCGGCTAATCCGACCCGCTATGAGCTGTGTGGGCGGTCGGCAGTTAAGTCTGTCGTGAGTTCCGCACGCAAAGGAAAGCACTTAATGTGCTTTCCGTCTTGCGCAGGACTGCCCGAGCAGCAGGCTTAACTGCCGACCGCCTCGCCCAGTTTCCTTATTGCGGCTGTTTGCCGATGTAGGCGAGGATGCCGCCGTCCACGTACAGAATGTGCCCGTTGACGAAGTTCGATGCGTCGGAGGCCAGGAACACGGCGGGGCCCTTCAGATCCTCGGGCGTACCCCAACGGGCTGCCGGCGTCTTGGCAATGATGAACTGATCAAATGGGTGACGGCTGCCGTCGGGCTGCGTCTCGCGCAGCGGCGCGGTTTGCGGCGTGGCGATGTAGCCGGGCCCAATGCCGTTGCACTGGATGTTGGCCTCGCCAAACTCGGAGCAGATGTTCTTGGTGAGCATCTTGAGTCCGCCCTTGGCGGCGGCATAGCCGGCGATAGTCTCGCGGCCCAGCTCGCTCATCATGGAGCAGATGTTGATGATCTTGCCGTGGCCCTTGGCGATCATGCCGGGCAGGCAGGCCTTGGACACGATAAACGGGGCGTTGAGGTCGATGTCGACGACGCGGCGGAAGTCCTCGGCGCTCATGTCGAGCATCGGGGTGCGCTGGATGACGCCGGCGTTGTTGACCAGAATGTCGGGCGTGGTGCCAAAGTCGGCCTCGATCTTGGCGATGAGCTCGGCGACGACGGCCTCATCGGTGACGTCGGCAACGTAGCCGTGAGCATCAAAGCCCAGCTCGCGGTAGTGCTTCTCGGCCTCGGCGACCTTGTCGGCGTGACGGGCGTTAAAGGCAATCTTGGCGCCGGCTTCGCCGAGCGCCTCGGCAATGGCCATGCCAATACCGTAGGTGGCGCCGGTCACCAGCGCGACCTTGCCATCCAGACGGAAGCTGTCCATAAGATCAGACATAGCGATCCTTTCAAAAGAAACGTTCATCTATATAAGTCTTGCTTTTCGTACAAGCTCAGTATATGTGAAGCAGAGGAATTAAACCCTAGGTTTTCCTAGAATCAGGTGAACGTTCACGTTTAAAAGGTGAACGGTTGAAGCCGATTATCGAGATGTCTGTTATTTGCTTTTTGCCTGTGTACCCTCTGCAATCATGTTGCGGTTGTAAACCAGGTGCAGATACATCGCATCGTGCGCCGTGGTTGGGTTGCGCGCGGCGATGGTATTCCGGCCGAGCGCCGAGTCGCTTGGAAGCCCAAGGCCAATCGCTATACCTCCGGCACGATCAAGCCTTTACCGAGCATACAGTTTCCGCCATTCAGGGCGGCTACATGGAGTAGCGCCCGGGCGCATCAAATTTCTCCTCTCATAGATGCGCGGTACAAAAAAGCTCCGAGCTCACACGAGCTTGGAGCTTTTTCTATTTCTCTTTTGATATGAAAGGTACGACTACGGTTTTGCCTCGTGACCGTTGGGATGGCTACGCGGAGCATGCCGCACAACGGGACGGAGCTCCCTGTTTGTTAAAGGACGGCAGGGCGTAAATGGTTGTTTATGTGCCTGACGTTAAAAATGCTACCGCACAGTGAATAAAAGCGAACGTTTAGCTAATGCTCTGATGGTGTGAGCTATGATACGAGCTGCAGTATCACGAAACCGATTTCGTACAGGGATACTGCTTCGAAATAAAGCTGCTTTAGCTGCAGCGATAGAAAAGTGGCGCGATAAAGGGGGACCGCGTCGGTCCATGTGGCCAAAAGAGAACGTTCACTATATTAAGGAGAACCATGGAACAACATACCGATTGCTCGTATTGCATGTGCGGCACCGACAACACTCTTGTTGACGCCTTTGGCATTCCCATGCTCGAGCTTCCCGCCAGCAAGCTTATTCTGTTTAAGGAGCAGAGCCACAAGGGCCGTGTAATCGTGGCATCCAAGCAGCATGTCGATGACATCTCATGCATGTCCGAGGCGGATGCAGCCGCGTTCATGGCCGATGTGCGCCATGTTGCCGCCGCGCTCCACAAGGCGTTTGCTCCCGATAAGATCAACTTTGGCGCATATGGTGACACTATGCACCACCTGCACGTGCACGTGGTTCCCAAGTACAAGGACGACTCGTTTGAGTTCGGTGACGTCTTTGCCATGAACCCTGGCCGCGTCACGCTCGATGCCGCTGGCTACGATAGGATCGCTCAGGCGATTATCGACAACTTGTAAGGTTGAGGCGGGGCGTTTTGCCCCGTCACCTCATTTCAACGCAATTGTTAGGAGCCCGTCTATGGATGCAGGAGTTATTTCGCTTCTTTGGGTACTTGTCGGCGTAATTCTGTTGGTCGCCATGATCGTCAAGTTCAAAATCAATAGCATTGTCGCCCTTATTCTCTCGGCGATCTTTATCGCGCTTGTCGACGGCATTCCTGTTGGCGACCTTGTGACCACCATGGAAGACGGTCTGGGCGGTACGCTCAAATCGCTCGCGCTTATCGTTATTTTCGGTGCCGCTATCGGTAAGCTTATGACCGATTCGGGCGCCTCGCAGCAGATTGCCGACACCATCGTCGACAAGCTCGGTATCAAGCTGCTTCCTGTGGCCCTGCTTATCATCGGTGTGATATTTGGTATGAGCATGTTCTACGAGGTCGCGTTTTTGATCGTGGCGCCGCTCGTCATCAGTATCGCCAAAGAGGCCGACATTCCCTATATGCGCCTCATCATTCCGGCGGTTTCGGGCACCACGATGGGCCATTCGCTCTTTCCGCCACAGCCTGGCCCCATGGCGCTTGTGAGTGCATTTGGTGCGGACATTCCTTCCGTCTATATCTTTGGCCTCATCGTTACCATTCCTACGCTTATCTGCTCTGGATTATTGATTCGTCGTTTTATCCCCGGCTTGGACGAGATGCCGCTCGGTAACGTAATGAAGCCCGCCGAGCGCAAGCCCGCCAGCGAGCTGCCGCCATTTTGGCTTTCTATTCTTGTTCCGTTGTTCCCGGCCATCATTATGATTAGCGCATCGGTGGCCAAAACCATGATGGGCGAGGGTACCTTTGCCTATGACGTTGCGAGCTGCATCGGCAGTGCGGACATTACCATGCTCATCACGATGATTCTTGCCATGGTGGTTTACGGCTACACGCGTGGCATGGATGGCGGACAGATTTCAAACTCTATGTCTGATGCTATCAAGGGCGTGGCGAACGTGCTTTTGGTTATCGGTGCGGGCGGCATTATGAAGCAGGTCATTATCACCTCGGGCGTAGGGGCCACGCTTGCCGATATGGTGAGCACCATGCCCGTTTCGCCCCTGATTCTCGCTTGGACCATTACCGTGGTGCTTCGTCTGCTCACAGGTCAGGGGACGGTTTCGGCCATTACCGCCGCGGGCGTCGTGGCGCCTATGGTCGCTCAGTTTGGCATCAGCCCCGTACTCGCTGTGCTGGTGTGTGCATGCGGCTCCAATACCATTACGCCTATGTACGATGGCGGGTACCTGCTCTTTCAGCAGTCGTTTGGTCTGTCCATGAAGGATACATACAAAACGTGGGGCCTGCTCGAGCTCGTCAACTCAGTGGTCGGTCTCGTCATGGTGCTCATTTTGAGCATGTTTATCTAGGTTTGCGACCCATATCGAATGTTGGGCCCGAGGGTTTCTGCCCTCGGGCTTTTTTTATTGCCTATCGGCAGGACGAATTACTCTTTGGGTGCTGTTTAAAATAGGGGCCCTGTTGGTCTCTTGCGATCGATTGAGGGCAATGGCACGGTACCAAGCATTATAGAGCCGACGAGCATCTTCAAAACGGCGGCGTTAAGCTGGTACGGGGCCTAGTTTCCAAATGCAGTGTGCACAAAGTGCTGGGCGAACAGCCTATTGGCAATGTTGATGGCGCGACCCAAGAACAGTGCCGAGATAGCGGTGGTCACGCCAAAGCCGCCTAAGTTGTGCATAAGGAGCAATGAAAGCGCGAGTGAGATCGCAACATGCGAACAGTCGAACACGACTTTTACGTCTCCAAAGCGACGCTTAAGTTTTTCGGCTATGACCTGCACCAAGCCATCGGGTGCGTTGGGGACAACGCCCATGTTGACGACGAGGCTTACGCCAAATGCGGTGACAGCGAGGGAGAGCAACATGGTCGCAACCTGTGCGGGGAGCGCCGTGGGATGCAGTGGGTTGACCGCCATGAACAAATCGGTGAAGCCGCCGATCAGCGTTGAGAAAAAAAGCTCGAGCAAAATGCGCGGCTGAAATTCGCGTCGTAAGATAGCCAATTGCGCCGCGATGTAGGCGACATAGGTAACTGTAATCCAAAAACCGAGGGTTTTGCCCGTGAGCATGGACAGTGTCGTGGCAAAGCACGTGAGCGCAGCGACGCCCAGTCCAGATGCCGTCTGGAGGCTCATGCCGAGTGCCAGTACGGCAACGCCCGCCAAATACATCAGCATTCTGATGACGGTATGACGCCAATCGATGTTTTCGCCATGCATGATGATGAGCGGTCGCATGTTACTGCATCCTTTCGATTGAAAGAGATCTGAAAAGAAATGTCTGACCTGGGCCGGCAAAGAAGAGGGTTATCGGAGGCACTGCTTTAGAAGCAGAAAAGCCGGCCCCATGGTCAGTCGTGCGGGAATGTCTCGTTGCATCGGAATGGGACTGAAGAACTCAACGAGACGGGAAGAAAGCAAATGACATGACGTGGGCAATTGGATGCCAAGATGGTAGGGTGCGTCTTGGCATCCAATTGCCCAGGCTTAACGAAATCGGTTTCGTTCGAGCTTTAGTATACGCACGGGAATCCGTTTGCAAAGCGAAATAGAATTAATAAGGTGAACGTTCACCTAATTGCAACAACTTGTTGGCTGAATACCGAGCCCTGGTCTGTCTTCTCATGCATTGCAGTGGGGGTGGACAGCCAATTTGGGGTAAGGCCGGCGCTGCGCCACAAAATGCGCCCATCTACTACGTTAAACCCGTCTGGGCCGACCGTAACCGCCTTTCAGTGAAATTTGCAAGTCGACTACCTGCGGTTTTCTTTTATTGAATTCCGCCTTGCTCGGGGGTATTCGCCTCAACGTAGTAGATAGGCTCTTTTTGTGGCAAGGGGGCTGATCCGTGGGCTAGGGTAGCTAAAAGCCCGTCCAAAAGACTGGTTGGAAGTTGCGGTGAAATAGGGATCGTTTGCGGTCCTGGCGACGCGTGGGAAGTGTTCGGATGAAGTTGCGGATCAAGGCTGGCGACGCGAGCGCCCCTATTTCACGGCAACTGAGGGGATGGAGGATGCGATAGTATTACGTGGTGATGTTCGACAAAACGTGGGCTTCATCAGAGGGCTTTATGGAACAACACCAGCATTATCAGAGCCTGCAAGATCAGGCATACAACGCATTGCGCTCCAAGATCATCTATGCCGAGCTCAAGCCCGGTACACGTCTTTCGGCGATTGGTCTGGAAAAGGAGACGGGAATCGGGCGCACGCCCATTCGCGAGTCTTTTGTGCGCCTGCGTGAACAGGAGCTGGTGGAAACTCGTCCCAAAAGCGGCACCTATGTCTCAAAAATCAGTATGGAGCGCGCCGAGAACGCCTGTTTCTTGCGCGAGAAGCTCGAGAGAAGCGTGCTCATTAAATGCTGCTCTGCCGCCACGCCCGAGCAAAAGTATCGGCTCGAGCAGATTCTTGCCGAGTCCGAGTCGCTCGACCATCGCGAAACGCGTCGCTTTTTCGATCTGGACAACCTATTCCATGAGACGTGTTTTGAGATTGCCGGCCGTCACATGCTGTGGGATTGGATGAAGAGCGTCAACACGCATTTTGAGCGATACAACTGGTTGCGTATGGTGTCGCAGGACCTGGATTGGGAGCCGATTCGTTGGCAGCATCGCCGGATTCTCGAGGCCATTAAGAGGGGCGATACCGACACGGCGAGCTATCTGGCCGAGACGCACCTGCATCTGATGCCCGAGGAGCAGGGCCCGGTTATCGCCTTGCATCCCGACTATTTTGAGCTGTCCAAAGATTCGACCAACTAACTCGTCCCCTACATTAGTTGCGGTGAAATAGGGATTGTTTTGCGGCTCTGATGGTGTAAGCAGTCCATATTTCACCGCAACTGCCGGGGCACTATTGGGGCACGAAAAAGCTGCGGCACCGCTTGGAGGAAAAGACCGGAAGCAAGGGTTCATTCCTCCAGACGGCGCCGCAGCTGTTTTGGTGGCTCGGTTTTTACCGAAGTGGTCCAGTTGGGCGCGGTTGCCAGTCGAGTAAGTAAAGCGGCTCGGGGGCGTGTCGCTTCCGTCACGTTCTATCAGCATACAAGACGGTTTCGGTTCTTGTCCGTGACGGAAACGGCGCGCTTCCGAGCCGTTTTAAAAGAAAGGGGGCGAGGTCTAGGGCACGCCCCCTTTCACGATAGAGAGCTAAGCCTAGCCGCGGACCTTCTTGACGACGTCCATGGCCTCGCGGGCGATCTGCTCGACCTTGGAGAAGTCGCCGTCGGCGAACAGGGCGGGCTTGACCATCCAGGTGCCACCGCAGGCGATGATGGCGGAGGAGCTCAGGTACTCCTCGACGTTGGCGATGCTCACGCCGCCGGTAGGCATAAAGCGGTGACCGACAAACGGAGCAGCGAGGGCCTTGATGGTGTTCAGGCCGCCGTACTGAGCCGCAGGGAAGAACTTGGTGACCTTGAGGCCCAGGTTCTCGGCTGCGGTGACCTCGGAGGGGGTCACGGTGCCGGGAAGGACGGGCAGGTCGATGTCGATACAGTGCTTCACGACGTCCTCGTTGTAACCCGGGGAGACGATGAACTTGGCACCGGCTGCGCGGGCCTGCTCAACCTGCTCGACGGTCAGGACGGTGCCGGCACCAACGCACATTTCGGGCTCGGCCTCGGCCATAGCGGCGATGCACTCGGCGGCGCAGGCGGTGCGGAAGGTGACCTCGGCGGACTTCATGCCAGCTGCCATAAGGGCGTGGGCGAGCGGGGCGGCGTCCTCGACCTTGTCGAGCACGACGACCGGCACGATGCCCAGGGACTCAAGCGTGGTGTAGAACTGATCGAACATGATGTTCCTTTCGATGTATGGCGCGCATGGGCGCGTGATTGCCAAATATGCTGGTCAGGAGCCGATTTTGGATTGGTTATCGGAGGCACTGCTTGGGGTTCAAGCAATTCCAAAACCGGCTGCTCGACCAGTCATGTAGGGAATGCCAGGCAAAACCGGAATGGGACTGGTGGTTTTGCCCGACCGGAGGAATCGGGGAGCGGGCCGCAGAGGTATGGGTATGGAAAGCTGCGGCCCGCGGAATGGGGACGGCTTAGCGCGCGACGCGGGTGCCACCGTCGGCGGCGTTTGCCACAGCGGCGATCTCGTCGGCGGTCACCAGATTGGAATCGCCCTTGATGGTGAGCTTGAGGATCGAGGCCGCAATCGCGTAGTTGACGGCGTCCTGTGGATCAAAGTCGTTGATGAGGGCGTGGACCAAGCCGGCGTTGAAAGCGTCGCCGGCGGCAACGCCCTCGAGCACGTGCACGTCGTGAGCAGGGGAGAACCAGTGCTCGCCGCTCTCGGCGTCAAAGAGCATGCCCATCCAGATGGAGCGCTCGACGCAGGAGATGTTGCGGACGACCGAGGCGACCTTTTTGCAGCCGTACTCGGCGCAGATCTGACGGGCCATCTCGACATAGGTGTCGCGCTCCTCGATGCCGTGGGCAAGGGAACCAGAGACGCAGGTCATGCCGAGGCCGGCAGGCGCATCCTCGTCGTTGGCGATGCAGATGTCGACGAGCGGCAGGAGTTCCTTCATGGTGACCTGCGACTTCTCGGGCGACCACATCTTGCCGCGATAGTTAACGTCGCACACGGTGGTGATGCCCTTGGCGCGGCAAGCGGTGAGGGCATCCTTGCACGCAGCGGCCATCTCGTCGGAGACAGCAGGCGTCACGCCGGAGAAATAAAAGACATCGATGCCCTTGAGGATCTCGTCCCAGTCAAAGACGTCGCGCTTGGCCATGTTGATGGCAGAGTACTTGCGGTCGTAGACGCAGCCGTTGCCGCGCTGCGAGGCACCGACCTCAAAGACATAGGAGCCCAGGCGATCGCCCTGACGCACGACGCGCGTGGTGTCGACGTCATAGACCTTCAACGAACGCAGAGCGCACTCGCCCAGACGGTTGGCCGGGACAACGGAGACGTAAGCGGCCTTGTCGCCCTGGTAGGCCAGGGATAGCGCGGTGTTTGCCTCGGCGCCGCCGTAGCGGACATCAAACTCGGTCGCCTGCTCAATGCGCAGATGGTCTTTGGGCGAGAGCCTCATCATGATCTCGCCGAAGGTAAGAACCGTTTTACCCATGGTCGCGCAGCTCCTTCTTGCTCGTGCGTACACCTTTGATATGGCGTTGGCACGGAGGTGCCAAGACGGTAGGGTGCATCTTTGCACCACCGTGCCAACGCTTGCCGAAATCGGTTTACGAAATCGGTTTCGTTTCGAGTTGTAGTATACTCATCTACAACGTTTTGCAAGCGAGATTTTTAAAAAAATGCCTAAAATGGCTCAGACTGCCGACAAATGGGAAACGGGGTGCGCTATGGCGCAGATGAGAATCAAGGACATTGCCGCCGAGGCGGGTGTGAGCCCGGCCACGGTCTCGCGCTATCTCAACAACCGCCCCGGGCAGATGACCGAGGAAACCCGCGCTCGCATCGCGGCGGTTATCGAGCGCACCGGCTATCGCCCACGTGCCGCCGCACGCAATCTGCGCAGCTCACGCACCAACCTCATCGGCGTGATCCTGGCCGACATCGCCAACCCGTTCTCCAGTGCCATGCTCGAAGGACTTTCCACCAGTGCCGCCGCGCGCGGCTGCTCGCTTATGACGGCCATTAGCGGCAACGATCCCGCCAAGGAGGCCGAGTCGCTCACCAGGCTTATCGATGCCGGCGTGGACGGCCTGGTCGTCAACACCTGCGGAGGCAATGACGGGGCGATCGCCGCGGCAGCGGGACGCCTGCCCGTTGTGCTGCTCGACCGCGATGTTGCCGCCGGCGGTGTCGATCTGGTGACATCTAACAACCGTGAGTTGGTCGCCGGCTTGGTAGACGCCTTGGCCGCTGCGGGCAGCGAGCGCCTGTGCCTGCTCACCGAGGCAAGCGACGACAGCCCCGTCCGTCGCGAGCGCGCCGAGGCCTTTGTCGAAGAGCTTTCGCGCCGCGGCCTTGCGGGCGAGGTCGTCACCCTGGCCGATGGCGGTGCCACGGGCGTTGGCCGTTTGGACGAGACCATCCGCGGCTATGCAGGTAAAAAGCTCGGCCTCATTGCCGTCAACGGCCTGGTCTTTCTGCGCCTGACCGAGGCACTGGCACAGTTGGGACTGTCGTTGCCGGCGGGTCTCAAGATCGCAACGTTTGACGACTACCCCTGGAACCATGTGCTCTTTGGTGGCGTGACCACGGCCGCGCAGGACACCCTCACCATTGCCGAGTGCGTGGTCGAGCGCCTCTCCGAGCGCATCGACGTTGTTACCACCACCGTGGGCAAGGCCGCAAAGCTCGCCCCCAAGCGCATCGAGATTCCCGGCCACATCGAACACCGCGCCTCAACCTCGCGCTAGCCGCTCGATCGCAACTGCCTGTTCGCGCACGTTTTTTGAGCGCTTGATACGCTTTAACCCTGCGGAAACATTTTTCTGCGATAGTATCTGCGATATAGACCAGTCGAAACCCGCCCGAAAGAAAGGGGAGCGACATGAACCAGCAGAACATCGATTACGTACTCCGCTCCGTAGAGCAGCGCGACATCCGCTTTGTGCGTCTGTGGTTTGTCGACATTCTCGGCCGCCTCAAGAACTTTGCCATTAGCCCCGAGGACCTCGAGGTCGCTTTTGAGGAGGGTATTGGCTTTGACGGCTCCGCCATCGAGGGCTTTGCCACGCCCGAGGAAGCCGACATGCTGGCGTTTCCCGATGCTTCGACCTTCCAGATTTTGCCGTGGCGCCCGAGCCACAACGGCGTCGCCCGCGTGTTCTGCGACGTGTGCACTCCCGATTGCAAGCCGTTTGCCGGCGACCCGCGCGATGCCCTGCGCCGCATGTTCCGCAAGGCCGAGAAGGCTGGCTACCTGCTCAACGTGGGCGCCGAGCTGGAGTACTATTACTTCCCCGACGAGCACACGCCCGAGCCGCTCGACAACGTGGGCTACTTCGATCTTTCGGTGAGCGATGCCGCTCGCGACCTGCGTCGCAACACGGTCCTCACGCTCGAGAAGATGTCCGTGCCCGTGGAGTACACCTTCCACGCCGCCGGTCGCTCGCAGCACGGCATGAGCCTGCGCCACGCCGAGGCCCTGAGCATGTCCGACGCCATCACCACGGCCAAGCTCATCATTAAGCAGCAGGCCTACGAGAGCGGTTGCCACGCCTCCTTTATGCCCAAGCCGTTGGCGGGCGAGGACGGCAGCGCCATGTTTTTGCATCAGTCGCTGTTCGACCACGACGGCAACAACGTCTTTTGGGGCGAGGACGACGAGAAGTACCACCTCTCCGATATCGCCAAGCACTACATGGCCGGCATCCTGGCGCACGCGCGCGAGATCAGCGCCATCACCAACCCCACGGTCAACTCGTACAAGCGCATCACCACGGGTGGCGATTCCGTGCCGCAGTACGCCACGTGGGGCCTGCGCAACCGCGCGAGCATGGTCCGCATCCCGGTCTACAAGCCCGGCAAGCAGCTGTCCACGCGCATCGAGCTTCGCAGTCCCGATCCCATGGCCAACCCGTACCTGGTCAACGCCGTCACGCTGGCGGCTGGTCTCGATGGCATCGAGCGCAAGCTGGAACTCCCGCCCGAGGCAACGGCCGAGACGCTCAAGCTTACCGACCGTCAGATGGTCGAGGCCGGCTACACGCCGCTGCCGCGCTCGCTCAAAGAGGCGCTCGACGTGTTTGAGGACTCGCAGTTTATGAAGGATGCCCTCGGCGAGCACATCCACAGCTTCTTCCTCAAAAAGAAGCGCGACGAGTGGCATAAGTTTGAGTCCACGATCACCGAGTGGGAGATCAAGCATTATCTGGCGAACTCCTAATCGCGCTGGCTTGTTCCAGTACGATTGAGCTCATTTCCTTGGAGGCCGATATGTCCGAAAAGAGTGCCCTGTTCATGGCGCGCACGACGCGCTTCCACGAGTTTGCCCGCAGCTTGACGACCACCCTGGGTGTCGAGGTGAGCCTGGCTACCCCCGATTCGCCGACTGCGGCGCACGATTTTGACCTGCTGATCCTCGATTCCGACGGTATCCGCAGCGACCGCATCGATCAGATTGCCAAGTGGCTTGACGATCGCGGCGGCGTCCCCATGTTGGTGATCGTCGACGACGAGGCGCTCGGCACCCTGCGCCTGCCGAATCACGCGCATGCCGACTTTGTATGCCCCACGGCGACGCCCAACGAGCTCAAGGCTCGCGCACAGCGCCTGATGGGCGAGGAGGAGACCGTCGCCGCCGACGATGTGCTCAACATCGATAACCTCGAGATCAACCTGGCCACCTACCAGGTGACGCTCGATAACGAGCCCATCGACCTGACGCTGATGGAGTACTCGCTGCTGAGCTTTTTGGCGACGCACCCCAACCGCGCCTACAGCCGCGAGGTACTGCTGCACCGCGTGTGGGGCTTTGAGTACTGCGGAGGCACGCGCACCGTCGACGTGCACATCCGACGCATCCGCTCCAAGGTGGGCCCGCAGATCGCGGCGCACATCACCACCGTCCGTGGCGTGGGTTATCTGTTTAAGGACTAGATTTCCACCACAAAGGGGACAGGCACCTTTGTGGTGGTTTTGACGCAGGCCGGGTCCTTTTGGGCCTGCAGCAGAACTTAAGCCTTCCTAAAAGATTGCGTTCTCATACACTTGCGCCCGCATATTGGGGTACAACTCAACGTGAACAATGATGGCCCGCCACATGTTTGGCGGGCCTTTGGTTATTTGACGAAAGGATCGCAGCCATGAGCGAGTACGATTCCCAGCGTCCCCAGGATGCGGGCAACGCCGGCGAGACCCAGCAACAGCCGCGCGTGCAGGTGGAGTCGACGCCTGCCGACGGCAACATTCCCTACGTGCAGGCCTACGACACGCAGACCGGAAAGCCGCTGGGCAGCCAGCAGGTTGTAAACAAGCACACGGTGGTCAAGACCAAGACCAAAAAGTTGCCGATTTTTATTACGGCACTCGCCGGCTGTGCCTGCGGCGCCCTGCTGGTCATTGCGCTCATTATGAGCGGCACGCTCGATATCGGCGGCGGCAAGAATGCCGTGACGGCGGGCGCTTCGGGTTCGTCGACGCAAAAGATCACGATCGACTCCGAGGACACCACGTTGGCCGAGGCCGTTTCTGCCAAGGCCCTGCCCTCCGTCGTTTCCATCACCGCCACTTCGAGCGGCAGCCAGAATGGCTCGCTTTCGCAGTCTGCTGATGAGTCGGACAGCTCGGGCAGCGTCGGCTCGGGCGTGGTGCTCGATACCGAGGGTCACATCCTCACCAACAACCACGTGGTCGATGGTTATGACCAGTACGTGGTGACCATGGACGACGGCACCACCTATGAGGCCGAGTTCGTGGGCAACGATGCCTCGAGCGACCTCGCCGTCATCAAGCTCAAGGACGCCGACGCCTCCAAGCTCACGCCGATCGAGATTGGTGACTCCTCCAAGCTCAACGTGGGCGAGTGGGTCATGGCGATTGGCTCGCCGTTTGGCAACGAGCAGTCTGTCTCCACGGGCATTGTGTCGGCGTTGTATCGCTCCACGGCTATGAGCTCTACCAGCGGTAACACCATTTATGCCAACATGATCCAGACCGATGCCGCCATCAACCCGGGCAACTCTGGCGGCGCGCTCGTCAACGACAACGGTGAGCTGGTGGGCATCAACTCGCTCATCGAGAGCTACTCGGGCTCCAGCTCGGGCGTGGGCTTTGCCATTCCGGTTAACTACGCCAAGAACATTGCCGACCAGATCATCGACGGCAAGACGCCGGTACATCCGTACATGGGCGCTACGCTTTCGAGCGTCAATGCGCTTAACGCCCGCACCAACAAGCTGAGCACCGATAGCGGCGCGTATGTGGCGAGCGTCGTTGAGGACGGTCCCGCCGCCAAGGCCGGCATTCAGGAGGGTGACGTCATCACCAAGCTGGGCGACGACGAGATCACGAGCGCCGATGGCCTGATCATCGCACTGCGCAGCCACGAGGTGGGCGAGAAGGTCGAGATCACGCTCATGCGCGGCAAGGAAGAGAAGAAGGTCACCGTCGAGCTGGGCTCCGATGAAGAGCTGCAGAACCAACAGCAGGACGACAGTTCGACCGACACCGGCAACGGCGGTATTACCGATGAGCAGCTGCGCCAGTACCTGGAGGAGCTGCTGGGCCAGCAGGGCCAGGGCCAGGGTCAAGGCTACGGCCAGGGTTTCTAACGAGCCGTATCGTACATACCAATGCCAGAGGGGGCTGTTCCGCCAGCGCGGGACAGCCCCTCTTTTCTTATTGATCCGTTGGGGACGGAGGAAAACGGATCATTTAGAAATGGCAAGGGCATGGTTTGATCGCGCGATCCACCCGGTCTGGCGGCTGCCGATTCGGTGCGGTTTGAGACCGCTATTCGGCCCCGTTGCGACCGGTGGTACTCTAGTATCCGTTTGAAATCGAGCGAAGGAGTGCCGCTATGGAGCAATCGAGCCTGTTTGGTGACGGCGTGGATATCGATACCGAAACGCCCGCGAGCGCGGGTGCCACCGTACCGACCGACGCCCGTGCCCAGGCCGCCGCGCGTGCGGCCGAGCTGCGCCACGAGCTCGACTACCACGCCTATCGCTACTACATGCTCGATGCGCCCGAGATCACGGACGCCGCCTTCGACAAAATGCTCGTTGAGCTGCAGGAAATCGAGGCGACCTACCCCGACTTGGTGACGCCCAATAGCTATACCCAGCGCGTGGGCGGCTACGTGAGCGAGCAGTTTACGCCGGTCACGCATATGGCGCGCATGTATTCCATGGACGATGCCATGGATCTAGACGAGCTCGACGCGTGGCTCCAGCGCACCGAGGATGCGCTCGGTGCCGGTAGCGTCACCTATACCTGCGAGCTTAAGATCGACGGTCTGGGCGTGGCGCTTACCTACCAAAACGGCGCCTTTGTGCGCGCCGCCACGCGTGGCGACGGCACCAAGGGCGAGGACGTATCGCTCAACGTCCGTACCATCAAGGATGTGCCCATGCACCTGTCCGAGCCGGCGCTCGCCCACATGGGCGCCGACCGCGAGCGCACCATTGAGGTACGCGGCGAGGTCTATATGCCCAAGGGCAGCTTTGTTCGTCTGAACGACGAGGCCGATGCCGAGGGCCGCGACCCCTTCGCCAACCCGCGCAACGCCGCTGCTGGCAGCCTGCGTCAGAAGGATCCCAAGGTTACGGCGCGGCGCGATCTGGCCACCTTTATCTATGCCATCGCCGATACCGATCCACTGCACGTCCACAGCCAGCGCGAGTTCCTCGATTGGCTGCGTAGCGCCGGCTTTAGCGTCAACCCCAACGTGGCTCGCTGTGCCACGCCGGCCGAGGTCCACGAGTTCTGCGCCCAGGCGCTCGAGCATCGCGGTGACCTGGACTACGACATCGACGGCGTGGTCGTAAAGGTCGACAGCTTTCAGCAGCAGCTCGACCTGGGCTTTACCGCCCGCGCACCGCGCTGGGCCATTGCCTTTAAGTTCCCGCCCGAGGAAAAGCAGACCGTCCTGCGCGAAATTCGCATCCAGGTGGGCCGCACCGGCGTGCTGACGCCGGTCGCCGAGTTCGACCCGGTGACGGTTGCCGGCTCCACCATCGCGCGCGCCACGCTGCACAATATCGACGAGATCCGTCGCAAAAACGTGCGCGAGGGCGACACCATCGTCGTGCACAAGGCGGGTGACGTGATCCCCGAGGTCGTGGGCCCGGTGCTCGATAAGCGCCCGGCCGATTCGGTCGACTGGCACATGCCTGAGGTCTGCCCCGTGTGCGGTAGCCCCGTGGTTCACGAGGACGGCGAGGTCGCTTACCGCTGCGTGTCCATCGACTGCCCCGCGCAGCTCAAGGAGCGCCTGCTTCACTGGGTGAGCCGCGGCTGCATGGACGTCGACGGCCTGGGCGACGAGATCGTCGACAAGATGATCGCTGCCGGCCTGATCCACGATGTCGCAGACTTCTACCAGCTCACGGTCGATGACATCGCCGGCTTGGACACGGGGCGCGTGTACGCCAGCTCCAACAGCAAAAAGGGCGTCAAGAAGGGCGACCCAATTCCGGTGGGTCTCAAGACGGCCGAGAAAATCATTGCCGAGCTTAACAAGTCCAAGAGCCAGCCGCTTGGTCGCGTGCTGTTTGCCCTGGGCATCCGCCACGTGGGCAAGAGCGTGGGCGAGGTCATCGCCGAGCGATTCCTGTCGATCGACAAGCTTATCTTGGCGAGCGAAGAGGACATCGCCGAATGCGAGGGCATCGGTCCCAAGATTGCGGCGAGCGTTAAGCAGTTCCTGGCCGTGCCCGAAAACCTGGCCGTGCTGGAGCGTCTGCGCCAAGCGGGTCTGTCGCTCGAGGTCGACCTGGGCGCCGCACACGCGCAAGCCGCAGCCGATGCCGGCGTGGCGGGCGAGCTCGCCGACGCACAGCCGCTTGCGGGTCTGACCTTCGTGTTGACGGGCACGCTTGTTAACCGAACTCGCGACGAGGCGGGTGCGGCGCTCAAGGTGCTCGGTGCCAAGGTCTCGGGCAGTGTGTCAAAGAAGACGAGCTATCTGGTCGCCGGCCCCAAGGCGGGCTCCAAGCTCACCAAGGCCGAGCAGCTGGGTGTACCCGTGCTGGACGAGGACGCACTCGAGCAGATCTTGGCTACCGGTGAGGTGCCACAGGCTTAAGGCGTCGATAACCAAATTGAAGATCCGCCCGGAAAGCATGATTGAACTGCCTTCCGGGCGGTTCTTATTTGGACGGGGCAACCGGCACCGTGATCTGCGTCACGTAGGTTGCGGGGTCGTCGCTGATGATGTCGTCGATGAGGGCGATTTCGCGCGAGGGACCGGCGGGTGTCAGGTTATGTTCGCGCATATGGCCGAGCAGCTGCTCGTAGCGCGGGTCCGCTTGCCCGTGCGTGCCACGAAAGCTAATGGTCAGGCAGCGCGCGGCGGGCCGCACCTCGACATCGCCCAGGTATTCATCGGTATCGTCGAGCAGCAAAAAGACCTCGTCGTAGCCATCAAAGTCGCCGGCGGCCAGACGCTCGGCGCTAATCCCAACGCCCAAGTTGCCCAGAAAGACAAAGGTCTCGTGCTGGCCCTTCTGCAGCTGACGAATCTGCCACTCCAGCGCATAGGCGTCGGTAGGCTTAACGCGTTCGCGCAGCACGGCGCAGCGAAGCTCGGGCGTATCGATTGTGCAAATGGTATCGAGCTTGGTGTTCAAGGCATCGCGGAGCAGCGCAAGCCGGTTATCGATCTTGCGCGACACACGCTCCAGCTCTCGGCGCTTGCGCTCGATGAGCTCCTGTTGCTGAGCCAGCTGCCGCTGCATAAGGTCCACGTCGCGCGTGGTCACAAACTCACGGATTTGCGCGAGCGGCAAGTCGAGAACACGCAGGTGACTGATGGTGTTGAGAGTGGAGAGCTGCCGCGATCCGTAGTAGCGGTATCCACTCGCCGGATCGATGTGCGCCGGATCCAGCAAGCCCATCTGCTCGTAATGGCGCAGCGTGCCCACACTCAGGTTAAACAGGCGCGCCACCTCGCCAATGCGGAGCAGGCCCTCGGTATGTTCAGGTGGCGTATCGGTCATAGGGCCGCTCCTTTCAATAGGGTCGGGGAGGCGCGCCAGGCTCGCGTTGCCCCGCTACGCTGCCAACTTGTCAAAAGCTCCGCGGCGGTTGAGCACGGTAAACGCGACAACACAGATGACTGCCGACAAAATCGATCCGCATGGCAAAGCGATGCCCATGGGAAACAACGTGTCGGAATAGGCGTTCGACAGCAGCCACGCGCCCGGCACGCGAATGAGCGCCACGGCCAGCACGTTGTGCGCAAAGCCGATGTAGCTCTTGCCGTATGCAGCGAAAAAGCCGCTAAAGCAAATGTGGATGCCGGCAAAGATTGCATCGAAAATATAACTGCGCATATAGCCGGTACCGGCCGCGACCACCGCAGGGTCCTTGGCAAAAAAGCCAATAAACGCCGGCGCCACCAGCCACATCAGCACGGTGATCAGACAGCCATACACTACCGAGATGGTCATGGCGTCTTTGAGTACCTGGCGCGCGCGGTCGCCCTTGCCCGCGCCGGCATTTTGCGCTGTGAGTGCGCTGACGGTGGCGCCCATGGAGCTCGGCACAATGAACAAAAAGCTGATCATCTTTTCGACCAGGCCCACGGCGGCGGCGTCGACGAGCCCTCGGTGGTTGGCAATGACGGTGATAAACATAAACGCCACCTGGATGCAGCCGTCCTGCACGGCCACGGGCACGCCGATCTTAAGAATGCTGCCGAGCACCTCGGGCTGGGGGCGCAGGTCGCTGCGCTTAACGTGGATATTCGTTCGGCGGCTCTTGAGCCACACGAGCGCGAGGGCAACGCTGGCCGTCTGGGCGGTCACCGTGCCGAGTGCCGCGCCCACGGGGCCGAGCCCCATGTGCCCGATAAACAGAAAGTCGAGCGCGATGTTGATGATGCATGCCACGCCGATCACGTACATAGGCGAGCGGGAATCGCCCAGCCCGCGAAAGATGGCCGAGAGAATGTTGTACGCGGCGATAAAGGGAATGCCGATAAAGCAGATACGCAGGTAGGCGGCAGTGCCTTCGACTGCCTCGGCCGGCGTGCCAATGAGCGCCACGATCTGCGGGCACAGTGCGAGCAGGACGGCGGCCAGCACTACCGAGACGCCCATAAAGAGCGTGATGGTGTTGCCGATGGCGGTCTCGGCGCGGTCAAACCGGCGCGAGCCCACGGCGTGGCCGACGACCACCGTCGTTCCCATGGCCAGGCCCACAAGCGCCACGGTAATCATATAGAGCGTCTGAGCGCCATTTGCCACGGCGGTGATGCCGGCGGCGCCGCTAAACTGCCCCATCATGTACAGGTCGGCCATGCCGTAGAGCATCTGCAAAAAGTACGAGAGCATATAGGGCAGGGCAAAGACCGCGATGGTCTTAAGGACATTGCCGCGTGTGAGGTCGTGTTCCATGGGCGGGGCTTTCTGGCTGGGTCTGTTTACATACCAGTGTAGTGAAAACCCTACAACGATTGTAGAGTCAAGGTTTATGTTGGCAGTGGGGCGAAATAAGTGAGCCTGTATTCATTTCCATTTGAATACGGGCATGCGCCGTGTAGGCTTAGCGCCCCTCACCTCGCCTCAAACCATCACAACATTCGACGTTTTTTGCCAAAATCGGGAAAAGCATCGAATGTTGTGATGGTTTTTCTGCCACTCGACCGGGCGGAAACGCTTTCTTGTGCACGAAGGTGTGCGGACCCGTGGGCAGGGGAATAAGGTTGGTTATCCGACTCCATTGGAGGGCTTATGGACCTGCCGATCGTCCTGTCCCATAAGACTGCCTGGCTGTACCACAACGTGGCGCGCCCGTCCGAGCCGCTCTCGCGAGCAAGCAGCCTATACGATGAGGACTCGCTTGCTAACGAGGCGGAGCCGACCGTGAGCCTGCCCAAATTGGGACTCGATGCCACGGGGCTGAGGGTTTCAACGGCGGTTGGGATCGTTACCGACTATCTGGTTTCGCTTGGTATTCCACGAGAAGAGCTCGATCATATCGACACGCTCGTCAACTTCGATTTTGAGCGCTCGACGCCGGCTGGATTTAGATGCCACGTGTTTGGGGCGCCGGTACCTTCAGACCATCTTATCGAGGTGGCAGAGGGCCTTCTGGTGGTTGATGAGGCCATGTGCCTTGTCCAGGCGGGCTCGTGGATGAGCGAGCTTGAGCAGCTTGAGTACGGATTTGAAGTGTGTGCTCGGTATCACCTTAACCATCTGTCGAGCGATGATTATGTCGAGGCCTCGCAGCGATATGCCGTCGCCGACCTGCGTGCTTTTTGCGAGCAGAATCCTTCGCGTCGAGGCGTGAAACGCGCGGCCTCGTTGCTCAAGCGTGTAAAGGACGCTGCCCGTTCGCCTATGGAGACGGCCACCGCAATCATGGTCGTCGCGAAGCGTTCCCAGGGCGGGCTCGGGTACACCAGGGTCGAGCTCAACCATCGGGTCGATGTTCCCAGCGAGTTCAAGTATCTCGCAAAGGCCGGGTATTTCGAGATCGACGTATATGCGCCTGCAAGCGGTACGGGGATTGAATACAACGGCTCGGACCATCTTGATAAACAGCGCAGCGCGTCGGATGCGGAGCGTATGACCGTGCTGAGCGCGCTGGGCTTTAGGATGATCGTCCTCACCGGGACTCAGTTTGCCCATCAGCTGCAATTGCATCGGGCGATGAACGCCATTGCGCTCGCTATGGGCCTCAAGTGCGACCGAAGCGAAGTGTTCCAGAAACGTCAGAACGACCTGCGAGAATTCGTGATTCGACGCTGGGACGGCGGCCTTTAGGGGCGTTTCGGCCTTTCTACGGGGTGCTGTGGGCAGGCAAACCATCACAACATTCGACGTTTTTCGCCAAAAACGGGAAAAGCATCGAATGTTGTGATGGTCTGTGCTGAGGATAGGCTTGGGAAGCCGGTCTTGCTCGAAGTGACCAGTCCTGTCGTACGGGTGTCGGCATGATTCTCTCGTGGGGTATTATGTTTTCCGAAGAATAAAACGCCGCGTGAGGGGAGGGCTGCGTGGACGGGCACGTGCAACATGACGGCTTTGGCCGCGATATCAACTACCTGCGCATTGCCGTTACCGACAAGTGCAATTTCCGCTGCATCTACTGCATGCCGGCCGATGGCGTGGTACCCCGTGCACACGATGAGCTGCTCAGTGCCGAGGAAATCGCCCGCTTTGTGCGCCTGGTGGCGGGGGAGGGCATTCGCCGCGTACGCCTGACGGGTGGCGAGCCGCTGGTCAGCCGCCGTATCATCCCGCTCATTCGTGACATCCGCGCGATTCCGCAGATCGAGGACATCTCGCTCACCACCAACGGCGCCCTGCTGCCCAAGCTGGCGCCGCAGCTCAAAGACGCGGGGCTTAACCGCGTCAACATCTCGCTCGACACACTCGACCCTACGCTCTTTGGAAAGATCACGCGCCTGGGCCGACTCGAGCAGACCATGGCTGGCATCGACGCGGCGCTGGCTTGGGGCTTTGAGCCCGTTAAGGTCAACTGCGTTGTGGTGCGCCGGCTCAACCAGGATGTGGCTGCCCTCGCGCGGCTCACGCTCGACCGCCCCATCCACCTGCGCTTTATCGAATACATGCCCATCGGCGACGAGCGCACGAGCTCGCATTGCGCTGTGGACCCGCATGCGCCCGCGCTCAATCCCGAGCTGTGGGACGCGAGTGATACCGTGCCGAGCGACGAGCTGCGGGCGCGAATCAATGCCGGCGCCTCCGCGGTGGGACTGGGCGAGCTCGAGCCGCTCGACATCAACGACGCTCCTGCCGGCGCGGGCCCTGCGCGCTATTGGCACTTTCCGGGCGCAGCGGGAACGGTCGGCTTCATTAGCGCCATGTCCAACCATTTTTGTGCGAATTGCAACCGCCTGCGCCTGACGGCCGATGGCAACGTGCGTCCGTGCCTGTTCAGCGATGCCGAGTATTCGGTGCGTGAGGCGCTGCGCCGTGGTGATGATATGCAGGTACTTTCGATTTGGCGCGATGCCGTGGCCCACAAACCGCAGGAACACGCGATAATTGAGGGCACGCAACGATTTATGTCCCAAATCGGAGGATGATCATATGGCCAAGAGCAGGTACGCCGATGCCACCAAGGCCGCTCGCAGGGCCGCGATGTCTGCCCACAAAGCCACGGCTGCGGCCAGCGATGCCGTTGCAGGCGCGCAGCCGTCTGCCAGCGTTGCCACCGAGCCCGCCCGTGACGCCCGTCGCGACGAGCTGACGCATGTGGACGCCAAGGGCGAGGTACGCATGGTCGACGTGTCCGACAAGGCCGAGACCCATCGCATCGCCATCGCCGAGGGCACCGTCCTCATGCACCCCGAGACGCAGGCCATGGTGCTGCAGGACCGCGCTAAAAAGGGCGACGTGCTTGCCTGCGCGCGCGTGGCGGGCATCATGGCCATCAAGCGCACGAGCGATATCATTCCCATGTGCCATCCGTTGCTCATTACCAAGAGCAAGTGCGACATTGCGCCCATCGCTGCGGCGGGGACGCCGGCCGAGGACGTGCCCGAGGGCTGGGCGCCGGCGCGCGCGGACGGGCAGGTTGGCTTTCACGTGCTGGTTACGGCGGGCGTGACGGGCAAGACGGGTATCGAGATGGAGGCCCTGACCGGCGCGAGTGCCGCGTGCCTGACCATCTACGACATGTGCAAGGCGGTCGATCGCGGCATGGAGATCGTCGACGTGCGCCTGCTACACAAGGAGGGCGGCCGCTCGGGCGTGTGGGATCGTGCTGAGCGTCAGGCCGCTGCCGTTGAGTCCGTGGGAGCCGCGGGCGACGCACCCGCGAGCGCACCCGTCGCCGTCGCGCCCGCAGCTCCCACTCCGGCCGTCCCCGCGATTGCGTTTATCGGCTACCAGAACTCGGGCAAGACCACGCTCGTCGAGAAGGTTATCGCCGAGCTCACCCGCCGCGGCCTGCGCGTGGGTTCGCTCAAGCATCATGGGCATCACGGCTTCGATATCGATGTGCCCGCTAAGGATACTTGGCGCCATCACCAGGCCGGATCCAAACACGTGGGCCTCATCTGCGCCACGCGCTGGGCGGAGTACGCCGACACGCGCGAGGAGGACGAGATGCCCGCGCGCGAGCTGCTGTCGCGCTACAACGATGTCGACGTGGTGATCATCGAGGGCTACAAGACCGAGGGCTTCGACAACATTGTCGTCGCGCGCTCCGGTGTCGACCGTCTGCGCGGCAAGAGCTCGCTCAACCTGGTCGATGGCCACACGCTGGCCCTTGCCTGCAATGAGGCCTTGGCGCGTCAGGCCTTCGACGCCGGCTTCGCGACCCGAGCCATCAACATCAACGACGCCCGAGCCATCTGCGACCTGATTCAAGATCATCTGGCCTAAAACCTACCAAATAGGGACAGGTTTATTTTGGCAGGTTTTATCTGGGCAAACGTCATTTCCACCACAAAGGGGCCAGGCGCCTTTGTGGTGGTTTTTGCTTTGGTAGATGTGTGGGACATGCCTTACAATCTACCAAGTAGTTCATGACGGGCGAAAAACGGAGAAAAGGGGCTTGATGCGTCCTTAATGTTTCATGCGGATAGATTGATTTGACAGACGGTGGTGAATGCCCGCCGCCCGTATTCGCATGAAACAAGGAGTCTCCATGCTCGCCTCTCTTTTCTCAAAGCCTCAACCATCGCTATCCGTGCAGGCCAAGCGCCTGGTGGCGATGCGCTTTCTCATCTACACCGGTTTTCAGACCAGCTACTTTATCGGCGTCATCGGAACGCTCACCTATGCAGACGATGCCTCGGTCGTCGCGACATCGCTGGCCGTCCTGTTTATGAACGTATTCGTGATCTTGGGATCCTTTGCGGGTGGCGCGGCGCTCGACGCCTGGGGCCCGCGCCGTCATCTCTTGCTGAGCATCGTGGGCACGCTGGCAACCGGCGCGGCAATCCTCGCCTTTGGCAGCGCGACCGGCATCGTCCTGCTCGGCGCGGTGCTCCTGGGCTTTGTGATGGGGTTCGCCCAGCCCATCGCAACATCCTATCCGGCCTACCTCACCGACGATCCTGTCGAGCTCAAAGACATCAACTCCGCCATCGCCATGTTTTCAAACGTGAGTATCATCGTTGGCCCCACGCTGGGCGGCTTTGTCGCGGCGGCTGCGTCGTCGCGCGCGGTGTTCGTGCTCATGATGCTCTTTACAGTACTGGCGCTCGTTGTCGGTTGGGGCTTTAGGCCGCAGACCAGCCATGTCGCCGGGGATGCGGATGCCGATTCGGCAGAGGGAGGGGAGCGCGCGGGACAAAGCTCCAATCCCAGCGCATCCACTCGTGTCACCTTCGCGACCAGCATCAAGACAGTCTTCACCAACAGCGTCCTCGTCCTGCTGTTCTGCATTATTTTCCTTTCAAACTTTGGCTACGGCGCCTTCGATCCGCTGGAGTCGTTCTTCTACCGCGATGTTCTGCATGTCGGTGTCGAGTGGATGGGCTGGCTCTCGTCGGCCTGCGGCGTGGGCGCGGTGCTGGGTGCCGTGGTCGCGCTCCGCTTGCCGCCGTACCTGGTCAACCTTAAGACGCTGCTTGTGGCGCTCATGTCCGTGGGTCTGGGAAGCCTGCTCTACGTGGGAACGCCGTACGTGGGCGTAGCCCTTGTCGGCCAGATTGCCCTGGGCGTGGCCTGGGGCGTCGTCAACCCGCTCCACAACACCATCGTGCAAACGACGGCCCCGCTCGAGCAACTCGGTCGCGTGAACTCGGTCATGGGCTTTGGCAACATGTTTGCCGGCGTAGCCCCGCTGGCGATTGCCCCCTGGCTGGCGGCGACGTTTGGCGTGCAGCAGACGCTCGTTGGTGCGGGCATGGTCGTGACGGCGGTTCCCGCGGCGCTGCTGCTGTTTGGACGCCGACATTTTGATCGTGCCGCAAAGCAGTAAAAACCATCACAACATTCGATGAAAATCGCGATTTTGCCGAAAAACGTCGAATGTTGTGATGGATTGCGCTGAGGCCCGAGCACCACAAGCCACCATAAAGAGGCCAGACGCCTTTGTGGTGATCGGGTCCCAACGGCCCGTGCCTTGGTATACCATGTACGCCGTTCACGAATACACCCCACACCGACGCGCTACCCAGAAAGGCCCTCATGGACACCACCTTCAGCCATATTAAAGCCGTACTCTGCGATATCGACGGTACGCTGCTCACGAGCCAGCACGCGGTGTCCCCGCGCACCGTGGCGGCGATCCGCGCCCTGCGCGAGCGCGGCGTGCTGTTTGGTCTGTGCACCGCGCGCGACGCCCAGGCGACCGAGGCCATGTTTGGGCTCTGGGGTATCGAAGGCCTGGTAGACGTGCTGGTGGGCTGCGGCGGCGCCGAAGTCATCGATCGTGCGCACGGCATCAACGAGCTGAGCTACCCGCTACCGGGCGAGACCATCGCGCACATCTGCGAGCACATGGCAGGCCTGCCGGCAACGCCCGTTTGCCCTCGGGACGGCGTACTCTATGTGCCCGAGAGCAATGCATGCGTCGAGCATTTGTCGCGTGTCGACGGCGTGCCCTACAAGGTGGTCGACTTTGCCGAGTTTTTGCGCGAGCCGCAGCCCAAGGTGATGTTTACCATGGTGCCCGAGGTAATGCCGCGGGTGATTGAGCGGGCGTCGACATTTGCCGATGACACCGTTAAAGCGGCGGCTCTGCAAACCACGCAGCGACTCTACGAGTTCATGGATCCACGCGTGTCCAAGACGCGCGGCCTTGTGCGCGTGGCGGAGCTCAACGACATGGAGCTCCAGAACATCTGCGTGTTTGGCGATGCGGACAATGACACCTGCATGGTGGCCGACGCCGGTGTGGGTGTGGCCATGGCAAACGGCAGCGATGCCACCCGTGCCGCCGCCGACTTTGTAACCGCGAGCAACGACGAAGACGGCATCGCGATCTTTATCGAGGAACATCTGCTGTAGCGCTAGGGCAGAATCACCACAAAGGGGACAGGTGCCTTTGTGGCGGCCTCAGGCGATTTGGGCGAATTGATGCCTAAAATCTGCGCACAAAATCAAATATGATTGTCTGAACATCACGCTTCTAACCACCGATGAGTTAAAGATATTCTCATCAGTTTGGTAAGGTATTCCTGCTGGCTAATGACCTACCGCTCACGGTCGATTTTCGACCGTGAGCGGGATGTTTGCTCTTGAGCAAAATATTGTGCAAATAAATCTAATGCCATTAAAAAATGATAGTCAACTAAATTACCAGCAGAAACCAAAAATAGATAGCGAATAAACGAAGGCAAATCTGAGTAAATGTCAAGGGAATTGAGAACTCGCTACAAAAATGCCGGTTTTGTTGCTCATATGTTTAAACAATAGTTACAATAACTTTACTAAACGAGCGCAATTACAGATTGCGCAGATACGTTTGATAGTGAAAGAGCAAGATTGCGGTCTCTTGGGGAGGAGACATCGATGAAAGCAAATTCAGACAAATCTAAACAGAGTAATAAAGCGACGCGCCGTGTACTGGCAGGCGTTTTGTGCGGAGCCTCCGTTTTGAGCCTGGTACTGTCGCTCGTCATGCCCCCGATCTCTCAGGCCATTGCCAACGATGCCCAGGCGGTTTCTGCCGAGGAAGCTGTGATGGGGGAGGGTTCCTCAAGTGAGTCTACTGGTGTAGACAGCACCACTAACGGGGGTGCCGAAAAGCAGATTAGCGATGATGCCGAGAATGGCGCGAGCGAAGACGCCGCTGCCGCGGGACTGCCGTCCGACGACGCGGAGGCCAAGGGCGCCGCGCAGCCTTCCGATACACAGCCTTCTGATGATGAAACTAACGATGAAAACGCTATCGCTCCCGCTACCGTCAGTGCCGATGGCTATAACGAGGTGAAAGGTAATATTGCTGAGACGTTCACCAATGGCGGCAAGTTCCGACTGACGGATTTTGCCTATTCGGATAAGCAGATCACCATCACCAAAGACACTGCTATCGATCTTGCGGGACACATGCTCTACCGTGGTTCCGGCAACAAAGACTCCTTCTTTGTGGTCGAAAATGGAGCCACACTCACTATCGAGGATTTAGGTAAAACAAAAGACGAGCAGACCCTGGTCGAAACGACGGCGGGTCATCTTGCGTCTATGGAATGGGAAACAGGAAACGGCTCAAATAGTGGCACTCCTAAGAGTCTTACTTACTTTGAGACCAAGAGCACGCCCAATCAAGATGGACTCGGCACAACCGAGACTACGATCAGGCATGTCGTTACGGGCTTTGGCGCTATTGATGCGGCATCGGACAGCGGTTCCGTAAAGCATGTGGTCACCGTTAAAGAGGGCGGCACGCTCGATCTCAAGGGCGGCATGATTACCACGGCCGCCAATCTGAGCGATGACGGCCATGTGATTTTTTCTGAGGGTAAAGTCAAAATCGAAGGCGGTTACGTCACCAATGGCAACGGCGGTGGCTGGGGCGGTGGCCTGTGCATAACGGGCGAGAAGGCGGGCGCGAATGCCAGTCTCGAAATGACAGGCGGCGTGGTCGCGGGAAACAAGTCGGGTTCTGGCGGCGGCATCTATGCTGACAAGGGAGCCACCCTGAAGCTTACGGGCGGAATTATCTCTGGCAACGCTACGTATGAAAACACTTGCAACAGCGGCGGCAGTCCCGAAAATGGTTATGGCGGCGGCGTCTTTACCAAAAATGCTTGCGTTAGTATCAGCGATTCGGCAAGCATTACTAACAATCGTGTCGATTCCAATATCTCTGAATCGTTTAACAATGGCCTGCTCGGTGGCGGTGGCATTGCATGTGTAAATGGTGGCAAGCTCAGTATAACGGGTGGCTCAGTTACTGCTAACTACTCCCATGAGGCTGGCGGTGGCGTTTACGCTGGTTTTTACAACCAGACCATCGAGTTTGAAATGACTGGCGGCACGATTGCCGGCAACGTGGCGGAGAACGCTGAGGGCGGCGGTTTGCGTATCGCTGGCGGTGACAACACTGGTACGATGGCAACAATTAGCGCTGGTGAGAACAGCAAGATTTACATTACGAACAACAAGACTATGACGGGTAAGGATCGCGGCGGCGACTGGGGCGGCGGTGGCGTCTTTATCCAGAAGGGCGGCAAGCTCAATATCGTAAAGACGTTGATTGCCGAAAATGAGGCTGGCGGCTGGGGCGGCGGCGTTGGCGCTTGCCCTACGGGCGAAACAATCGTTTCGCATTCCAACGGTGCCGCTATTTATAACAATAAAGATAATAATGGTGAACACTACTCTGCCGGCGGATATGGAAAGAACGAGGATAGTAACTCCGAGTACATTACCGAGCCCTTCAAAAAATCCGGCCATAAGGATTTCTTCCTGGTGCGTAAAAAAGATGGTGCGAACTCGACAATTGCAGTTGTGCTCGGCAAGATGCTCGGCGGCGACTCGGCTGGTTGGCAGGGCACTTGCGACGGCGAGAAGATCACCATTGAGCCAAATGGCGGCGCCGAGGCCAAGTACATGTTCGGTCTTGAGGCCCATCCGACTGCCGATGCCATGGGAAAGGCGCAGACAGCGGCTACGACCATTATCAGTGGCAACTATTCCTACACCCACGGTGGCGGCATCATGACCAACGGCGATCTTGTCGTTGGCGAGGTCAAGGATCTGAGTGTTTATCCGAGCATGAAGCTCAATGCCACCAAGGTGCTTAAAGATGAAAAGGGAATCTCGCAAGGCCTTAGCACGCACAATTACAGATTTAAGTTGCTGCGCCAGGATGGTGACATCGAGCCTTCTTGGAAAGATGACGACACATTTGATATGGGCGATTGCAGTGTTGCGGGCGAGGCGCCTGTTGATCAAACAAACGGCAATATCACCTTCGACTCTGGCAAGGACTATTCTTCGGGACAATACGTTTTCTATCTTGTTGAGGAACCCATCAGCGGCGAAAACGAATTGGATACCAAATTCGACGAGACCATTTACAAGATCGTGGTAAAAGTTGAGGACAATCCATCCGACACTAAATATCTCATGTCGATTCCTATTAATTATTACAAGGTAAAAGAAATAACCGTTTCTAAAAAGACAGAGAAGGATCCCATCTTCAAACCACTTGGTTCCGAAAGCTATTCCGTTGACATCCCACAAGATAGCCCACAAGATAGCACGAAGACTACGGTTACTATCGGTAACAGTAAGAAACCGACCTTTACCAACAAAATCGTGCCCCCCGCCTCCTGGACTCCTAAGGCGACTAAGGTCGTTGAGGGTGGCGAGATGAAGGAGTTTACACTTCAGTTTGCGAAAGACAGCAAATTTAAAAACATCATCGGTACTGCCGTGACCTCTGGTAAAGAAACGAAGCAGACGCTTTCGTTCAAAGACACCACTGATAAAGAGGTTGAGCTCAAGTACTCGCTCGCTGATATCAGGGGTAATCCCGACGACTCGGGCGACTCCACGGGTGGCCCTTCCAAGACCTATACGTACTATGTGCGCGAGAAAACCGACGGTTCGCGGTTCTCGCACTACACGTACGACCACTCGGTCTATAAGTTCACGGTTGTGGCAAGGTATGACACCGAAAAAGGAGAGATCAACTGTGCGGTGACCTACAGGAAGGGAACCGTTGACAAAGAAGGTACGTGGGTAAGCGCCGAGACCGAGGGCCACGAGTTTCCCGACACTACCCCCACCTTCACCAACACCTACTCCACCTCTTTGCCCCTTTCTGGTATGTCGGGCGTCACTCTGACGTACCTTGCCGGCGCGGCGGTGCTTTGCGCTGCTGCGGCCTGGATGCACATTCGTCGCAAGGCGAATGCGAAGGGAGGCGAGCGTCGTGAATAAGAAAGTTTGCTCCTTCCCGATCTTGTTTGCGCTGCTTGCCCTCCTGATCGGCACCTGCGCGGTTGTGTTCCCCGCATCCGCGCAGGCCGCGCCGACCTCGACCGGTTCCATCGCGGTGAGCGGCACCGCGGCGCGCAGCTACGACGCCTACCAGATCTTTAGCGCCAACGTCGTCGACGGCGACAGCGACGCCAAGATTGCCACCGACCTCGCCTGGGCAAGCGGCACCGTGCGCGACGCCGCGCTGCCTGTGCTGCACAGCGCCAGCATGCCCAATTCCCAGACCACCGCGCAGGAAGCTGCCGAGTGGCTCAACACCGATTCCCACCTTACGAGCGCGCTGAGCGCACGGCTCGCTCGTTCTCTCCAGAGCTCTGGCGCCGTGCCCGTGGCCCTTAACGCGGGCACGGCGGCTGAGCTGCCCTGCGGCTACTGGCTCATCGTTGCCGACGACGACGCCATCGCCCAGGGCGAGGCCGGCACCGCGCCGATCATGGCCCTGGTCGGCGGCAGCGCCGTCACCGTCAAGCCCAAGGCCGCGACGCCCAAGGTCTCCAAGCATGTGCTGGAGGACAGCACCGCCGCCTGGCAAAAGGCCGCCGACGCCACGGTCGCCGACGACCTGTATTGGCGCCTCTCTGCCACGGTCCCGGCGGGGCTCACGGCCTACGACACCTATACGGTGCAGTTCGTCGACACCATGAGCGCGGGACTCGACCCCTCCAAGGTCACCGCGAGCATGCGCGTGTACGTGGCGGCGGGCGCGGACGGCGGCTTCGACGCCGTCTCAACCGGTAAGGACGGCCGCGTCGGCGCCGAGCCCGCGAAGGGCTGGACCGACATCACGGCCCAGTGCGCCACCAAGGTAGCGGCCGACGGTAAGACCTTCACCGTGCGCACCGGCGACCTGATTGCCGCGCTCGGCGGGGCCGACGCCTTCGCCGCGGGCGCCCGCGTGGTCGCCGTGTACAACGCACCGCTCAACAGCGCATGCAGCCACGGCATCGCGAAGGGCAACCCCAACGAGGTCTACCTGCGCTACCCGCGCTCTCCCTTTGCCGACCAGTCCGGCGACGCCGGCTTCACCCGCACGCCGAGCGATGACGCGTGCGCCTACACCTGGGATCTCGCGCTCACCAAGCGCGGCAGCGACGGTGACAAGCCGCTTGCCGGGGCGGTCCTGAGCATCACCGACGACTGCGGTCGCACGCTGGCGGCCGACGGCACGTGGGATGCAGAGGGCAAGGCCACCGTCGCCACGGGCGAGGACGGTCGCGTGACCGTCTCGGGCGTGGACTCGGGCAAGCTGGGGGTCCGCGAGTTCAAGGCGCCCAAGGGCTACACCGCCTTTGAGGGCACGCGATCCGTGACGGTCAAGGCCGAGGGCCTGGACGTCGACCAGGTGGCCGCCGCCAAGCCCAAGCTCGCCATCACGGCCGAGTCGCCCCTGCGCGCCGACAGCGCGGACGGGTCGACGGGCAGCCTGGAGGCGTCGCTCATCAACACGCCCACCGGCACACCCCCTAGCATTACCACCGGAGGCTTTATGCCCTCGACTGGCGATATGGCAATGTACGCCGCGGCCGCCGCAGCGGTCGCCGGAGCCGCGCTCATCGTGGTCGCGCTCCTGGTCAAGCGGGGAGGTGGCAGCCATAAAGAGTAGCTGGCAGCCCCACCGAGAGCGGGGCGAGACATAACAAAGTAGATGCAAAGACACAGACAGATGATGACCGATCGAATGAGAATCAACCGGAAAACGGAGGAAAAGAAGATGAGCATGAGCAAGAATATCGCACGCCTGGCAGTAACCGCCGGCCTCACGGCGGCGTTGAGCTTCGGTGGCGTGATGGCCCCGGTGACCATGGCGTTTGCTGAGGAGGGTGCCGCCCCCAGCTATTCGCTCACGATTAGCCAGGCCGCGGACAATGGCCCCACTTTGTTCAAGGCGTATCAGATTTTTACTGCTGACGTTATGGACGGAACGTCCGGTAAGGTTACGTCCAACGTTAAGTGGGCGAGTCCTGCCGCAGAGAATGCGGTCCTGGACGAGCTTGTTGCTAATAAAGTCCCTGGAATTACCAAAGACTCGACTGCTTCTGATGTTGCCGACTACCTTTCCACGATCACTGATACCACTAATACCACGAGTTTGCCGCAGGGCAGCATCCTTAACAAGATTGCCTTGGCTGTAGAGAAGAGTGTTACCGCTACGGGCAATTCCTTTGCTGCCGGTTCCACTTTCACCACTACGAAGGCCGGCTACTACCTGTTCATGACCGATACCGACTCGCTCAATAAGAAAGAGAAGCAGACCGGTACCTCGCCGATCTTTGCGGTCGTGGGCGGCGACGCAGTGAGCGTTACCGAGAAGACGAGCATCCCGACCGTGATGAAGCAGATCAAGGACGATGCTACGGGCGTCGAGTGGCATGACAAGGCGGACTCCCAGATGGGTCAGACCGTTCAGTACAAGCTGACCGGCACGGTTGCAAACAATGTCGACACGTTCGGCACCTACTATTATGAGTTCTACGATGAGCTGTCTGCCGGTTTGACTGTTGATGAGTCCTCTGTCAAGGCCGTGATTGGTGAGACTCCTATCACGCCTACTTCTGTGACCGTGTCTAATCCCGATTCAAATGGCAAGACGGTCTTGAGCGTAAAGTTTGACGATCTTAAGGCTGCCGCCGGGGCGGCCGGTGTCACTGTTGACGAGAACACAAGGGTCGTTGTCAGGTACAGCGCCAAGCTCGACCCGAAGATGTCCCAGCATGTTGTTGTCGGTGGCACGGGCAACTCCAACACCGTCAAGCTCATCTACTCCAACAACCCTGGCCACGATACCAAGGGTGAGTCTGTGCCCGACACCGTGCGCGACTACACCTATGCGCTCAAGCTCGTCAAGAAGGACGCGACTGATGAGAATAAGACACTTACCGGCGTAAGGTTCACCATCTGTGCCACTAATCCCGACGATACTACATCCAAGAACATGTATGTCCAGGGTGATGGCTCCCTCGATAATAGGCGTCATGAGTTCACGACCTCCGACTCCGGCGAGATTAACGTCAAGGGCCTCGATGCCGGCACCTACACCGTCAAGGAAACCCATACGCTCGCCGGCTACAACACCATCCCCGATTTCACCTTCACCATCAAAGCCACTGGCCTCGACAAAGCAGAGGGTGTGGGAGAAAACAAGCTCACGGTCAAGACGAGCACCAAGGGTTCCAATTTGGTCGAGGTTGACACGACCAACACGGACAACGGTACTGCTGCTTTGATTGTCAAAAACAAGCAGGGCACCGGCCTCCCGCTGACCGGTCTCAACGGCGTGACCTTCACTTGGATCGCTGGTGGCGCGGTGCTGTGCATCGGCGTGGCGCACCTCATCCGCAGCCGTAAGCAGGCTGAGGAGTCCGAGCAGGAGTAACGCTTACTCACCCATCCCTTTGGCAGGTGGGATGTGATGGCCATGAGACTTGCGGACACTTTTCTCGTCCATCCACGTTCTTGCTTTGCCATTCTCTTTTCGGGGCAGACTTCGCACTGGAGTCTGCCCCGTTTTGTATCTGCGAGCCCGCGCTGCGCTATCCTGCTTGGTGCAGCTCTCTAGCGCAACCTGACGAAAGTGGTGTGGCCGATGTCACGTGCAAACAAACACTCTAAGCCCGCGGGCGGCAAGCGCCGCCGCAAGCGACTGCCGCGCTGGGCCGATCGGCTCATCACCATCGTCATCATCCTTATTGGCGTGGGCCTTATGACCTGGCCGTGGATCTTGGACCGGCTCGAGGCCTCGGGCGTGTTCAACCAGATCAGCACCGTGTCCAGCACCGTGGACGCGCTGTCGGAAGAGGAGCGCGAGCGCATTCTGCTTCAGGCGCGCTCCTATAACGAGCAACTTGCCGGCGAGGACACCGAGCTTCCCGCCGACCAGATCGAGCCCTACGCCCAGCAGCTCATCTTTGACCGCGACCCCATGATGAGCTGGGTCGAGATCCCCTCCATCGACGTGAGCATGCCCATCTACCACGGCACGAGCGAGGAGGTCCTCATGGCGGGGGGCCGCCCCCCGGCGGGGGCGGGGCGTTCACGCC
>OGPC01000033.1_pt1 | contig 124169 bp, 127 predicted proteins | sample 1552911 | NCBI WGS metagenome assembly OGPC01 (sample SAMEA2580248, study PRJEB22360) | human gut metagenome | biome: human gut; feature: human-associated habitat; material: faeces | place: Denmark | collected 2008/2010 | reverse complement strand
CAGCCATAAAATCTGCAATTTTTTCAGTGTATCCCAGAATCTGAACACCTTCTTGTTTTCCAAATTCCGCAAGGAGGATTTTTTGCAGGCGACGGTTGTTTCCGCAGATTACAACAACATATTCTCCGGGCTTTCGGGTACGGAGCAGTTCGGCAACAAAGAGCTGAATCTTTCCAAATCCCATACTGCCGCTCATGATCAGATAAACCTGGGCATGCGTTGGAATCCCACAGCGTACGCGCGCTTTTTGTCTGTCAGATTGGTCAGAAAATGCCGGACGAACCGGAATCCCGTATGGTTTCAGACGTTCTCTGGGAATTCCTTTTGCTGTAAATTCGTCGATCAGTTCATAGTGAGGGATGATGTAGTAATCGCAGTCTGTCTCTTCCCAAAATGGAATACAGGTATAATCTGTTTCTACAGCCACGACTTTCTGGGACAATAGGTTCTTTTTCTTTATATAAGTCAGTGTCTGGGCGGGAAAAAGATGGGGCGTTACGATTACATCGTAATGGTGTGTATCCAGATAGCGCGTTAGCTTTTTGGCGAGAAGAGCATTGGCATAATAAACCGGAGAATGATGTCTGGCGGAACTGACAAGTCCGCCCAGTTTGTATAAACACTGAAAAAGGCGGGGAGCATGCCGGACAATATTGACATAGCTGTTCCCCACCAGTTTTGATACTCTGGGACTGGCAAGCATCATAATATCCAGCATATCTGCGGTATCATGATGCGATTCGATACACTCTTTGAGTGCCCTGCCGGCATAATTGTGTCCTTCTCCGGTATTGCAGGATAAAATCAGAACTTTCATAGTGAATCAGGACAGGAAGGAAGCAACGACTTCACTGACTAACTTTCCGTCGGCTTTTCCTTTGACTTTCGGCATCAGTTCTTTCATGATCTTGCCTTTTTCTTTTGCGGTCGGCGCATCCAGACCGAGAGAGGTAAGTACTTCTGAAACTACTGCTTTGATTTCCGCTTCATCCATCATCTTTGGAGCGTATTCTTCGAGGACTGCGAGACGGCTGTTGCATTCCGTGAGGATATCCGTGCGGTCTGCAGGTGTCATCTCAATGGTTTCTTTGAGCTGTTTAATCTCTTTTAAGATTACCTGTGTTTCCTCTTCTTCAGTCAGGTCTGCGCGTTTGTCGATCGCCTTGTTCTTCAATGCAGTGAGCAGTGCGGAAAGCGCATCCTTTCTTTCTTTATCTTTTGCTTTCATAGCAGCCATCATGGCGCTTCTTACTTCATCAATCTTACTCATCGTATTCACTCCTTAAAATTTCTTAAAATTCCGTTGTTTTCGGAATCTTCTTTGATTTTAACAGAATCAGGGAGGCTTTTCAATACTTGATGGAAAGACTGAACTGTGAAGGCTTATGTTAAGGTTATGCTAAGAACTTGTTAAAAAAGTGTAAAAGAATGTTGACCTGGAAAAATGCGGTGTGCTAGAATCAAAATTGTAAAATTTGCCAGAAAACGAGACTGCTGTGATACCATTTGCGGCAGTCTCGTTTCGAGCGAAAAAATAAAATACAAAAAGAGAAGAAAAAAGGAGAAAGATACAATGGGGATAACAGATATACTTTCCTTGCTGGGGGGACTTGCACTGTTTCTGTACGGAATGCATATGATGAGCAACGGCCTGGAAGCTGCTGCCGGAAACAGAATGAAGTCGATTTTGGAGAAGCTGACTTCCAACCGTATTAAAGGAGTTCTGGTTGGAGCTGTGATCACAGCCGTGATTCAGTCTTCTTCCGCAACCACAGTTATGCTGGTTGGATTTGTAAATTCCGGTCTGATGACATTAAGTCAGGCAGTCTGGGTAATCATGGGTGCAAATATCGGTACAACGATCACAGGTCAGTTGATCGCACTGGATATCTCGGCAATCGCTCCGATTTTTGCAATCGGCGGTGTAGCTGCGATGATGTTCATTAAAAATGAAAAGGTACATCATATCAGCGGGATTTTTTCCGGACTTGGAATTTTATTTATGGGAATGGCAATGATGGGAGATGCCATGGTTCCGCTTCAGGATTCACAGACATTTATCAACTTTATGACAACAGTTGAGAATCCGCTGGTAGGTATTCTGATCGGTGCGATTTTTACGGCGATCATTCAGTCATCATCTGCATCTGTCGGAATCCTGCAGGCGCTTGCGGCAACTGGAATGGTGCCGCTCTCCAGCGCAGTATACATTTTGTTTGGACAGAACATCGGTACCTGTATTACTGCAGTTTTAGCATCGATTGGAATGAAAGTCAATGCAAAGCGTACAACCGTGATCCATCTGATGTTCAATATTTTCGGATCGATCCTGTTTACGGTCATCTGTATGACAACTCCGTTTGTCTCCTGGATGGAAGCACTCACACCTGGAAATCCGGTGGCACAGATTGCCAATGTGCATACAACATTTAATATTGTAACAACATTGATCCTGCTTCCATTTGGCAATGTCATGGCAAGAATCGCAACCCAGATCCTGCCGGACAGCAAGAAAGAAGACGATGGAGATTACAGACTCAAGTACATCACACGGTTTGAATCCAACTATGCGATCGGCTCCAGTGCGGTAGCACTTTCACAGGTTCGGGATGAAATCGAGAGAATGCGCGATATGGTATCGAAGAATATTGCAAAAGCATATGATGTTCTGATTCAGTATAATGAAAAAGATATGGAGAAGATTTCAGAAAGAGAGACCTATATCGATTATTTAAACCGTGAGATTTCAGAGTATATCGTATCTCTGATCTCCAATGAGAAATCGACAGAGGATTCCAAGATCATTAATGGATATTATGCCGTGATCGGCAACTTGGAGCGTATCGGGGATCATGCCATGAATCTGGCGGGATATGCAAAAGATCTCAAAGAGTGGAATCTGTCATTTTCTGATGTAGCATTGGAAGAAATCGAAGAGATGAAAAAACAGTGTCTGACAGCGCTTGATATCGTGAAAAATGAAGAGGGCAGCGATATGACGCAGGTTCTTTTTGAAGCCAGTGCGGCAGAGCAGAAGATCGATGATCTGAGAGATAAGTACTTTAAGAAACAGATGCAGCGTATGAAAAAAGGAAAATGTAAACCTCAGAGCGGAATCATTTTTACAGAGATGCTGACAGATTTTGAAAGAATGGGAGACCATGTGAAAAATATCGCACAGCAGTATAAGCAGATGGGCGAATAAAAATAGAAAACCCTTCATTTACAAATTTTATTTTCAAGCGGGAAAAGGATTGTAAATGAGGGGTTTTCCTTTTTAAATATCTTCTGGTAGATTGGCAAACTATTGCAGATGATAAAATTTTTAGAGAATGATATTGTTAGTCAGTTGATGCATATCATTGACACACCGCTACATGAGTTGGGAAAAGAGACAATGATAGGGGAACATTGTGAGTGTGACAGACAACAATGTGTTGCCTGCTGGATACAGAAAAAAAGCTGATACCAATGGAACGATGGACATAAAACGCTTTTCGGACTCATACAGTGTATTAGCTGTAAATGAGCCGGGAGGAGAGCGTATATGGAAAAGAAAGCAAATGTTGAAAATTCAATGCAGAAAAAAGGACTTTGGATTTTAAAATCCCTGTTGTGTGCATACCTTGTAACAGGTGTGCTCCTTTTGATTTTGACAGTACTGCTTTACAAATGTGGACTGGAGGAAAAACATGTTTCAGCAGGGATTTTGACCGTGTATATTTTGTCTACACTGGCAGGTGGTTTTGTAGCAGGGAAAATGGCAAGGGTCAGGAAATTTGTCTGGGGGCTTGGAATCGGTGTGCTGTATTTTCTGCTTCTTGTATTGATTTCCTTTGGTATTTACCACAGCATTCAGGAGCCGTTTCCTCAGCTTTTGATCGTGTGTATTCTTTGCACAGGAGGTGGAATGATCGGCGGTATGATTTCGTGAGGAAGTAAACGTACAGAGAGAACGATAGAAAATCTCTTGTAGTTACTCTTTTCGGAAAAAATACATCCCTCATGAATTCTTATAAAACTGGTAAAATAACTCATAATTTCTAAAAAATGAGCGATACTAATAGCAGATTGTTATCGATAAAAACCAGATATAAGGAGAAGATAAGATGAAAGCGACAGGAATTGTACGAAGAATTGATGACCTTGGCAGGGTGGTGATTCCAAAAGAAATTCGAAGGACACTTCGTATTCGGGAAGGAGATCCACTGGAAATTTTTACCGAGAGAGAAGGCAGTGTGATTTTAAGAAAGTATTCTCCGATCGGAGAAATCGGTGCTGTTGCCGGACTGTACGCAGAAAGCCTTGCACATACCAATATGGCTAAATCTAAGAAAATTGATAAAGACATGGGTTTTCGCCTGAAGAAAGCCAGATTAGACCAAAAGCTGACTTATGATGAGTTATCTGAAAAATCCGGTGTTTCATCAAGATATATTAAAGAGATTGAAAATCATGGCAATGTTCCAAGTCTTGAAAAACTCGGACAGCTCATTCGTGCTTTACACATCTCTGCCGATCCATTTTTTTATCCAGCGGCTTTGAACGATAATCTGGATTACCAAAGGCTGTTGATTTATCTTTCAGAATGTACTCCCGATCAGATAACCACTATTCTTGCACTTGTGGAAGCCTATCTTCGTACATATAAACCCCATGAGACAGAATAGCAGAAAGATTTCGATTTTTTCTGGATTATTTCTGAATTATTCTGAAGAAAAACAGGGTGGTCAGCTTCCCGGTAAGCCATCCACCCCGTTTGAACTATTTTTCAGTATGCAAAAGCAATTCTTTTACTTTATTTCTTTTTTTCAAAATTCCCAATCCTTCAAATATCTGTATCGCATCTATCATTCCCTGATAATACGCTCTTTGTTCTTCTTGAAAATGAGCATGATCCACAATATCCATATATTTTTCCAAAAGCTCCCTCTGTTCTCCTGAAATCTCTGCCAGCAACTTCTCATATTCCTGATTTGCCTTTTTTAATTCTTTAGCTGCATTTTTCGCCTCTTTTGTACAAACAGAATACTCACGCTCTCCTGCTTCGCTACGAAGCTCCTCCAATACCTCTGCCACCGTTTCAAATACTTCGTTCATTTTTGTATCCACCTTTCCATATAAGTATTGCATTTTGCAGGCAGTATTATCAGTCCTTGCATTATTTTCAACAATTTTATTCTCTTATACTTCATCTTTAGAAGTATATTATCAATAATATTCCGTAAAATCAATCATGTAACACTTCATCTTTAGAAAGTTGGTGTTTGAATGAAGATTTACTGGAATAAGGAAAATAATTCCAAGAACCTTATCGGACAACGTGTAAAAGCACTACGAATCGAAAAACATATGTCGCAAAAAGCATTAGCCGAACAACTGCAACTTGCCGGATATGAGTTCAGTGATCTTACAGTACTTCGTATTGAACAAGGAACACGCTTTGTACCGGATTATGAGGTAGTGGCTCTGGCAGAATTTTTTCATGTATCTTGTGAATATCTCTTGGGTATTAAAAATGAAAAATAAGCAGTGATCTGTAATCTACTCACAGACCGCTGCTTATATTTTTGTTGAAACGATAACCTACACCCCATACCGTCTGTATGTAGATTGGCTTACTTGGATTATCCTCTATCTTCTCCCGAATATTCCGGATATGGCTCATGATGATGTTATAATCGCCGGAATAGGATTCCTTCCAGACAATATCATAAATCTGCTCCTTGCTGAACACTCTGCCTGGATTCCTTGCTAATAAATGCAATATTTCAAATTCTGTAAACGTAATATTTACTTCTTTCTCACCACGATATACTAACCGTTTTGATGCATCTATTTCCATTCCTGCAAAGGCTAATTTTTCACACGCTATTTCTTCTTTTAACTGTGTTTTATTTTCAAGACTTCCCAATGCAGACATAACTGCATTTAATACTACTTCTTCATCTTCCTCAAGTGAAAGCAACAGTAACTTAGCTATAATCCTCACTCCCCAATCTATTGCTCAAAATATTCTTCAAGACATATTCCTCTTTCATAAATTTCTCGTGCCGCATCTACTCCTACATATCGATAATGCCATGGCTCATAGCTTGTCCCTGTAATCTCCTGTTTCCCTTGTGGGTACCGTAATATGAAACCATAATTATGTGCATTTGCGGCAAGCCACGTATATACATCATCATTTGAGCTCTTTGATTTATCAGCATTAATATCAACTGCAATACCTAATTGGTGTTCACTTGTTCCGGGCAAAGCTACCCATTCCTTAGCAGTTCTTTCTGCTCTTGACTGTGAATATCCTTCATTTATATAAGCTTTTATCTTATCATCTAATATTTTCTGCTGTTCTTCATAAGTTCGATAGCCTTCCCGAACAACCGGATATATTCCATCTTTCCTTGCTGCATCAAACATTTCTTGTAAATACGGATATATCCTGCTATCCACCTTTTGACCATTTGATAATTCTGTTAATTCCACTCTATAATCTTCCGGTATTTCATTCCAACGGTTTACTACAATTAAATACCACTCCTCCGAAACCGGAATACTATGTAAATTCCCTAATCTTGAAGGAAATTCGTGAAATAGATTACATAGTATCAAAAGCAAGTAAACTATGATAATTCCTCGCAACCATTTCCCTCGCAATTTATTTTTTTTATCTCTTTTCTTTGCCATATTGTTATTTATGCCTTCATCCTTCTTGACCAGCTCTTTATAGCGAATGGCATACATAGAATACCAATCAAGACAGGAATAGTAATAAGTAGATATGGTGACCAGATAAGCTTCCCAAAAATACGAAAAGTATTAGTTCTGAAAATATCTGTTGAACTTCCTACCAATGGTATTAAATCCAATGCTTTTTGCATTTCATAAGGAAGATATTCTGCAATCATCATTGGTGCATATACAACAGCCAGACTAAGCAGTAAGGTAAGTACATTATTTTTTACAGCCGCTGATGTAAACATAACAATTCCGGCAAAACCTATTGCTCCAAGCAGTACAAAAGCATATTCATAAATTTCTGCCTGCAGCATATTCATAGGTGCAACAGCAATCAGCTTGATATTCTGAATCGGCATATCCCATCCGGCAGTTCCCATAAAAAACAACTGTGATATAACATTTGAAACAGCAAGTAATGCAAATAACTCCACTGTAAACGCTAAACCAGTAAGAATTTTGGCAAGAGCTATTTTCCCCCAACCATTTCGAGTCGTCAATACTAGTGTGCTTGTATTATCATGCCATTCGCCAGCAAATAAAGAGGATAAAACAATACCGAGAAACAAAGCCATCACAACTCCCAGATCCGCAACCATACTACCAAGAAGCGTTGACCAGCCTTCTACCCACTCATAATGAAATGGTTTTCCTACCTTTCTCTCTATCTGATGTAAATACTCTTTTTCAGCACCTACCTGACCACTGACCTCCAAAAACTCATCAAGCACCTGCTGTCTTCTTTCATAGAAGCCTGTTAAATTATCCGGATCAACATAGCTTATCATCGTTTTATAATTACTGGTATCTCGAAGCTCCGGATACAATGTTCCGAGCCAACTATTAACTATCTGCCAGTCTGTCTTTTCCAGTTCTTTCTCCATACCGTCAGCTTCCATTTGCTGATAATCACTTACTATTTGCTGCAAGGTTTCATCCGTCAATTCTCCACCAAATGAAAGTGCATATTCCTGACTATCCTTTATTACTGTATATCCATCAAAATTATTGCCAAAAGCACTTGTATAGTCATCTGAACTGCCAAAACCAAACCATTGAAACGAAAGTATGCTTCCAAAAATTACACAATAAACAAAACACAACAACACACATATTTTAACAATTTTCTTTCGCCATAACTTTTTATGCTCTAACCAAAATAGTTCCATTCTATTTCACTCCTTCCTCTGTGGGAAAATAAAATAAATAAAGATCTTCCAATGTAGCTTCACAAGGAACCGCTCGCTCACTAGGCATATTGTCTGAAATAATACGCAATATAATTTCTTTTCCTTCGTGCCGTAAATTAGCAACCGTTGTTTTTGTCTGCCATTGTCTAGCTTCTTGTGGAGAAACAGAAAGCTCCCAAACCTTACCATTTGCCTTGTGAATCAACTCAGGAACCGTACCCTGCAATACAAATTTTCCTTTTTTCATCAATAGCACTTCATCTGCTATTGCTTCTATATCCGATACAATATGTGTGGAAAGAATTACAATTTTATCGCCTGCATACTCTGAGAGCAGATTACGAAAACGGACACGCTCTTTCGGATCAAGTCCTGCAGTCGGCTCATCCAAAATCAAAATTTTCGGATTATTAAGTAACGCCTGTGCAATTCCTACTCTTTGTTTCATACCACCGGAAAAAGTTTTTACTTTTTTGTTTGCCACATGGCTTAAATCAACCACTTCCAACAATTCAGTCACACGTTTTTTTGCAACATTCTTCGGTATTCCTTTCAGTGCTGCAATATACATTAAGAACTCCACTGCAGTATAATTTGGATAATATCCAAAATCCTGTGGTAAATAACCCAACACATTCCGGTAATCTGCCCCCATCGAAGTTACTTCTTTTCCATCCAGCAATACCTCTCCTGAGGTTGACTCCAAAACAGCACATAGCATACGCATCAATGTTGTTTTACCTGCACCGTTAGCCCCCAAAAGACCATATACTCCCGGCTTTAAGGTTGCACTAACACAATCTACCGCTATTTTCCTGCCATACTGTTTTGTTAAACGATCAAGCGACAATTCCATACATTTTTCCTTCCTTTCTCATCTCTGCAATATAATGAATTTCATTTATAAAGAACATAGCAAAAATCAAAAATGTAACAATCCACACCCCCACTGCTGATGTTTCATATAACCATGGCAATATTCTTGCTGACATACCCCAACAAATGCAGGAACCCAGCATTACAATCGCACATATCTGTAAACTCTGTTTCTTTTGCAAACGGATCAAACGCAGCAACGCAACCATACACACTAAGTACGGAACAAGGCAGTATAGAACCATCTGTCCAATCTCTTTATAAGAATTTTGCAAATAAACTTCCATACACAAAAGAATTGTTATACACACCAAATTAGCTGCCCCAGCCAAAACCAGCTTTGCTAACGTGATTTGGGCACCAGAAGCTCTTGTTACCGCTTCAATCTCGCTCATTCCATAATACTGGCTTTTAAAAATTGCTGGCATGACAGCCAATACAAACAGCGGCATAAAAATTGGTATATTCTTTGGCACGTCTGCAATGCTGGCAATTGTTAAACAAACTATAAATAACGTTACTGCCTGCAAACCAAATATTGGAATACCATCAAAGCGAAATACATCTGAAAGATAGTGAAAGAAACCTGTCCTCGGTTCTGCCCTAGTCACTTCCTGTTCTCGTACAATTTCAGTGCAAAGCTTAATCGTTTCCTCTAATCTTTTAGGCTGTACTTCCTCTCCTAAAGATTGCTGTAAATAGCCCTTCAAATTTTTATCTTTCATTTTCCTGCTCCTTTCTCATAATTTTTAAAGCATTACGAACCCTGCTTTGTGCTGTTCGCATATTGCATCCCATCACTTTTGCAATCTCTCCAAAACTAAGTTGTTCTCCAAAGCGTAGAATGACTGCTTCCCTTTGTTCTGATGATAAAAAATTCAAAAAATAGCTTATCTCTGCCCTATCCTCTAGCCGAACTATGTCGTTATACTCATGCACTGTATTTTCTTCCTCTTCTAATGGAGAAAACTCAACCTTCCTACTTTCATCAATACATAAATGATTTGCAATCGTGTATAGATAAGCCTTAAATTTCTTTTTCCCTTTATATCCGGATAAATTCTTAAACAACTTCAAAAATGTTTCCTGAGTCAGGTCTTCTGCTTTTTCCAGATTAGAGCAATGCCACCTACAGTAACGTAAAATAGATGTATAATAGCGTTTTATCAATTCTTCTGCTGCATTTTCATTTCCAAGTAAAATCTGTTCCACTAATTTGTCATCACTCAACACGCATCCGACTCCTTTCCATTGAATATCTGTATATATATAATAACGGGTTATGCACTTAAAATGATTAAAAGATTCCTCATTTTTTCTTAAAACGAATTAAACTATTAAACCAATATTTTATCTCAACCCCTTTCAGAAATATCAAATAAATCAAACACTACCTTTTTCTCCGCTTAGAGTAATACTTCCCACACCACACAATTTTCTCTATCCCTAAGTATTGCATTTTACAGGCAGTATTATCAATCCTTAAATTTCTTACAAAAATATTTTTCCGCACTTCATCTTTAGAAAGTTGGTGATAATATGAAAATTTACTGGAATAAAGAAAGCAATTCCAAAATCTGATAGGTCAGAAAGTAAAGGAATTGCGAACTGAAAGGCAGCTTTCGCAAAAAGCACTGGCAGAACAGCTCCAACTTGCCGGATATGAATTTAGTGATTTGACCGTATTACGAATAGAACAAGGGACACGCTTTGTACCAGATTATGAAGTGGTTGCCCTTGCTGAATTTTTCCATGTATCTTGTGAATATCTTTTAGGTGTCAGAAGCGAAAAATAAGCAGTGATCTGTATTTCTTCTTTACAGACCGCTGCTTAAATTTTTGTTGAAACGATAGCCTACACCCCATACCGTCTGTATGTAGATTGGCTTGCTTGGGTTATCTTCTATCTTTTCTCGTATGTTGCGTATATGGCTCATGACGATGTTATAATTGCCAAAATAAGGTTCTTTCCAAACACGATTGTATATCTGCTCCTTACTGAATACTATTCCAGCATTTTGTGCTAACAACAATAAGATTTCAAACTCTGTGTAAGTCAACTCAATCTCATTATCTTCCCGAACCACAATCCGCTTATGTTCGTCAATGCGAAGTCCATCAAATATCAGTTTTCGTTTATTGACAATCTGCTGTCGTAAAACTTCTGTTTCCTCATTCAAACATGATAAAATATTGTTGATAATATGTTCTTCGTTATCTTCCAAGGACAAAATCAGCAACTTCCCAAAAGCACCACCTTCCTTTATGCTTTCCTTTCTATGATTGTAAACACACTACACCATTTAATTCAAAGAAATCGGATAAAGTTGAAAATCAGCGAAGCAGCATTTATTAATTACTCCGCTGATTTACTGCTATTCTTCCCGTATGGCAGGCAAAATTTCCGCTTTCTTTAATTCAACTTTGGCATATGCTACAAAAATCAGATAAATACCTCCCATAACAGCAACAAGCGCTATGAGGAACAGCCACGGCAATTTCAACGAAATACAATGGTTTACTGCATCCAAGCGTTGACATGCCACGATGCTGATAAGTCCTCCAAATGCAAGAGAAACCAACAGGGAGCCACCAAGGTAACTACCAATCTCTCGGTCTAACATTGATTTTAGCTGCTTCTGCGTTGCTCCAACGGCCTTCAGTAAGCCAAACTCTCGTTTCCTGTTCTGAAAATCAACCATAAGCATATTCATAAGACTGATACTTCCAAAGACAAACAGAATAGCAGAGGCCATATACAGAGCATTTATAGAGGCTCTATATTGATGCTGAATATTTTTTATCGTTTGATCAATCGTATTTACTTCTATTTTTCCATTTTCATCCGCAATCTCCTGAACTGCAGTCAAAACTTCGTCAAAATGTCCGTCTGAATTTTTGACTGCCAGAATACCCGTCTGCTCTGTTATTCCTGTCAGTTTCTCTGCTGTATCATAAGTCATCATGAAGTAGGGACTTCCGGGAACGACCGGGCTATTCTCCATCAAATCAGACCTGTTGTATGTGCCTACAACAACGGCTTCCACATTAAAGATACTGCCATCAAAAGATCTGCCCTCAATCTTCAAAGTATTGCCAACCTGTGCTATACCTTCTTCAACCAATATTCCATTTTTCTCAACCATATCGTCGTAATCTGCCGTTCCAGAGGATAGCACTGCCTGCTTTTCTTCCGTCTGCTCCCGGTTTAAGGTTGGAAAGAAATCTGAAATGCTCGTGATAGAACCACTTCCGCCCGAAAAAGTAACCGTCATATAAACGCTGTCGAATGCAGTGATTTTTTCTACCCCGTCTATCTTTTCTAATTCCTGCATCAGTGTCTGATCCTCAAGCGGATTTTCTTCCAGCTGCAATTTTGCACTTCCGTATGGCTCCGCTTCGTTATCAAAGGAACTACCCACTGTATTTTTTATTTGTATAAGAATGTTACCAGCTGGATAATATTTAAAGCTCGCCTGTTTTTCCGGATCAATAGAACCAGCAACCGTAGAAGTAACCAGTAAAAGAGCACCGCTCACTCCAAGCATTAGCAGTGTCAAAGCTGCCTTTTGCCTATTTCTTTGTATATTTAATTTTGCCAGATGAGACGGCGTAAGTTTCCGATGCAATTTCGGACTGTTTTTTGCCTTTCCGGCATACGTGAGATATTTCGCACCCTCTACCGGGGAAGTGTTCATTGCTACCCGGACAGGCTTAAAAATGGCAATATTCACTGTCATAAAGGCTACTGCGGCGATCAGTACAGCATAAATAACTGTTGTTTTCAGCTGAAATCCGTCAGGACAACCAATAAATCCAATCAGTGCGCCAATGACAAGACCTAGAGGAATACCCGTCAAGGCATATAACCGTCCCTCTTTTCCTGCCATCCGCTTAATCTGCCTTTTTGTCATGCCAAGTGTCCGCAGTTGCCCAAACATCTGAACATTTTTTACAATCTTTGTGTAAAAAACACCATAGACAATCGTTGCCGCCAGAATAGCCGTCAATGCCGCCAGTAATGGCACTGGAATCGGAATACCCGATGTGATCACCCCCGACATAACAGCAATATATTCTGTAAGCATTACCTGTTCCTCGACGATGCCTGTATTTTGTATTGCTTTGCTGGCAAAATCAAGAATCGCCGTGGAGCTTATGGCATCTGTATTCAGCCTTGTATATGCTGTAACCTGAAAAGAATCTTTTGCCAAATCTCGGGCAAGCTCTTTACTGACATAAATAAAATATCCGTTGCTTTCCTTTGTGTCGTCCAGAATACCAGAAAGCGTATATTCCGCTTTCTGCCCTGTGCCGGTCACGTCAAGGGAAATAACATCGCCAGGTTTATACGCTTTTCCTAAAAAGTCAATATAATTCTGCGGAAGCATAATCTCATTTTCTTTCTGCGGCACACTTCCCTGTAAAGTCTTTTCTTCCTGATGCAACAAGTAATCTTCATCTCCATAAGCAACCGTAATTGTTTTATCATCCACATAAAAAAAGCCAATAGCGGAATATTCTCCGATCCATGAAATATCTTTGTTTTGGCGCAGCAAAGCTGTCTGTTCATCCGTAACTCCCAAAATGCCAATCTGTGCTTTATTCCTCTGTGTGTTCTTAAATTCCTCTTGTGTTCCTGTTGATATTAGGATAATCGAAAAAACCATACAGACAGAGAGGGCGATTGTCAAAAGCAAAAAAGTCTTGCTTCTCTTATCCGCTTTCATACTCCTATCTGCCAATTTCTTTACAATGGCGCTTGTATCATTTTCAAAAGGCCAAGTCATAGCCGTCACCTCCTTACTCCATGATTTTTCCGTCCTCAATGCGGACAATTCGATCCGCAAGACGGGCAATGTCATTATTGTGGGTAATCATCACGACGGTTTGCCGGAACTTGGCACTGGTACGCTTGATAAGTCCAAGCACCTCAGCGCTGGTCTTGCTGTCAAGGTTGCCAGTCGGCTCGTCAGCCAGCACAATGGCCGGTTTGGTAATTAGGGCACGGGCAATCGCCACACGCTGTTGCTGACCGCCTGAAAGATTATTTGGCATATTTTTTAATTTATTTTCCAACCCCAGCAGGTGAATAATTTCATCCAAAAACTTCTGATCCACCGTGTCCCCGTCCAGCTCCACCGGCAGGACAATGTTCTCATATACATTCAGAATGGGAACAAGGTTATAATTCTGGAAGATAAAACCGATGTTGCGGCGTCTAAAAATGGTAAGCTGCTCGTCGTTCTTTTTGGCCAGTTCCTCGCCACGGACAACCACGGTTCCGCTGGTGGGAGTGTCCAGTCCTCCCATCATGTGAAGCAGAGTGGATTTTCCCTATCCTGTCAAGTTATATCCAAAAAAAATTGTCGATTTTTGCAATTAAAAGAAACCATTCTTATCGCTTCTTCTGTACTGGAAAAGGATTTTTCCTTTCCAACTCCTGTCCCTGCATTTCCATCTTTTTTATAAAGATGTGCTGCTGGCTGTCAGTTTCATATTGAATTGCCACACCAAGACCTTTTTTCATAAATGCAGCAACTCCCATATCTACAAAAGCCTCCTGCCCTTCTTTCTCCTGAAAACTGATTTTAGGGAAAGCCCCGGATAATTTTTCCCTAATATACAGTTCCATTTTTTCCAAGTTCTCAAATGGCATAGCCTGTATCCTTTGCAATATCTCCTGCAAGCGTTCCTCTCTCATAACACATTTGCAATGATCTACACCAAACACCATAGCAAGGCTGTGTCCACAGTCCCAGGATACATGGATCTGTCCGGCATCATCTACAAACTGTACAGTCCCTAAATCCCCAGGACTTAATTTCACATACGGATCAGCCTCCATATCTTCTAATTCCACCCGGCACCCCGGTGGGTACATATTTCTTAACACAATTCTCTCCGCATTACTTATCACTGTTTTCTTCCTTTCTCCAATCCGGCTACCGCCCCAAAGACTTCTCTGGAACAGTCCCCTCCAATAAATGCTCTCTTTCTTTATTCCATTCCAACACTTTTTCCATAGCAGCTTCCAACTGGTCTTCTGCCGGTTCTCTTGTATAGGTTCTATATTCCTGAAAATACTCTTCCAAAGTGTTCTGCTGAATCTCCAGTTCCTCTTTGTCATAACTGTCTGGTTCGTCCATACCCTTCAATTCCTGCAAGATTTCCCAACATTCCAAAACGCTGTCTACTTCCTGCATTTCAAGCAGATAAGATAAAAAAGTTTTCTCTGGCATAATGCTGAAATAACACCGTTCAAACCACTGCTCGATATACATGCGCTCATCAGATCCATTGGTATGTGTACCGCAAATCAAATCGGCAACAAAGTTTTCAAACAGTTCACTGATTGATAATCCAACAACTCCAGACTTCATGCAAAGCTTTTCTACCTCGTCCTGGTACAATTTGATAGAAATGTTTCTTTTCAGGCTTCTTTCATAGGCTTCTACATCTTCTCCTTCCTTACAGAAATGCAGATATGTTCCCATATAAATGCCTTCTATATCGTAAAATCTCTGGCCCATTGCCATATAATCCTTATTTTCCAGATCCCATTCCAGCCGGTAATGATGTTCCCTTGCATGTTCTTCTAAATCTTTCCGTATGATATTTCTAGTTGCTTCCGGCAGCTCCGCAATAAAAATGCCTGTATCTGGAACCGCCAATACTCTTTCTTTTACCATATTTGTCCTCCCTGTTTGTAAACATTCCTTACCGCCGACTGTTTTCCCAATACGTCCATATAGAAAATAATTCCCTGCGAATCCAGATGTACGGTTATAAATTTCTGTATTTTCTGTAACAGAACGTGGTCGGAAAATACAGCCTGACAGCCAATAAAATCCCTAGTTTTCTCTACAGTGTCCGGTTTACGAAACTCCTGTAACACCAAAATCGTTATCGTGCGCTGCCCTCCCATGACATTATATGGAAACTCTTTTCACAGTCTTTCCATAAAATATATTTCAAGATACATGGCTCTTCTCCCTTCTTTCTTTTCTCAATTTTCTTCTAAAATAAAAGAAGAGGAATGCACCACAGCGTTTTCCTCTTCTTTTATTAGTATTTTCTGACTGTATAATTGTATTATAAATCACTTAGTATTACCGGCTGAAATTTTTTAATATCTAACCTTTTTACAAAATATTCCATATTATCTAAATCACTTTCTGAGAAATATGAAATATACCATTTACACGAATGTAATACTCTCTTTCTAATCTCAACAAAATAATCCATATCTACAGAAGATAACGAATGACCTAATATAAATATTTCATTTATATTTATAAGAGAGTCAAAAAAATTTTGATTCATTTGTATAATACCAAACGTATCTTTATATGTCTTTTGAAAATAGGCTTTAATGATTTCTTTTGTTTCAGTTATTCTAAAATCATCATCATCATCTTGTATATATATTCCATGTTCTTCCGCTGCATTAAATGGAGAAACAGATCCATACTGAAAAGTAGAAATATCATGATGTCCCACCACAAGTTTCTTACTACTCAGGGCTTTTCCATGAATGTATAAAATATTCTCAGCAGGTACTTTATACGCTCTTTCCAATGTATCCGTATAATTAAAATTTAGAATCTTACACGTATTATTTATTATACGCTTTGATACCAAAGGTAAAACGTTTGTATCTATTTGCTCAATCCATTTCTTAAAATAATATGGAATATCAGATGCAAATGTCAAATCCTGTTCAACCATAAATTGAAAGTCATGATTAGCACTATCTTTCCAATTTTCGTCACTATAATCAAGATAATAGGAGGCATTTTCTTCTTGTACCTGGTATTCATCTAATTCGCCTAATGCCATTTCAAATTGAAACCACAATTCTTCTTCTGGTATATATTTACATATAGCTTCATAGAATTCACGAGCATGTATTCGCAAATATTCCATAAAATCATAATACGAAGTGGGCAAATTGTGTGCCCGATCAAAACCGTTTCCTATAATAATCAATCTGTTCAATTTCTTTTCTCTCCTAGTGAATATGTTCCAAAAAAGTTTGCACTGCTACACAGGCAGCTGTTAGACTTCCAACAAAAGCCGTTAAAGATACTATCAGCGAAGATACCATTTGTAGTAGATGTACAATCCCAGAAACATTTTGATCTGTACTATTTGGAAATAATAATCTGCTCACCTTCTGTATTAAAAAATAAAAGTTTTTAATGAACGAGATAAATATATAACACAAATATGCACATACAATTATTCCACCAACACAAAACAATATATCCAACCAGAAATATCCCTTTTCCAAGTTATGAAGAATATAATACACCTCCCAGGAAAATATTAATAAAACTAACAGTGCAACAAGCGAATGTAGACCTACTATAGCCATTGTTTTATCTTTAGTTTCTCTTGATAAAGCAGGAAAAAAAATAAACCAAACTGCAATACACGTAGAGCCAATTGCTATACGTGTTTCATTTGCACTGCCATTATATATGACTGGATATGCACCAATAGTTAACATCAAACACCCCATTAACATAAATCCCATATTAAGACTAAGTGCTATTTTCCTTTTATTTTCACGTATCAATGTACCCATTTTAAACATCTCCCTTCGTACTCTATTTCTAAGTTAAATTATTAACCTATCATATTTTCTTTAGTTTTTATATTACTTTTAATGCTTTTTTTCTTTATATTTTATTGTACCACTTTTTCAATAATCTTCCTATATCTTATTTTTATAATGATGTCGAGAACCGCCAATACTCTTTCTTTTACCACATTTGTCCTCCCTGTTTGTAAACATTCCTTGCCGCCGGCTGATTTCCCAATACGTCCATATAGAGGATAATTCCCTGCGGATCCAGATGTACGGTCATAAATTTTTGTATTTCCTGTAACAGAGCATGATCGGAAAATCCAGCCTGACAGCCAATAAAATCCCTGATTTTTTCTACAATGTCCGGTTTACGGAACTCCTGTAACACCAAAATCGGAATCGTGTGCTGCCCTCCCATAGCATCATAGGGCAACGCTTTCCGTAATTCTTCTAAGAGATGCCGGTAATAATTAACTACCACCTGGTCTGTTTTCCACGCTTTTTCCTCACAATCCCGGAGTAAAAAATCATACTCTTTTTTTGCCTGCTCCATTTCTTTCAGAATTTCTACTGCCTCCACAGAGCAATACCCTTTCTCTTCTATCAGCTCCATCAGTTCTTCCATAGAATATGTTTCAAGATACATGGCTCTTCCCCCATCTTCTTTGCCAAATTTTCTCCTAATACAAAGAAGAGGAAGACACCGCAGCGTTTTCCTCCTCTTTTATGAAATCTCCTTTACTGGAATCCAGGACAATAAGCTCTCCTGGTTCTTTCTTTTTTATCCTGCTGTTTCCAGAAATTCGTCCCTGTATTTCCATACAATTTCAATATGTTCCGGATCATAAAAATTTATGACTTCAATCAGCTCATGCAGAACTTCATAAGACAGCTCTTCCAATCCCTTATATTTTACAAAAAGTTGCAGTCCTTCTGATTTCTCCTTTTGTTTTTCCTCCTCCCCTTTTAAAATCCTTGCTTCTATCTCCTGTATCTTTTGCTGATAAGCTGCTATTTTCTCCATATAGGTTTGTTTTCGTGCCAGGTAATCCTTCAAAGAAATCTGTTCTTCTACATATTGTTCATACAGTTCCATTTTCTCCTGTTTGCAAAGTGACAGCTTCTTTTCATATTGCTTTTTCCGATACCGGAGTTTCGGAATATTCAAAGTCTGATTGGCTTTCTTTAACTGCTTTATGGTATCCTCTGCAAGAGCTGCCTGCTGTTTTATCATAACCAGCACCAGTTCTTCCAAGTCTTTCTGCTTATATTTCTTTGGATAACAGGAAGCATTTGGGGCTGTTGTAGTGCTTCCGCAATAAATCGGTTTTTCTTTATATGCCACCCGTATTCTCATTTTCCGGCCACAATGTCCGCAACGGATCAGGCCTGAAAAAATATTTTCAGAAGACGGTGTCCTCCCATAATATTTTCTCCTTTTCTCTACCATGTCCTGAACCTTCTGGAGTTCCTGCTCCGTTACAATCGCTTCATGTCTTCCTCCTACACAAATCCAATCCTCTCTTGGAATATATCGGCACTCTCTTTTTGACGGAACTCTGGTTTCTGTTTTCCCTCTTACTGTCAGTCCTGCATAAACCGGATTAAATAAAATCTGTTTCACTAAATTTCCATCCCAGAACTGTACAGATTTCTTTGTTTCCGGTGCCCAGCCTTTCCTTTGTAGGTATACCGTAGGCGTTTCAAGTTCTTTTTCGTTCAGATCCCTGGCAATGTCTGCATAACTCATTCCTGCTAACCTCTGGTCGAAGATCCCTCTCACAATGGAGGCTGCCTCCGTATCCAGATGAAGTTTTGTATGCACACCGTCATGGAAGCAATATCCGTATGTTGGGATTGAACCATGATATTGTCCCATTTCAGCCTGCTTCCTCATGACTTTTTTGATATTGTCGGAACAAATCTGGGGATAAATCCCATTGATCAGGTTCTTAATTTTAATCTCCGTATCCTTTCTTTCAGAAGGTTTCTGGCTGCTGTCATAAAAATCATTGATTGAAATAAAGCGCACCCCAAGAAACGGAAATATTTTTTCAATATAGTTTTGTGTTTCTATGGTATCCCTTCCCAGGCGGCTCAAATCTTTGACAATAATACAGATCCGTTTTCTCCTGGTGATCAGCCCTATCATGCGCTTAAATTCCGGGCGGTCAAAGGTTGTACCGCTGTAACCATCATCTACGAAGAAGAAAAGCTTTGCCCCTGCAAATTCCGGCTGTTTTTCTACAAAATGCTGGATCAAAAGCCTTTGATTTTTAATGCTGTTGCTTTCCTCCATTTTTTCTTTATCATCTCTGGAAAGACGCAGATAAGCAAAAAGAAAATCATACTGCATACGGAAGACCTCCTTCCATATTGGCCAGTTCTTTTTCCAGCTCTTTTTCAAATAAATCCCCAAACCAGAACACGATTTCCACATAGTCTTTGGAATATACCGTAATCTTTTCAATAAAGCGGTCCGCAATCCCTTTCTCTATCTTCTTAAACCTTTGGTACTTTAGAAGTTCCTCTGTCCAGTCCATTCTTGCCTTCACCTGATCTAATAGATGCTGTCCACGTAGCTGTATCTGCTTCATATTCTGTCTGGCTGCTTGCTGTTCTTCCTGATAGGTTGCTTTAATCTCCTGGTATTCCTTGCAGTCCAACAGACCGGTAGCATAATGCTCAAACAAGGTCTCCAGTTTTCTTCCATATTTCTCATACTTCTGTCTGGCATTTTTTATTTTTTCTGCTACCTCCTGCTCCAGCTTCTGATAAAACTCTGCACCATAGGTTTTCTTACTTTCCACAGCAAGCTGGATCTGGTAGCGGAGTGCTGCCTTGACTGCCTGATTGATGTAGATTTCATTCACTGCCCGGAAACATTCCGTATGATCGGTAAGGGAAAAGGACGGGCATTTATAAGCCATATATTTATGTTTCTCATTGCCACCATTCCTGCCCCTTCCAAGACGTCTTCCGCAATGTCCACAGAAAATCCTTCCCTTAAAAGGACCATCTGCCCCCTGCTTTTCTTTTGGGTTTGCAGCCCAGTTATCTAACGTATCTTTCCAGCGTTCCTTTGCAATTTCCTGTGTTTTCTCATAAATCGCCTGTTCCACAACTGCTTCCCAGGCATTTTCACACACTTCCCACTGCTCTTTTGGTATCATCTGAAGGGGAATATTCTGCGCAAGCATCTGTTTTGTTTTTCCATAAACAGCAGCGCCTATATAAACGGGGTTCTGTAAAATCTTCCGAATACCGTCTGATCTCCATAACCGCCTTTTTTCCGGCTCCTTTCCCTGTTTTCTTTTCTGATAGCTGTCCTCCGGTCCTAATACCTTTCTGCCATTCAGTTCCCTTGCAATATCATAGCTTGACATTTCTTCAAACACATACCAGTAAAAAATCTGCCGGATTATTTCTGCCTCCTCTGGTTCCGGCACCAGCTTCTTGCTGTTTTCCTCTGCCCTTTGGTATCCATAAGGAGGTCTGGAACCCCAGAACTCTCCCCGCTCCCTGGACAGCCGGTGTGCCTGTACCAGTTTCTCTGAAACTTCCCTGGCATAATAATCATTCATAAAGTGCTTCAAAATATTCGTGGTCCGGTCTTCTACACAAGCCGGGTTTGCACTGTCATATTCGTCCATAACGGAAACAAACCGGATATTTAAGGTTGGGAAAATCACATCAATCAAATCGACAGCATCTAAGGCGTCCCTTCCAAACCGGGCAAAATTCTTTACAATGATGCAGTCAACCTTTTTATTTGCCACATCTTCCATCAACTCTTCAAAAGCGTCCCTTTGGAACGTTGTACCTGTCACACCATTATCCGCATAGACTTTTACCACCAGCATTTCCGGGTGTTTCTTTGCGTAGTCTTCACAGATCTGTTTTTGGATATAAATAGAATCCCTTCTGCCATGCCCTCCGTCCTTTTCGGAAAGCCTTACATAAATATAGGTTCTTAGATACTTCATTTCCGGCTTGCTGCTTTGTCTTTTCTGTCCTCTTTTGCTTACCTTAGGCACTTGCTTCCGCCTCCTTTCCTTTCAGGAAGGCTTCCACACGCCGGTCTGGCTTTGCCCTGTTTACTGTTTCCAGCAGTCCCAATACCTTTTCAAATTCATCTTCAAACCAAAAATGAATGATAATACGCTTCTGCTCATATACCTCAATCCGTTTGACCAGATTTACCAGCATTAAGCGATCCACTTCCGTCCGATCCCGGTATTCCAGAAAATATTCCAGCCACTCCTGCTGTTTTTCAAGGGTTTCCTGCAAGTTTCGGATTTCCCTTTGCTGGCACTCCATTGCCTGCCGGATTTCCTCTAAAGACTGGTCATACTTTGCTTTGAAGGTTTCAAATTCTGTCCGATCCAGGATTTCTTCTGCAAAACTGTCATACAGTTTTACTTTAATGTTTAAGATCCTCTGGCTCTCCTTTTCCAGCATCTCCAGTTTTTTGTCTTCTTCCAAAAGCCGCTGTCTTGGGATTGCGGCAGTTTTTACATACGCCAGTATCTCCTTCAGCTCTACCAGAACAGAAATATAATGCAGGATTGCTTCTGTCACAGCCCCTACCAGTTTTTTCTCACTGATACTATGGGAACTGCACTGCTTTTCATAAAGGGAAGTCGAACATACATAATAGTGGTGGACTTTATCCGGGCTTTTCAGCACCATGCTTTCTTTACAGTCCCCGCATTTTACCAGGCCTGAAAGAAGCGCCAGCCCCTTTGCCCCTCTCATGGTATCCATTTTCATCAGGTTGCCCACCACTTCATATTGGTGTCTGTTGATAACCGGCTCAAAGGCATTTTCATACCGTATCCACTCAGCTTCCTCTTTGTGGATCACAACCTTTACTTTATGGTTTGGCGTTGTGGTTTTTCCCTGTATCAGCACTCCGGTGTAGCGTTCATCAAGAAGGATACGACGCACCATAGTTGGCATCCAGACCGGTTTTTCCGTCAGACGGAACCCTGTCTTTAATTTCTGTTTTAAATATACCTGCTTATACCGAAGAGGCGTCAAGATCCCACGCCGGTTTAATTCTTCAGATATATCCGTCAGGCTGTAGCCCTGCATTTTCATGTGGTAAATATCCCGTACAACAGAAGCTGCCACTTCGTCCATAACTAGCTTATGTTTATCCTCTTCGGATTTCAGATAACCATAAAAAGCAAAAGGCGCTACACACTGCCCGGCTGTCATTTTGACATACAAATGAGAGCGCACACTTTTGGAGGTATCCGCAGGATAAAGGTCATTGATTAAACTTTTAAATCTCAGGGTAAGGAAATCGCGATTTGGCGTGAGGCTGTCATAATTGTCATTGACAAGGATCAGGCGCACACCCATTTTCGGCAGGATACGTTCCACATACTGTAAAACACCGGAAAAGTCCCTTCCATAACGGGAAAGGTCTTTGACAATAATACAGTCTGCTTCCCCCTCTTCCAGCATACGCAGCATTTCCTGAAAACCAGGGCGGTTAAAGTTTGTGCCGGTATATCCATCATCTACACATTCTTTTACCACCTGAATTTCAGGGTGGCTCTTTAAAAAGCTATGGATTAGTATCCTCTGGTTTGATATGCTGTCGCTTTCCCTGTTATCACCGTCTTCATCAGAAAGGCGCAGGTAAACAACCGCACGATAGATTTTTTTAAGTATTTGATTTTTCATTGTATTCGCTCCTATCATTTAGATTCGTCAGCCGATTCCCTAAATGATAGAGGCTACTGGGTCCTTGCCATCATCCTACCATAGTCCAGAAGGTTTGTCCACCCTGTAATCTGCCAACAATCCGCTTTCTTCCCTATCCCTGTCGTGGCTTTACCATTTCATCTGCACAAGGCTTTGCATGGCTTCCTCTATGGTACGGTTGGTAGAAGCAAACCCAATCTTTATGGTGATCCCCTTATATTTCAGAAAATAAGGGTTCTTTCCGGACTCCAGGATTTCCCGGACCTTCTCCGGTTTGCTCTTTTTTACGTCAATCTTCAGTTTCTCTACATCTTGTATCTCTTTCGGGTCAATGTCCTCAAACGTCATTTCCCGCATCTTCAGCAGTTCTTCCCGCGAGAGCATTATATCCCTTCCCTGGTACAGCAACTGCACAGATACGCATCTAAGTCCTGCTCAAATTGTTCCTGTTTCTCCCAGGTGTGCATTAAATACTGTTTCAGTCTGGCATAATCTAAAATCCCATAACCGATACAGTCTATCTGCACCTGGAAAGACTGGAGCAGTTCCATAGTCTGTAAAATTTCTTCCGGACAATAGGATAACCTGCTAAGCCCGGATACCACAATCACATCAATCATGCCTTTTCCTGCAAGCACTGCCAGCCTCTGCCAGTTTTCTTTTTCTATGAAATCATTACACCCTGCACTTTCCAGGATCGTAACCACATGGTAAGTCTGCTGTTCACAGTAATGCAGGCTTTTTTCTTTTTCATAATACAAAAGCCCGGCACATGGAATGGGAATATCCAGATACACTGCCGCCCGCTGGGAACTGTTCCTATTTTCTATCTCTTTTTTTCCTTTGCAGATCCATGCAGGGAATAATATTCCTCCCTGAAAGACCTCTTTATCTTCTGAAAACAGTTTCTGTAACATCTCTCTATTCATTGCTCTGCCTCCTCTTTCTTTGGCTCCTGTTTTCATTCCAGGGCTATAAGGAAACCTGTTGTTTCCCCATAGCCCTAAAATGAACCTGTTTCACACACCATACCGGCAGGGCTTTCCCTGCCAGCATGATTTTTTCATTTTCTCACCCCGGTGTGAACGGGAGCATGTAGGACCGGCCCGGCTGGCCGCCTGACACCCTGCAGCCCCCTTTCTCGCTACAGCATGTCCCAGACGCTACCCTGGTTGCAGTGTTTTTATGCAAAGGTATCATTATCATTCGGCTTTCAGGCTGCCTGCCACCAACAGCCTATGTCTGGGCGCTGCTCACACTTTTCCTTCATCTTCTACGATTCCTTGTTTGATCCGCTTCTTCTCTGCCTTACCTGCTGCCACTGCGGACAAATGTATCTTCGCACAGCTCATGACCCTGCATCACACCAAATAGAATGTGCCGAAATGTTTTGTGTCCTTTAAGATATTTCTATATTTTAGCGTCAGAAATGACACGTTTGTTTCAAAAAAATATCACCATACTGATATTCAGTTTTCAAGGTTCTCTCCGGCTGAAAACATCAGCCTGCCAAAAGACACCATAACCCTGATGTGTTTTGGCAGACTGTTTTCTGTCTGCATTTCTCTTTATTTCTTTAACCGGATAATCATATCTGCCCAGAATTCTGTGTATGCCTGCCGCATTAACTCCAGAAGCCGGGCTTCGGTAATTCCTGTAATTACGTTTTCTTCTTTCTTTTCCGGTTTTGGTTCCTGTACTTCCAGTGCTTCTTCCCGTATTTTCATCGTAAGCATGGATAAGGAAGGGGAATTGGCACAGTTGATAAAACCGATATAATGGTTCACCACATCATAATCACCTCTGCAGCTTCGGACAATATCAAACGCATGGCGGATTGCCCGTTCTACCCGCTGCCCTGTCGTACCATTTTGCTGGGCTACCTTAAAGTACAGATATGTGGTTTTAATCTTGCTGTCTTCCTCCAGGATCAGAACACAGTCTACGATATAACCAAATCCTTTTACATTGGCCGGCATTCCCATTTTAAATAATACTGCTTCCACCTTTTCTCTTGATAACATTTCCCTTTTCCTCCCCATCTGTATTCTCACTTCCTGCTGTCTTGCTGATATTCCTTTAGCCCTTTCTTAATTCCCTCTATGGAATAAATCAAAAGGCTGGTTTCCCTTTCATCACAATCCTGTACCAGATACCAGATCTTTTCCTTCAGCATCATATCTTTTTTTGCTGTCCCCATGTGTATGAAGTGTTCTTTTATGGGAATATCCATAGCTTCCAGCAGACGGATATAAGTTTTCATTCCCATAAGTCTGGCATGTGTTTCGATCTTTGCCAGATGCGATACAGAAATATCCGCTTTCTCCGCAAGCTGCTCCTGGGTCAGCCCTCTGGCTTCCCGCAAGGCTTTTATGGCATCTGCTACAATATAAAGTTCATTCTGCATTCTTTTATCTCCTCGTTGATTACAGGCTCTATTATAATTACAAATCCTTTCCCTGGTAATGGACTATGGAGGCAAGATTTCCCCGTTTCATTACCATTTCTTTCCTTTTTTTGTTTTAGAGATTTATTATATCTGAACGAGTTGAAAACGATTTTTGCACCATTTACGAAAAAGCACTGCATTATCTCTTCATTTAGGCATAAAAAATACAGGTGACTCCTCTATCCCAGAATCATCTGCACATTATGTATCCTTATTCTTTTTTATAAAATTCGTAGCATCTGAATATAATTCACATTTTCTTTTTCTGATAAACGTTCTCCAAATTTCCGGAATCTGTTTTTCTCATTCTGATAGAAATTCAACAGCTCCGGCTTTTCCTCACACTCTAAGTATACAACGCCACCGCCAATTTCACGCTGTACATGCTTGAGAATGGTCAATACCGCTTCCATCATCTTTCCGCCATCTGGAACGGGTGCGTCTTTATGCTGATAATTTTTTCCAAACTGACCGATCAGGAAAGCAGAAAGAGCATATTCATCTGTTTTTTCATTTTTTTGTGCATACCGCTGTATCTTTTTTTGCAACGTAGAAGAAAGATTTGTCCCCAAAATTTGCACTGCTTTATGTGTGATTGCAAAAATTGCCAAAACCCTGCTATACTCATCTAACAAAAGATAAGTAATGGACATCTTTCGTTTTGCAAACTCTACCGCATTATTACGGACAAAATTTTCTATTTCTTTATTCTTCGGACACGAAAAACCGGAGAGGACATCAACTACTGACTCCTCTCCTATAAGTTCCATATAATCTAAAATATTTACAACTGCATAATCCATCTCTCTTAGTTCCTTTTCCTACCCAGGAATCTGCGTAATTCTTCTACACTATCTAATATTGGAATAGACGGTGCAGAAGGTTTCCATACTGGATCTTGACTGGACTTTTCAAGTGCATCTACAAATGCTTCTGCTTTTTTCGGATCTTCAATTACAACATTGGTAAGAATACTTGATGTAGCCATATAAAAGCACCTCCTCTTCTCTTATCGTTCTCTTTGTTCTAAAAAGCGGTTTTATGCTGGCTGTCAGCCGCGACACCCTTCCGAATGTCTAAAATGTCACCAGTATCATTCAGTCCCCAGTGCGGACTCACCGTATCTCCCTGGTATGGGCATAATACCCTTCCGAGTATCAAATAGTCCCAGTATTTACCCTGCCCGGGCACAGTACAGCTTTTACGTGCCGCTACACGAAACCTTTTGGCTTAACTATATTATATGTGATACCCTAAGAAATATCAATGGGTTCCCCAAAATTTGTATCCTATTATAGCAGGTTCCTTATCGTTTCAATAAACTTTTTCTATAATCTGTATCCAATACTATTTTATGAAAATCCAGCATTGCGTGCTCTTGCATCAGTTTCTCACCCAGTTTCACAAGAGGATTGGTTTCCCATTCCGGATCAATTCCTGTTTGATGAAAGTATCTTGCATAAGCAAATCCCTCAGCTACCGCATCTGAATTTTCAAATACTCCCACCATTGCATCTGTAAACTGTACAATGATTGAATTTCCAAAAATACCCTGCAATTCTTCCGCGTTTGCATCATCATATTTCTCTACGTCAAAAACCAAAGAGAAATCATACGTATTCTCTTCTCCGTTCTCAGTTTCATAAGAAATTGTTCCAAAAACATCTCCCTTACTAGACGGAAGGTCAATTGACTCTGAAAGTTCTAATTCATATTCAATACCATTGAACACCGTTGTTGCTTCAAACATTTGTGATATACAGGTACCTTCTTTTTCATAAATATCTTTCTGTAAAAAAGAAATAGGATTATACTCCATATTTTCCCATATCTGTTTTCCCTCCACTGTCCGTTTACACAAGGAATCTAAAAGCAACATCATTGTTTCCTGATCTATTTCTTCATATATATTCATAGTCAGCCTCCTTTTCTTTGGATGATCCACAAAAGCTCTGTAAGGATTTATCTCCATTTCCTATTACAATGTGATATTTTATCAATTATGTATGTGCGCACTTTCTTATAGTTGCCAATATTATATGGCGTATCTCCCAAAAATTCAATCGGAATATCAAAAGTTTTACTCACATGATCCTGCCTTTACATCTTTTTTAGTCTATATCCTACATTGATTAATGTTTCTATAATATCATGCCCCATCTTTTTTCGTATCTTCCATACTACGTGTTCTACTGTTTTGTATGGAATCTGATCATCATAATAATTACTCCCCCAAACCGAACAATAGATATTCTTCTTTGGGATAACCCAATTTGGCCTTTGGGCTAAAAGATACAGAACTTCAAATTCCCTGGGAGCTAAGCTGATTTCTTTTCCTTCATAAATAACAGTATATGACATGGGATCAAGTTGAAATTTACCATTTCCTAATACAATTTCAGATTTATATTCTGGAAAAACGGTTTGCATTCATTTTCACCTCCATGATTTTCTGTTCCAGCAATTGTTTCAAAGTTCTACATACAATAAAAATACGGAAATAATAGCCCCCTATCATTCCCGCTAATGTTTCTCTTTTTCAACTTTATACTTTATGATACCGATACATTGTGATATAAAAACGGTCAACGCTGTCAACGCAATCAAGGATATATACTTTTTCATACCTAAAGCTGTACAGCAGCCAGCAGCAATTAAAATAACTCCTAGTATTTTGCCTGTTGCTTTTCGGCAATGCTCTTTTTCTTCTCTTTCCAACTCATGGTTAATGTTTTCTACAGGAGAAAGTTTCCATATACAAATAGAACTTACCAAAATAATCCCCCAAGCCACAAACAGCTCTAATGGATATTTGTTATTAATTTGTAAAATCATGACTTGAACAGCAACAGAACATGTAAAACAAGCTTTAAAGCTATTCAGATGTACACCACCGGCATAGGTTCTTAAAAACATAAAAACACCTGTAGACACAAGGAATTCTGGGATTGTATGCAAGTATATCGCTATACTCATACAGACAAATAGGCAAATTAACATCTCTAATCCAATCTGAAATCCATATTGATATACTGCATACAATTCCTCTGAAACTGCACCGGCATCAATAACGTATCTTGTTATTTTTTCCGATAATTTTCCCATAAAATTAAAGTTTCTTCATTTTTTTCAATGCTTCTGGCATCTTTGGCTGATGATAAATATAACAGCAAGCACTGTCCGCTGACATTTTACCAAGTTTCAGAGATAAATTTGCTAATACTTTTGCTGGCTGATTTTTTAAATTTTTAGATTTCATAATAGGAATCTCCTTTCATTTGTTTACCAATACATTACTACAAAAAAGCTCCCATTTGGTTCTCTTGTAAAAAAACCGAGTATTGATGTAATTTTTCCCAAAAAGGCAGAAAAAAAGAAGCAATGTTTCTCTGGTTCCTTCTCAACACTGCCTCTTTTTTGCTGATGTATGTTTTTTAATATACCAATTCCATAAAATAAGGTTCTCTATCTTTTTCTTATATTTTCGTGTGTTATCTATTGTTTCTATATAATCGTAAGCTCCTGCTTTCAGTATAGAAAAAATATCCTGTATTGATCCCCCTTCGCTAATAGCAAGAATAGGCGTTAAATGTCCCAAACTCCCTTTTATTTTTATAATAGCCGCAAATGTCCCTTCCCTCTCTATTATCTCTTTAGTAAAATGGAAAATCACAACATCTGCCGTTGGATATCTATTACTTTCCAACTGTTGATAAGTACACCATTTTAATTGATGTTTTTTCCCAATAATCCTTTCAGTAATGTTATACAGTTTCTCATCATCACTAAACAGCAATATTTTCACGCCATCCATATATCAGTCCCCATACCGTATATCAAATTTATCTTTCCATTTTACCATTCTTTACTTTCGCATTATTTTTTATGTAATTATTCCGAGTGTTCATGTAATTATTCCTGCACATTACTATATAATACTATCCGAATTTTAAATTTTCCTGGTTCTGAATCCTCAATTATCACTGATCCATGATATTTTGCTACTGCCCGATACACAGACGCTAAACCTACACCATGATTTTCTGCATCTGACTTTGTAGATTTCAAGCGGCTATCCCTTGTTTTTAACAGCTTCCCTTTATAACTATTCTCTACAAATAATAATAGATTATTTTTATCAAATTTCATTTTGACATTTATATATCTATTTTCTTCAACCTTCTCTGCTGCTTCCACTGCATTTTCCAGTAAATTTCCCAATATCAAGCTCAAATCAGCTCCTTTAAAAGGCATTATCATCGGAATACAAATATCAGTTTTAAAAATTATTCTTTTGTTTTGGGCAGTTACATACCAATATCCAATAAGTGAATCAATCACAATATTCCCACTATTCGATATTGAGGCAATCATCATACCGCCCTCTCCCATAATTTCTTCAATAAAACCTGTCATTTTTTCATATTCTTTATTTTCTGCATAAGCAAGAATGGAAATAAGATTATTCTTCATATTATGTTTTATATCCCGCAACTGCAACATTGAAAGTTCTCTTTCTTGCTGATGACGTTCGCATAATTCCAGTTGCTGTTCATATACTGCTGCCATTCTCCTTAACCGCAAATCATCAGCCAACTTCATATAGACATAAAATATCAATATGTTCATGCCAAGTAAAATAAGTACCGTAAATGTAGAGTTTATACGAGTACGTCCATTATTATTTGCAAATCCAAGCATAAATATATTGTTCATGATATAAATGCTTCCTGTTGGGATCAACACAAGTAAAATACTGTATCTGACCGGCAATTCTTTAATATCATCATCTGTGAACACTTTCTTTAATGCAAGAATTACTACATTAAAAAATATTTTTGAAACGAAAGAGCCTACTTGGCGAACTTCAGCATATTGAGGACAGTATGTTATCAAAATATAGCTGCATAGAGTTTCCATCAACATCCAAATTGCATTAAAGGTAATTACAAATACACCTTTGTTCCACCATCTACCTTCGTAAGTCATCATAACTGCCAAAAACGTAAACATAATCGTCACAGCAATATTAATATATGCGGGAAAGCTAATAATCGTTGTTATTCCAAATTGCCAAATCACAAACAGCGTTATACCGATCACCGACAAATACCTTTTTCTCTTCCGAACAAAAAATATATCAAAATAAAAAAAGAATAAATATACTGCCCAAAGGCAAAGCAATATATCTATCCCACACATTAATACCCTATTCGTCCACATAAAACGTATCCTCCATAGAACAATATTGTTCACTTATTATCTTTCTCCGGTCTTCGCTGATTGAAATTTTTTGTCCGTTATCCATTACTACAGAGTCATAAGATTGTCCGGATATATGCTTATAATTCACCAGAAAAGACTGATGAACCCGCAAAAAAGAAATTTTACATGTTTTAAGGGTTTCTTCAATCTCATTAAGTTTTCCGTACAGTTCAAGGATTTCTTGTTCCGTTACAATAAATATTTTCCGTTTGTTGCTTTCAAAATATAAAATATCCTTGATTGGTACTTTATGGTTCATACGTTGATAACTATAGCGAAAATAAAAATCTTCACTATTAATGTCTTCATATACCGACTTAAAGCACTTTTCCATTATTTTATCTGTTACAGGTTTTACAAGAAACTGAAACGGTCTTACCTCAAAGGATTCTCTCATATAACTTTCATGGCTTGTAACATAAATAATCCGCACATTTTTATCGTATGTTCTAATTCTTCTAGCTGCCGAAATACCATCTTCTTTATCCATTTCTATATCCAGATAAATAACATCATACCTCTCACCTGCCGCGATAGCATCTGCTAAACTCTTTCCATTCCAGAATACTTCGATTTCAGTATCAACAAAATTTCTTTTAGATATATCCTGGAGAAGTCCTTCGATTTTTCCAGTTATTTGAATATCATCATCACAAATTGCTATATTTAACATTTACTCCACTCTCTTCTGCATGTTTGCTGATTTTTTCTTCTCACCCGTTTTTTTAACTATTTGTATAATTGACCAAATCATTTCCTGATCACATGGATCTAACTCTTTATACACTTCCACTAAATCATAATATTCGTCTAGTACTTCGTTCATTTTCATCTGCCCATTCAAATCTCTTTTTACATCTGAAACTCCCAGCAAATAATCTGTTGTTACATTGAAGTAAGCAGCAATCTTTTTCAGAATATCTACTTTTATTAACGTAACATCTCTTTCGTACTTACTCAACATTTGCTGTGTTATCCCTAATTCTACTGCAAGGATTTCCTGTATTAACCCTCTTTTCTCACGTAATTGTTTAATACGACTTTCCATAATTGCCTACCTCTTAACCATGTTGTACTATCATGCTACCCTATTTCATTCATAGCGATACAAATAATAGAAGTAATCAATTACGCAAATATGCAAAATACGAAGACGAGCAGTGCGATCGCACTGCTCAAATCTTATTCATGTAGCCATATAAATGATGTTGTTGCAGAATATATTTCCTGATAAATAATATCCGCCATTTCACTTTCAGAAGCTTCTTTATTTTTTTCTCCTATTTCTCTTCCCACTTCATTGTTATGTAAATCCATATCTCTATGTGCTGTTTTTGGATATCCGTCTGATTCTGTTCCTGTAACATCTTTGTCTTCATGAGCAGTTGCAAATAACTCTGCTCTTTCTTTTCCTATTAAAACAGTCATTTCAGCATTCCAAATTCCATGACGAAAAGCATCACTTCTGTTTCCTAAACCATTTGTTCCAAATTTTGCCTCTGTCTGCGAAGTAGCGATATTTTTTGCTTTATTTACCTTTAATGCGTCAAATGGATAACGAATACATAGCTTCTTTTCTGAGTCAGTAAGAACATTCCAGATGTCGATAATACCTTTTCCTGATCTCTGATGCCGCTCATCCAAAACATTTTTAATCATTTCTTCTGTATACTCAGGATGTGTAGTTTCGATATTTTGAATTTCTTCAATTAAATTCTCAAACTTGCTTTCTTCTACTCCGATTAAATCACACCCTACATAATTGTTCTCATTTGCAAATACAGATACTGGGAAAAACATTACCAGTATTAAAAAAAAACTAATCCATTGTAATTTGCTTTTCAAAATCCAACACCTCCCCTACTGTATTCCTTTCATTCATACAAAATAGCTGCCATTATTCCAAATTTCAATTGACATTTTATCAGCTCAAAGCTTCGATAATATTTTCATAAAGAATACCGTTTTGTGCATCTTCCAAAGAGAACACCTTTTCCCTAATATTTTCCTTTAGATATTTCAATGCCTGCAAATACTTTTCATTGTCCACATAATAAGTCTGTAGTCCATCTTTATAGTCCATTGTCGTTGCATCAATATCATTGTGTGACAAAACAATGAAAATATTTTCAATCCCATGTTTGTATAAGTCTGCTAGTTGTAATTTTAAATTTGACACATCTACAAACGTATTTACGCACATAACTGCCACATCAATATTTACTGCAGAAAAGTAGGCATCTGTCAGCTTACCAAAATTATATGTATTCAAATTATTTACTTGTCCAATAGCCCCACCAATATTAATAAGCCAAGCATCCATCTCTTCGTTTACTTCTGTTAGATACATAAATTTATTTATAGAATAAACAATATCTGGAAATTTTAACTCTGTCGGATAGTTAAACACTTCCATATCATACAGCAATCCTATCGGATTATTAGAAATTGCTTTAACATTCAGCTCATCCTTTTTTAACTGGTTCAGTAACTCAATTTGAACATCAGTTTTGTTTAATCCACTGCATAATCCAGCAATTGCAATAACAGGTCTTTCTAAAACTGTCATTTCCGTTGCCTCATATTTATCATAGTCATACAAATATTCATTATCATTTTTTTTAAGAAAATTTCCGATGCAAATAACCTGATAATTCTTATACTTTTCTTTTATTGTTACTGGAAATTGTAAATCACAATATAATGAACTCATCAACATTATCACATCGAAATCTGTACTTTCCTTACCATCTACAAACCCATAAAAACCACCTTTTTCGTGATCATAATATGCCACAATATTCTTATGTAACATGTCCCTTTTTATTTTGTATATTTCTGTTTCTGGTAACAGTACAATGGCTATCTTACTATTTGATAAAATATTTTTTATCTTGCACTCTTCTATTATATTATCACAGTGAATATTATTTGAATTGCGAATTTTAATATTATATTTTTTCAATAATACCTTATGCTTATCATTTAACGGCACATCTCCTAGTGCATCGCAAAAATAACCGCATGCCCTTGCACAAGCCATACTCGAAGAACTAAAGTCAAATTCCACTCCATTTTCTGTTATGATATAATCTTTCATAGATACAGTAATAGCAGAAGCTCCGACCGTTCTTATCTTTTCATTTTGGTTCTGATCCACATTTACACAAATCACATTATTAAAATCTGCTGGAAATGATATTGTATTTCTATGCGATGCAGCCGATAAAATTACAATATTGTTCCCTATAGCTTTTTCACATACATCATACAATTCCTGTGAATATTCTGTCAGGCCCAAGCTGATATTTATTATATCAACCTGCTCTTGAATTGCTTTTTCTATTGCTGCTACCATCGGAAATACATTAAGAGATCCCGAATCATTTACTATATTCAAATCTAAAATCTGAAGATTAGTATTCTTCGTATTTGAAACAATTTCTTTAAAACACCTTGTACCATGCTCTTCTTCTGGCTCTTTGTATTTCTCCTCCATTTTCCCATTTTCAAATGAGAAATGCCGTACCATCATTTTATTTTCAACTTCATTTTTAGAAACTCCAATATCAATTAATGCAACCTTCATGCTCATTCTCCTCGTACCTAAACCAATGATATATTAGATATATAATTAACCAAATCTCTATCTGCGCAAACCTGATCAAGATAATATCCCAATTCAGTTTCCACATTTTTTCGTGATTCTTCACAATATTTATTTCCTACTTTCAAAATGTCCATAAAGCAAATATTGCAAAATCTGGCAGCCCAACAATGTTTACACTTTTCTAAATGTTTCACAGTTTCATTAACAAGCCTTTCAATTCTTTTCATGTCAATTCCAGTATAAACATCTCCTATTTCAAAAAGTTCTTGGGTTTCATCTACTTTCTCACATACAATAATTTTTCCATCTGTAGTGACAAAATTTTTTCTTACCCCTGGAATGCAAAAACCGCCCGGAAGAATGGTATGGCTAATCTCTGATGTATTGAACGCATTGTAATACTTTTTCATATTTGTCAGCATATTTTTATACGCAAAATCATAAGCTTTCGCATCAAACTGCTCCGTTTTATCTTCTTCATCGTTCTTATCTCTTACCTGCCTAAAGTATTCCGTTTCAAATAAATCCACCAACGTTACATCTAACTTCCATAAATTATCCAAAGACTCGAAAAGTTCCTTGCTAGCCCCATTATACAAAACCACATTGTAATTAACACTTTCCTTAAAGTATTTAGGATAATTTCTACAAAGTTGCTGAATATTTTGATATGCTTTATCGTAACTGGCTTTTCCACTTCCATCAACTCGATATTTGTTCTGCTCCTTCTCTGGACCATCAAGGCTAATGGTTATCTTTATATCATTTTCAACTAAGAAAGCTGCTACTTTATCATCCAGTAATGTAGCATTTGTTGTAATGTTATAAGTAGGCTGTCTAAACGGATAGCGTTCTTTCACATAGGCAATACATTCTTTTATTAAATTTAGCCGGAGTAATGGTTCTCCACCGTAAAATCCGATATTACATACATCACTTTCCTGAGAATTTTTCATAAGAAAATCTATTGCTTTAAAAGCAACGTCTTTCGGCATCTCTTTTAGATGATAGTCATGATCCAAATATTTCGGCATATATCCACAATATTTACATCTTAAATTGCACTGTTCTGTAAGCGCCAACGTAATACTCTTTACTTTTCTGTTAAACATTCCCTTTAATTCTTCCTCGGTGAATGGGTATTTCACCTCAAATTCACATGGTTTTTTTATATCCCTAAAATCATTATCTCTTAAAAAATTCTCATAACTTTCATTCTCTAACAAATCTTCTTTTGAATTAATCGTAGCCAATTTATTGTTTAATGCGTCATAAACATACATGCGGTTGTCCGACTTGATTACTTTTGCTAAGTACATACATTCTCCTTCTTTCATTATTGGGTTATTGATTATTTATATAGCCTGCTACAAGATAATTTTTATACAAAAAGTTTATATCTATTATCTGCTACAGCAAGAATTATAAGAACATTCCAATATATCCCTTGCTATAGGCAGAAACAGGCTTACCTGCACATCCACAATGACAATCCAACGTTTTTACAGTCGAATTATTTGCCTTGTTAACCTTCTTTAAATTAACTCTTTTATTTGTCATGATTTCACCTCCTTTGCAAATTTCATTTAATCTCTATGAGATATTTTCCTGTACAATTTACAGTACTATTGAAGCATTTACTGTATTGATTTTTTCACTCCATCCTTCTGGGAGGCATACTACTTTCTTACTTCAAAGTATGTTTTTCATACATAGTCAATACTTATAGTCTGGATTAAATAAAACTTCCTACATAGCCTTTCATAAAAGCTTGGCCTGGTCTACCTTCACAGCCGCAATGACAGTCCAATGTTCTTACGGTTGAATTATTAGTTTTATTAACCTTTTTTAAATTAACTTTCTTATTCTGCATATTTTACTTCCTTTCTTGTATTATCTATATAGCAGACCATATAAATAATCAATAACCCATTTTTATCTTTGTTTACTCAACTGACATAGAATAACTGTCTGATTGTATTTTATACATAGAATAGAATTCTTTTTTCATCTTAATAAGCTCTTCAAAACTGCCTTCTTCTATAAGATTGCCATTCTCTAATAGAATAATTTTGTCGGCTAATTTTGTAATATACATCCGATGCGAAATAATAAGTGTAGATTTCAATTCACTTATTTTTTTGAATGTATCAAACATTCTTACCTCCGATTTTGGATCTAACGCTGCCGTTGGTTCATCCAAAACTAACACTTGAGCATTGGAATAAACAGCTCTGGATATTGCAAGTTTCTGCCACTGTCCTCCAGATGGTTCAATTGCATCATTGAAAAACATTTTACTTAGGTTTGTTTCATATCCATCTTTATAATTTTCAATAAAGGCATTTGCTCCTGTTAGCTTTGCAGCCTCTGCTATTCCATCAGCATTCTGGATTTCCTCTATATTTCCAAAACCAATGCAATTATGTACACTATCTGAAAACTTTACATAATCTTGAAACAGTACTCCATAAAATTTCCGAATCTCATTAATATCATATTCCTTCAAATCAATTCCATCTAATAATATGCGACCTTCCGTCGGATCATAAATTCTTAGTAATAATTTTACAAATGTAGATTTCCCACTTCCATTTTCTCCAACAAGACAAACTGTTTCACTTGTATCAAAATGAACATTTATATTTTTCAATACATAATTTTCTGAGCCGGTATATCTGAAACTTACATTTTCAAATCGAATATTATGTGTAGACTTTTCTTCAATTTTTAGATTTTTACTTTCTATCACATTTGGCTCTTTCATATAATCAAATATGTAATTAATAAACATCATACTCTTACTATTAGATGCGATTTGATCCGATAATGCCAATAAATCAGTAGCAAGTGTTATAATTGCTGTAATCAGCAAATAAAACTCAGATACTGTTATAGTTCCGGCTATTGTTTTCTTAACAAGCCATATTCCGACTAAAATAGCACCCATCATAGAAAGTAAACTGGTAAATACTGATATAGTTATTTCTTTCCCTGCTATTTTAGTATTTCCTTTGATAAAATCACGAAACAGTTTTTTTCTCTCATTACTAAAATAACCATGCAGTCTATATCCTCTAACTTCATTCGCATATTCCGGCTCAGTGAGCAACTCTAAATAATACATAATCCTTCTTAATTGCATTGTTCTTTCGTTATAGAATCGAAATGTTAATCCCTGATATTTTCGTTTAAAGACAATTATCGGCAAAGTAAAAACAATAATAATCAGAAGGGCTATAAAATTATATCGAGCTATAATAACTACATATCCCATAAGGCTTATTACATTTGCAACTGTACAAAATAAACTTTCCATCAGATTTAATGGCTCAGATCCACATCTGTTTAATGTGTTTGAATGTATATCTAAAAACTCAGGGTTATCAATCCTCTCCTGTTTTATCTTATAGAATTTATCTGCAACCATATTTTCAATATTGTGCGATAATTTTAATCCAGCCACAGCACATATTACCGTTTTTACACTTTCAGTAGCATACGATATTACTACAAGAAGAAACATTATAACAAAAGCACCAATCACTTTTACATATACGTCCTTAGAATCATTTCCAATATTTTGTCCTAATCTTTCTATCAGTTCTGCTGTTAAATAGGTAATTAATACTGGACTAATACCTGCAATCACCATTGAACTTACAGAAAGGAAAAAAACACTTGGACCCGCTTTGAAAATTTCTTTAAAAACAAATCCTAGTTTCATCATATAGTCTTTTACTATTTTCATTTCATCACCTGCTCTTTATTTTTATGAACTGAATTATAACACTACTTCTCATTAAATTTCTTTTGATGTAATAAAACCGTTACTTGATGTAATATTTCTTATAATCATGTATTTTTTGTCCCCCATAGTAATGCAAAAAAAGATGCAATCTTTTAAATCGCATCTTTTTACATATCTTAAATATTATTCTATTTTTCTTCTGTCCGCCTATCTATTCTCAAATTAACAGCAGATTTTTCTTTTTCTGTACTGCAGTTTTTATACGGTTTCAATTACAAATTATTGATCGTATCTGTGATTGCCATATTTTTTATACGTTTTGAAGGTCCATAAACTGCAATAATACATGAAAATGCAACCAGCAAAAATACAATTCCAATAGTACTAAATGGAATATTCCAGGCACCTCCAAAATGTGTGATAACAATCTTCTTATAGATTAAATAATGGATTATCAGTCCCAATACAATTCCAGCAATCGTTCCGCAAACAGCATATGTGACCGCTTCTGCTGTTATCATTTTTCTGACCTGACGGCTTTCCATTCCAGCAGCACGCATTGCCCCATATTGCTTCAATCTTGCAGACACTCCCATAGAAATGCTGTTCATAATATTCAACACAGTTATCAAGGAAATTATTGTCAAAAAACCGTATGCTGCAATTCTGAACACCCAATAGGAACCACTGGTTTCACTGTTCGCTTCCCTATTATCTGAAATCAAATATCCATTTGCCAAATCATAAATTTTCTGTACTGAAGCATCAGATACATCTTTTTTCAGTATAACTCCCATTGTTATAAAACCACTATCTCCTGTTAGACGGGCAAATGTTTCCTCTGAGCACACCACAGTTGCTGCATCGCTAACATTTCCTATTCCTTCTGATGTGACACAGGCAATCTCAATTTCCTGATCCCCAATTTTTATTATATCACCTACATTCAGGCTGTTACTTTGATTATATACCGCCATTGCGTAGTTTGTGTTCCCGTATACTTTTTTTATATCACCACTCACTACTGAATTTTTGAACTGATCAAGCAACATTGAATCATGAGAAAACAGGTCTATCGTACTTTCTCTTCCATTTAACTCAACCGGATATGCTGTATATAGTCCAAAACCAAATACCCAGTCTACACCTTCAATTTTGTTAATCTTCTTCAGAAGGTTCTCATTTATAGAATTCGTGTCATTTTCACTCGCAATCGTAATATCCGGTGTAAACTTACTCACTGCTGATGGAAGCAATTTATTTACTACATCAAGGCAAGCAGAAAATGTTAGAAATAACACAATTGTAAGAGCAAAAGAACCTGTCATCAAAATCAAATTTTTCTTTGTTTCTGTTGCATGATAAACACCAAGAGATGTTTCTACTTTAAAAAGTCTTGTATTAGCCGCATGAAGAATTTTTTTCTTTTCTTCCGTATTTCCTGACACTGCTGCCACTGGAGAAACTTTTGCTGCTTGTTTAGCAGGAGAATGAGCTGCAAGCAAAACAGTGACTACGCCAACCACCGCTCCGCATAGAATACCACTTGGACTAATCGCAAAAAGCGGCATGTCTGCCCATTCACCTTTTACAAAGAACCGTAAAATTGCACATAAAATCCAACAAACCACAGTACCAAGCACACAGCCAATAGGAATTGCTGTCTTACACCAGTTCAATGCTTCAAGCCTTACGAAATGTAAAATCTGCTTTTTGCTTGCACCTATACACCGCATCATACCAAAAAACTTTGTTCGTTGTGCGACATTGCTATTCATGCAACCTGAAACCATTAAAACTCCTGCTGCTAATATGATTATCAGACATACTGCTGCCAGTGGATAAAGCCCATTAAAAGTTTCACTATTGCTTGCTCCTAAAAGACCTAGAATGGCTGTATTCTCCTCTATATTTTCATCTGTAAGATTGTACTGTTGTTTTAAATTGGCAATCGTTTTCTTTAATCCATTTTCTTTCTGAAATCTAATATAAAACTGCGAAGTTGTCTCGCTTTTATTTCTAATGCAAATTTCATTAAAAGCATTTTTGTTCATGTATGCACAGCATCCCTGAATCATATCATTAAACTCTATATCATCAGCATAAAATCCAGAAATAGTATATTCAAAGTTCCCCTCAGGTGTATTTAAAACAACCCGATCTCCAATCTCCACGCCCAAAAGTTGTTTGGCATCTGCACTGAGTGCTACTTCACTTTCCGTCTGCGGATAGGTACCCTCGGCTGGATATTGCATAATGTCTGTAACATATTTTTCCTCAGCACCATATAAGACTACATTTTTCCCATTTATATAATATCCCTGGTCAGCATCTACATTGATTTCATCATACCAGGAAGAAAATGCAATATCAGAACTTTTTATAATCTGCTGTGCTTCTTTTTCTGACATATTTTGAAGAGCAATGTGCCAATCTCCATGCTTTCTGCGCATTGCTGTCAATTCGGACTCATTCCACATCTCCATCATGGAAAAAATTGAAGTCACAAGAAACACTGCAAGAATAATACAAATTCTTGTCATGCGACTCTGATGTCTGTGTACCTTTGCTGAAATAGGTACAAGGCTTAAATAGCTTTTCATTCACTGCACCTCCCCATATCAGTCAGTACACCATCCGACACCTGCAATACTCTGTCTGCTGACTGTGCAATGCTCCTATTATGGGTAATCATAATAATCGTCTGCGCATACCGTTTTGACGCATTTTTTAATAAGGCAATCACTTCACTGCTATTCTGTGAATCCAAATTGCCTGTTGGCTCATCTGCTAGAATAAGTGAAGGGCGTGTAATCAACGCACGTCCGATTGCTACTCTTTGCTGCTGTCCACCGGACAACTGGCTTGGTAGATGATTACGACGTTCCTTCAAATTCAATATGTCGAGTAATTCTTCTAGATACTTTTGATTCGGCTTTTGATAATCCAATAATACTGGAAAAATAATATTCTGTTCCACAGTCAACTCGGGAATTAAATTAAATGCTTGAAAAATAAATCCTATATTTCTCCTACGAAAAATAGTCAGTTTACTTTCTTTCATCGCAAAAATATCCTTTCCCTCAATCAGAACCTTCCCTGATGTAGGATTATCCAGTGCCCCTATCATATTAAGGAGTGTACTCTTGCCAGACCCGGATTCTCCGACAATTGCCACATATTCTCCCTTTGGTACAGAAAAACTAACATTCTTTAAAGCATGTACGGTTGCCTCACCGCTACCATAAGTTTTGGAAATAGACTGAACTTCTAATAAATCCATATACGTTACACCTCTTTCTTTAATTATGTAAAAAGCATAACACTTAAATCCTACAGCAACATGACTCTCAGCCTACAATTTTGTAGGAATTAAAAAACTGATTATAAAAGTACTCCCTTTTCCAAGTTCACTTTTTACTTCTATCATACCGTTATGTGCTTCAACGATCATCTTTGCAAGAGGAAGCCCTAAGCCAATTCCCTGCTTATCCTTAGAAAAACGGCTTCTATAAAATCTTTTAAAAATGTGATGAATATCTTCTGGGTGAATGCCACAACCATTGTCTTTAACCAGAATCTGAATCACTGATGCAGATTTCTGCCACTTTATTTCTACCGTATCTCCACGTTCTGTATGATCTAGTGCATTTTTTACAATATTATTTACCGTTTCCAGCATCCAATTGCGGTCACAAAATAGTAAAATATCTTCCTCTCCAGATAATAATAGTTCTTTCTGCTCCTTTTCTGCACGATACGCAAAATGTAGCTCTACTTCCTTCATAATCTCCCCCACATTTTCTGGTTTTTTGTCTAACACAATAGAGCCTGCATCTAGCTTTGCAATTTTCAAAAGATTCTGTACTAATGCATCTATTCGGTCAAGTTCTGTTTCTGACAACGAAGTAAATTCCTGAATCCTCGGTATATCCGCTGCCTCGTTTTGCAAAAGCCCATTGTAAATATTTAATGCAGCTAGTGGTGTCTTTAACTGATGAGAAATATCCGATATAGTATTTTTTAAAAATTGTTTCGATCTACGCTCCTCTTCTATATGTGCATTTAAAATTACAGCCAAAGAATTTACTTCATGAAATAACCGATACAATTCCCCTTCCTCATCACAGTCAATACGAATCTTATGGTTTCCAGAAATATATTCTTCAATTTGTGCTACTGCTGTTTCCATAATCTTATTCTGCTCTTTAAAATAATTGTAGCAGAAAATAATAATGAAAACTCCCATTCCGCCCATACATAAAAAGATAATCAACATTTCGGGTGCTATCTTAAAACCGGAAAGTAACACAGCCAACAAAATAAAAGTCATAATACACACTATCATTTTGCAAAATAGACCCTTAATTTTACTATTTACCAATATCTTCACTTATGCTTCACCTCATTCTGTTGAATCCCACTTATACCCCATACGTCGTACCGTCACAATTCGTTTTGGTTTTCCTGGATTTTCCTCTATTTTGGTACGCAACCTACGTATATAAACCGTCAGAGTATTACTATCCACATAGTCTTCATTACAATCCCAAAGTTTTCCCAGAATCTGCTCTGGAGAAAGTACCTGTCCTGGATTTTCCATCAGCAGACACAAAAGTTTATATTCATTTGCTGTTAAATCAATTTTCTCATTATTCTTATATACCTCTCTCTTTAAAAGCTGAATAGTAATACCACCTGAGCTCAATTCCATATCAGCCTGGTTGAAATTATCACTCCTACGAAGCAATGCATTAATCCTAGACATGAATATTGCCAGTTTAAACGGCTTTGTAATGTAATCGTCTCCACCAATGTCCAATCCCATGATAATATCAGTTTCTTCATCCATTGCAGTCAAGAACATAATAGGTACTTTCGATATACGCCGGATATTTTTACATATATCAAACCCAGAACCGTCCGGCAGGGATACATCCAAAATCACTAAATCATATTTTCCTTCCTCCCATATTTCGTCCGCTTCACTTTTCGTATGCGCAACATCCAATTCATATCCCTCTTTTTTCACTGCAAAAGACAATCCATTTATTAAACTTAAATCATCTTCAACCAATAAAATATATTTCATAAGTACCCATCTCCTCATCTTTTTAAATTTATATTTACATTACTGTCAGAAACAAACTATATGATTTTTTATTTTCTCCTGCATACAGATACCATCTATTTTACCGCGAAAACAATATTATCTCAACGCTATCCTTTCACTAATACAAAAAGTATTTACTGTTAGTTCTTTTCATGTTGTAATTATAGCATCAAACTTTTCTTTTTCATATTCTTGTTAAAAATCAGTATTTTATTGTCAAAATTCCTATTATTTTATATATATTTGTTTCTAAACAGGTATGTATAGATTTTAAGTTTTAAAATAATGAAACGATGTTGTTTCAATTAAACAAAAAAGGTAAAAGGTGTGAAGCATATCCAATACACCTTTTACCTCATTTTTTTAATCAATCTTATTTCCGCTTACCAACATTTTCTTTTTTTAAAATTTTGGAAGTTTTTACAAGTGCTTCTATTAAAGTTAAACCTGTCAAAATTACAGCAACCCCCATCATAAATAATGTCCATGCTTTGCCCTTATCAAATGTTACCAAAATAGCTATCATTGCTACAGGCATATTTATATACCCTAAACTTGTTGCCCATTGAATAAAAAAATTCGGCCAAAACTTTTTCTCTTCTTCCACTTCATTCACTGTTTTCACTTTTTTAGCGAAATAAAACATACAGACTATAGATACAGCTATCAGTATTATCTTCCATACGCAATTAGCTTTCGTTTCCTCTGGTGGAAAAAAGGTATCTATCATGATAACTGCTATTCCAATGATAAACGCTATTTCGCTATACAATCCTGAATAAGCGGAGTCTTTCATATCATTTACTTTTTTCTCTAAAGCAGTAATTATAAATTGGTGATACTTTTTCGCACTTTTCTTGTTTTCATTCATGTAATATATCCTCCATTTGTAATAACATACCGTTTCATATCAATTATATCTCCAGAAAATCATAACTTCTTCAGTCTATACCCCACATTGACCAACGTTTCGATAATATCATATCCCATCTTTTTTCTTATCTTCCATATCACATATTCTACTGTTCTGTATGGTATCTGATCATCATGATAATGAATCCCCCATACAGAGTGATAAATATTTGTCTTTGGCATTACCCAGTTTGGTTTTAAAGCCAGTAGGTATAAAACTTCAAATTCCCTGGGTGTCAGGTCTATGTCCTTTCCTTCGTAGATAACCTGATAGGACATTGGATTTAACTGTAATTTCCCGTTGCCCAGCACTACATTCTCTTTATATTCTGGAAAAACATACTTCATGTGTATGCCTCCTCTTGATTTGTAAATTCAACTTTTCTCATTCCAGAAAGAAATACTGGACGAAAACTCCCCGTCCAGCACTTCTTCAATTATCAATTATTTTAATGCACTCTCTATATCCTCCGCTGCCTTTTCTATAATTTGAAGATACTCCCGAAGCTTTTCAGACTGGATATTTTCCTTTTCTGCAAGTGAATTGATTAGAAAACAACTTGTTTTTATACAGCTTAGCGGATTTCGGATATTGCTCTGTAGTTCCGCCCTCATAGTACGATAATCATTTTCTATATTCAGAGTCCCTGTTACTGCCCTCTCACAAATATCCAGCAGTTGATTGATACACTCTGCCAACTCTTGCACCGGATCATTCAAATACCTGCACCTAACTCTTTGTTCCAAACATTGTTCAGAAAGAATATCGTTCAAATCATTTAACAGCAGTCTACATTCTCTATCACGTTCCATTTCTACAGCTCCATTCATGCACGATAATCAATAATAGAAAATTCCTTTTTCTCCGGTCGGTATTTGTATATAAGATCATAAGCGCCATAATTTTCGTCTAAATCTTCACTTATGTAAAGAGCAGATATTCCCAAACTTTTTGCTGCATGATAAGTAAGTATTGCAAGTTCTGCCTTGCTCTGCTCTTGCATTCTTTTGAATAAATCGAATATCACAACAACCTTCCTGCCTCCGGAAAAGGCACGCGCACAGATACATCTCATTTTTTCTCTATGATTAAGATCCGAAGGATATTTTTGTAATAAGTGCCCTATGTCAAAAGCCTTAACCAATTCCTCTATATTGGATTTATCTCCATCTAACAGACTTGGCATAGAAATGTTTTCTTCAATCGTCATAAATTCAATCAGCGGAAACTCTTCTGCTGCTATTCCAAACAAGCGCCTGTTTAAAAGAGAACGACTATTTTCGTCCAAATCAAGCCAGTCTTTATTACATACAAATATCTCTCCTGTTTTCGGTTTTTTATATCCGCAAAAGATTTCAAAAAGTATCCGTCCAAACTTTTCCCCACACATAAAATAGCAAACTTCTTTGGAATTTACCTCAATGTTTAAATTTTGTATATAGGCTTCCTCATCTGCCATATTTTCAACTAGAAATGGATACATAGTTCTTCTCTCCTTTTCTATAATGGAAATGCACCAGAAAACTATCCCTTATGGTTTTATCTGGTGCATTTCCTTTTGCTTCATTTGTGTTTTTAAATTTTATAACCAACCGGTTACTACTGCTGTACAGTTATTGTATCCACTCTGAACACAGTCATGAAGACAATCATTAGGATCACAATATTGCACTTCCACATCAAATGTTGCTTTCTGCATTTTTTTCTCTACTTCACCCATATTTTTTCTCCTTTACGCTTACAACCAACCAGTTACTACTGCTGTACAGATATTTTCCTCTACAACACAGTCACTCAAACAATCATCAGGATCACAATACTGAACTTCAATGTCAAATTCTTCTTCCTGTGCTTTTGGCTCCATATTCATCATAGTGATGCCTCCCTTCATGAAATTATTTTAAAATTGTCAAATGACAACTTAAAAATCTTTTCTTATTTTTTCTACAATGCTTTCCTTATTGAAAGATTTAAACACAATTGCAGGAATAACTCCCGAAAGAATTATAGTTACAACAGATAACGTTATCGCCGGCCATAGTAGCAATTTATAGGTCATAAACCAAATTGCATTACAGATTATTTTTACCATTGTACTGTCTACTAAAGCAGAAAGTACAATTCCTAATACCGTCGAAGACAAAGCATATAACAATCCTTCATTCACAATAAGCCTAATCAACTGCTTTGTTGTCATACCGATACTTTGCATTACTGCATATTCCTTTTTTCGTGTTATGATATTTGTAATCATCAGATTTATAAAGTTAATAAATCCTGAAATGCCCAGAATCATACTAATAAATCCACCGATAATATAAACAGTATCCTTAATACCGCTCAAACTATTTCTCAGCATTATAACTGAACTACAGCCGATTTCGCCTTCTTTCTGTTCAACAAGTTTTTCTAGTTGTTCTGTAACCGCTACTAATTCTTCTTTATCTACATTAAACGAAAAACTCATCAAAGAAGGATTTTCGTATATATTTTTAAATGTGTTCTCTGAAATATAAAACATGGGAGCGTCCCCTCCAACAGCGGTAATTCCTGTTGTCACATTAGGGACTTCATACTCCGTTGAAGTCACACTCATCTGAGCAATCACTTCAAACTCACGTTCTTCTTCTCCGTTACTGTGAACTTTGATTTTATCTCCGATTTCACATTGAAAATCCTCTGCATTTACTGAAGACTGTCCTTGCTTTTTTCGTACTGCTTCAACAACATAATTTCCTTCTTCCAGCTTTTGATATAACTCTGTAACTGAAAGATCACCTGCTATTTTCAGAAAATCACATCTCTGGAAGACATTTTCGTTACAGCCATATACATTACATACCGGAAAGTCATCATATCCTAACGGAATATAATATTGATCCACCATGATACCGGCTTTTCCATCTTCTTTTACCACATCTTCTTTATTATACGTCAGTCCATAATCAATCGTAATATCTCTGTCATCTAAAGTATTCTTATATATAAATCCTTTATCTTCCATTTCAAACTGATTTTCGATCAGTTCTACTATGTTTTCATCAAGACTGTCCGTATGTTGTATATAGCCTTTAAGGTTATTAAAGGTATTTCCATTCGCAATTACCACATCTGCTGCGCACTGTTCTTTTACCGCTTTGTCAATATCAATGCTATTTACTATAATTAAAGTAGAATTAAGCAGCATACAGCAAAGTGTCATGGATATAACAATAAATATGCTTCTTTTCTTCTTTCTCTTCACATTTGATAAGGCTAATCTCCAAACAGAAATTTTCTTTGTATGCTTTATTTTCTTACCTTTCTCCTTTTTCTCTGAATATCTGAGAGCTTCTATAGGAGAAATTTTAGAAATTATATTGATTGGTTTTCTTACACTGACTAATACAGTAAAGATTGTAAAAATGGCTGCCCCAATAAAAATAATTACATTTGGCGAAACCTCTACCGATAGATTTGAATACTCATTCGTAATAAATCCAATCGCAAATGGCAAGATTGCCTTTCCAAGAAAATATCCTATTAATAATCCACATGGCAGCGCAATCAGCAATAGCCACAATGTTTGTATACGGACTAAAAACTTTATCTGTTTTTGAGTAGTTCCTATTGTTTTTAATAAACCGTACTTCTGTACATCTTGTAAAACAAAAATTTCAAAAATATTGAAAATGAGTAAATAACCTGCGAATACAAAAAGCAGTGCAAAAACCAAACCGATAAAAAGTACAGATACATTCATTTCCGGATTGGTAATTCTGTTAACTGCACAAGCAATGTAGTTTTCTGCATTGGCATCTTCCGGATTTCCACCCAGGCTCAACACAATATCGTGGAGCTGCTTTTCCATATTGTTGGTATTTTTAAATGCTACATCTGAAAAATATGTTCCGGCATATTGCCTGTCTTTGTCAAAGGTATATGGAAATATTTCTTCATTTGCCTGCATAAATTTATCTGATACTAACATCAGACTGCTCTGTGAATTTGATGCTTCCCATATTCCAGAAACAACCATTTTATATTGATAAGTCTGATCTCGCAATTCAAATTCTATTTCAACTTCTGCGCCTACTTTAGGCTCTACTCCCAAACTTTCTAATGCTCTATCCGTTGTTGCAATTTCGTTTTCTTTTGTAGGCGCACAACCTAATATAGGAACGGAAAAGGTCAATTCCTGCTCAATAGAATCCATATAATCTAATTCTATATTATGTGTTTTCGCATTGCTTAAAAATCCAATCGGTCTTCTAAGACCGACAAAATCAACTCTTTCATCTTTTGATAATTTTTCAAACTGTTCCTCTGTCATGTAACGTATATCAGCATCTGCTTTACTTCCTTTTTGTTTCTGCAAAGTAAGCTGGACTGACTCATACGCTCCTACCCCCGTTGTTATTAGGGTAGCAAATAATACCGTTGTTAAGATCATGGCCAAAACAGCAACGATATTTCTTGTTCTATTTTTCAAGAAATCTTTCTTTGCTAGTTTCAGCATACATTTCTTGTTTCTGGTCGAATACACGCTGTCCCCTCCTGTTATTATATATCCATAATCTTTCCATCTTGAATTCTGATAATCCTATCTGCCATTTGTGCTAAATTCATATTATGGGTAATCATAACAATAGTTTGACAGAACCGCTTACTGGTTTGCTTTAACAATCCCATCACTTCAAGGCTTGACTGCGTATCAAGATTTCCTGTCGGTTCATCAGCCAAGACGATAGCAGGCTTCGTAATCAAAGCTCTGGCAATCGCAACTCTCTGCTGCTGTCCTCCCGATAAATCGCTTGGTAAATTTTCCAGTTTTTTATCAATTCCTAAAATCGTGATAATCTTATCCAGGAACTCCTGATCCACTTCATTCCCATCCAGCTCTACTGGAAAAACAATATTTTCATAGACATTTAATATCGGAATTAAATTGTAATTCTGAAAAACAAATCCAATATTCCTTCTACGAAAAATTGTTAATTCTTCTTCGTTTAGCTGCCCTATGTTTTTTCCCTTTACTAAGACATTTCCAGAAGTGGGGATATCCAATCCTCCAATCATATTTAGTAACGTGGATTTTCCACTTCCAGAAACGCCTACAATAGCAACAAATTCACCTTCCTCTATTTTCAATGAAATACCGTCCAATGCTTTCGTGATATTTTCACCTGAACCGTAATACTTTTTCAAGTCCGTTGTTTCAAGTATGGCCATACTGTCGATTCCTCCATCCCGCAATTCTTTTAGCTTCTATAAATCCATAACCATATAGGGTTTAAGATTTCCTTTATATCCATAATCTCACCTTCCCATGCTATTGAAAAACTCCTCTATTTCTACAGAGTCAAAATAAAATTCTGTAATTTTTCCATTTGTAATTCGATATAAAGCCGGAACTCCTGCAATTAACATATCTTCGTATTTTGTAATAGAAGCATAATCAATTTCTGGTGTCTGAATATCCGTATAGATATCCCCTACCTGTGAACCAGGGAATGCCGGAATATCCTCTGGAGTAATGGTTACAAAATTAAAGCGCATACGTTTTCCATAATCATTCTTCATATTTTGATATTTTTCTTCCGATTCGCCTGGTAAAAATACCTTGTTTCCATCACTATCCACATATCCTATCTTTTTGTTATATTTGGATCGCGTTTCCATCCAGTTATATTTCTGTAAAGGGCGGTTTTCTCTTAAAGCATAATCTACAAAATATACATTATCATTTTCTGCCGCAAAATTCAGCATTTTATCTTTCACCTGATTACAAAACGGACACTGAACCATGTAAAAATAAACGTAGTAATCCTCCTGGTTCTGGTTAAACATATCCTTCAAATTGATTTTCGTAACATTTTCGTATGGATCTTCCTCTGAAACTGCGATAGCAGCCTCTTCCCCTGTTGAGTAAGCAAGAACATTTTCTGCATTGAAAGATACGGTCATCACTGTAGCTGCTGTTAATAACCCTACTGTTTTTAAAAGTCTTTTTCTATTCTTCATAACTAATTCCCCCATAATAATTTTTCTAAATGTCCTTTTTGTTTTTCACAAAACTTCTGGAAGATTTCCTCATCACTCTGCATTCCCAGAGTAAAATTGATACAAGAATGGCAAAACAGGTTCACATCACAGTCCTTACATTTTTCCATTCTCCAAGGTCTTAACTTTTCCAATTCCTCTTTCCATGCCGGGTTCTCAATAATTTCTGTAATCGGTGTTTCCAGCAGATTTCCCATAAAAAGATTTTCTAAATTGCTAAGTGGAGCGCAAGGATATACATCTCCGTTTTCACTGATATTTAACTCTTTTTTACCAGGCTGACATAATGCACATCTTAAATGCTGCTTTTCCAATTTCTCTATGTATTCCATTGGTGGAAGTAATTCTCTTTGGTTCTCTTCTCCTCTTCCTGAAGGAGCAAATCTTCGGATCAATGGTTTTACATCTAACTCTTCACATAATTTATAAAAGTCCTGATCATGTCCATAGGTGTATTTTGTTTCCAACATGGAAACAGATACTTTTTCCATCCCAGCTTCTTTTAATTTTTTGATCCCGGCAATCACCCGGTCATAAATCCCTTCTCCTCGCACTTTTGTGCAGCTATAGGAATCAAAACCATCAAGACTAACAGAAACACCATCAACATTCTTTTTAATGATTTCCATAAGCCGGTCATTCAACAGTAACGCATTTGTAGACAAGGTAATTGCACCTTTATAATTTGCTCTTAAATATTCCAATATCTCACAGAAATCAGGACGGATTAACGGTTCCCCACCGGTCAGGTTAATCTGTTCTGGATTTAAAACCACCACCTGATCAATTACCTTTTTCCAATCTTCCGTATTCATGTGATCTACTTCTTCTATGCAGGCAGACGCCACACAATGTTTACATCTTAGATTACACCTATTGGTCAAAGAAAGATATACGATCTGATACGGATAGGTTATCTCATTTTTCATCTGTTCTTCCGAAATATAAAAATGAATCCGGCACAGCTCCTGAAATAACTTATAGGCATTTTTCTTTACCACAGTATCTTCTTCCTCAATGGTAAACTCTCCATTGTTCTCTTCCAGATATTTTTCCAGATACTGAAAATAAGCCTCTGAGGTTTTTACAAAGCCTCCATTTCTGGTGTTACATAAAACAACTCTTTCTTCACGTACTAAAACTTTTGCATTTGGACTTCTCATATACATATCCGGTTCCCTCCTTTACAACTCAATGACAAAGTCTGCATTTTTTTCTGCATCTACTTCATGCGAAAATAAAATAATAATACTCTTCTGTTTCAAGTGTTCTATCATATCATAAAATTCTTTTTTAGAAACACTATCCAGGTTTGATGTAGGTTCGTCAAAAATATATACAGAACGTTCCCTACACACTGTCCGGATAATACCTATTTTCTGCGCCTGCCCGCCTGAAACACTTCCAGTATCAATAAGTTCCGACTCTAATGTACGCCCCATTTCTTCCAAATCTTTATAAAATGATAATAAGGAAATATATTTTTCTACTGGAATAGGGTCGTTTAGAGAAATGTTATTTCTTATGGTGTCACGAAAAATCGGTGGCTTTTGAAAACAAATTCCTATTGTTTCTGTAAGTATTTCCCTGGAAAAATTAGTAATGCTTTTCCCATCTAATAATATCGTTCCTGAAAAGTCATTCCAGATTTTTAACAGGATACCAGCCAGTGTACTTTTTCCTGAACCATTTTTCCCTTTAATCAGATAAATAGAGCCCTTCTCAAGACACATATTCAAATTTTTTCTATATACTTTTACATCTTTATAACTGAAATTTACATCTTTTATTTCAATTTTTGATATATCCATTTGCTTCACCCTACAATCTCATTAATTCGATCCATTGATACTTTTGCCTTCTGGAACTGTCCAATTACAAGCATGATTGAGGACAACGGATTAAACATTCTTTGTGTGTACATAATAATCACTGTCAGCTCTCCAAACTGTACCTGTCCGTTAATCACCATAACACCACTGATTGCCAATACAATCAAAAAAGTAGCGGTACTAATGAGCTGCGGTACTGAACGATTATAGGCCATTAACATATTTTGCTTTAGGATTTCATTTCGCAAAGAAGTTTCATTCCTGCAAAACTTATCTATATAATAATTTCTTCCATTTAAAGCCAGATACTCGTAAAGATTACTCACAAATTCCTTAATCAAACCATTCCCAATATCCATTTTTCCCATTACTTTTCTGGACTGCCCCATGATTTTTTTGTTAAAGAAAATCTGGATAGCAATAAGAATCGGATAAATCAAAAGCATAAACCAAAAGATAACCGGATTAATCTGTATTAAAATTACCGCTGTAATAATCACAGTCACAATTTGTATCAGCAGATCAGAAAGCATACGGGAAGATAACATTTCTATGTTATTAACATCTGCATTCATGCTGGTCATAAATAGATTTGATTTCTTCTCTATTTCCTTCCCATCAACCTGAAACATTGCTTGTATCAGCAATAACTTGATTTTAACAATAAAACCATTTGACATTTTGCAAAACAGATAACTCAATGCCAATGCCACTGTAATAGATACAAGCTGGCATATAGCCATATATGCAACATTAGAAATCACAGCCCCTGGATCTTTTGCCGGAACCGCTTTATCCAGAATATTGGTAATTAACTGAGGATAAATATAGGTCACTATAGCGTCCATAGCTACCAATATAATCCCAAACAGATAACCCCATTTATACTTTCGTATCTGCTCCAAAACAACATTCTTTTTCTTCATAACACACATTCCTTCTCAAATGTTCAACCAGATTATACAGGGTACAAACATCACCTACTTTTATGGTATGATAATCCAACTTCGTAATTTTTAATTCCCTATATATCCCGCTGATAAAATCGTAAAAATTAAAGAAATTCACTCCTGTAATTTGGGAAAGAAATGGATACCTGCTGATTTCGTCAAGGGAAGATGTGCAGCCAAACTCTAACAATCTCCTATGTACTTTTTCCAAAATCATCTGTCCCACTTCATCAGTCTGGAGCTTTCCTACACACTCTAAATCAATTTCTTCTAAAGGATCATCTGTCTTTTCCAGTATGTTTAATGCCTCCTGTATGCTTTTTATATTCGGTGCTGTTTGCATAGCTCTGGCCAGAAGACCTGCCACATAAGCATTTCCCTTTGAAGTCCCCTTAAAAAAATTATATCGTCCAGATTTTCCTGCAACAAATATCGGTGAAATATCCGCCAGAACCTGAACGCTTGCCGCCCTGTCTACAAGAACTTTTTTCTTTGCATCTGGTAATAATTCTCCCACGCCAATCACACTTTTATAAATTGCCGGTATGGTATCCTTTGCATTATTACATTCCGAAGCACAGATAATCTTTCCCTGTTTTTCCAGGTCATTACAAATATCCCTCAATTCCTTTTCCATAGCAGGATCAAGCATTTGTGTTACGGAAAGACTTAAACAAATAAGATCTACCGGTAGTTCCCTGCACTTTTCCAGCGCAGCAAGCAGTAACGAACTGGTCGTTTTTCCTAATTCATTTACAATCTTTATAGGATAAAATTGTGCCTGCTCTGCAAATTGTAAGATACAATCAATGCAGTTGGTTCCATGACCAAAAACATCATCAAAATTTTCCTCTTCAATAACTTCATCTTCTTCTGCACTCTTTTGAAAAGAAAATCCCTGAATTACATGCTCCATGATTTCCTGATTTTGTGTATCTACACCGGAGTCTACAACTACCACTTTGGGACTATACATGGAATCCCTCCAATATATATTTGTACTTTTTATAAATCCGATAAACAATATCTCTTTCATTGCACTGGAAAGCAGAAACAGTATAGTAATCTCCGGTATATGCTTTATTAATCAGTTTACATACCTGGCTGGAACAATTCTGTTTAAATGTACAATCTCCGCACCCTGTCACTGGAATTTCGTTAATCTTATGGAGAGCCTCTAGTTTTTCCGGTTGCAATCCTTTCCAAACATCTCCCAGCCAATAATCCACTTTATCAGCAGCTAATGCGCATGGGTAAATTCCACCATCCGCAGATATATGGAATGTATTTGTTCCACCGTCACAGCCAGTACGTCTTCTGAAGGTTGCCTCTTTAATATTAAACAATAAATACTGCGCTGCTTTTTTATCTTTTTCTATCATGTAATCCATGATTTTTTCGTAGTTTTCATAATATATCTGCATATCTTGTTGGTTCCATGCAGCTCCGGCATCTAATGCAAAAGTTACTACTCCCATATCCATCTGATCCAGATAAATATAATTTTCAGCCATAGCCGGAAGAGTTTCCTTATTGACAGTCATTCTGACCCGGATATATTCACCCTGTTCTTTTAAAAATTTTAAGGTTTCCATTACTTTATCAAAGGAAGACTCACCATTTGGATAAATACGGTTTGTATCATTTGTTGTCCTGTTTCCATCAATGCTTACAGAAATCTGTACCTTACCCTTTATAAAATCATAAATATCCTTTTCAAACACTGTTCCATTTGTTGTCATTGTAAAAATGATATGACCATCATACCGCTCTTTTAAGGTTTCTACAATATACCGAATAACATCAAAATTCAGTAATGGCTCACCACCATGTAAAGCCACATTAATCCGTTTTCCTGCTGCAACAGTTTCATCAAATTTATCGGTAAAATATTTGATTGTCTGTTCTGCTGTTTCCAATGTCATTGTTTTGGGCTGCTTATGTACATAGCAGTATTTACAAGCTAAATTGCATTTTTCGGTTACCCAGAATGTAATATTCATACGGTTTCCCCCTTTCTTATGGAATTAGTATACTTACAAAATCTTACCAAATTATTACACCAGGAAAATATGTATAAATACAAAAGCGTCCCTGCAGGAAAACCTACAGGGACAGATGTTAAATTTTCTTGGTATTTCTACCAGAGTGATGATGTCACTGCACTACAGGCATTGTTAGATTGCAAGCAATCATGTAAACAATCATCTGAATCGCAATACTGAACTTCGACATCAAATAATTCTTCCTGAATTCTTTTCTCCATTTTTTCCATATAACATTCCTCCATTTTACTATTCCTACGTACTTGAATACAGTCTTACAAATTTCCTTTTTAGAGCATTCATAAAACTACTTCTTCTACGTTAATGAAGTCCAATGGGTATTACAGTGATTTACCGAAGTTAAACAATCGTATTTACACAAAGTAGGATCACAATATTGAACTTCCACATCAAATGTTTCTTCTTGAATTTTCTTTTCAAGTTCTAACATATTCTCCGCCTCCTTTCGTTTATATTTTGGTTTATCAGCATTTTTATGCTGTAAATCATCTTACCTATACGCTTCTCAGACGCTCTGTAATACTTTCTTTTTCCCAAAGGTAAATTCCTACCATAGAGGCCATGATAGCTATTACTAAATACAACACGATAACAATAATTGCTGGAAATAATGTAAACCGGAAGGTAAACAGCCAAACAGAAGAACATATCCCTTGAACTGCTGTAATGTTAATTAACGTTGCAAGTATACCCCCACCAATAGCAGCATAAAAAACATATCCTACACTTTCTCTAATAATCAGTTCGCACAACTGCTTCTTTGTTCCACCTATACTTCTAAATGTTGCCAATTCTCGGTTTCTTACAATTAAATTTGTAAAAATAATGTTCAAAAGATTTACAATTCCAATAATGCCTAAAATTCCTCCGATTAACATACATAAAATTCTAACCAATATTTTATAATTTTCGATTTCTGCACGTCTTTGCTCTGTAGTTTCAAATCCAACATCAGGAAATTCTTGAGAAATTTGATTCAATATTCTTTTCACAGCAGGAGCATCTTTCTCATCTGCATCAAAAGAATAATTTAGCAAATTTGAATTTCCGTACAATTCTCTAAATATTTCCTCGCTGAAATAAAACCACGGACCTAAAATAGTACCTCCCCCCGTTCCGTGTCCCCCTACTAATCTTTCTGAATCAATAGTAACTATCCTGGATAATACTTCTACCTCTTTTATCAATTTTCCATCTTTGTATACTCTTATTTTTTCTCCTGGCTTAGGTGCATTATTGAAAAAGTTTTGAGAGGGAAGCCCTTGTTCAGTTTTCATAGCAGCTACAAGAGCATAATCTCCACTTTTTAATTTTTCTTTTATCACAGCAACATCTTTTTCTCCATCCCATACTTCCATTTTATCAATAAAGTTCTCAGAAATTCCACATACATTACACAATGCCCTTCCATCTTTTGCCAATGTTATTGAACCATAGTTTGTTATTGCCTCATTTGTGACTACCCCATCAACTTCCACATTAGGTTGATATTGTTCTACATCAATGCCTTCTTTTCCCCATTCAAAACTTACATCCGAATCATCTACAGTATTCTTATATAATCTAGTTCCATTTAAAACCATATCATTTTTTTCTAATCTCTGTATAGACTCTTCGTTCAGTGCTGCTGAAGATTGGACATATCCGATGCCCGGATTCAAACTATCTGTTGAAGCAACTAAATAGTCCCTACGCATTTGTGCATTAACATATTTTTCCTCATCAAAGCTATCAGAAACAGTCCATAAAGAATTCACAAATATAATACTTAGTATAAGAGAAGTAAACACTAAAATTGTTCTTTTCTTATTCCTTTGCAAATTGCTTCTTGCAATATCCCCAATGGAATGGATATCCTTATCAATCATTTTTTTCTTTATCTCTGTATATTTAGCTGTTTCAATCGGAGAATATTTCGCTGCTTTTTTAGAAGGTTTCCTCATACTAAGGAAAACTGTAGTCAGCACAAATACAATCGTCAAAAGGAAAATAGCTGGATGTATAGACTGTACAATAGTAAGCTCTTCTTCGCTATATTCCCAATTCTTTAAAACGACAGGTAGTAGTAATCCCCCTAACCCATATCCAACCACTAAACCAATTGGAATACCAATAAAAGATAAAAAAAGCATGTGCCTTCGCATTAATCTCTTAATTTGTTTGCCTGTCATTCCAACAGTCTTCATTATTCCAAATTGCTGGATGTCCTGCATAACACCAATATCAAATATATTATAAATTAAAAGATATCCACATAGCACGAACAAACATCCAAAAAGAAAAATAGAAAGAATAATCCCGCTACTGGTTTCTTCAGCATTACTAATAGGATTTACTGATATTTTTATAAAATCCTTCCCCCGGGCATCCTCTGACTGACCTCCCAGATCCTTAACATATTCTACAAGGCTCTGTTCAACATTAGTTTTATTTTTCATACAAACACTGGCAAAATAGGTTCCAGCAGTTTCCCCATCTTGTTGATAAGAAATTTGTATTACATCTGAATTTTGCTCTAAAAATTGTTCCGAAACTATTAAATAGCTTGTATTCTTATTAGTTTTATACCAGCCTGATAACTTCATATTGAATGTATAATCTTCATCACGTAGGGTAAAAGATATTGGAACTTCGGCTCCTATTTTTGCCTGTACACCTAATTCTTCCAATGCTTTATCAGACATAACGACTTCATCTGCCGCTTCGGGTTGCTTCCCCTCTTCTAAATCAAAATAGTATAAATCCATTCCGTTTGAATCGAAGTAGTCTATTTCAATTGAATGTTTTTTCGTTCCATTCACAAAAGAAATGGGAATTCTACATCCTACTGTTTTAAACAGATTAGAATTTTCTGTTTTATGAAACTGATCAGTATCCAAATATCGTAATTCTGCATCCCATTTCGCTCCAGACAATTTTAACTGTGTTTCCTGAATAGATTGCATACCGCCAAATCCAATTTCCAATACGGATGTGAATAAAATGGTCGTTAAAGTAATTGCCAATACCAAAAGAAGATTTCTCTTTTTATGTACTTTTAAATTACCCTGAACCATTTCTTTGATTATTTTCTTTTCATTACTCATACGATTTTACCATCTCTCATTCTTATAATCCTTGATGCCGTTTCTGCAATTTCTCTACTATGGGTAATCATAATAATCGTCTGGTTATAACGCTCTCCTGACTCCCTAAGCAGTCTAAGAACCTCTTCACTGGATTCACTATCCAGGTTTCCTGTCGGCTCATCTGCTAAGACAATATCCGGTTTCGTGATCATTGCCCTGGCAATGGCAACTCTCTGCTGCTGTCCGCCTGATAAGGTATTCGGTAAATTTTTCAACTTATTTTTAATACCCAGAATTTCTACAATCTCTTCAAAATATGCCTCATCAATTTTACTGTTTCCTAAATAAAGTGGTAACAATATATTACTTTTTACATTCAGTGTTTGAAGAAGATTATAATTCTGAAATACAAATCCGATATGCTTTCTTCGATATACCGTCAGTTCTTCCGATTTCATTTTTGTTATATCTTTTCCATGTATCAGAACGCTTCCCTCTGTCGGATTATCCAATCCGCCCAACATATTTAATAATGTTGTCTTGCCGCAACCTGACGGTCCAACAACAGCAATAAACTCACCTTCTTCAACCGAAAGATTGATATGATCCAATGCCTTCACACAAATCTCTCCAGTACGGTAATATTTTTTCAAACCTGATGTTTTAACTAATTCCATATTTCTTACCTCATGTTTTATTTTAATATAATCTATAATCCTTACTGAATTATTACAGATATAAAAATAAATCTAATTCTATACAAGAAAATGATCCTTGCATTGAAAACAAGGACCATTTTCTAATTTGTCATTCTTTACCAGATTGTTGTCACATCGGCATCACAGTTATTGACACCTTCATGTTTGCAATCATGATAACAATCACTTGGATCACAATACTGTGTTTCTACATCAAATGCAACTTCCTGGATTTTTTTCTCCATTTTTTCCATATAGCACTTCCTCCTTCTTACCAGATTGTTGTCATATGTGCATCACAATTATTAACGCCTTCACCATAGCAATCGTGATAGCAGTCGCTTGGATCGCAATACTGTGTTTCTACATCAAATACAACTTCCTGAGTTCTTTTTTCCAATTCTTTCATAGCATCTTTCTCCTTTACCACAATGAAATAAAATGTGTGTTACAATGTTCATCTGCTGTTAAACAATCGTGTAAACAATCGTCTGGATTACAAGCCTGAACCTCTACGTCAAAAGATTCTTCCTGCATTCTCTTTTCAAGTTCTAACATATTATCCGCCTCCTTTCGCTTATATCTTGGTTTATCAGCACTTTTGTGCTGTAAATCATCTTATCTACAAATTTCTGAGGCGTTCTGTAATACTTCCTTTTTCCCAAAAATAAATCCCTGCCTCAGAAGCAATAACAGCTATTATGAAATACAACACTATAACAAAGGTTGCCGGAAGTAATGTAAATTGGAAAGTAAAAAGCCAAATAGAAGAACATATACCCTTAACCGCTGTCACACTAATTAGTGTTGCAAATATAAAGCCTCCAATTGCAGCATAAAAAACATATCCTACACTTTCTCTTATAATCAATTCACGCAGTTGTTTCTTTGTTGCTCCTATACTTCTAAATGTTGCTAATTCTCGGTTACGTACAATTAGGTTTGTAAAAATAATATTCACAAGATTTACAATTCCAATTACACCTAAAATTCCTCCAATCAGCACGCATAAAATTCTGACCAACATTTTATAATTTTCGATTTCTGCATACCTTTGCTCTGTAGTTTCAAATCCCACATCAGAAAATTTTTCTGAAATATCCCGTAACATTCTGTTCACAGCAGGTGCATCTTTCTCATCCGCATCAAAAGAATAATTCACTAAATTGGCTTCTCCATACAATTCTTTAAATAAATCTTCTCCTAAATAAAGCCAAGGACCTAAAATGGTATCATCACCAGTCACACTGCTACCTGATATTTGTTCTGAATCTATCACCAAAATTTGAGATAATACTTCTACTTTTTTAAATGGTTTTCCGTTCTTATAAATCGTTACTGTTTCTCCGATATGTGGTGAATTTTCCAAATCATCACTGCTATATGTACCTTTTGTAGTTTTGGAAGCCGCAACTAAAATATAATCTCCGCTTTTTAATTTTTCTTTGATGGAAACAATATTTTTTTCTCCTTCTAAAATCTCCATTTTATCAACAAAACTTTCAGAAATACCACACACATTACATAATGCTTTTTCATCCTTTGACAATGTTACCCGTCCATAATTTGTTATTGCTTCATTTGTAACTACTCCATCAACTTCTACATTTGGTTGATATCGTTCTATGTTAATACCTTCACTGCCCCATTCAAAACTTATATCAGAATTATCCACTGTATTTTTATACAATTTAGTCCCATTTTGAACCATAGAATTTTTTTCTAATTCTTGAATAGCATTTTCATCCAATGCTGCAGAAGCTCTAACATATCCGATACTTGGATTTAAAGTATCTGTAGACGCAAGCAAATAGTCCCTTCGCATTTGTGAATTGATATATTTTTCTTCATCAAAACTATCCGAAATAATCCACAAAGCATTAACAAATACAATACTTAATATGAGAGATGTAAAAACCAAAATCGTTCTTTTTTTGTTTCTCTGCAGATTGCTCCTTGCTATGTTTTTAATAGAGCGGATATCTTTTTCTACTGTTTTTTTCTTTACCTCGGTATATTTTGTTGTTTCAATCGCAGAATACTTAGCAGCCTTTTTAGAAGGTCTTCTCATGCTCAAAAATACCGTAATCAATACAAAGAGAACTGTTAAAATAAAGATAGCCGGGTGTACCGATTGTACAATACTAAGTTCTTCCTCACTGTATTCCCAATTTTTCAAAATAACTGGTAGCAAAAGTGCCCCTAGCCCATATCCAATCACTAAGCCAATCGGAATACCAATAAGAGATAAAAGAAGCATCTGTCTTCGCATTAATCTCTTAATCTGTTTACCGGTCATTCCAATCGTTTTCATTATTCCAAATTCTTGGATATCCTGCATAACACCTATATCAAAAATATTATAGATCAAGAGGTATCCACACAAAATAAATAATGCTCCGAAAAAGGCTATGGAAAGACCTACTCCTGTATTCCCATCTTCTGAATATAGCATGGGATTAACTGCTACATTAACATAGTCGCTTCCGTCAGCATTTTCTGTTTGTGCCCCAAGACTTTCTGCATATTCTTTAAGATTTTGTTCAATATTCCCTGTATTCTTCATACAAACACTTGCATAATAGGTTCCTAAAATCTCTTTATCAAGATCGTATGTATTTTCTGCCACTTCAGGGTTGTGTTCTAAAAATGCTTCAGATACAATCATAAAATTAACTTTAGGACCGCCTTTATACCAGCCTGACAATCGCATGTCAAAGTTGTATTTTTGACCTCTTAATGTAAAAGACACCGGAACATGACTTCCTACTTCTTTTTTTATCCCCAGTTCTTCCAATGCTTGCTCTGATAATAGCACTTCTTTTTCATCTTCCGGCATCTTCCCCTCTTCTAAGGAAAGATAATAGGCTTCCATACCGGCCTGATCCAGATAATCTATCTCAATAGGCAACTTTGTTTCCCCTTCCATAAGAGCAATGGGAACTCTCCCGCCCACACTTTCAAATAAATCAGAGTTTTGAACTTTCTGAAATTGCTCTTTATCCAAAAATCGAAGTTCTGCGTCCGCTTTCATTCCGGATAACTTTAGCTGTGTTTCCTGAATAGATTGCATACCGCCAAATCCAATTTCCAATACGGATGTGAATAAAATGGTCGTTAAAGTAATTGCCAATACCAAAAGAAGATTTCTCTTTTTATGTACTTTTAAATTACCCTGAACCATTTCTTTGATTATTTTCTTTTCATTACTCATACGATTTTACCATCTCTCATTCTTATAATCCTTGATGCCGTTTCTGCAATTTCTCTACTATGGGTAATCATAATAATCGTCTGGTTATAACGCTCTCCTGACTCCCTAAGCAGTCTAAGAACCTCTTCACTGGATTCACTATCCAGGTTTCCTGTCGGCTCATCTGCTAAGACAATATCCGGTTTCGTGATCATTGCCCTGGCAATGGCAACTCTCTGCTGCTGTCCGCCTGATAAGGTATTCGGTAAATTTTTCAACTTATTTTTAATACCCAGAATTTCTACAATCTCTTCAAAATATGCCTCATCAATTTTACTGTTTCCTAAATAAAGTGGTAACAATATATTACTTTTTACATTCAGTGTTTGAAGAAGATTATAATTCTGAAATACAAATCCGATATGCTTTCTTCGATATACCGTCAGTTCTTCCGATTTCATTTTTGTTATATCTTTTCCATGTATCAGAACGCTTCCCTCTGTCGGATTATCCAATCCGCCCAACATATTTAATAATGTTGTCTTGCCGCAACCTGACGGTCCAACAACAGCAATAAACTCACCTTCTTCAACCGAAAGATTGATATGATCCAATGCCTTCACACAAATCTCTCCGGTACGATAATACTTTTTCAAATCTGATGTTTTAACCAATTCCATGTTTCTCACCTCTTCTTGTTTTAATTTATCATAAACCTCAATTCTTACCAAATTATTACCTAACAAACAAAATAAAAAAGGAACACTCAACTCTTAGAGCAGAGGTTCCCTTCGTTCATTTTGTTAGTTAAAATGTAAAAAGTCAGAAGCTATTTTAATTACACTTTACCAGTAAGGCGTAACATGTGTATTACAATGGCCTGGTGCAGTCAAACAGTCTTGCGTACACTTATCAGGATCACAATACTGTACTTCTACATCAAAATTCTCATTTTGCATTTTCTTTTCTAATTTTTCCATATTGTATATCCTCCTACCAGAGCAAAAAAACTCTAATATGGAGAAGAGAAAATATAAATTTTTCTCTTCTCCATATTTTCATTGTTGTTCTTATTACTTTACAGCCAACTTACAAAATTAGAAGTACAATAATCTGGACCATCTACGCAGTCATGTTTACAATCATCTGGATCGCAATACTGTACTTCTACATCAAAGTTTTCGTTCTGTATTTTCTTTTCCAGTTCTTTCATTGTCCCGTCCTCCTTTCCTTGATATTTTATGATTTTAAAGTGTGATGTCACCACAAATCATTTTATTTAGTAAATGCCTACTTCCTTACCAAATTTATAAATGTACTTACTTACTGTCTTTATTGCATTTTGGACTGACTGATTTCCGGCTGAGTCATAGGTATCTTTATTCTGTGCCATTCCAGCCAGTGCTTTTGCGTCTTTTGCAGCGCTATAAAGCATATCGCCTACTGCTGTATTCTCAGCACTGCTATAAACATCTGCGCCAAAACTGTTCCCTGCTATGGTATATTCGGTACGGTGTTTGTCCACATACTTTTCAAAATCTGAATGATTACTGTTTACTGCTGTCAGGTTAGACGCATGATGCGGCTCATTCAAATCTGATACATAATGTGTTCCTTTTCCTATGTATTCCATAGCCTTATCTGTATATCCATCTTTATATGCTGCAACTGCACTTTGATAATAGGTTTCTGCTCTGGTTCGTGCTGTAGGATTTTTCTGTCCCATCCAGTTTTTTCCGGTATCCGGATCATAGAAATGTCCTGCAAACGTTCCATAATCGGTTTCATTTCCTAATACATCTGGCCAGTCTGTATATTCACATATCATAGCAGCTTTTGTATTTAAAATACTGGAACCTTTATCATTATTTAAAATCTTCAAGGCATTCGATACGATATACTGATGTGTATGATCTACACCGCCACTGCTAAACCGCTCATCAGGATTTTCCACATGCTCAATCGGTGCGCCTGGTCCGTAAATTTCATCTGAACCATTGGAAATATCAAGAACCTGCTGCGGTAAGTCCTGAGTTTCTGCCGCCGATACCGACCATGCCGGTACTGCGGAAACACCTACCAAAACCATTGCCAAAAGTACCCCTAGTTTTTTACACCTCATATCTAGTACCTCCTCTTTTTTTCTTATCAGTATATCCGCCGATTCTTACCAAATTATTACAATTAGTGCATTTAAAAAAATATTTTATCTGAAAAAAATCATTATTTACTTTTGCATTTTTTACAATTATAATACATCTTGAAAACCGTAAACGCTCTTTATGGTATAGAAAAACTTAGAAATTTAGAACAAAAGGAGTGAGAAACTATGCACCGTATCTTAATTATTGAAGATGATTTCTCCTTAAACAATACCCTGACTTATAACTTGCGTACAGCCAGTTATACCGTTGACTCTGCATATAATGCAAAAGAAGCCTTTGAATATTTAAAACAGTATCATTACATTCTTCTGATTTTGGATATTAACCTTCCTGACGGAAATGGATTTGAATTATATGCAGAATTGAAAGAAAAATCAAATGCCAGTATTATCTTTTTAACCGCAAATGATTTAGAAAATGACATAGTGAAAGGATTTGACCTGGGTGCTGATGACTATATTACAAAACCTTTTTCACCTGTTGTCTTACAAAAGAAAATAGCTGTTTTAACAAAATATATCACAGAAAAGCAAAAGGAAACTGTATATGAAGACGGTAATCTCTGCATCAATTTTTCGCAAATGACTGCGACGCTGGACAAAGTTCCCCTGGAATTGTCCCCTTTGGAGTACCGTATTCTGCAATATTTTATTATGAATAAAAAGCATATTTTAAAACGGGATCAGCTTCTTGAGCATCTCTGGGATTTCTCCGAAAACTTTGTAGGTGATACTTCCCTAAATACTGCTATCAGCCGACTCCGAAAGAAAATCGAAGCCAGTGGGCATCGTTATATAAAAACAATCTATGGAACCGGATATATGTGGATAGGTGATTAATATGAAAAAAACATTTTCTTTAAAAAAAGTATATATTATAGTTTCCCTGCTATTTCTATTGATATTTTCAGGGACCTGTATCATATTGCGTACACTTACATCAGACCCTAAAGTATTTTTGCTTTTTACCATTTTCACTTTCCTTCTGCTTATCTGTGTATTTATTCTCTTTTGTACGATTTTCCACAAGCTCACCTTGTTTACTCGTGAACTTCATAAAACATTGGACAGTATGATTGAAGGAACCTATTTTTCCCCTGATGAAAAGTATGATGAAACTTTACTATCACAGATCAACCATCATTTAGGAAGGCTGTACAGTATATTGGAAAATACCAAAAATTCTGTAAATGCCGAAAAGGTACAGCTCCAGCAGCTAATTTCTGATATTTCGCATCAGTTAAAAACCCCCATGACCACGCTGCGCCTGACAGAGTCCGCTATGGAAAAAGCCATTACAAAACCGCAGGAACTACAGACCTTATTTCACACCAATACCGCCCATTTAAACAAGCTGGAATTTTTAATCTCTTCCCTTGTAAAAATATCCCGTTTGGAAACAGGTGTGATAAAACTATCCCCAAGTTATCAAACGATTGGTGACACCATTCTCATGGCTCTGGAAAATATCGTCTTAGCGGCTGATCAGAAGAACATTCAAATAACTTTTAATTATTCAGAAGACTTTAAGGCGTATCATGATCCCAAATGGACTTCCGAAGCGCTATATAATATCCTGGATAATGCTGTAAAATACACGAATGAAAACGGACATATTTCCATAGAACTTTTTACCCTGGAAAACTATACCAAAATAGTAATCACTGATTCTGGTATCGGCATCAAAGAGTCGGAAATCCCTAAACTTTTCCAACGCTTCTACCGCTCTCCTTCTGTCAAAAACTTTCCAGGAGTTGGTGTAGGGCTGCATCTGGCACAAGACATTATCAGCCGACAATATGGTTTTATCCATGTGCTTTCTACTCTTCATGTAGGCAGTACCTTTGAAGTTTGGCTTATCAACTCAGATACTCCTAAATAAAGAAAAATGCCGCTACAGGTTTAGTATCACCCGTAACGGCATTTTTCTTTATTTTATTCCGCTTTTTCTTCATTACCGGATTTTAAATATGTCATGACCTCTTCCACTGTTTTTCCGGAAGCAAGTAAGGCGCTAAAGATTTCATCTTTCTGTTTATCTTCAATCTTCTTCCTAAGTTCTTTTGCTTTCAAACGCAGTTCTTTTAATTCTGCCTCTGTTGTTTTAATCTCCTGTTCTGTCTTCATAAGCATTTCTTCAAGAGAAAGATTTTCTACTTTTTTACGTCTTGGCATACTGTTTCCTCCCATGCTGATATTTTCTTCATTCTACCATTATTGTTCCAAAAATACCAGTCTTTTTATGAATCGCTCCTATCTCCCTCTTCGCTGCTGTTTCTGGCTTTTGGCATATTCCATCTTTTTATTGTATTCGTCCATGATTGCACTTTCCAGATCTGCCTTAAATTCTGCATTGACTGCATGGGCAATGTCCTCCCTCTCTCCTTTTGCAGAATTTTTCTGAGGCATACCTACAAAGGTTTTTCCGTTCCATGCCTGGATCACATGAAGCTGCTGAATTGCCAATACGTCCTGCAGACGAATGGCTACATCTGCCTTAAATGTATCACTTCCCTGTACCGGATTTACACTCAGATTGTAATACAGCTCTTCCTCTCCCCAACTGCCCTTGCAGTCTGTTTTCGTTTCTGTCATATTTTCATAGGCTTCCCTTACGGTATCCAACACTTCCTTTTGAAATTCCTTATCGGTAAACCGGAAAAAAGGAACATACTCCCCTGTTTCATAATCTCTGTAACGGGGCATATCCAGATACAGATTTCCTTTCGAGGACTCTTTAATTGCAAGGCTTTTCACACAGAAGGCCTCATCAAAGGTAATGGTAGCAAATCCTTTCAGGTTATTGATTTTTCCTTCTTCCTGTTTCAATTCCGGTTTATATACTCTGATATTATATTCCATATTGTGATCTCCTTTTCTACTCTACTTTTCGTTACCGAACCGCTGTCTGGCATGGAAGATTTCTGGTTTCCTCCTGCACTTCCACACACTCCTCCTGGTCCTTGATTTCCAGTTCTGCATCAATCTCCATCTGCCGGGTAATATTTTCTTTTAAAAGCTCCTCATACGGGAAAGGCTTTTCATATTCCTGCTTTGCATTTTTTATCTCATTTTCGCAGGTCTTGATTTCTTTTTGAACGTCCTCCACTGCTTTATCAAGGGCATTCAAGCGGTTTTCTATACGGACCATGTTCCCGGAGTCACTGCTTTTTAACTCCACACTATACTCCTTCTCTCCCTGAAGGAACAAGATCGGCCCCAGCATATCATTCTGGACAGATACCTGAAACCCCTTATACATACCGACTTCGTGCCTGGTAAAAGCCGTCACCCCTTCTATAATCCCACGCAGCACTTCGCCTGCTTCTTTGTGTTTCTCATAAACTTTTCCCTGCAGCGTGATTGCAAACCCCGGTTGTACTTCCATAGCCTGGTTCCTGCGCTCCAAATCCTTTTGAAGTAATTGCAGTTCTCCCTTCAGACTTTGTATCCTTTTCGGATACTGGAAAGTGACCGCATCTTGCAGGGCAAACCGTTTCCCTTCATGTGCAGCTTTTAAAATTCTCAGACGTGCCACTTCATTATCTACTTGTATTTTTTCCATAATCAGGGGATTTTCAGAAGCTACCGCTTTAATCTCTGCAAAATTTAATACGGTTTCATCTATATCCTCACAAATCCTTGCCAGTTCCCGGCTGGTAAATACCTGGCTGATAAACCGCTGTTTTGTTTCTACAATGCCCCATAAATAAGCATCAAAAGAACCCTTCGTTACATAGCGGTAAATATTGACTTCCTCATTTTCATTCCCCTGGCGGATAATGCGCCCTTCCCGCTGTTCAATATCAGAAGGTTTCCAGGGGCAGTCGATATGATGAGCCGCCACCATTCTGGTCTGGATATTGGTTCCTACCCCCAGTTTTTCGGTACTTCCTATAATAATCCTTTTTCTGCCGGCTCTGACATCAGAAAACATGCGGTCCCTCTGTTCATCTGTTTTTGCATCATGGATAAAGCAGATTTCTTCCTCTGGAACACCTCTGGTAATCAATTCCTGTTTTAAATAATCATAGACGGTAAACGCTTTTCCAGGTCCGGGTGTCCCAATATCTGAAAAAACAATCTGGGTTCCTTTCTGTTCCTGGGACTGTACATATTCCTGGTAAATGTTTTCTACTGCTTTATTCAGTTTGGAATCCGAATCTACCGGAGCATAACTGTCCAAAAGCCGGGGATCTGTACCCAAAAGCCTTGCTTCCCCGGTAATGCGGAGCATATTGTCATCCTTTGGATCTACCACACCTCTATGGATTGCTTCTGCCCTTTCCACCATTTCCTGCATACGTTCTTTGACATAATCAGAGGCTTCCGATACTACAACCTTATATTTTCCGTCCTTTAATTCTGGCCGCTTAATGTCCAGCATATCAGGCAGAATGATGTCTGCCACTTCTTTAAACAGGTGTATCAGTTCCGGCAGATTGATAAACTTATTAAACCTGGTCCGCATCCGGTAACCGGTTCCCTCCGGTGCCAATTCCAGGGAACTGGTTACTTCCCCAAACACAGAAGCCCATGCGTCAAAATGGTAAATCCCCTTTTCATGAAGCCTCCTTTCCTGTAGATATAACTGCATCACATAAAGTTCCACCATTGAGTTTGACAGAGGGGTTCCCGTTGCCATAATGACGCCCCTTCCCTGATTTTTTTCGTTGATGTACTGGATTTTCATACGCATATCCATAGCCCTCTGGGAACCTCTGGAACCCAGACCCGCAACATTGTTCATTTTTGTAAAAACTTCCAGGTTTTTGAACAGGTGTGCTTCGTCTACAAATAGGGCATCTACGCCTGTTTCTTCAAAGTACATCACATCGTCTTTGATTTCTTCATTGTTCAGTTCTTCGATTTTCTCTAGCAGTTTTTTCTTTCTGCTTTCCATCTGCTTTATGGACCAGTTCTTTCCCTCTTCTTCCCTTGCCCGGTTAATGGCTTCTACCAGTTGCTCTGCCTGCTCTTCTATCATGGCTCTTTGCCGGTCAGGGGAAATGGCAATTCTCTGGAACTGAGTATGGCCGATAATAATACAGTCATAATCCCCTGTTGCCATTCTGGCAATCATACGCCTGCGGTTTTCCTTCTGAAAATCTTCTTTTCTGGTAATCAGGATCTTCGCATCTGGATAAGCCCGCAAAAATTCCGCCCCCATCTGGAAGGTCAGGTGGTTCGGAACGGTAAGAAGGGGTTTCGTTGCCAGCCCCAGCCTCCTCATCTCCATACAGATGCAGATCATTTCCAGAGATTTACCGGCGCCTACCGTATGGGCAAGTAAGGTATTTCCTCCACACAGCAATGCCCTTGCCACAGCATTTTTCTGATAAGGACGCAGCTTTAACAGAGGGTTCAGTCCCGGCAGTTTTAAATAAGAGCCATCATAGCTTCGTTGTCTGTCGCAGTTAAAGGTTTCATTGTAAAAATCCACATATTTTTTTCTGCGCTCCGGCTCCTTAAAAATCCAGTCCCGGAAGGCTTCTTTTATCTGCTCCGCCTTATCCCTGGCAAGCATGGTTTCCTTCCGATTGATCACATAACGTACTTTTTCCCCTTCCTGCACCCGGTCCCTGATAGTCACAATCCGGCTGTTTAACAGTTCCTCTATAATGCTGATCGCATCCATAAATCTTGTGCCATAGGTTTGTCTGGTACGAATGGTTCCTCCAAAAAAGTTTCCCCTGTCAATATGGTAAGACATATCTGCATCTAAACGCTCAATCTTGAGGGCATGGCCACTATGAGCGCAATAGTTTCTCTGGTTATTCTCCGGGATTTCCAAAAGCTCATAGATAAACTGTTCGTAATCCTCATTTTCAATCCAGGTTGTTCCCAATTTTACACTGATCTCAGGCGCTGTCAGGTCTTTCGGCTGTACCTTTTCCAATGCTTCCACATTGTCTACAAACAAGGGATTGTTCTGCGCATAGATCCTGGCTGTACGGAGCTTCTGACGCACATTGCCGCTTAAATACTCATCTGCGGTTTCCCACCCTGCATTTGGATCTTCTTCCTTTGCCCGTACCGGGTTCTGGTAGATTAACCCTTTTAATTCCTGGAGCATTTCTTTCCTGTTTCCCGGATAAAGGGAAAGCATATAGGGAATATCCACCCGGTTATATTCTGACAAACTGACATGCAGAGCTTCCTGGGCATTTTCCACTTTGTCTATCACATCTCTGGGGCGTATGGTCCTTTTATAAAAAATGTCGGCTTTGGTTACATTTTTGTCCTCATCAACTACTTCCAGGGAAGAAAGCAGGGGATAATCATTATCCTGCCGGAACGCCATTTTATTTGTCCGGTCACAGAAATATCCATGCGTTTTTACAAAGGCATCATACAAACGGTTTAACTGTTCCTGTGCCTTTTTCAATTCCTGGTCAGAACAATTTTCCTGCTGTATCTGTAAAATTTCACGCACCAGAAGGCGGATTTTATGCATGGCACGTATCCGGCGTTTCACACTTTCCTTTGCCTGGCTCCGGTATAAAGACTCCCCTTCCCGGTAATATATTTCGTCCTGTATCACCGTAAACGTATAATTAGGTATCTCTGGAGAAGCAGCTAAGACGTCCTGCTCTTCCTTCTTTTTTTCTGCTATGCTTTCTTCATAACAGTTTTTCGGAAGCTCTCCAACTGCGTCCAAAATTCCTTTTTCCAGGTCAAAGTCTTCCGCTTCATTGACCAGGGCTGTATATTTGGAATCTTTCCCGAAAAACTGTTCAAACCAGACCATTTTTCCAAGCATCATTTCCGGGTGTTCCAGATAATACTCATTCACCGGCACCATGTCTTCCGTAAGCCCTGTATAAGTCCAGATCGGCTCCCCAATCGAAGGCTCTGCTTTTTTCTGAAAAAACAAAAGGTCACTGGTAACTGCGGTATTGGCGCTCTTTCCAAAAGAATCTGCCGGAAGCCGGACTGCCCCTAAAAGGTCTGCCTGTTCTGCCAGATTTTTTCTCACAGCGCTGTCATTTTTATCCAACGTTCCTTTTGAAGTTACCACTGCCAAAATGCCTCCTGGCCGAAGGAGGTCCATGCTTTTCCGGATAAAATAATCATGGACTTTCAGCTTCATCTTTTTATATCGGGGATCGTACAAGCGGAAATCCCCAAAAGGCACGTTTCCCACAATTACATCAAAGCTGTTATCCTCAAATTCCGTTTTTTCAAATCCTTTAATCTGGATACTGGCTGAAGGGTGGAGCTTTTGTGCAATCCTTCCGCTTATGGTATCAATCTCCACGCCATAAAGCTGGGATTTCTGCATACTTTCCGGAAGACCATGAAAAAAGTTTCCAATCCCCATAGCCGGTTCCAGAATTTTTCCCTTCTGGAACCCAAACTGCTCCAGGGCTTTATAAACACCCCGCACGACTTCCGGCGGCGTATAAAAAGAACTGTTGACACTGGCCCTTGCCTGGGCGTATTCTTCTGCGGTCAACAGTTCCTTCAATTCCTGATATTCTTTTTTCCACTCCGGGCGTTTACTGTTAAAAGCATTTGGCAGCCCGCCCCACCCTACATACCCCGCAAGAATTTCCTGTTCTTCTTTTGTGGCATTTCTCTCTTCCTGCTCCAATGTTTTTAAGATACGGATCGCCCGGATATTTTTCTGATACCGGCTTTTATCCCCACCGGTAAACTGCAGCCACCCTTCTGGGTAATAATAATCTCCGGCTTCTACCTTGCCTTCTGTCTGGACAGAGGTTCTTCCTTCCTGCCAAAGCTCTTCCTTTTTTAGAATTTCGCTATATTCTTCCCATAATGCCGGAAACCAGGGAAGAAGGCGGTACATATTTTCCTGCTGCTCTAAGGTTTCTGCATCTTCGGTATAGGCAATCTGGTCTTCCTCTACCAGATGTGCAGTAAGCCCGCCAAACTGATCCCAGGAAAGTTCCTGCAGAAAATCCTGGCTTTCTGGCAGGGTGATCTTAATCCCATTTTCCTGAATACAAAGCTCATAATTTCCATGTTCTGTCCGCACCAGATAATAAGGCTGGCCTTCCGGTGCTTCCCGAAGCAAAAGCGTCTTCAAAAAATGGTCTTTTTCTTCCGGTAGCTGATTGGTCGTATAGACCAGACAGAGCATTTTCTTTAAAATATCCGCCTGGATATTCTGTTTATAAAAGGCTATGCCAATCTCTTCTAATGGGATTGGTTCCTTTTCCTCAATCACTTCCTGCACTTTCTCTGGCTGTAAGGTTTCTTCCTCTATATCTTCCCCGTTTTCTAAGGCTTCCTCCGATACGGATAACAGAGGAAGATAGGTTCCTTTTTCAATCCGTTTTCCAATTTCCAAAGAAACCTCGTCCCAGTACCAGAACGCCTCCTTCATGGAAGTTCCCTCACTCCAAAGGATATAAAAACCGCTGGAACCGCTTTCTGCAATCAGGATACCGTCTTTTATATGGGCTTCTCTTTTTACATCTCCATACAATTCATAAAGATAGGCTTCCCGGTCTGTTTCCTCTGGATTGTTCTGGTAAAACTCATAAATTTTATATGGTATCTCCTGCTCTGTCATTTCCAGAAGGATTTTCTCTTTCTGCCAGTTTTCCGGCTGTGCAGGTTCTATCTCCCCAGACGAAAAAGGAACCGCCGAAGCAGTTCCTTTCTCTGTATCCTTTTCTGTTTTTTCCTGTTTTATCCGATCCTGGGGTGAATGATCTCCTCCATAACCTGTTTCTGCGCTTCCATATCCGCCTGTATCCGAAGATTGGTCATTTCCAACGTGTTGTAAGGGTCTATCCTGTCCTCTCTGGTCCAGGTCTTCAGAAGACTTTCTGCCAGTTTCTCGTGGTATTCCTCCGCTTCTGTCTGGATTTTCATAAGTTTCTCCATCAGTTTCCCGGACAGGAGCATCATTTCGTATTGTGCCTGGTCCGTTCTCTTCATTTCCTGTGCTGCGATCCTGCCGTAACGGTTCAGGGACGCCAGCATCTTCTCCTCGCTCATCACGCCCTCTAAGACTGGTATCTGTACGCCATTCATTTCCCTGTACTGGATTCCTGCGATCCCTTCCATAATACTGCCTCCTTTCAAGGTCTATGTTCTTCATGGTCCTTGCAATCTGTAACACAATCCGCCCAGATAAATGGGATACCAACCGCCCTGTCCGGTACAGAACCTCCTCATTCTCTGAAAAACCGCAGATAAAAGAAAAATCCAGGGTGTCATCTCGGATACCGCAGCGGCTTTCCACCGCATAACAGACACTGTTTACAAGAAACTCTGTAATCTGGTTTTCTTTTACCTCCTGTCCCTCTCCGGTAAGGACAGCCAGCTTCTGCAAGGATTTTAAAATTTCATCTTCCTCTTCTATCATAAACCAAACATTTGTTCTTGTAAAGGCGTCTAAAGAATTTTTAAACTTTTTTTCCTGTTCGTAGATTTCCGGGAACAGCTCCCTTGCCAGCAGCCTGCGGTTTGTCCCATTCACCTGCCAGTTCCAGGGCCGGATTCCCTGTCCCTTTACATCTTGAATATCATAAACATGGGTAACTCCTTCCCCGAAAATTTTGGAAGGAAATACTGCAATTCCTTTACTCCCTCTGGCAACCGGCAAATCCATTTCCAGCCAGGCATCATATCCTGCAAGAACGGAAGCATCTGGGCGCTGGGCATATACCATACAGGTATTTAAGAAGTCCAACTGATACAGACGCCCCATACAGGAAAGGAAATTTTTCCAGGAATCCTCCGACTCTGAAATCCAGTGTATGGTTTCCTCATACAGTTCCCGTACTTTTGTGATATGCTTCATCTGCTGTTCCTTCTTTCTTTTACAGGTACCAGTTCTTTTGCAGAAATATCACGATAGGAAAAATCATCTGCCCCCAGCACGATTTTTTCTGCATAGTAATCTGCTTCTGCTTTTGCAGTTGCCTCCAGTTCATTCCTGCCCCGGTATCTTACTTTTTTCTCCAGAACTTCTGTTATAGTCACTTCATATTCTTTTTCGTCCATGCTTCTCCTTTCTTACTGCAAGCGGCTGGGTCTTCCATACAGCCCAATATTTGACGGGTTAAACGGGTCATTCACTACTCCACGTCTGCTGTTGGCTGCATGTACCATTCTGCCATTTCCAACATAAATTGCCACATGGGAAATATTGCGGAACTGCCCATTCTGCTCATAAGAATAAAAAATCAGATCTCCCGGTTCCAGTTCGCCTTCTGTAACTTCCAGCCCATGTGTTACCATAAATTCTCCCTGGGTAGAGGCAATCGCCGGAAGGGAAATGCCTACCTCCTGATACAACCGCTGTACCAGGGAACTGCAATCATAATATCCTTCCTCATACCGGTGTTCCTGGCTGTATTTGCAGCCTACCTTCGTCAGTGCCAGATTTGCAACGTCACTTCCTACACCAAAGGAAGGGATCTCATTTCTAAATTCCTCACTCATGACTTCCCTTAACAGTTCTTCTTCTTTTTCTGTCAGCTTTCCAAGTGCAATATAATCCTCATAATTCAGGTTCTTAACATAGCAGCCCTTCTTTGTTACCGTAATCTCATTTTCGTCCCCATCTGCCAGAAACGCTTCAAAAGTCTGATGTCCCCAGGCAGACGCAGTTGCATGGTCTGCACAGAAAACATCAAATTGTACTCCATACCGGTCAAATGCCCCAGTATCCTCTACGGTATATTCAATCCCATTCATAATGATCCTGGTTCCCATAGGGACAAAGGGATTTTGTGCATCTACTGCAAGGGTATGGTCCGGTTTTGGCATGACACCGGAGGCTGTCGGTCCTCCTGCCCACTGCCCACAACAGATACTGCACTGGCAGTAGCCGCTGGTGACAACATTTCCCAGACTTTCCCCTGCCTTTATGGTGGTGGTTATGGTCGTGTTTTCAAAACTGTTCATTTCATCAAAGATTTCCTTCAGCTTGTCCTTATGACGCTGATCCATATCCACACCCAGATCCCCAGTTCCATACTTCACCATATAGACCATTAAAGTATCATAATAATTACTCACATAATTCCCATTTTTCTCATGGAGATAGGTAACTGCCCCATCTTCCCCATTCTGTCCAAGTTTTGTATTAAAGTCCATGTAGTAACCGCTTAAAACTTCCCGGACGGTAGGGTTCTCCTCAGACGGATTTGGCATGAACGCACCAAGTGGCGAACAGTATAAAAGGAAAAAGATAATCACCACAGGGATTGCCACCACAAGCAAAATACTAAACAGCGGAGCTAAAAGTGCCCCGGCAAACTGGACCACCTTCAGCATAAATACAGAGGCTTTCATCTTTACAATATCTTTTGCCACCTGTGCCAAACTGTCCTGCTGCCCATTTCCGGTGAGCTTATTGATCATATACTGGATTTTTCTCTGCCGGACTGCCTGCTTTTTCTGTTTCTCCATCTGTTTCTTTTTCACTGCTTTTGTTTCTTTGTAAAACTGCTTATTGATAATCTTCCCATCAGCCTGTTTTACCTTTAATTCCTGCTCTGCCTTTCTATAATTCCGATCCTTCCACAGCTTTTCTGCCGGTTTTGCTGCTGTCCCCATGACATAAAGGGAATCATTGACTTCTTCCCCGCCCTCTAACTGGGTCAGTATAGCAGCCTCTCCCCGGCGTACGCCCTTTATGGCAGTCTGCTTCGCCAGGGAAGATTTTTTTGTTTCCGCCAGCTTTGCAGCCTGTTCCCTCCGGTACTGTTCCTTTGCCCGGAAACCAGCAGAGGGCTGGCTGTTTGGTGCTGCCCCCTGTTTCATCTGATCCGGCTGTAAGGTTCCCGGTACAGATACGGTACTTTTGGTCTTTCCATTTTGTTTTCTATCTTCTGCAGTTCCCCGGATTGCTGCCTCTTTCCCGGCTTGCTTTTTCTTTTCCTTTTGTTTTTCAAACAGCGCTTCTCTGCCCTGCTCCGGCTGTTTCCCTTTTTCTGCCCCTTCTTTTTTCTTTCTCTGCCCTAAAAGATCAGCCACCGGCTTAGAAGTAAAAGCAGCTTTCTTTTCCTTTGCAGATAAAATAGGATTTTTCTTATGCACCGTCACCTGGGCTTCTTTTTTTAATTTCAGCTCCGGCTCTTTTTCTTTTTTTACCTTAATCTCCAAAGCAGTCCCCCTCTCTGGGGTTTAATTCTTCTGCCTGATACCAGAGTGCCTGAAACAGATACCCCTGTTCCTTTTCTCTGGGTGGTGATCCGTACTCCTTTTCCAATTCCTGAAAGGCTTCCATAAGGTTTCCGGAAAATTCCTGGTAATCATCTTCTGTCAGGATATATTTTTCACTGAACAGTACCTGCTCCAATTCCCCCACTTCTACCAAATGATCGATGTCTTCCGGGGAAAGTGGCGGTCCCAGTCTGTCATAAGTCTTTTCTTTCAGGTAGGAAAACTGATAAAGTTCCGTCTGCTGCGGTAAAATCTTCTCCTTACTGCCATCAAAGAGCAAAAAAATAGCTTCCGCTTTTAAGAAAACGGAAACCTCAGCCTGCTCACCATATTTTAGTGCCTGCTCTTTAGAAGAAAACTCCAGCCAGTCCGGAATACGGATTTCCAGCATCCAGGCTTCATACTGCAGTCCAAAAGATAATTGATATTTTGCGATAATTCCTCCTCCCTTCCACTACAAATAGTCATAATAAATCTCATTGGTATCTTCATGAAAGGACAATTCATACTGTCCGGGGATACCAGGGTCTTCCATCCACCAACGGAAAAAAGCATCTACATTTCCCCAAAGCCTGGAATCACACTGCCTCCCTGCCTTTTTTCTATGGTCCAGCATTTTTGCAAAAGCGTGCCGGTATGCCCGTTCATAAGTGGGAAATATCTGAAACTCCCGATACCGCTGTTTTCCCGCCATAGGGCAGCCAATACAGCCCACCCGGTAAAATCCCATTTCATAAAGCGGGTTCATGGGGATTTTTTCAGACCGGATATATTCCCAGACGTCCTGATCGCTCCAGTCAATAATAGGATTACATACATGCTTGCTCCTTGAGAAGCAGGCTTCAAAGAGCCGCCTGGTATCGTCATTATCATTATTCAAAATGACTGCTCTTGCTTTTCCGTTGGGGACAAAATTTTCATAAATGCCCCTGCTGTTTCTCCGCTTCCGGCTTTCTGCCCACCGGACACCTGTGAGAATGAAACGCCCCGTCCCCCCACTCTCTTTTAAAATCTCACAACAATAACGTACCGTCCTGGTTGGCGGTATCATTTTCATGGGGATCAGGCTCCACATGGTTATCCGCTGCCCCTTATAATAAGGTTTGTTGATACTACAAGGAATCCCCGCCTGTTCTGCTTTTTGAAACTGCTCCCTTACATAATAAACCGTTTGTGGGGCATCTGCGGTAGTCAGGTTGTGCATCAGTTCAAATGGCACACCGGACCGCCGCACCAGTTCCCTGCATACCGCGCTGTCTTTTCCTCCACTATCCGTCACGACCAAAGGAAGCCCATAGTGCTGTAGGGACATCTGGCTGGCAGTGCGGATACGTTCTATCGCTGTTTTTTCTAAATCCAATTCTGTTTCAGGAGGGAAGATATCTTTTACATGGCCAAAACTCCGCCTCCTTTCCTAATGTTATCTGCCGCCCCTTTTTGGCGGCTCATATCCATTTGCGGCATACGCTTCTACGGTCATACCGTATGACTCTGCTTCCTGTCGTATTTCCTCCATAACCTGTTCCCTGTATGATTTGTCCGGACAGGCAGTTGCAAAATCCCGGATATCCGGCATACAAGGCAGCTCCTTCCCTGTATTTAGTGCAATCCTGCTTTCCCGGGCATAAGCAAGTATGGCTTCCTGATATGCCTTTCGTGATGCGTCCCCCTGCGTCAGCAAAGGGACTTTCTTTTCTATTTCCTGTTCTTCCAGAACCGCTGTTTCCAGTTTTTCCAGGTTGCAGAAATACTGAAGGGCAGGAAGCATCTCCCCCAGTACCCATTTCATTTGCTGTTGTTCATGTTCCCATTCTTCTGTTGTCCTGGCGGTCTGTTTCATAAGCTGCTGCCCTTCTTCTGTATGGAGATAATAATCTGCAAATGCTTTTACATGATCCAGCAGATTTCCTTCCCCGTCACCAAAATCCTGGCGCCCGGTATAAGACATGACTTCCCCCTCTGAGAGAAAACAGATTTCAAAATGTGTTTTATAATAACCTGCCATATCTTTCTCTTCCACTGCCTGCCGATCCAGCTTTCCGAACAATTCTACCGCTTGATTTAATGGCATGGCTTCTTCCAATGGAATGTCCGGGTGTTCACTGATCCGCACATACACAAAAGGTTTCAAGTCCACCGGCGGAATAAGTTTTACCTGTTCCAGTGTTGTCTTTAGCTTGTCTGCCTGTTCTTTCAGCTCTGGTTTCTGCTCAAATATCTTGCTTCCCAGCCACCTGCTGTATTCCTCTTTTCCGTCTTGACATAAGGCTTTCCATATAATAGCTTCCTTATGTTCTGCTTCTTTCGGATAAAAGGTATGGTAAAAATCAGGATCAAGATTTTTTTCCAGTTTTATCATTTCATCTGCAAAATCAGCAGCGTCCATGCTCTTTTCTGTTAAAATCCCTTTGGTGTCCACGACTTTTGTTTCTGGAAGATAAGCGCTCAGTTCCCTGGCAGCACTTAAAAGCTCAGGATATTCCTTGAAACCATAAACTTCCCCTAAAAAATCCACATCTAACTTGCCGCCGGAAACCAGTGGAAAGTCCAATGGAATACCATCTTCCTCCTCCACATGAAGCCCAATCCCTTTTCCTGCATTCAGCCTTTCAGAAGGAATACTCTGATAATACTTTACTGCTTCTTCTGCACTTTGAATATCCTCCCTGTATTCTCCATAACGGTTAAATTCCATACATTCTGCCACATAATACGTTGCCAAACGTCCGGTGGCATTCTCGCCCATCTCACCTTTTTCCACGTAGCAATACCTCCTTTTCACGCACAAAAAAAGCACTACCGTTTTTAGCGATAATGCTCTTTGTGTTACTTTTTATTTTCTTTTCTACTGTCCTTTATCTGTAAGAAAGATACTTGAGATACAATAGCTTCCTGCAATATCCCGTTCTATCACACCGGTCTGCTCTAAGCATTCCATATATTTCTTTATTTCATCTTCTGAAAAACGGGCTGCCTTATTCTCTGACCACTGTTTAAATTCAGATACAATCTGGCTGGCATCAATCCTTGAAAAAATCTGGACTAAATAAGTTACCATTACAAGTCCTTCCAATTCATGATCACTTTCTATCCCATTCACATAAGCAACCGCTTTTTCGATTGCAGGCATAAGACGGTTTAATAACTTTGTTGTTTTTTCACTACAGATTACCTGATAAGCTAACTGATACGTTGATTCCGTATCTTTTAAGCCATAAAAACTCTGATACTCTCCGATATTTCTACTAACTATATCAATGGAGTGAGCATAGGGACCATATTTATACTTCTGAAACGAAAAATATGGTTCTTCCAGATACAAATTCATAAAATATGCGGCTTTTTGCAGACGAAGTTTTGTACAACGGTTCAGCCCCATTTTTATTTTCATCAGAACTAAACTGGCTGCTGTAAGTTTAGGCGCAACCGCTGCCTTCTGTACATAATTTCTCTGTGGCCCATAAATCAAAAATGTAAAATTATCAGCGATTGGTTCTAATTTCTTTTGTATCAGTTCTTTTACTGTCTGCCAATCCAAACCACCATTTCCACACCCCAGTGGTGGAATGGCTACTGATTTCACATGCAATCCCGGAAGCCGTTCTACCAAAGCGTCTAACGCTGTTTCTATATAGCTTATTTTAGAATTTTCACGCCATTTATCTTTCGTTGGAAAGTTTACAATCGTAATACCATTCTCTACAAATGTGTGGATTGTCCCAACATGCAGTGTTTTATCTTTGCAGGCTTTTATATAGGCTTTATTATTTTCTGGAAATTTCAGCTTGAACTGATACGCAACTCCCTTTCCCATGTAGCCCTCACAGTTGACTGCATTAACTAAACACTCTGCACCAGACTGAAACATATCTCCAGTTGTGTATTTAATCAACACAACCACCTCTTCTCGTTACCAAACCATTGGGGCATCACCGTAATAAATGGCAATGGAAAGATAACACCTTATCTGCTACTTTGTTTTCTATCATAAGTTAATATCATTCATTTTCTTTCGTAAAATCTTAGATAATCCTTTTTCTACTTGGTCTATTGTTTTTATCCTTCCTCTGGACAGCAAATAATTCTCATGCCTGCTTGTTCTATGATTTATCTGATTGGGAAATATCAATCTTTTACAGTTTTTCTTCTGGATATAAGAAATTTCCTCTTCGTAGTCCATATCCATGATTTCCTGATAATTCATTCCAAGCATTTTTTCTAATATTTTTTGTGATGTATTTCTAATCTGATACATGATAATCTCCACTTATTGTGAGAAAAAGCACTACCGTTTTCAGCGATAATGCTTTTTATTGTTTTTCATTTGTTCCAACTTTCTTCCAAATAAGGTTTTATCATTCCAATCACTTTTTCTGCTTTTTCAATCTGTTCTATTGCCTGATCTTTTGATATAATAACAAAATCCTGGTAATCTGCTTTTTCCCTTAAACGATACGCAGTATCAATCAACTTTGAGATACCTTTGTCAAAAATTCCCTCTTTTACATACGTTCTATTAAAAAAAGCAATGACACCAGAATGTTTGCTGGAGTCGAATTCTGCCAAGGCTGTGACAGAACGAAGGGCATGAAAAATAGCATAGTAAGAACGATTAACAGACGCTTTGAATTTACCATCCTTCATAAGCAAATATGCTGTTTCCAAATCCTCATTTGCTGACTGAAAACGATATTTTGATAAATCAATCATGCTGCCTTCCATAAAACAATCCCCTCCTTATTCACATTTTTATAAAATGGAGTGACATTTTCCCATTTCTGGAAAACTGCATAATCAATATCAATAACAGAAAATACTTTATCGTATTTTAGGTTTAGATCTACAACCAAGTCCGACAGCTTATCTTCTGTACTTTCATTCAAATTTCCATTTAATAATAAAGCGACATCTACATCTGATTCAGAAGTATTCGTTCCTCTTGCATAAGAGCCATATAATACAATCCGAATAACCTGGGTATTAAAAATAGCAAGAAGTCCTTCTACCAATTCGTTTAATGCATTTGTGTCCATAAGCTATACCTCCTTCTGGTTTTATTATACCGTTCATTTTTTTTGACGTCAACGCATTTCACCAAAGAGCAAACTTCTTTAACGTGCTTTCTCTTTCTCACTTTTTGCATAAGGAAACGACTGCTCTGCTGCTACTTCTTCCATTTGAAAGTATTCTGGCAGTATGTTTTCTTCCCTGAAACTAAAATACCGGTTCTCAGCCACCACGATATGATCCAGCACCTCAATCCCCATAAGATTGCCTGCTTCCGCCAATCGCTTGGTCACTTCTATATCATGCCGGCTTGGTTCTGGATCACCGGAAGGGTGGTTATGTGCCAAAATGATATTGCTGGCATTGGATAAAATCGCAGATTTGAATACTTCTCTTGGGTGAACCAGTACACTATTTAGCGTTCCCATACCTACCACGTTGACGTTAATGACCTGGCTTTTTGTCCGAAGGTTCAAAATACAGAACATTTCCCGGTCACAATCTTTTAAAAAATCCTGAAAGAGTTCTGCCACATCACAGGGATTTTTTAATTTTTTACTGCTGTATAGAGGTGGTTCTTCCACCAGGCGTATACTTACCACATCTATTTTATGTGTCCTCTCCATGTTCTTCCTTTCCAAAACAAATCTCCAGCATAATTCCCTCCGGCAGATTTTTTAAAAGTCTTTCCAACTGTTCTAAATTCATTTCTATTTGATATGTTTCGGCCATTCTGCCACCTTTCCCATGATATGCAAAAAGAGTGCCTGATGAAACACTGCACTCTTTTTGTACTATCCTTTTTCTACTTTACCGACTTATAATTTTGCTGTTGCCCAATTCTTTTTCTCGTCTATCATACCTTTTCCTTTACAGATAAAAGAAAAAGTTCCTTTCAATTTACATTACTCCTGCTTTGTCTGCAACGCCTTTTCGTGAAGGTTGGTATTGAAAAGCGCATACAGCGGATTATCTTCTTTTTCCATACGGTTATCAAATGGAATACAGGTATTTCCATACTTAATGATCCCCGTACCGGAAGGAGAATTATCTACATATTTTAGCTGTGCTTCTGGAATTCCTGCTGCAGTGGATAATTCCTGACTGTCTACATTGGACTGCTTTAACAGGGCAATAAATTCACTGTTTCCCAGCATAGTCATGGCTGTATAATTCTGCAGCATATCAACTAAATTTTGGGTGATTCCAGTGCATAATCCGCCTTGTTTCCTCACTTTTTTCCAGAGACTGAACAAAAATTTCGCACTATATTCCCGGTCAAGAACGGTATGGAACTCATCTATATAAAGCCAGGTTGCCCTTCCTTTCTTTGCGTTTTCTGCAATCCGGGCACTGATATTTTCCAACATGACCAGAGTGGAAATGGCTCCCAGCTCTTTCCCCAGATCCCTTGTACCATAAACAATGAACCTTGCCTGTACATTCACATTGGTATGGTTATTGAAAATATTTAAAGAGCCATTTACAAACAGCTCTAACGATAAGGCAATATCCTTTGCCTCTTCCTCCGGCTGCTCCAACAGTAGCTCATAAAATTCTGACATGGTAGGGATATGCTTTTCCCTTGCCTTTGCAATGTCAATATACAGCTTTCGTACACAACGGTCTATAATGGATTTATGGCGGCTGTTTAGATTATCCCCGTAACACTGTTCACACAGCCCCAGCATAAATTCCCCTTTATCTCGGATATATCCCTGGGAATCGTTTAAATCCAGCGCCCAGACGTCCATCTCCAAAGGATTGATGTAATTCTTTGTATAGGTAGACAGGTTAATGATTGCCGCCTGGTTTCCCAGGGCTTCTGCAATATCAAAATATTCCAGTGTCGGGTCGATACAGATAATATCATCATCTGTTCCTAAGAACACCTGCAGCATTTCTGACTTACTGAAATAGGATTTTCCGGAGCCGGGGACACCGAATACCATTCCATTTCCATTCGCCAGTTTTTTCCGGTTTCCAATGCAAAGGTTATGAGAAACCTGGTTAATACCATAGCAGACACCGGACTTTTCGTTTAATTCCTGTACATTAAAGGGAAGAAGGGCTGCAATATCCCTGGTGAGCATGGTCCGCATTGTGCTGATCTGTCGGTTTCCCACCGGAAGTATGGTATTCATAGCTTCCCTCTGCTGATAATAGTGGGTTTCAATCTGGCACATGCGTCCATTGCCGATATTTTTAATGGTTTCGGTTACACTGTCTAACTCCTTCTTGTCCTCTGCCATGATCAGGAAATTAACCCCTGTATAAAACAAGTTCTGGTCATTTTCCCGCACGTCGTCCATAAGATTTACAATCTTCTCCTTCTGGACTTTCTTGATATGGGAAATGTCACTGGAAAAGTCGTTATTTTTATTACGGACTCTCTGCTGCTTTAAAATATCATTTTCAATGCCCAGATATTTCTTCTGAAGAACCTTATTTGCCAGCTCTTTTGGTACTGGTACAATACAGATTGTAGTAATACTATGAACCGGAAGGCTGGTAATCTCATTTAAAAAGGTATCCGATAAAGAAGAAGGATATTTTTTAATAAATAATGCCCTGCATTTTTTCCGTTCCGTTTCAAAATAGCCAGGGTAAAACTGCATATACCCTGGTGAAATATCATTTTTAGGATCACCACCCTTTTTTAACGCCTGTCTGAAATCAAAGGAGAATTGTTCTTCTTCCCCTATACGGTAAAAATTGAAAAGCACCCGCAGCCGCTCTTCTGCATTTAATTCTTCAATGCAGGAACCAAGTTCTCCGAAGTTCTGTTTTAAGGTAGCTTCAAAAGTGGCAAAAAATGCTTTTGCCTGTTCGTAGGATTTCCGTTCTACACATACCGTCAGCAGTTTTTCCTGTTCAATCCCCTGCCTTCCATCTACAATGCGCTTTTCAATGATCTGGTTATAGCTTCCACGCAGCCAGTTAAAACCATCTCCTTTTTCCTGGAAAAGAACATGCTCCCGGAAATCCTGCATGTTTTTATTCCGGTTAAAAATGGTAATAAGAAAATATACATCAATGGCATTTACCGTCTTACAATATTGCTTTAAAATCCGCATCTGTTCTTCTGCGCCTGCGGTTACATAATTGATGTCCAAAAAGCGGTATGTCCTGGAATATGCCCCCTTCCCTACTTCAAAAATGCCATTTTCTGCAATTCTCCCAATCCCCATGACTTCCTGAAGATATTTCGGGGATTTTACTGCTTTATCTGCTTTTTTTAACTGGTCAAACTTATCTGAAAAAATTGACAATCTCTAATTTCCTCCTTTCAGGCAGATGGGACCACAAACACAGCAGCTTCCATCTGCCGCTACATGTCTGTGTATCCCTCTCCTGAAATGGAGAGCAGGCGCTATTTCACGCCTTGATTGCATATTCTGGTCAACGGTACATCTTATACCACACCGCTGCTGCCGCACCAAGTACAATCATTACTACCGTTACGATCCCCATACGGATTGCCTTCTTTTTCACCACGTTGACGTCACCACCTTTCTTCTCTTTTTTCTGTTCCTTTTTCCTTTGCTGTACTTCCCGTTCTTCTTCCTGACGGGTTTCCATATAAATCTGTTTCAGTTCCTGCACCGATTCCGTAGAGCCATACACCAAAGGGCGGTTAAAAAAGGAAAAATAAATCATCTTCCCTGCAAACTGCCAGAATGTCAGCCCATGATAGTTATAAAACCCAGTCAGTGCCAGAGGTACAACAAAAGGGGTTGCCACATAACAGCTCAAAGTAATCCCGATTTTTTCATACAAAAGCAGGACAATCCCCGTTCCTACGCCCAATGCCAATGCCGAAAACAAAAATTGTTTTGCTGTAAGTCCTAGAACCAGGGATTCTTTATAGTGTTGTAGGTCCTCACTTAATTCAATCTCCATACATAACCTCCTGTATCTGTTTTTTATCTGCTCTGTCTTCGCTCTTCCTGCATGGTTTTCTGTAATCCATGTTGATTACAAAAGGCGGCAACCCCAGCCTGGTCAAACTTACGCAGCTCCTCCAGATGAAATTCCACCACCGCATACTGCCTCATACCGGATTGTGCTTTCCAGGGAAGCAGTGTTCCCAGTCCATGCTCCTGAATAAATTGGATATTTTCCTTACTAAAATCACCGCTGATGCAGGCAGTTCCAGGCTCCAGGCAATATCCGGGAAGGTTTACGGTCAAATCTGAAAACGGTTCCCACGCCCCATCTTCCCTGCTATACAGCTCCACATAAAGGTTTTGGTTTATTGCGTAATAATCTACCCTAAGTGCCAGTTCCTCGGTTCCATACACCCATTGAAAATCTGCTGTTTTGATTTCCTTTTGAAATTCTGGATTTTTTACTTCTCCCCGTTCCTGGTATGCCTGTTCATAGGCTGCATATCCCTCCGGGTCCAATTTCTTTAAAGTTTCTTCCTGAAATTCAAACAGTGGATATTCCATACAGCCAGAACAGCAGATTTCTTCTTTTAACTGTCCAAGCCCGTTTTTTTTGATAAATTCTACGATCTGCTCCAGATCATAGCCTGGGAGCAAAAAGGTCTGGTTCTTTTCCAGCGGTATTCCCATATCTGTGGTCAATTCAAAAAGTTTCCATATCTCTTCCTCATTTTCCGTAAACACACAAACTTTGATGTTTTTATCAGCCGGATAAGTTGCAACTTCCAGCCAGACCTCATAGCTCTCCCCATTGCCAAAATCCAGGCTGAGTTTTTCTTCCTGTTCCATTTACATATCCTCCCTTCTTACCGGCTCCTGCTCTTTGCAGACAGAAGCCTTTCTTTTCCCTTTTCAAAATATTCTTCATTAATTTCAATGCAGATTGCATTCCGTTCATTTAAAAGTGCTGCTTCCCCCAGGGAAAACGAACCTGCAAACTGATCCAGTACCCACTCCTTTTCTTCTGTTACAAATCCAAGGATCTGCTGCAAAAGTTGCACTGGTTTTTCTGCCTGATGAATACGGGAGTTTTTCCCTGGCGGTTCAATGTCAAAGACCGTTGGAAGCATTCCCCTGGCGCCTGACATATAGTGGGATATTCCTGGCTCCGCCTTATCCTTTTTCGCATCTGGGCGTAAATTCCTGGCTTTTCCTTTCGTAAAAAATGCAATCTCTTCCGTATTTTTAGATTTTCTTCCCGTATTGGCAACGAAATTTCCTTTTTTCCAGGCGACTTTTGCATAATATTCAAGTCCTGCTTCTTTCGCCATTTTTTTCATCTGATAGAGGTATTCATAATTTTCCCCGTTTTCTTCCGGCATGAACTCTACCAAAAAGCACCCTTTTTTCAACACCCGGTATTTTTCATCAAAGTCTTCCTGCGTATATTGAAAACATTCATAGGCCGCAAAATCCCGGTTTCCCCCTTTCAGGCTTTTCTTCAGGTCATACGCATGGTCTGTAATAATGGCATCTATACTGTTATCTTTTAAAAAGCTCAAATCCCTGCCATTTCCCTGAACCAGCATACAAGTTACCTCTTCTCCGTCCTGTTCTTTGGTAACCGTATAGACTCCTTTGGCTACCCTGGAAAAAAGCCCCTTTTCTATTCCCTCATAAATTCTTGCCCGGATACTGGGTTCTTTTACCTCTTTTACCTGTTCTACACAAGCCACTGCTTCTTTAAGGCTGAAGCATTCCGCGTCCTGAAAATATTCAAAAAGTGTCATCTGTATCCCTTTTTCCTGCACAATCCTTTCCTCCTACAATCCCAGTGCCCTGGAAGTCAGGTTCTGCGCTCCTTTTACAGTGCCTACCGTCAGCGCAACCGTAAAGGTCATTTCCCCCAAATAAATCAGGGTTTTGGCCCAGTCCTCATAATCTCCGGTAAAGGTCGGAAGACCGGAGGAAATAAACTGGTTACACAAAAGGATTGCCAGTGCCATTGTGACTGCCTCAAAAACAACACTGATAAAATATTTCATATAGGCTACAAAGGTATTGCTAAGCCCCCGGTTTCCAGCCAGGGTACTGCTGGCAATCGCCCCAAAAGGTACAATGACCATGATTTTCAAAAAGCGGAAATAAACATTGTACAGCAGGAAGAAACCACAGATAATAACAATTAAAGACAGGAAAACAGCAAGTATCAAAAACACGATACTGGTTCCAAATCCCAAATCTTTGATTACTTCTGCCTGCGCCGGGTCAATGGATAACTCCACACTCTGGTTTTGCCCCAAATGCCCCACCAGGTTTCCACAGGAAGTAAACAGGGCTTTCATAATGGTAATGTTATAAGATACCAGCCACTGTGCAATGGCAACCCGGATAAACATACGAAGAATTGCTTCAAACCGGATTTCTTCCCGGATATCTACCGACTCTGCACAAAACCCTATGACGAAAAAAAGGACTACCAGGGCAGAGCCTATCCCAACAAAAAGGGGTTCAATCCCTTCAATAATCCCCCAGGGCCCGCCTCCTTTGAACCCGGTAGGGGACTGTCCTAAAAGTTCAAATACGAGGCTGACCTGGTTATTCCAAAATCCAAACACGATTTCCAAAAGTGCAAGGATCGCCTCTCCTAAATTAAACATCACTTCACCTCTCTTCTTATCTGCTTATCTCAAAAAGAAGAACGGTTTTAGCTGATTCCCAGGAAAGTAAGAACGGAGGAAATGGCTGCCATAATAAGCCCTGCAACAATTCCTTTAATGGCACTGTTCATAGAAGAGCTGTCCTGCTGCTGGTAAGCCTGTGCAAATTCCATCACGTTTTTTGCCAGGATAATCACACCCACCGCACCGATAATACTGATCACCAGCGTCTTTAAGTTCATAAGCGGCTGTGTTACGTCACTTACCCCGGAAGCCATGACAGTCTGGGGGAACAGGGAAACAGTGGCAGCGCTTACTGCCAGGACTCCCAGTAGAGATTTTTTCAAGCGGTTCTGTTTCTTTCTGATAACCTCTTTGATCTTCATATTTTTTTACTCCTTTTCATGTGATTGATACCGCATTACGCAAAAAGACAGATTTTTGAAAACCTGCCCTGCGTAATGCAAAACTACAGGTTTCCAAAAATCTGCCTTCTTTAATCCGAGGCTGTTTCTTTTGTAAATTTTTTACGGATTTCCTTCATCTTTTCAGCACTGTTTTTTATATCTGCCATTTGAAGGATTTTATCATACGAAATTCCAGCACCAATGGCAAGCATGATTTCTCCCAACTGTTCCTCATTATAAACATGGCTTTCCAATAATTCAGAAAGTTTTTCTTCCTCTGTCTGTACCGGTTTTTCCGTCTTCTTCGGCTGCCTCACCTCCTCTACCGTTCTCTTCTTCTGGTTCTCTTTCAGCTCTTCCTCTGAAAAAATCTTCTTAGGAATAGGCTCATAAGAAAAAATTTCATCAAAAGACAGTTCCACAATCTGAACATCTTCTCCCTGTTCCTTTTTCTTCTTATAATAATCCAGGGATTCTTCGCTTAAAATCTGTACCGCCTGTTTTTTTGCAGCCATTCTGTCATGGATATAAGGCGCTGCCCCGCCATCTTCTGTTTCTGAAAATCTGGAGTGTGCAAACGTATTGTACTTCTTATCAATAATGGGATCACAGCCCCTGATTAACAAAATACACTCTGAGTTATCCAGCTTTCGGGTTTCGTCCGGTGTCAAAAGCTCACGCCCCAGCACATCATAATTCCGGGAACTGCTCCCTTGCCGGCCTTTGGTTTCCCCACTGCTTTTTTTATCAATGGTTCCTTTTCCCAGGGACTCACTGATATACTTATGCGTAGACTGTTCATTCCCACCAAGATATACCAGGGAATCATGAGGTAAGCTTCAGCTCATCCTTCGAAAAGGACTTGCATCCACTCCCTCCCAAACCGCACGTACACCTCTCGATGTATACGGCTTTCCGCTTATCATTTGCGGTGTTACGAATGAATTAAATTATGGCATTCGGGGCATACCACGAGTGTTTTCCGTCTCCTTTTTCGCATGAGTAATACCCACTCTGTATTTCCCTTTAAATCTTTGAGTTTCTTAACTTGGTGTATTACCAGATTTCTACAGTCTTTTTGGCATAATTCACAAGTATGACGTTCCACTCTCTGTTTGAGAGTGTTAGTTTTGGCATATTTTGAAAACTGCGGAAGCTCGCTTACATTATCAAACTTTGTAGCACATTCCTTCCGTTTATAACCATCCCTGTAGAATGTTGTTGTTTTCATTCCCTGCCTTGTTTCATACGCAACTGTAAATAATTCGTTTCTGCAATATCTCCGCTTAATCTCATGAACATTCGTCTTATACTTGCACGCAAATGTTTTATACATGCTGTATTTCATTACATTGGCAAATCTCCCTATTTTAAAGGAGTCATTCGCTATGGAGTAATAATTATATAGTCCACGGACTTCTGCATTGTATCTTGCGAGAATTTCAATATCGCTCTGGTTTACCAGTTTTCCCCTATGAAGGGCTACAAATCTCTCTTTTCCGTTTTCGTTGATTTTGATTTTCATTGCTTTGTATTCAATTAACTTACCTACCCATTTTTCGCGTGGAACATACAGTTTAACAACTCCTGTCTGACATCTCTGAACCCTTCCGTTAGAAGCCTTCTGTAGCGTCTGCGCTCTTGATACCGTAATGTCGTAACCTAGAAATCTTGCTCTGTTTCCAGTGTGCGTAACCTTTGTCTTAGTGTCTGACATTTCTAATTTCAATGCTTTTTGCAGGAATATTTTCACGTCTTTCTTGATAGCTTCTGCGTCTGCTTTGCTACCAATAACCCCGATGATAAAATCATCCGCATATCTCGTATACTGCACCCTTTTATAATTACTGTCGTTATAGACGTACGGTGTTGTAGATTTTTCAATCATTTCCAGTTCCTTAAGATTTTTGCATCTGATTTTCTTTTCTTCGTCAGACAGACTATCCCATATTTCTCTGCCCTTTTTCCTATATCTGTATGCCTTACCGACACTGGACTTATATGCAGTAGAAAAATGTTTCTTCTTGGCTTCTGTATTGAAGTTTTCTGCATAATTTTCCATAAATTTGTCCAATTCATGAAGGTAAATATTTGCCAGCACTGGACTGACTCCCGACCCCTGCGGCACTCCGCTATAGGTTCTGTTGAATGTCCATTGTTCCATATATCCTGCTTTTAGGAATTTCCATATAAGCTGAATAAACGCTTCGTCATCAATCCTCTTTTTCAAGAGGTCGATAACTACATGGTGGTCGAAACTATCAAAACAAGCGTGTATATCTCCTTCCACAAACCAGTTCGCCCCAGTAAAGGTGTTCTGTATCTGTTTCAGTGCTGTCTGACAGCTTCTGTTTGGTCTGAACCCATGTGATTTGTTACTGAACACAGGCTCATAAATACTCTCCAAAATCATCTTAACGACTTCCTGCACGAGTTTATCATCCCCTGACTGAATACCCAGAGGACGTTTTTTACTGCTGTTTTTCTTTGCAATATATTCTCTTCTTGCAGGCTTAGGTTGGTAACTTCGGTCTTTTAAGGATAAAATAATCCTCTCAATTCTCTCGTTACCCATGCCATCAATCGTTGTTCCATCAGCTCCGGCAGTCATACTGCCATCATTTGCGTAGATATTTTTATACGCAAGCCAATAAAACTCCGGATTGTACAGATTTCTGTATAATCTCTGAAATCTGTAAGTTTCATTCTTTGACTTTTCCATCAAATTTTTCAATACCTCAGTTGGATTTCTCAATGCCTCTCGCACCTTCCTTCATTTTAGTATTTTCTGATAAGCTGCTCCCCTTCGCCATGTGAACGTCATTAACGTCTCGGACTACTATGGGAGCTGTGTGACCATGCCTGTTACCAGGTTTAGGTCATCCCCAGTTAGTAAATACAGGATTAGCATTCAGTGTTGTCGGCACCGACTTTCGCCATTTATCCGCTGTCTTGCGGTTGCTCTTTCATGAGTATCGCTTGCTTTCATAACTGCGAAATGAAACCAACATGAAAAGCATACGTTTCAATCCTTTTCGTATGCGGGGCACGGGTTCCCCCACTCTGGCTATCGTTTAGGCAGTTTAGCTTTGTACCTCATACACTGATTTTTATTCTTAAATATTCTGACGCATAGGATTAGCGCCTTTCCTATTTACGTTCCAACTGGAACAACAACATGCTACACTCCCCTTCGGGTTTCCCCTCTCGGATAAGTTGTAGAATAATAGGTTGTGATTTTTCATCACCTGATACTTTTACCTACCGCTTGCTAAAGGCGGTATCCTGTAAGTACCACGTCGCCAATTTATATTGCGCTGGCGACTTCCGGGCGCACGCAATTACCTGGTATGGTTTCCCAGGTTTTCTCAAACAAAGCCTTAATCTGGGCAAGGTTTTGGATAAAAATGGTACAGGAAATATTCCTGGAACGCATGGTACTAAGAAGGCTGCAGTAGTCATCTGGCAATGGCACATTGGCAAATTCATCCAGCATAAAATTGACGTTAATGGGAAGTTTTCCATTGTAATGGAAGTCTGCCTGGTAATACAATTCCTGGAAAATCTGGGAATAAAGCATACCAATTAAAAAGGCATAACTCTTATCCGAATCCGGCGTTACACAAAAAAGTGCAGTCTTCCGGTTCCTATCCCCGTCAACCCCAATCCCAATCTCCTCAATCTCCATTTCATCATGATCCAGAATCCGCAAAATTTGTGGGTTCTGTAACAATCCCAGTCTTGCGTTTGCGGAAATGATGATGCTCCTTACCGTATCTCCGGCACCCCGGACCACTTTATTATACTGGATTAAAGCAGGGTGATTGCTTCCCTTTTTTCTCTCCAGTCTGCGGAAACGCCGGTCTAAATCAGAAGGGGAACCGTCTGCATGGACTTCCGCCTCATTCAAAAGCTGCAGAACCATACGGAAATTCCTTTTCTCCATTTCACACTCCTGCCACACATAAAGAAAAATGGCCTGCAAGTACAAAGACTCGGCTTTCTCCCAGAATGGATCACTGGGCTGTGCGTTTTTCGGTGTGGTATTATTGATCAGGTTGGTAACCAGTTTTACAATATCTGTTTCAGAGCGGATATAGCGGAATGGATTATATCCGTTAGACTGCTCCATTTCCACCAGGTTCAGCACCCGTATCCGGTATCCATGCGCTTTCAGCATACCTCCACAGCATCTTAAAATTTCCCCTTTGGGGTCTGTAATGATCTGGGAAGCTCTGCTTAACTGAAGGAGATTGGGTTTCACCATGAACAAAGTTTTTCCAGCGCCGCTTCCTCCGATTACCAGGACATTTAGGTTTCTCCTGGTCTTTCTGGTATTCATGGACAGCCTGACATTCTGGGATAAGATTAGGTTATTGTGTTCATCTTTATCCGCAAACTGCTTTGCTACCTTTTTCGGATCTGCAAAAACAGCGGTACCAAATTCCTGTCCCGGCATATAGTTTTTCCGGCTGGTTACATACATGACCATACCGATCACATATACAAAAATCCCCAGAATGATTGCTTTTAAGGAAGTTTCGTTCCAATAATTGGCAAACGGGGCTGCCATCACCTGATCCAGACGGTTTAAAAAATAATTGATATCCTTTCCGGGCTGATAACACACGTTCAAGAGATAACCTCCATAGCCGGAAGCTATGCCACCAATAAGATACATGCCCCAGGACTGTTTCTTCTTTTTCTGAATTGCTCCGGTTCTCTACCTCCTTTGCCCCTGTATGGTTCTTCTCCCTGCTTCCAGGTTCTGTTGTGCCTTCCTGTAATTCTGCTCCCTTCTTCTGCGTATCTTTTCCTGCTCCTGTCTGGCACGTTCCCTGTGTACCGGGTCATAGCTTTCCCTATATAAATCTTCCCCCGAAGTTTTTCTAAGAAAACGGTCCTCCAAGTCTAAAATTGCATACTCCTTCTTCTTTTCCAATCCTGCAAAAATCGTCTTATGGTCATTAATCCAGCTAATTTCCGATTTATCCAGCCAGATAAATTCATTCTTACGGTACGGAATCCTGGTTTTGATATGATGCTCTGTTTCTTCATATACCAGCTTCTGGTCTATGGTAATGGCATTCACACCTGGATTGTTCCGTTTCTCCTTTTGGATACGCCGAATGACCTGCATCTTTTCTTCTGTTTCCTGGCTGCTTCCAGTGCTGCGTCTTTTGGCTTCCTCTTCCCCAAACAACTGTTTCCACTGCTGGGAATCTACCAATTCTTCAACCTGTTCCGGTGTCCTGGTCAGTGTCACCGTACCTTCCTTCCCTTTCTCCAAAATCCCCTGTTCTTCCATGTAGCAGATAATCGGCCAGATCTGAAGCCAGGTCATATTCAGACGGGAACGGACATCACTGATCTTCTCCACTTGGTTTTTTGCCAGCTCCCGCGCAACCAGTTCACACTCCTTCGGCTCCGGCAGGGCAGGCTTTTTTACTTCTTCTACCAACTGCTCCACCTTATCCGGCTCTGCATTTTCATAATATTCATCTAACGTCCCAATATTGGAATGTTCAATTTTTGCCATCATGGACTGAATACGGGGCGCTGCCTGGGAATGGAACAAAATTTCACTCATACCGTCCTTCTCATTCAAATCCGGCAAAATGGAATATAAAATCCCATACTTATTTGCCAGGGCTTTTACCCGCTCCAGGTCTTTTGTTTCAAAACGGAAAACCTGTAAATCGCCTCCCATTTTCAGGAGCTTTTGTACAGAAGTTTTCCCTGACAATTTTTCCTGGTCCAGAACTTTTTTAAATACCGCACAAATATCTTTTACAAACTGCCAGCCTGTCTTTCCCATTTTCAGAATGATTTCTGCGCCTTCAAAGGAAACTTTAATAATCTGCGCCGCATCTTGTATTTCACTCATGCTCTCCCTCCTATCCCATTGCCCTGTCCTTTTTTACTGGAACAGCCGCCTTTATTTTTCCTTCTGTAAGCATGGCTTCCAGGTCATACTGGATATTTTCCTGTTTTAAGAGAGCCTCCAGCATGTGGTTTGCTTTTTCCTTTTCATAGGTCATATACTGAAGCTGAAAAATATAATTCTCAATCTGCAAAATATTTTCCGGAACCTGAAAAAACGGTTCAAGGTAATGGGAAAGGATACGCTCTTTTTCTTCCTTTCCTGCATGAGGCGCCTGTAACTGCAAAATAATTTTTTCTACCTCTTCCATAGACTCCTTATGAAAAGCAATGCGGTACAAATCCTGTTTCTGCTCCCTGGTAAGAAAGGGCTGTTCCTTTTCGGCAGCTTCCAAAAGGGAAAATGTTTTTACCACATGTTCAAGTTCTGCCATTTACACACCCGCCTTCCGTTTCCGCATCAAAAGGATAATTTCCCGCATTTTTTTCATTCTCTCCGGTGAAGGGCTGTTCTCCATCACCTGAAGGATTTCTGCATCTGCCAGCCCACTTTCTACGCACTGGCGGATTTCTTCCAACTGCTCTGCGGACAGGTTATATTCCAGGATCTTCTCCACAACACTTTTGGGTACTTTTTTCCCAAGCATGGCAATCCCAAGCAGCCGGCGCTTACTTTTTTGCAGCCCTTCTGCTGTTTGTATGCTTTTTTCTTCCAATACCACTTTTGTTTCCCCGGAAGCAGTTTCTGTCTTTTCCCTGTGTTTTTCTGCTTCTTTTTTCAGATCCTGAATTTCCTGCTCTTTCTTTGCCAGCTTTTCTTTTAATTCCTGTATGTTTTTATCTTTGTAGTGCAGGTTCTCATACAGGTCTTTGATCTCCTGGTTTTTCTCTTCAACAACATGCTCCTTTACCAGAGAGGACAAGGCTGTAAAACGGTCATTACTTTCCCGAAACTGCTGAATGGATTGTTCCATGATCCCCATAAGATTTTTCATATAAGAACGCATTTCTTCATCTTTCGGAACTTCTTCTTTTGCCTTTGACTCTTCCAGTTGTATCCGCATGGTCCGCATACGACTGGCCGGCAGTTCATTTCCGGCATAGGTTTTCACCTCTTCCATATCCAGCCCGTTTTTTAAGCCTTCTACGATTTCCCGTACCTGGAACTGGTTATAATTTCCTTCACATAAAAAGTCGATTTCCCCAATCCCTTCCATAAGCCCTATGATGATTGCTTTCATCACCGGGGCTTCCTGGTTGCTCTTAACTACCTTCTGGATATCCGAAACAGGAAGACCAAAATCCAGCCCCATAGAAACTGCGTCCATCTGTTCCTCTTTTAAAACTTTCCGGCATTCTTCCAGATACCGTTGTCCTTCTACTGTCATTTACCCTCCTTTTCCTCTGCCCCTCGCAGACGGTTTCCTATTCTTTTCCTTCTGCTGTGCTTCCAAGTTTTCTTTTTCTTCTGCTTTTTCACGCAGACGCTCTGCAATCCTTTTTTCTTTTAAGATTTTTTTCCATTCAATCCGCAAATGCTCCTCTTTCTCAAAGAAATAAGCGTCTGTCTGTTCTGCCTCAGACAAGGAATATCCCATTTCTTTTAACTGCCCAAGAAGGTTTTGGTATAACTCATGGTCCTGAAAAAATTCCTGATACCCCTCCTGATAAAGTTCTGCTTCCATCTGTTTTTCCTGCAGCTTATTGAGAAGCAGAAGTATTTCCTCATAAGGAACCATTTCTTTTCGTAGCTGCTTTCTTGCCCTGCTGTTTTCCCAAAGCTGTTCCTTTGTTGCATCAGAAATGGCTTTCAACTGCGCCTTATCCTGTATGCGATAAGCTGCCAGAAAATCAAATTCCTCCTGCAATTTTTTCAATTCATGGATTGCTGCCCTGTATTTCCAGGTTTTAGAGTCTGCCATTGGTTTCCCCTGCCGGTACCTGCGAAGAAAACATTCCTTCTGGTATCTGGTCAAATGCCGCTCCCGGTATGGGATAAACACATACGTCCATTCTACCGGTATCTCCTCTCCGGTCATTTCCGGGATTGGAAGGCGTCCAAAACGCTGCCGAAGCCTTTCCTCTGTATATTCTTCCCCTAGCTGGTCAAGCCGCCTTGCCCTTCCTGCTCCGGGTTCCCGAACAGAAAGGCGCTTTCTCCCCCGCAACTCATATCCCATGCTGGAAAGATTTTCAAGAAATTCCTCATAAGAACCTGCGTCCTGTAATGCCTGGTCCACATCTCTTCTGATCCGCCTGTCCCGTTCAGAAAGAATATTTTCTTCCTGTCCTTTTTGTTTGCGTTTTTCCTTTGCTTCTTCCAGATCCAGCACAGATAAACCATGCTCCCTGCATATCCGGTTGGTCAGAGGCTGAATGATGTTTTCCCAATCCCCGTTTTTATAATCGTATTTATATCCCGTAGTACAGCGTACTGAATTAAAAATAATGTGCCCATGAATATGGTCCGTATCATTATGGACTGCATAAACCGCTTCAAAATCCTTCCCAAGAAATTCTGCCACAAACTCTCCTACCACTTGGAAGGCTTCTTCTTCCGAAACCTCATCTTCCTCAAACGAAAGAATGAAATGGTAGCCCTGCCTTTTATCCAGCTTTCCAAAATGACGTTTGGTATCTACCATCTGGGATAATGCCTGTTCAGGAATACAGTTATGTCCACAGACATAGCGGCCATGTTCTGTTTTCTCCGGGTTCATAATATAGCGAAGACCGTTTGCCAGATGTTTTGCCGGATAACCCGTTTTTGCCTGTTTCATGTGCAGGCACTTTGTAATTGCCATAACCTACAGCCTTTCCTGCACCTGGCTTACCAGTGTTTTTATCTGCTTCAAAAACACATACAGACGGTGTTTATCTTCCCTGGAATAAAGGGCGCTGTTATTGTTATGGGTAATCTGGTTGATGTTTACACCAATCCGGTTGATTTCCTGGTTCATGCGTTCCAGTTCCTGACGGATTTCCGGGTAATCCCTGGGACGGTTGGTAATCAGCATACGAAGGTACTGGGAATCGGAAAGCCCCATCTTTTCTGCCTGTTTTTGTAACTCTTCCAACTCCCATGAGTACAGCCGGATTTCTTTTCTGCATTTCATTGTTTCTTTTTTCATGCTCCCCCTTTCCTTATCTTTATCACATATTTCATCTACCGATTTCTACTCCAACGCTATCTGCTGTCAACTCCTAAGACCTGCTATCGGTCACCGTATAACTTCCCGGCGTCCGGACTGGCTATGCCAGTCCTCTGCAAGATACGGATTTTACCGTACAAAATCCCATCTTGTTAGGGGGATACCCCTAATACCCCGGATAAAATAGATAGCAAAACGCAGATACTGGTAGCAGACCTGCGTTCCATATAGGGAAAAACCGATAGCAGTTCCAAACATCTGCTATCGGTTTTTCCACTTCCTACTTCTATTTCTGCTAACAAACCCCCAGTTCTGTTAGCAAATCTGCCAGCCTCCTGTGTCTGATGTGACAGCAGTTCTTCCATTCTGCTATCAACGCTTTTGCACAGACTCCCATGCAGGCTGCTTCTTCTTCCGCAATTTTTCTCTTTCCAACAAGTATGGGAAGACTCTCTATGGACCATTTGCCGCTTTGGGTTTCTCTTATGAAATTATTGGTTTACCTGTTCTTCCAAACGCTCCAATGCCTTTTCAAAAGCTCCAATCCCACTGAAAAAGGAAGAAAGCCGGATATCCTCAAACAGATATGGCATGGCTTTGTATAGTTCCAGAAAAATATAGTACAGCACATCAACAACAATGGAATTTCCTGCCTGTTTGTAAAGCTGGCTGTTGCTTATGCCTGCTTCTTTTGCTTTCCAAAAATCCGCATCGGAAAAGCCCATAAGCCGGAAGCATTCTAAAGGTGTCAGCCTCCGGATACGGAACAAAGACTCTAAGCGGTGTATTCCATTTGATGTCGTAAGCGTAGGGCAGAGTTCCCCATGCTCCTGTACCCTTCCCCGTTTTTCCACAGACGGATAACTAAGATTTACAACACCATTTTCCAAACATTCCTCATAACCTTTCTGTGTCTTTTGACGTACCAGAATGATATTATCTTTTTGCACAGAAGTAAGGGTATGGCAGACTTCTTTTTCTCCCAGTTCCAAAGTCTGCACAATCCGACCTTCCGAATCATACCTGCCCCGGATTGCTCCTGGACATTTTTCTACAATCTTTGGTTGGTCATGCCCTGCTAAAACCGCACCGCTGCTTCCTAAAGGGGAATAAATAACCCCGCTTGAACCATAGCCGGTATGAATATCTCCCACTTGAAGAATTTTGGGCTGCTGTCCGCCACCACCACAGGCAGTTACCGTAGGGCAGCACCCGTCTGGCAGATAAACCCGTCCAGTCTGTTCAAACACCCCTTTGATATTTCCGGCCCGTTTTACCCGGTTTTCCCGAAAAGCCTTCAGGCTTTTTTCGTCCGGCTCAAACAAAAGCGCTTTTCTCTCTTCCATATCTTCAATCAAGCGGCGTACTTTTTCCTGGGATAAGTAGTATTTTTCCTCTACCGTATCCTCCAGAATATCCATAAGACACTGGAAGGACTCCAAAGGTTCCGGAAACTGGTATTTCCCATTATCCATTTCCTTCTGTATCAAAATCAGATATACCCTTTCCCTGTTCTGGGGTATTCCATAATACTTTGCATTAAGAACACTCCAATAGGTATGATATCCGTATTCATGCAGTTCTTCTTCAAACAACCGGAATGTGGTATCCCGGAACTTTTTTCCTACAATATTTTTCACATTTTCATAAATCCCCCATACTGGTTTTACTCCCCGTATCATACGGAGCCATTCCACCAGAAGGGAAGAACGTGTTTTATCAATATCATGAGAACCACACATGCTGCAGGTGTCCCTTTTAGAATAATGTACCTGCAGAGGGTTATACTCATACCCGCAGCTTCGGCATTTCCAAACTGCGCCTGCCTGCTTACCTGCCAGGGAAAAATCCTGACAGGGGCTTCCGCCGCAGATCATGTTAAACGGTTCAATCTCCTTTTCGTCCACTTTTGTAATATCTCCCAGATTCAATGTTTCACTTGTACCATGAATCGCACAATAACTCTTTGCTGCATATTTATCAAACTCACAAAAATTCACCAAACTATATTTCATTCCTCATGTTTCATGAGGTGTAGCTACACATTTTACCTAGGATTACTCACTTATTTCCTCCTGTCTCCTAAATTTTTTATAGTCTTCATGAGAAATCCACAGCTACAAACGAAATATCCATCTGGCATTACCTTACAATCATAGAATCACCCCTTCCCGTATCCAGAGTTTACCCTTCTGTCAAAAATTCTGTTGGTCTGCATCACCTCCTTCACATTCTTCTGTTTTCTTATCTCTTAATAGGCTCCTGCTTTTCAGGATTTTGTATTTCCTTTGTTCTTTGTTCTCCTGCCAATTTTAGTTCTCTTGTATAACTATCATAAACATATACCTCATTTGATAAAAAATCTGCCCCTACCAAATCTGGTTTACTGTTTATATCCCGAACCATTGTTTTAAGTTCTTCAACCGTATACACATGTGTATCTACTGCCAAACACTCATGGATACTAGAAGGAAGGATATAGGTTTTCCCACCAAAAAAATCCGCAACTTCATCCATGATATCCTTATTCAGAATAGAAGCAGCTCCCCAGTTTTTATTTTGGTTTGTAACACAATACATCTCCTGTTCCTTCGGTATCTCTGTATCCCCTGTTTCAAAAAGTCTGCTAATTGAAAATACTTCTGTTTGATCTTTAAAAGAAGGATCATTGATAAGTTCCTCCAAAAATTGTTTCGGTTCTATCTGATGGTGGTTGAAATATTCTTCCGGCAATTTTACGCTATACTCTGTACCAGGGATATTCCATCGAAAGATAATTTCCAGGTTTTCAAATGGAACATGTGCCAACTCAGGTTTAATCTCCAAACTTTCTTTAGGAACAAAAGCAGGTATAATATCTTCTTTCTTTGCCTCAAAAATCTGGATATTTTTTGCAAACTGCATTTCTCCTTTTGCTTCATCAATCATTTCTTTATATCTTTCAATAATAGAAGGAAAACTTATTCCTTCTTTATACATACGATAAAAATCTTCTGCATAAGTAGTGATTCCTACATTACTTCCTTCCGGAAAAAATACAATTCCCTGGTTCTGTTGCCCATTTTTATATACCATCCGAAAATCTATGTTTCCTTCTAATTCTTCTGAGGCGATCTCCAAAATCTGCTTTTTCAATTTTTCATAAAAGATATCAAACTCCATGTTTCCCACCCTTTCTAACCTCTTCTTTCCTGATGTTTGCCAGCACCCTGGACACATACACCTGCCTGGGTATCCCCATGCGGTATCCCTGCCGCTCATAGCTCTCTTCGATAAACGCAACCCGTACACGTCCATGCAGTTTCCTCTTTCCTATCCACTGCACTACTTTTTCCATCTCCGCTTCGCATTCGTCGATCTCCCATTTTTTGAAACATTCCTCATCATAGCTATTTTCCAAAAGAATACCCTCCTATCTTGCCTGTGCTATCTGGTATGGTACTATGTTCCTGTGTCCTACCATTTTTTCTATCTTTTGTATTTTTGTCCCTTTTGTTTCGGTAAGAAGCGCCCTTTCCTTTTCTACCAGGCTGGAAAGCTCCTGGTTTTCCTTTTTATACTGCAAAAAAGCGTTATAGTCTTTTCCCATAGGTGGAAGACGTACAAAAACCTCATAATTCATAAGGGTATATTTTCTTGCCAGTTTTTTTACCGCTTGTCTGCCCGGCGGGTCATTATCCAGACAGAACTGTATATTCCTGATATGGGAATAGTCTTTTAAAAACTTTTCCAAAGGACCATCGGAAAGCATTCCAAGTACCAGGATATTGTTCCGGTAATCTCCCCGCAGTTCCATATCGGACATGGCATCAATCGCCGCCTCATATACATAGAGCGTATCACTGTTTCGGTCTACCAGATTAACTCCATACGTTTTGTCATTCCCAGTAACATCTCCTTTAAAGGGTTTTCCGTATTTATCCAGGGTTCCTCTCTGGCTGGCAAAACGTGGGACACCTTCCGGGTCTTTTCCTACAAAAACCAGATTGTGATATTTTCCGCTTTCATATAAAAGTCCCTTTTTTACCCAGAAGTCGATCACCTGCTTTGACAGTCTCCTCTGCTTCATAAGGTATCCATATAACCGGCGGCTGGTTTCTGATTTTGGAGGCAGCACAAAAGGTTCTTTCGGTATCTCTTTTTTCTTCTTTGTATCTTTTGTCATTCCAATCTGTCTTTCCGGTTGAAATTTTTGCATGGTTTCAGTACGGATATATCCGGCAAACTCCAGCAGATATTTGACTGCCTCCACAAAATCCATATTTCTGAAATATTCCAGAAAATCAATGGTACTACCTCCTACCCCCTGGCTAAACCGGCACCAGGAAGACCGGTTGAAGATCATCACAGAGTCCATACCCACTGCCTGATAAAACCTGCCTTTTCTTTTCAGCGGAATCCCTATCTGCTCCGCCAAATCCACTAGATCCACTGCCTTTGCAATCTGAATTTCTTCAGCCGTAAATTTTCCCATACTGCACCTCTTCATATTTCATATCCAGATAATGCGCCATTTCCGGGTGCAGAGCTCCAAAAGCAGTCAGGTAGCGGAAGCAGGAACTATGCTCCCCCTGTCCGATACAAAATTCCCGCAGGCTCTTTTTTGAATACTGGGCCGGCTGGTTACACCAACGACTTAGGTTGATATACATTCCCTTATAAACCTCCGGTGCCCGTTCCCATGCTGCATAGCGCATCAAGTAAGCCAGGCACTTATACCGCATCAAAATCTCAATCCGTATGAAAACGTCCCGAATATCCTTTGCCCAAAAATCTGCTTTCCAGGTTCCTTCCCAGTCATAGCCGCACAGTACATACAGCTTAATTTTCTGGTAAGGAACTGGGATTACTTCCCGCAAAAGTTCCAGTTTTCTTACAATAAGTTCCTGATCTTTGATATGGTCAAAGGCAAAAATCATGCCATTATCCAATTTTCCTGATGCTAGAAGTTCCATCTGCCTTTTCTGCATAATCCGCAGATCCAACCCTTGCCGGAACTGAAAACGCCTGCCTGTTTCCAGGACACTGGAAAAGATTTTTTCCCACCCTGCACAGGCAAAAAAGTTATCGTCCAGAAAACATAACTTCTTTCTGGACGGATCATAAAATTCTTCCAATGGGCTTGCTGCTACTGCACCAGTGCTATTTTTGTTTACACAGAAACTACACTTCCGAAAACACCCCCTGGTGAGGAAGCCAATGGAATAGTCCGTATAAAATTGGAACTCCTTCTTCTTTTTCTCTCCTGCACTGTTTTCTTTTACCATCTGGTCATACAAATGATAGTCCGGTGTATGGTGTTCAACCGCTTCTGGAAGTACCGGTGCTTTATCGTAAAAAAATCCAGTCCCTCCATAAATGGTTGTTTCCCTCGTCAAAATATGTTCCGGCACAAAGGTATCCGTAAACACTTTTGATACATAGAGCCGGTCATATTCTCCAGCCTGGCTGTAATCCAAAAGAAGCTCTGTTTCAAATCCCCGCTCCTTCCAATAAGCGGAAAGTTTCATACATGCCAAGTTCGGAAACCGGTGTCTTTTCCGGTACAAAAGATCTGCATCTATAATCCCTATCCTCAACGCCTGCTCCTTTCCATACGGGTAGTTCCGGTTTTCTGCCTCTGCTTACTTACTTCTTTTCTTTTTTTCTCTTCCATGCTTCTCACCTCATATTGCCAAAGAAAGGACAGCCGCAGCCGCCCTTTCCCAAGTTTAAAAAACTAATTTTTATTTCCTATGCCTTTTTCTGTAATAAAGTAAGCCTGCTACCATGCCTGCACTTACACCAAGAGCCAGCAAAGGCAGGAACCAGTTTGTATCATCACCGGTTTTTGGTCCCGGTTTGACGGTACCTGGTGCTTCCGGTATTTTTTTATTCTGGATTTCTTTTACCACTTCAATGACTGGTGTTTTATCATTCTGGTAGCTGAATACAATCTCCCACTCTTCTTCTGTCTTCTCATATCCTTCTAAGGCTGCGGTTTCTTTCAGCACATAGGTAATCGGTTCTTTGAAAGTACCATTTTCATAAGTTCCAATCGGAAGCAGGCTGGAAACTGCTTTTCCATCTTTCCCAGTCTTCAGGCGTTCTACTTCTTTACCGGTTTCCTTTTCCATGAGGACAAATTCTACTCCTTCCAGAGCCGCTTTACTGTCTGCATCGGTCTTTACAATAACCAGTTGTCCCATAGCACGCTCATCTTCCATCTTCACCTTCTGAATTTCTCCCGTTTCTTCTACTGTAAACTCCACGTCATTAGCCACAATATATCCATCAACTGCCGCTTCTTCATGCAGAGTATAAGTACCTACCGGAAGGTACTCAATCAGGTGTTCCTCTCCTGTGGTCCAGGACTCTACCACTTCCCCGTCCTGATCCAGAATCTGCAGCTTCGCTCCCTCAATTTCTTTTCCATCTGTAATATCTGTTTTGGAAATCGAAACTTTGGTATGGTCGTCCTCCATTTTCACTTTTTGTACGTCCCCTGTTTCTTCCACAACAAATTTCACATCTTCTGCCCGGACATATCCCTGTTCCGTAGGCGCCTGCTCTTCATGCAGTACATATTCTCCTGGTTCCAGTGCATAGACTACATGAGGTTCTTTCTTAGATACCCACTCTTCTACCACCTTTCCGTCCTGATCTAAAATCTGCATTTTTGCACCTTCAATTTCCTGTCCGCCAGTCAAATCTACTTTTGTAAATTCTGTAATGGTAGGCTGATTAGAAATTTCTTCTGAAAAAGCGAGAAGTTCAAGGGTCTGGTCTGTATAAGACGCATCAAATGAATACACCTCATCATTTGGCAGGTATCCCGGCTTATGCTCCACTTCCTGAATATAATATTTTCCATGAGGAAGATCTGCCTGAAATACCAGCTTGCCCTCTTCATCTGTTGTTCCCAGTTCAATCAGGACATCTTTTTCTACAACTACTTCCCCGGCAGCATTTTTGATATTCTCCTGCGCATACAGCCCGAATACCACTCCTTCCAGCGGTTTTCCGGTTTCTGCGTCTTTCTTCAGAATACTCAGGGAAACTTTCTGTCGCTGATTGGTAAGTTCCATTGTTACATAATCCACTGCTACTTCCTGTCCCTTATATGCAATTTCAAATTCTTTTGCTTCCGGGTCAAGCACACAGTTCTGACCTGCCTTTTCTTCCACTACATAGTATTTTCCGATAGGAAGATTATTCAGGACTGCCTTTCCTTCTTTATCTGTTACCATACGGGCTACCAGGGCATCTTTTTCATATTTTACAATGCGGTTTCCTGCTTCGTCTTTCTGTCCGTCCGTGGTATAAATGGTTTCCTTTGCATGAATGGCAAATTCTGCACCTTCCATATTCCCTTCTTCATAGTCAAATTTATAACCTTTCTCTTTTTCCATGACTTCTTCCCCGGTGAAGAAACTGCTTACCTGATTTACGAAACCTGCTACACCGTTTTTCATCTTCGTCAGGAACTTTTCTTCTACTTTAGAAGCACCAGAAAGTTTTTCTCCCTTTTTATGGATTGTAAGGCTTCCTACTGCTTCATCATTATACTGTTCAATGACAACAATAAATTTACCGGTTTCCTCTTCTACCTGGTGTACAGTATCAGAATCTACGGTAATAGTGATCGGCGCTTTCTTTGCCTCCTGGTATGTGCCTCCGTCTGCAACTTCATTCAGTGGAACTTCCTTTCCGTCTTTTAAGAGGGCATTTTCAAATCCTACCTGTACATAATTTTCCGGCGCTTCCACTTCTTCAATCCGGTAAGTGCCACATTTTAACTGCTCCGGTGTAATCAGGTATCCCTCTTCGTTGGTCCTGAACACAGATACCACTTCTTTTTTCGGATATCTTACGATCATTTCCACATATTTTTCTGCTTCCACATCATAAATCTTATAAGCTGCACTGTTATCCAGCACCGGCTTCTGCGTCTGGGCATCTTTTTTCACAATCTTGAAGTAATACTGCAAAGGACGGTCATCAAACACACGCCATACCTGGGGTTCCCGGCTGTCTTCTGAAATCTGTACGATAAATGGACGAATCCCTTTTAAATTTTCCGGAACTGTAGACTCAAACACCACATAGGTTCCATAAGGAAGTTCTGGACTCTTTAAATATCCTTTCTTATCTGTAAACAGCTCTGGTACCGTAATCTTTTTACCATTCTCCCAATAAGAAGCGGTTTCGTCTTTGCTGTAATCATAGGTGATAAAATCTTCCGGGGTATAATAAGAACCATTTCCCGGCTTCAAACTTCCATCTTTTACACCAGACAGCTCACTGATGAGGAATACCTTAAATCCAGCTCCTTCTACCAGTTCTGTTTCTGTCTGCTCCCCGTCTTCTGAGATCTTGATAAGCTGAAAGGCCTGTTTCTTTACAGTTTCCTTTACAGTTACTTCCCGGTGTACAATCTGTACCTCCTGTCCTTCATACGAAACCTCTACGGGATACTCTGTTTCATCTAACAGATACCCTTCTGCCGGCTCTATTTCTTTCACGAAATAATTTCCAAGATACAGGTTTTTAAAATCTACGGTTCCTTCACTGGAAATCGTACCCTGCGCTACAAGGTCCCCTTTTTTATGGACAATCCCATCTTTCTTATTTGGGTGTTCAATATCTTCTGCAGCATATAATCCGTATTTTGCCCCTACTAAGGTTGCGTCACCCTGGGAAATAAATCCCTGGGAATCCTGATCAATCTTACTTACATGAACTTCTCCCCGTACTTCCTCATTTTTAAAATCATGGGAAAAAGTATATGTGTAGGTGCTGTCGTCTTTATATTCATAGAAGAAACGATACACCTCATCTGTCATATAATACTTATCCGGTGCCTGGAGTTCCTTTACGCTGTAATGGAAATTCAAAGGAATATCCGCATGGAACACAGCCATTCCTTCCCTGTCGGAAACAGCACGTTCCACCAGGCTTCCCTTTTCTACAAGAACCTTTCCGTCTGCCGCTGTCAGGTCTTCTTCTGCATACAATCCAAACGTCGCACCCTCCAGGGTAACGTCATCATGTTTCGATTTTTTCACTACATTTACGGAAATCTCCGGTCTTGCATTGGTAAAAGTGGTTTCCCCCTGGGATAACTCTACATTCTGTCCTGCATAGGACAAGGTTACAAACTGGGTACGTTCCTGTTCTGTTTTTCCAATCACCAGATTTTCCGGTGCTTTCTGTTCTACAACCTTATATTTTCCAAGATACAATTCTTTGGAAACAGCACTTCCATCTTCCCCGGTTGTCAGACTTTCTACCAGATCCCCTGCTTTATGCACCTTCGTCACTTTATCCTGGCTGTAAATATCCTCTGCCGCATAAATGTTATATTCTGCCCCTGCAAAGTCCGCATTTCCATATACAAAAGTCAGGTTCCCCTCTTCTCCGGTTACTCCTGTCAAAACTTCACCTTTTTTACGGATTGTGATTTTTCCTTTCTGCTCTTCATTCGTCACTGCAACAGAAGTTGTTTTTCCTGTTTCCAGCTTCACGTTAAAAGACTCTGTATTCAGCTTATATCCTTCTGGAACAGAAATTTCTTTTAAGTATACCGTATCCTGGGTTTTCGGAAGCTCCACCTCAGAAGTACCGTTGCTGTCTGTGGCCGGCATCTGCACAAGAAGATTTTTACATGCACTGTCTGCATAAATACCAAAAACAGCGCCGGACAGATTTACTTTACTGTTCTTATCTTTTTTTGTTACCTTTACCCTTGCCAGATCCAGCCACTTCACCGTAAATTCCACAGAAGCACTTTCTTCTTCAAAAAATGCCCCATACCCAATGTCCTGAGAACCAGAACCCGTAGACAATACTAAAGTCTTCCACTGGGTTCCCATTTGTCCTTTCAGCTTACCGCTGTTCCATGTACCCGTTACAGTTTTGGGAGCGCTGAAATAGAATGTGGTATTTCCATTGATCTTTACGGTTCCTGTCTGTTTTATACTTCCACTGTGATAAGTCACATTCTCTGGCATTTTTAAAGTAATATAGTTTCTATGGTCACCTTTTAAAGTAAACTCCCCGGTACGCTGTTCCTTTCCACTTTCATAAGCCTTTGCTTCCTTTGGGGACAACGTGATTGCTGCTGTTGGAGGCGCTTCCAGGCTGTAAATATGCTGGATATATCCCCACACACCGCTTGCCTTAATATCTTCAAAAGTGCAGCCATAAAAACCGTCCATGCCACAATAAGAATAAGCGGCAGCTAAATGCGTAAAAATATACTTTGTCTTCCAGTCAAAAGAGGGCATATACTCCCCGGTAATGTCCCCAGGACCGCCATATCCATAATAAAGGACTTTCTGCAATTCCGGGTTGCTTTCAAATTCATTTGCTACATAATCCGAGGTCGGCGGGGAAGCCTTCATAGACTCCAGACAATATGCTACATGGCCATTTACAGTGAAATAGGAAGTAGAATAGTTCCCCACGTTAGAAGGGTATGGGATTTTTTCTCCCTGTACCAGATGTACATTGCTTCCTTTTTGCTGCTCCATTGCTGCCGGAACAACCGATAAGAACATTCCCTTATCCTCTTTTGGTGTCAGATCAATCAACTCTGCCCCTGCATCTGGCATTTCCGGTTCTTCCGTCAGTACCTCCGGTATCTCCGGGTCAGGGTCCGCCTCACCGTCCTCACCGGAGCCATCTTCGGTATGCTGGCTTACTTCTCCCTGGGGTTCCTGTGTGCTGTTTTCCCTTGCTTCTACCACAATTCTTCTCATAATCTGATAGGAAGGGTTTCCGCTTAACGGATCAACACAATAAAATGCCTGGTAAGAACCTGGGGTATTGAAATCAAAAGAATTGCCGGAGTCCCCTTCTGCTTTCAGAAACGTTACCTTTACTTTTTCATCATTTTTCTGAAAACCCCTGTAATCTGTTTCCAGGTCAAAGGGCTCTCCTGCTTTTATGGTAAGGTCCTCTGCATACACCAGTTCTTCTTCTGTCAGTTGCTCCTTTACCTCTTCCAACTCCGGTAATGTTTCCGAAGCAGCCTCCTCCTGTTTTACTTCCTGTATCTGTGCATGTTCCTCAGACTGTTCAGAAGCCAGTGCGGTGATCCCTGTATTGAGTAACGTAGAACAACTAAGAAGAAGTGCCAGCGTCCCAGCCAGCAGCCTTTTCTTTTTTCCTTTCATCATAGCTTTGCTCCTTTTCATTTTTTCGTCAAAAAAAGCAGGCCACACAAGCCTGCTTTCCATTTTCTATCTTCTTTTTTCTATCATTTGTATACGGTCTGTCCCGTATCCAATGCACCTGTCAATCCCCTTTCTATTCCCTGCTCCCTGCATGGAACACTGCCAAAACAAGCTGCAGAACCAGCAGAAACAAACATATTACCAGTTTCCCTGTCAGATACAGCAGTTTCCCCACTGCAATGAAAATCCCTTTTACAACTTCCCATACACTTCTTCCTACTGCCATATCTTTTTCCTCCTTATTCTTCAAATGCCCCATAAAATTCCGCAAACCGTAAATCTTTTTCCATACAGGCTTCTTCCTTTTCCCTGTCCTCTGCTATCGCTCCACCGTCAGAAAGTTCTCCCTGAACTGCCTTTTCCAGCACACCTAGCTTCTCAAAGGCTTCTTCCTGTGCCATTGAAACCGCTTCTTTTACGATTTTACAAAATTGTTCTTTCTGGTTCTCCAGAAGGGTATTTAATAGTTTCATCTGCTGTACTTCTTCTTCCTGCTGTAGATACTTGGCAAAATAAACGATTGCTTCTGCTATAAAGTCGTCTTTTGTCTTGAAAATATCTTTGTTATACTCCTTCAGATACCGATAAGCCTGATGATGTACCGGTCTGCTTTTATACAGCCGCAGTGAAGTTGTATATACTTTTTCCGTATCCATAAGTTTTCACTTCCTATCATGCTGTCCGCATTTTCCTCTGTTTTGCCCGGATAATACTTTTCACTGCTTCTTCACAGCCCCTTGCATTGGCATGTATATCTGTTACAAACTGTACATCTTTTCCCTCATTGGCTCCAAAATGCTCCACAATGGAAGAACCGCCGCCCATAAACACCATTTTGGTCAGATCCAGATTATAATGGTTTGCCTGTATGATACCATAAATTTCCTCTGCGTAGGACTTCAAACAGTTTTTTATGACGTCCTGATACTGCTTCGGGCAGTCATAGCTTCCTGTCCTCATAAATGCTTCTGTAATATATGCCGGTACCCCTGCCCCTGTTTTGGCAATGGCTTCCTCATTGACTTTTCCGATACAGTACAAAGCTGCCTTATCTGAAATCGAATACTTCCCGTCCGGCATTCCGTCAACAAACTCTACCAGGTCGGTAGTCCCTCCACCAATATCTACTAAAAGGCAATAACCGGGAACCGCTTCTAAAAGTGTATGGATTACCACATGCCCCTGCATAAAAACAAACACATTTTCCAACGACACATGATAATGTACCCCTTCATAACGGAAATGCAGTTCCTTTGTCTTTAACAGATATTTCTTGAAACTTTCTTTCTGCTGCTGAAATCTTCTGGGCGGCAGGGCAGCTCCCATTTTTACGGAAGCGTCTGTCAATCCCCGGAAACGCATTTCCTGCGCCAGTGCTGCAAGGGTAAGAAGATAATAATTTTCATTCTCTGTCTTATCCACACACTCCTTTTCCGGCACTTTCCCTCCCACATAATAAAACTGGTTCTGGTATTCCAAAATGTGCTCCAGGCTGTCCGGCCTTGCCTGCAAAGGCTGGATTGCTGCTGAGAATACCGTATTTGCAGTTTTCATGTTACGGTTTCCATGATCAATTCCAATAATCATTTTAGTTTCCACGTTCTTATCCTCCTGAAAGTTATAGTTTGTATTTTATCTTGTCCTCTTTGGTTCTTGACCTGTTTCTTTCTTTTCTTTGTCTATCACAGGAAGTTTTTCAAACAGTTCCCCTATCACAGCTTCCATTTCCTGAAACTTCATTTCATCTGGCATACACAGAAAAACAATCACTGCGTCAGTCAGACGTTCCCCATTCTCTTTCCGGTAAAGTTCCGTATAAGAACCCCAACAACCGTCCTCACCTGCATAAAACTTTTTTGTCTTCTCATTTACTTTTATGAGGTATTCTTCGGTATCAACAAAAATTTTCCGAATGGATACTTTTTGTAAATCGTATTTCATGCTGTCCATATAAACCGGAAGGTGTTCCTCCGGGGCAAAATAGACATACATTGTGCAATAAGTATCTCCTTCCGTCCCCATCTCCTGTAAGATAATCCCGGCTTCAAACATTTCCGGCGGAGCATAATCTACTACAAAATCCGACTCCTTATCCTGCGAAGGTTTTTCAAAACGCCCTGAATCTCCAACCTGAAAATGTTCGGGGCACTGAATACGAAACCTTTCTTCCCTCATTCTGTATATTCCTCCATAATCTCACTAATATCTTTTTGAAATAACCGCTGAAGCCGGACAACTACATAGACATTGGGCTTTTGCTGTCCGTATTCAATCCTCTGATACGTCCGAAGACTGATACCCAAGACAGCCGCAAGTTCTATCTGTGTATATCCATGAGCTGTCCTGAATTTTCTTAATTTTGTTACTTTCTATCACACTCCTTACGTCTGAGGGATAGCTTCCTGATAAGCAAACAGATTGGATATATAGCTGTTTGCTGTCAATGTGGCATTGTATAAAGCGGTAAGCAGCACTGCCCGGATATTTTTGGCTTTCCTTGTACACTGCTTAATTGAGTCTATCACATACTCTACGGTAAACTTATCCAGCTTTTTATACATTCCCTGTACAATGCCAAGAGGACGTTCTTCCTGATTTACCCTTATGGTCTTTGCATTAGACGTCAAAACATCTACTACAAGCCCTACAATCTCATTGAGTAGTTTTCTGTCAAAAGGTCTGTCTATCCATATCGCATCATAATCAATCTGATCTTTGAACTGTTCTTCTGCTGCCTGATAGGATAAGATAGGATTATCTCTATACCCATTCCCTATTTCTGTTGTATTCTTTTGGGTACTTTCTGCTGTAGTCTTTGTAGTAATCTCTGTATTTGTCTGCCCGCTATCAGTCTGAGGTACCTCTTTGGGTATCCAGGGCTCTGTTTCCCTGTCGGGGTATGCTCCCTCTTTGAATGGTGACACCCTCTCCCTTTGGAAAGGGGCAGCCCTCTCTTCTACAAAATGTATCTCTTCCTCTATGGCTGTATGGGAACTGATTTTCTCTGCTTTGGATTTCTCTCTTCTTTTTTCAAAGGAAACCGGATCTGCTCCTGTTTCTTCTGGATAAGTCAATTCTTTTAACCGGTCTACGATCAATTCCAGATACAGAACATTATTTACAACAATCCCATTCATGGAAATGGTTCTAAATACCCGTTTTACCACACCCAGCTTCTCTAAAAATACCACTGCATTTGTCGCTTCTTTTTTGGAAATCCCAAACTGTTCGCTGATCTGCTGGTAACTTCTCTGAAGAAGGTCTGACTTAAATTTCTTTCTTACCCCAATGACCTGTCCGGTTCCTTCATCTCTGATTTCTGTAGGCTTATACCAGTACACAATATCTGCCAGTATAATAATAGCTGTTAGATTTGGCTTTCCACTTTCTCTGATGATTGTCCGATACCACACCTGCGGAATGATATTTCCAGATATATTCAGTTTTGCATTTTCATCTACGATTTCATTTCCAGTGCTATAGATACCTCCATTCATTCGTTTATTCCTCACTTCCCTGCTTCTTTTCTTTTTCAAACAAAGCACTTATTTCTTCATCTGCTCTTTTGCCTGCCACTAGGCACGCATACCAGGAACTAAGGAAAATAGCTGTTACAACAATCATAATCACTTTTATCATCGCTCCGTCCTCCCAAGAAAAAAGGACCAAGCCAGCTAACAGAATCTTTTAACTAACCTAGTCCTTAACATATTTTTTTACAATGTATTGCAACCGAATGGTTTTTCACAAACTTGACCGCCTGTGAGAATGGATATAATTTTGACAGGACCAGTAGCAATAGGTTTCTATCTTTAAGAGCCCCTGCCTTCTCATTTCTACTATGAGAAATTCATTCCCGGTCTATGAATTTTCTACCCTTTATGGTATAATAGAAAAAAGACTAAATTGGCGTGAGCCCTTATTTTATAAGGAATCTGCTAACTTAGTCTTATTTTAACATGACCACCGCTGCCGGATGTTCCCACAACGGCCACAAACTCGCCGTCTTCTACGGAGAAGTTTACACCGTCCAATGCGCGGGTAATGTTTGGCTCTGTGCCGTAATACTTTTTCAGGTCAATGGTTTGTAAAACGCTCATATTCAAAACTCCTTTCAAGGCCTTCTGCCTGTTGATAAGGGTATTGTAAAGTCCAAATGTCCGCAAAATGTTACAGCTGTCAAAAAATTTCATTGAAACTGCATTCTATTTTATCGGCAGCATAATGGAAAATTCTGAACCCTTGCCCGGCTCTGAAACCACTTTGATATAGCCGCCCTGCTGCGTTACAATCTCCCGGGTCAGATACAAACCAATGCCCACGCCCTGCTGTTCATGTACTTCTTCTTCACGATAGAAGCGCCGGAAAATAGCCGCCTGATTGCTTTCGGAAATACCCTTTCCCGTGTCGGCTACTTTGATTTCCACATACATTTCCCACAGTACCACCGACACCGTAATTTTCCCACCTGCCAGAGTGTACTTCACCGCATTGTCCAGCAAATTAAAAAGAGCTTCGGACGTCCACTTGCTGTCATGGGAAATCGTCAAATTCTCCGGGCAGTCCACTGACACGGCAATTTTCTTTTTCTCTGCCGCATACACGATTCCACTCATAGCCTGTGCCACGGTGTCAAAAAGTCGGCCCGGTTTCTTGTCCAACTGAATTACACCTGTTTCCAGCCGTGAAGTTTTCACCAAAGCCTGAAAGAGAAAGTCCAGCTTATCCGTCTGGTTGCGAATTCCCCAGATAAAGTCCATACGCTCTGACTCAGGCATGGGCCTCTCCAGCAATGTATCCGTCGCCATTTTCAGATTGCTTACCGGTGTTTTCACCTGATGGGAAATATCTGATACAAGAGCCTGTAACTCCTGCCGTTCCTCGTCCACAAGACGGCGGTTTTTCTGCATAATCTGATAAAGCCTTGCAAGCCGGTGTCCAATCCTTGCAAGCTGGGTTTCGCTGTCCTCTGGGCGTTTTGGTGCTTCATTCCCAGCAATCATGTGGTCTAAGGTCTGGCACAGCTCAGCGGTAAACTGTGATATCCGCTTTCCAAACGCCTGCGTCAATACGAACATTCCTACAAATGCACACAGCAGCAATGCCCCACCTGTCAGCAGAACTATCGTCTGTTTTGTCACAAGGAACATGGCTATGGTGATTCCGGACATGGAGAGGATAAGCCCCAGTGCCACCCACCCAAACATTTTCTTTACCGAGAGGTTCTTATACTTCATTTTATCTCACCTCCCGTCCATTGATATCCCATACCATACACGGTCTTGATATAGGGTGCTCCGCAATCGGATTCGATTTTGTTGCGAAGTCGGCTAATGGCGGTTGTCAAAGTATGTTCATCCACATATTTCTCATCTATATCCCACAGTTTTTCCAAAAGCTGTCCACGAGTCAGTACCTGCCGGGGATTTTTACGGAACAGGTTCAGCATTTTGTACTCCATTGGAGATAAAATCAGGGGATTTCCATTCAAAGAAGCCGTCTGCTCCGAAAAGTCCAGAAACAGCCGTCCATCGTTGTAAATATCTTTTGCCGGTCTATGGTGTTCCAGCATGGCGAACATGGCTTTAATTTTCCGCTGCAATGCCCCGATCACAAAGGGCTTTGTGATGTAGTCCACTGCGCCCATCTCATAGCCCCGTATCTGGTCGCTCTCCTGATCGTTGGCGGTCAGAAAAATCACAATGGTGTCCGGGTACTGAGGCTTGATTAACTTGCACAGTTCAAACCCGTTACCGTCCGGCAGATTGATGTCCAGCAGCACTAAATCAAATTCCCGCTGGCGGATGGCATCGGCTGCGTTTCTGGTGTTTAGAACAGAAGTCACATCGTAGCCGTCTGCGGTCAGGTTATAGGTCAACATCTTATTTAAAAAACTGTCGTCCTCGACAATTAAAATCTGCTTCATATCCTCACTTCCTTCGCTTTTTTACAAATAGTATAACAGGAAAATGTCCGCAGAATGTTACATCTCCGTAGATTTAATGATTTTTTGCTGCCCTGCACATAATCCCTGCCGTACTCGGTGCTTCATACGCCCCGTCTGCTCTCAGACAGAGAAAGAAATCCTTTAACAGAGACAGCCGATAAAGGAAACACCGCCAGCTCGTAATTACTGACGGTGTTTTGTTTTAATAATTACATTCTTTTTTGATTTCATTCTCTATACGATGAAACGAAATGTATACTTTTATTCTCTGACTTCATCTATAATTCTTGACTGTTGACTGGCTCGGCTGGCTTTGCTATCCAAACTATCGCAGTAGTGGCATACTACCTGTTAATTTGTTTACTTTCTTTTTTGAACCGCAAATTGCGATTCCTAAATAGTTCAAATCAATTTCAGATACTTCTTTCATTTTCTCTATAAATTCATCATAGGTCTTACAGCCTTGTGCCAAATCGGAAAAATCAACTACTGTTAAATCGGAAAAATCTGGTTCATAAAGTCTTTCACGGATTGCCTTTATGCTTTCGGCATTACCTTTCAAAATAGGAACAGGAAATTCAATAATGCCTAAATGATCATTTCCTGTTTTGTCGGTAACATCTGCACCAACTACTTCCGGCATTTTCTTTCCTAATGTAATTCCCATAATTGCTGCCGTATTTGCTATAATCCCCAATGGCAAGTGTTCATCAATTACCATAACGCATTTTTCATTCTGTAAATCCATTACTTTCAACCTCTTTTCTTATATGCTTTTTTTCGGAAATAAGCAGCCCTGCTAATGTCAAAATAGTTCCAATCCCTGTTATCCATGTAAAGGGTTCGTGAATAATCAGAACCGAAGCTGCTACGGTTATAACAGGAACTAGATAAATGCAAATGCTCGTCTTAACTGCTCCTAATATTTTTACAGCAAAATTCCATGTGACAAAACAAAGTGCAGACGCTCCTAATCCCAAAAACAGAATGTTCAGCAGATAGGTCATGTTTGCGAACCGGCTCAAATCCAATTCGAAGTCAAACAGAAACAACGCCGGTATCATAAACAGGATGCCATAAAAGAACACTCGCCGGGTTGTCAAAATCGTATTGTAGCCAAAGCTGCTGATCTTCCTTGTGAGAATAGAATAGCACGCCCATAGAAACGCAGCCAGCAACGCTAATAAGTCACCGATAGGATTAAGCTGCAAGGAGGCACCATTAAAGCTGATTAACCCAATCCCCAGCATTGCAACAATAAATCCAATGAAGAAATTTGCCCGCAGCTTTTCGTCTTGCTTCAAAAATAAGTGAGACAGAATAGCTGTAAAAAAGGGGGCAACTGAAATAATCACGCCTACATTTGAAGCTATTGTATATGTAAGGGCGATATTTTCCAGCAAATAGTATAGGCACACTCCACATAACCCCGCTGCAACAAAAACACTCTCTTGCTTAATTGTCGTTCCTTTCAATCGGTGGGGATAGACAATCATCAAAGCCAACAATCCCATCAAAAATCGGAAAAACAGTATTTCTATCGGTTGAAAATCTACTAATAGTACTTTTGTGGAGATAAATGTTGTTCCCCAAATCAGAATAGTAACCAAAGCCGCCAAATGACCTTTCGCTGTACTATTCGCCATGTTGTTCACCTCCCGTCCCATCGCCTTTCAGAAATATTTCCCTGTAAACACCGGGAGCTAAACCAATAAAACGATTAAAGTAATTTGTGAAGTGGCTTTGGTCGGAAAATCCCGTCTGCAAAGCTGCTTCAATAGGAGCCACTCCTTGCTCTAACAATTTTTTTGCTGCTCCAATACGGATATTTTCCAAATAGCAATAAGGAGTGACTCCTTTTGATTTGGGGAAAGCCCGTAACAAGGTAGATTTGCTTAATCCAGCATGGCAACATATCTGGTCTAAATAAATGCGTTCTGTAAAGTGTTCCTCCATAAAAGCGCAGGCTTGTTCGATTTCTTCCCGACATTCGGGAATACACTCTTCAAAAGGCTGTCCGTATCGTTGAATAAGCAACGACAACATGAAAAGCAGACTTTCTTCTTTTCCAAATTCAAGCGAACCGTTCATTACAAGTTCATGGAGTGGTCGCAAATAGCAAGTGATTTCTTCATCACAAATTACATTTTGCGAAAATCCCGGCAGTTCCCGTTTCCCTGTGACTTCTTCTGCCAAATCCAGCATGACTTCTTTTGTGATATTAAATCCCCGGTAATCCAATGTACCGTCATCTGTCTGAATGCACGCATGGCTATCGCCCGGATTGAACAGAATGACATTGCCTTTGCCGATTGTGTATTCTTGGTTTCTGCACGATAAACAGCGTTCTCCTCCTTCTACAAAACCTATCACATAATATTCGTGGAAATGGTTGGGAAACGGCTGCACAACACCTTCAAAACGGTAGGCTTCCAAACGGAGTTCATCATCATAGACTACCGTCTTTATTTCTTTTCTCATGTGCTATTCCTCCTTGCCAACGCTCATTGTATCACTTGGATTTTCATAAGGCTTGTAAAATATCTTCAAAATTCGGAATTGTGGGGCTGCTATCTATCAAATTCTTGTTGTTACTTTATGGCATATGAGCATTCCTGTAAGGGATGTAGCAGTTCTTCCTGTTTGTTTAGCGGAACAGGGATCTCAGTAAACGTGATTTCTGAAGATGAGGCGGCTGGCGGCATCCGCATTTGCCCATACGCTTCTTTGCGGGACTTTTGGAGCCAGTAATAATAAGATTTTTCTTTGATACCATTGTCAGCGAGCCATTGCTTCACCGTCATATTTGCCGGCATTTGCTGACATTCATTTACGATATTCAACCAGTTGCTGCGTCTTACATCATGAATTGATTGATCCATGTTTCAGTCCTCCTCTAAAAAATTAGCTAGTTTTTTCGTGTTTTTTAGAGTACCTCATAAATGCACAATTCAGACTAGGCGAGTGGTTTGACATTTACATTAGTTCTTACAGTTTTGTAAGAACACAGAAAATTTTGTAAGAACACAGAAAAGCAACTGTCTTTTCCATATTCGGAAGCTACTGTGATGGCTGTACGATTTATGCATCAGTTTCCATGAATAATAACAACTGTATCGTCTGCGTTGAAGATAACGGTATAGGCGTTTCTGATGAACAAATAGAAAAACTCAATCTCACACCACATTATATGGTCTGCGATACAAACACTACCGAACAATGACATGGTTTAGGACTGCTGATTGTAAAGCAGATTATGGACGATCACAGTGAATATGATGGTTTCAAATCAGAACTTATCATCCCACGATAAAGTATATTTTGAAAATAATAAACAGCGATCTGGATTATTTTCACAGACCGCTGCTTAAATTTTTATTAAAGCGATACCCAACTCCCCATACTGTTTGTATGTAAATCGGTTTACTTGGGTTATCTTCTATTTTCCCACGCAAATTGCGGATATGACTCATGACAATGTTATGATCACCGAAGTAAGGCTCTTTCCAAACATGATTGTATATCTGCTCCTTACTGAATACTATTCCAGCATTTTGTGCTAATAACAATAAGATTTCAAATTCTGTATAGGTTAATTCAATCTCTTTATCTTCACGAACCACAATCCGCTTCGGTTCATCTATACAAAGTCCATTAAAGCAAATGTTTCCATTATAAGTCGCCCCATACTGTACAATTTTAGTTTCGCCATCTACATATGATAAAATGCGTTCTAACATATCTTCTTCATTATCGTTAACTGTCAAAATTAAAACTCTCCCAAATAACCACCTCTTTTCAGCATCTGTAATTAATATTTATATTGATGCACCTTCACCACTTCATAATTCAAGAATGATACTAAGTCTATTAGATTGAATTTTTGCAGCAATACTTCCTCCAAGAATTTCAACAAGTCCCTTAACTACCGCAAGTCCCAAGCCTGTACTTCCATCATGTCGTGATTTATCGCCAGTATAAAAACGGTCAAACAATCGATTACAATCAATTTCAAAATTATCATGTATTGGATTTTCAATAGTAAATATAATGCCACTATCTTCTTTCTGTAAAAGTGTTATTTTTATTATTCCAGCCGAATACTTAATTGCATTTGTCAATAAATTTTGTAAAATTCGTTCTAACATATTTCTATCAGAATATACGTATATCGAATAATCAGGGAGATTTATTTCTGGTAAAATATTCTTTTTTTCTAATGCCACCGCATTTTCTGTAATCAAATTTATCAGTAAATTTGATATATTAAACGTTTCCTTTTCGGGAACAGTTTGTTGTTCCTCTAAAATTGAAAGGTCATAGAATGTTTCTACTAATTCTTTCATTTTTTCAGCTTTACCTAAAATGGTTTTTATACGCTGTGCTTGACTGGATTCTAAATTTTCTTTTTGTAATAATTGTAAGTGTCCCAGAATGACTGTGAGTGGAGTGCGTAAATCATGTGATATATTGGCAACTGATTCTTTTAAATATTCTTCATTGCGTAATACGCTCGCAATAGCATGTCTCTGTCTAATATTATATTGATTAAGTATACCAGCCAACCTCTCTAAATCTTTATCAATTAGAGAAATGTCTAACATCTGTTCCGAATTTCCACAATTCAATTCTTTCACTTGATCCGCAAGGTTGCGGATTTGTTTTTTTAATTGAATATATCGAAATAGCAGTATTAAGAAAAATCCAGTTATGATAAGTAAAATCCATTCTATGTTAGACATTTTTCCTCCATCTATTTAAAATCACATTTACAAAATTTTATCCAAGAAAGTAATACTAGTATGCCAATCCATATAATTCCTACCAAAATAGCAATCGGCTGAAAAAGCGGTGTCATGCTAACTGCAATTCTGATTTGATAAGTAGGCAAGAAACTAACTGGTAGTTTTAACATCATTCCATATCCAAGATACAGGCTAAGACCAAAAATAATAATTGCTGTAACTGAAGTTGCTTTTATAGAATCCTGTAAATAACAACAAACAAGTATAGCAATTAAGAATATCGCACTGTTTAACAGGCAAGAATAAAGAATTGCTTTTATTATATTGTAAAAAAACATTCCTCCATCTTCAATACCAAAACGTCCAAATTCTTTTATGCACCCTCCGACTGGATATACAAGTGCCATAACATTAAAAGCAATCAAATACGATATTATTTTACTTGTAAAAATCCGTTTTCTGGAATGTCCTGCACTGATCTCTAAATTTATTGTTCTCTTAGAAAATTCCTGTCCTAAAATCAAAGCAAGTATGCCCGATATGATAATAAGAAGAAATGTAGAATCATATACCATTCCATTAAAAATATCTGCTAGAGAAGACGCAATTTCTTCTGTCGGTCCCATGACTTCTGTAACATAAGTATCCGCTGTAAAAAATCCCATAACAAAGATTCCAATCATGCTACACCAGTAGAGAGAATTATGTAATAACTGATATTTTTCCATTTTTAATAATTTATCCATTAAAATCGCCCCCAGCTATTTCAAATCTATATGTAAAAAAACATTACCTGCAACCATGTACAAAATGACATTCCATAAAAAATCCACAAGCAAGAAAAAATCTATCGAATAGAACTTTTGCAATGAAATCAATCGAAGTTGTCCCATTGGCAATATTTTTATAATAGTCTGTGCATATTCACTGTTCATGAAAAAAATCATAACAAAAAATAAAACCATTGAAATCGCCAGTGTTCTTCCCATATCCCGAAAAATGAAAGCAAGAAATATCGGTAATGTACACATTGTTATCATGGCAAGTAGCGTTACTAAAAGTATAGTATATCCGTTATCTCCCCAAATAAATTTTTCTTTCATGCAAAATTGACTAATAACTCCATGCATAAGCAATGGAAATATAAGAATGATAATACAACCTATTTGAGATACAATCACTTTTGCCCACAATATACAACTTCTTTTATGTCCGGCAGTAATATATGTATTTAAAGTTCTTCTACCTAAATCGCTTCCAATAAATAATGCTATAAATACAATAATTAGAAAATAGAGTAATGGAACATTGTATAAGGACGCCATAATTAAATTGGAAGATTTCCCCTTACTATCCAATAGTAATATAGTGCTTAAAAAGAGATTGAATATTCCAATTCCCCAAAAATACCAACTATGAAACAATTTATATAATTCAGTTTTTAGGAGATTTGACATCTTTCATTCCTCCTATTTTACTTAGAAAGTAATCTTCCAAAGTATCGCCTGATACCGAAAGCCCTGTAACAAGAATGTGCGACTCTGCCAGGATAGACGCAACAAGCTCTAAATCATTTAAATAATCATACAATCGAATCGTGCCATCCGGCATGAGTCTAAAGTTATCTGTATGGAGATTATCTTCTAAAACCATCACTGTTTTCTGGACATCTGTAGTTTTTATTGAAATATGACGTTTGCAACGTTCATTTAAATCATGGTCAGAAATTTCCTCTATAATTTTTCCATGGTCAATCAGAATAAATTCTGATGCCGTTTGATACAGTTCTTCCAGAATATGACTGGAAACCAAAATAGTCATTCCATATTCCTTGTTTAAGGATTTTAATAAATTTCTGATTTCTACAATTCCAGCAGGGTCAAGACCATTGATGGGCTCATCTAAAATCAACAACTCTGGCGTGTTTAAAAGCGCAATCGCTATTCCCAATCGCTGACGCATACCTAATGAGAAATTACGAACACTTTTTTTACCTGTATCTTGCAACCCAACCATATCTAACGTTCTTTTAATAATTGATTTGTCTGGTATACCACGTTGGATACGCTGTACTTCCATATTCTGATATGCAGTCATTGCTGGAAATAGTGCAGGGGTTTCAATCATACATCCAATTCGTTTGCGTTGTTTCTGCAATTCTTCTTTACTTGACTTTCCCCATAAAGCAAGTGTGCCGCTTGTAGGAAATGCAAGTCCAGTGACTAATCTTAAAAATGTAGTCTTTCCAGCTCCATTCTGACCAATAAATCCATAAATTTTGCCTTTTTTAATTTGTAAATTTATGTGGTCTAATGCTATTGTCTGTTTATATTCTTTGGTTAAGCCTCGTGCTTCTAAAATAATTGAATTCATACTCCAAACCTCCTTTACTTTAAACATTATAATAAGTAATCATAAAGAATTTCTTAAATATGAAAGATAAGAGCTAAAAAAAGAATAAAGCCAAGGAATTGTTAATCCTTAGCTTTATGTAAACGATAGCCAATACCCCAGACAGTATCTATAAATTCTTTATCAGGGCATATAGCTTTTAATTTGTTTCGCAAATTGCTAATATGAACATTCAGAGTATTATCTTCGGTAAAATATTCTGTATTCCAAATACTTTGAAAAAGATTTGATTTTGAAAACACTTTATCTGGATATTTCATCAATAATTCCAAAATTGCAAATTCTTTGGCAGTCAACGACAATTCTACTCCATTTAAAGTTGCTGTATTTTTTTCTAAGTCCAAAGATAAATTGTCATAATGTAAACATTCTGCCGAACCATTTTGAAACTGTATTCTCCGCAGATTACTTTCAATTCTGGCAAGCACCTCTTCCATATCAAAAGGCTTTGTAATATAATCATCTGCACCCAGTCGAAGCAAGTCAATTTTATTTTGTGTAGTTTCTTTTGCTGAGATAATAATAACAGGCATTGTAAATTGTTTACGTATATCAGCTAAAATAATATCACCGCTTCGATAAGGAAGCATAATATCAAGTATAATCAAATCAATTTTTTCTTTGCGTAAGAAATCTAAAACATGAAGTCCATCATATTGACAATGTACAGCATATCCATTTTCTCTTAAAAAGTCAGCAAGAAGCGTATTTATTTCTATATCATCTTCAATAATCACTATTTTCTTCATTATTGTACCCCGTTTCTATAATGTACTTTCTCATTATATATTTTCATGACGATTTTCTCAATACCATTGTACCTCTCAATTATATATGTGACATCATATGAAATACCACAATATTTATTCAAAAAACATTCTATATTTGAACTACTCTTTTCCTTTTTTTATGTAAATTGGCTTATATATAAAGCAATCATTTTTAGAGCAAGTTTCGCAATGTCAGACAAAAACCCCTACGGGATTTTGTCTGCCTTGCAACTTGATGGGGATTTCGTTTCCCCATACCCTCGACCACAACCAAAGATGTGTGTATTGGTTCCCATTTGCATGGTCACAGCGTGATGCTTTTTCATCACTTGCTTTCACAGCTTACTGTGAACTTTCTATTTTTCCTGCGGAACCTTTATACCAGAAAGGAACATTGAATGACACGACCACAAAAAGAAACGGACATGAAACGAGAACACCGGGTAACCATCCGCTTGACAGATACAGAGTTTTCTATCATAGAAAATGCAGCAACACAGGCAGAAATGAGTATTTCAGAATACATGAGAACTCAAACTATGGAAGGAAAGGTAAATGCACGATTTGAAATTGTTGCTGACGTCAATCAGATTAAAAAACTAATCGGTGAGTTTGGTAAGATTGGCAGCAACCTAAATCAGATTGTCCGATATTTTAATCAGGGTGGAATCCTCTCTTCTGAAATGAGAAATGAAATCCGAAAGTCTCTCCGGGATATTTATGAAATGAAATATAAAGTGATGAAAATGGCAGGTGATTTTCGTGGCAGTAATTAAACATATCGCAAACAAAAACTCTGACTATGGAGAATCGGAACGGTATCTTATCTTCCAGCACAACGAGTATACACAAAAACCGATTCTTGATGAAGAAGGGCATATGATACTGAGAGAAGAATATTATCTGGACAGTCTGAACTGTGATCCATTCTCTTTTGCATCTGAATGTCAGGAACTGAACAGCTACTATCACAAGAACAAAAACTTCAATGAAATAAAATCCCATCACTATATCATCAGCTTCGCCCCAAAAGACAAGGATGAATGTGGATTGACCGGTGAACGTGCCCAGCAACTCGGATTAACTTTTGCAAAGAAAAACTTTCCCGGTCATCAGGCTTTAGTCTGTACTCATACCGACGGTCATAATGAAAGTGGAAACATCCATGTACACATCGTAATCAACAGTCTCCGTAAATATGACATACCACAAGAACCCTATATGGAATTTGACTGTGAAGCAAAAGCCGGATACAAGCACCATCTAAGCACAGCATACCTTACCCATTTAAAACAGGAAGTCATGGATATGTGCCAAAAAGAAGGGCTGCACCAAGTTGATCTGCTCACTCCTGCTGAAAGAAAAATCACCGAAAAAGAATACTGGGCACAACGCCGGGGACAGGAAAAATTAGATAAGCTGAATCAGGAAATGAAAGAAGATGGAATCACACCGAAAGAAACTCGTTACCAGACAGAGAAACAATTTCTGCGTGACGCTATTGATGATGCTGCAAGTACCGCCAGATCACCAGAGGAATTTTCAAAAATCCTTGATGAAAAATATCACATCATCTTCAAGATCAGTCGAAACCGCTACAGCTATCTTCATCCTGGCAGAAAAAAATATATCACTGGAAGGAATCTTGGAACCAGATACACAGAAGATTTTCTCTTGAAAGCATTTGAGGAA
>OGPC01000031.1_pt1 | contig 126115 bp, 90 predicted proteins | sample 1552911 | NCBI WGS metagenome assembly OGPC01 (sample SAMEA2580248, study PRJEB22360) | human gut metagenome | biome: human gut; feature: human-associated habitat; material: faeces | place: Denmark | collected 2008/2010 | reverse complement strand
TTCAGCCCGACCCCCCCCACAAAAAGCAAAGCGCGTGGCGGGGGTTATCGAGCCATTGATGAGTGGCTCGGGTGCTCCCTGGGCACTGTATGCCATAGGAGCCGTACTGGCCATCATCCTAAACTTCTGTAAAATTCCGGCATTGGCATTTGCATTAGGCATGTTCATTCCGCTGGAGTTGAACACGCCGTTGCTGATCGGAGGCGCCATCAGCTGGTATGTAGGAAGCCGTAGCAAAGACCAAGCTCTGAACAGTGTACGTCTGGAAAAAGGAACTCTACTGGCATCCGGTTTCATCGCAGGCGGAGCCTTGATGGGAGTCGTCAGCGCAGCCATGCGTTTCGCCGGCATCAACCTAGTCGATATCAAATGGATGGAAAGTAATTCAGCCGGGGTACTGGCCATCGTGATGTACATCCTGCTAATCGCCTACTTGGCAATTAGTTCGTTAAAAGCAAAGGAAGAAAAATAATAATAATAATTTCAGATTTATGAATTATGCGTCGATGATAAATCATAAATCTGAAATCATAAATCATAAAAGCATTGGAAGCACCAGTAGTCAACGTCGGCATTATGACGGAAAAGGCCGTTTCGTTTGTATTTCATGGAGAGTATGTACATACGGAAACCGGAAAGTTCCTGACTGGGGAACAACGTGCGTTATTTGTAAACGGCAATATCGTTTACAACGGGAGGTTGTTTAAAGAAATATTCTTTGAACCGGCTTCCCCTTCCTCGTCTTTCGAATTGAAGGCAGTCACCATAGGCCGTAACTTCCATTGGCAACGGCAAGAAGACCAATGTTTCAAAGGGGCTTTCAACCTGGTGACTGGCGAAAATGGAATTGTAGTCATCAACCAAGTGGATGTGGAAGAATATCTGACCAGCGTCATTTCTTCGGAAATGAGCGCGCAGGCTTCAAAGGAACTGTTAAAGGCACATGCCGTCATTTCACGCAGCTGGCTGCTTGCACAGATCGAAAAGAACTTCCGCCTGGGAAGGAAAGAGGAGAAGCAGCAAAACTGTTACCGGGATAACGAGCAACTGATACGCTGGTACGACCGCGAAGACCATAACATTTTCGATGTCTGTGCCGACGACCATTGTCAGCGCTACCAAGGAATTACCCGTGCTTCCAACCCGATCGTCCAAGAGGTGATCCACGAGACAAGGGGAGAAATACTGGTGAATGGCGAAACGATCTGCGATGCCCGCTTTTCCAAATGTTGCGGAGGTGTGACGGAACAGTTCGAACATTGCTGGGAACCGGTCCCTCATTCTTACCTGACAGCATTGAGGGACAGTCGGGAAACAACTTTTCCGGACCTCACTCAGGAAGAAGAGGCCCGGAAATGGATTCACTCTGCTCCTAACGCTTTTTGCAATACAGCCGACAAAAAGATCCTCTGCCAAGTGTTGAACAACTACGATCAGGAGACGACAGATTTTTATCGCTGGAAAGTATTCTACAAGCAGGAAGAATTAGCCGGACTGATCCATCGCAAAAGCGGTATTGATTTCGGTCAGATTCTGGATTTGGTTCCCGTCAACCGAGGTACTTCCGGCCGTATTGAAATGCTGAAGATTGTCGGGACACATCGGACCTTTACCATCGGCAAAGAATTGGAGATACGCCGGACCTTGTCCGAAACACATCTGTACAGCTCGGCTTTTGTCGTGGACAAAGAAGATATACAATTCGATATCCCCGGACGTTTCGTCCTGACCGGCGCCGGTTGGGGACATGGCGTAGGGCTGTGCCAAATCGGGGCCGCCATGATGGCAGGCGAAGGATATGATTACCGGCAGATTCTCTCCCATTACTTTTCTGGAGCTTCTATTGAAAAACGATATTGAGGGATTTCAGATTTATGATTTATCATCGACACATAAATCATAAATCAAAAAGGCTGCATATCCGAAGATCGCAGCCTTTTCTTTATTGTGTTTACCTATTTGTCTCCGGTCTTGTAAACCGGTCGCCTTGACTCTCCCGAGCTCCAGCTGATACAAAGGAACAAGAAATTAATAACATACGCAAAACAAAATATACAAAAAGCCCAAATTTTCCTACGAAAACAAAAATTTCACCGATGAATCGAGAAATATTACAGATCGTTTTCATTTTTTATCTGCATCTTTGCCTAAAATTAAGAACAAGTCATGAATAGCTATATCATCCTCTTTATTATAGCCGCTTATTTCGGAATCCTTCTACTGATTGCCTGGATCACAGGGCGGAAGAGCTCAAGCAATGAAGCGTTTTTCCTTGGTAACCGTAAATCACCTTGGTACATCGTATCAATCGGAATGGTCGGGACATCGCTTTCAGGTGTCACATTCGTTTCTGTTCCGGGGATGGTACGCAGCATAGACATGACCTATATGCAGACGGTTTTAGGGTTCTTTTTTGGATATATACTGATTGCCAAATTGTTACTGCCACTTTATTACAAGCTGCAGCTAACTTCCATCTATTCGTATTTGGATGATCGGATCGGGCAGCATAGTTATAAAACAGGGGCTTCCTTTTTCCTTCTGTCCAAGATCGTAGGGGCGGCGGCGAGGCTCTATTTAGTTGTGTTGATCCTGCAACATTATGTTTTCGCGTACTGGAACATATCTTTCGCCGTAACAGTCGTTATCAGTATTTTCCTAGTCTGGCTCTACACCTATCGGAGCGGTATCAAAACAATCATCTGGACAGACACGCTGCAAGCATTATGCCTGATCGCCATGCTGATCGTGATTATCTGGCAGGTGAAAGACAAGATGCAGCTGGATTTTGCAGGCATGGTACAGACTTTGCAGGCCAGCCCGCATTTCCGCATCTTCGAGTTCGGCGATTGGCACAGCACACAACATTTCGTGAAACAGTTTTTTAGCGGAATTTTTATCACCATCGTAATGACAGGTCTCGATCAGGACATGATGCAGAAAAACCTTTCCTGCAAGAGCTTGAAAGACGCACAAAAGAATATGTACACCTATGGCTTTGCCTTCACACCGGTTAATTTCCTGTTCCTTTCGCTTGGTGTCCTTCTGCTGACGCTCGCATCGCAGCAACAGATCGAACTGCCCGCATTGAACGACGATATCCTCCCAATGTTCTGCACCTCCGGCATATTGGGACATTCGATCCTGATCTTCTTCACAATCGGTATCATCGCGGCAGCGTTCAGCAGTGCCGATTCTGCCTTGACAGCCCTTACGACCTCTTTCTGCATTGACATTTTAGGGGTCGAAAAAGAAAAGGCACAATCTGCCAAACGTACCCGATTGGTAGTCCATTTAATGATCTCCATCCTTTTTGCTATCATCATACTTGCATTTAAAGCAATCAATAACCGGAGCGTGATCGATGCCATTTATATGATCGCGTCCTATACATACGGTCCGCTACTCGGCCTTTTTATATTTGGGTTATTTACAAAAAAACATCCTCGTGACAAATTTGTTCCTTACATTTGTACCGTCTCTCCTTTGCTCTGTTTCCTGACAGATTATTTAGTGAAACAGCATACAGGATATGCTTTCGGCTATGAGATGTTGATGCTAAACGGGGCTATCACGTTTGGGGGATTGTGGCTTAGTTCAATTGGCAATGGACAATTGACAATTAGAAAAAAGAGTATTAACACATGACAAGCGACGATGGCAAGAGACATTCAATTGTCAATTGTCAATTGTCTATTTAAAACACCGTTTCAATGGAAATCAAAAGTGCAGAATTTGTTATCAGTAACACAAACGTAAAAAAATGTCCCACAGGTGACCTGCCGGAATACGCTTTTATCGGGCGTAGCAATGTTGGCAAATCCTCCCTTATTAATATGCTAACTGGAAAAAAAGGGCTTGCCATGACCTCGCAGAAACCGGGAAAAACGTTGCTTATCAACCATTTCCTCATCAACGGACAATGGTATTTGGTCGATCTCCCTGGCTATGGTTTTGCCCAGCGGGGAAAAGAGGGACGCGAAAATATCCAACGGATCATCGAAGATTATATCTTGGAACGCGAACAACTCACGAATCTGTTTGTCCTGATCGACTGTCGCCACGAACCGCAAAAGATCGACTTGGAGTTTATGGAATGGCTCGGGGAAAACGAAATCCCCTTTTCTCTCATCTTCACAAAGATCGACAAAATCAGTAAAGGTCGTTTGCAAGAAAACCTGAAAGTCTACCAGACGAAATTATTAGAATCATGGGAAGAACTTCCCCCCATCCTCCTCTCCTCTTCCGAGAAGAAAGAAGGAAGGGATAAAATCCTTAATTACATCGACGAGATCAATAAAAGTCTATAGAATTTAGAACGCTCAATCGCAACTTGGGGTGATAAGAGGTACGGGTGGTATGGAAATCGCCAACAACTTTACCGAAGCCGACATAGCTATACCAGCTTCGAGGGGGCAACACCCCGCTGAGTACAGTTGACCAGCCACCGTACTACTATCTCCACGCTTTAACGGTCCCATCAAGTCAATTTGCTATGAAATAATTTCTTTCCTGCTGAAAAAGAGCTACATTTTTGAACATTACAAAACCTAAATAAAAGTATGAATAATACATTAAATTTACAAGGAGAACGTCTCGAGCTGTTCAACCCAATTACCGGTCTTGACAACAAAAGTTTTGCCAAGGTAAAGAAGAATGTCAAAAGGCTTATCCACGATCTCCAGCGAGGAAAGATAGAATCGGACAGCAAGAAAAGAAGCATGAGCAATCTATGCCTGGCATAAGAAAAATATAGGAATAAATACAGCGGACAAATTCGTCAACGGGATTCTGACAAATGATCGAAATAAAAAAGTCCGGTAAAGACACCAACCCCTTACCGGACTTTTCTTTTTTCACCGTTTAATAGCTGATTTTACACCCCACAAAATAACTGCGCGGCATTCCGGGACCGTAGATATATTTGGAGTCACGGTCCTTGCCTTGATCGAAATCACTCTGATAGGCCTCGAATATGTTTTGCACTCCGGCATTCAACTGCAAAGTCACCGACTTATACAGAGGGAAATCGTAAGCGACTTTCATATTCAAATCAAAGAAATCAGGTGTTTTCTCTTCCCTATCCTCCGGAATGTAACCGGCCAGATGTTGTACCAGCATGGTTCCCGTATAAGTACCGGTCAAAGAAACGGCCAGACGTTTGACCGGTGTAAAGGTGGAAGTGAAATAACCGTACACATCCGGCGTACGAAACATTTTTTTCTGCGCCGGCAAGTCCGGATTCGTCTCACTCCAAGTCACAGCCTCTTTGTAACGGCTGCGCTGGATAGTGGCACCCGCCTGAAGTTGCAGCCAGGTATACGCCATCTTTCCTTCCAAATTGACTCCCATCACGCGGGCGCCGTCCTTATTGCGACGTTCCATAATCAGATTGCCCTGATCGTCATGTCCTTTCTCTTGCAAGAAGAACACATCACTCAGATCCGTATAAAAACCTTCCACCAACAGATTCAACTGAACCGGCCCGAAACGATGATAGAAGTCTGCCGAGGCACTGACACTCTTGGACTTCTCCTCTTTCAGGTCCTCGGCAAGCTGGATAATCGCCACTTCGCCACCGACAGCCGCCACATGCAAATCCTCGTCAAACGCCTGCGGGGCACGGAAACCGCTCGAATAAGACAAACGAAAATTAATGTCCTCGGTCGGATTGAAACGGACATTCGCACGCGGACTGAAGATCAGATGATCGATCAGATTATGTTTGTCGAAACGGCCGCCGATCAGAAAGCTCCATTTCTCATTCTTCCACTCGTTCTGCAAAAACAGGCTACCGATATGAACCGTCTGGTCCACGATACGATTATACCCCAACATCTCATCCTTCAACTCGTCGAAGTTATATTCCAGGCCACCGGTAAATTCCGCCGGCATAAACAAGCATTTATCAGCCGAATAGGAATACTGCGAACCGGCGACAACCGTCATGTCCGTCGTATGCCCGTATGCATCCGGATTACGATTAGTCCCGTAATAACTCTTCCGGTTCGTATGCTGCGCAGAAGTATAGACGTTTAGGCGATGTTTATAATCTTTGGAGAACAGATCGAACTTCAGACCACCGCCATTGATACTGTGATCTGTCTGTTCTGCCACCCACGCTTCATGGGGCGGCCGGTTGATCTGGTCGCCACCACGACGATATTCGCTTATATTATGATATTCGAAACCCAGTTTAGAATAGGTGCTTGTCTTCAGATAAGAACGGAAACCGACTGTTCGGGCTTCCAACTGGCCAAGTTCGGAGAAGCCGTCTCCGTCATGATCGTAAGCTGAACGATGACGGCTCTGCCCGAAAAGATAGATGCCGGCTTTATGGTCGTCTGTCACCAAAGAAGCATTCAAGGTCGTGTTATTGTCCGGGCGACTTCCTCCGATCATCGTCAGCGAATGGGCAATCTGGGCTGAGTTGCGCAAAGGCTCTTTTGTAATGATATTGATCGTACCTGCAATCGCCGAAGAACCAAAAAGAGCGGAACCGCCACCACGCATGATCTCGACACGCTCGATCATATTGGCCGGAATCTGTTCGAGGCCGTACACACCCGTCAGTGCACTGAATATGGGACGGCTATCCACCAATATCTGCGTGTAAGGACCTTCCAGTCCATTGATACGCACCTGTTGGAAACCGCAATTCTGGCAATTGTTTTCCACCCGTACACCCGGTTGGAAGTTCAATCCATCGGCAAGAGAAGTGGCATGCGTCGTCTCGAACATTTTCGAATCCAGCACGTTCACAAGCGACGGAGCCATACGGCGGGTTGTCTCGTTCCGGTTAGCCGAAACCACAACTCCATCCAAAGACAAGGCTTCTTCTTCCACCTCAAAGTTAATTTCCAGCGTCCTACCTTTTTTCAACATCACGGGCGTCTCGATCGTTTTATAGCCCATCGTCTTCATCACGACCGTGAACTCTCCTTCCGGCAGGTTCTTCAGATAATAATGCCCCGTGCCATCGGTCGAAGTCCCGATAGTCGTCCCTTTCAAAAAGATCGTAATAAAGGACAAATGTTCACCGGTTTTCCGGTCCACCACATGACCGACAATGTTTGCGTCCGATGGATTCAAGGCAGGGCCTTCCTCCGCCCGCGCAACCATAAAAGCACAGCACAGGCATAGTATAAGTATAATAATTTTATTCATTTCGTTTGTTCTGATAAAATAAAGACTTGTTAAAAATTCACGCCGTTATGCATCCGTCGTAAGAGGAACTTTCACGCAAGAATTATTTCTTTGACATAGAACTTTTGTCCCACACTGGAGAAACTTTATTATCCGCCAGTGAAACCAAAGTTTCATCCCTCAAAAAACAATGAAACTTTTTTATCCCTGCCTGCACGACAGATACTATTTTATCAAACAAAGGGAGGAGCGCGAAGAGATAGTTTCCCTAAGACAGGGATCAGATAATCCGGATAGACAGGATTATCAATTATTTTATAATTCGGTGTAACACAAATTTGCAAAAGCAGCGAATGGATTGCTCCGTCCTGCACATGGACAGTCGTCAGCAAATGGAACAACTGGATTTCCGAAAGAGACGAGTGATGATGGCAGATACCGTCTGCCGTCTTCTTGAATGGGTGCGAATGGACAATTGTCGTGCCATACTCAACATGAACGTGTATGAACAAAGAAATACTGCTATAGTACACTATAAAAAGTGCAGGTAGTAGCCATTTCATGTATTTTGCCATTGTCTGTTTCACATTCCGCCCCTATTAAATTAAGGGTGCGAAGATAAAACAAATAGCCGAGACCAGCAAATACACAAAATTCGAGCAACTAAATGTAAGCAACCGATACCATATTCATAATAATTTGTTACTTTTGTGCGCAATTTTCGAAAGACAAACAATAAAATAAAAACTATAAAGTCTATGGCTAAGATCACTAAAGAAGAAGCACTCCGCTACCATGCGGAAGGCAAGCCGGGAAAGATAGAAGTCGTTCCCACCAAGCCCTATAGTACCCAGATGGATTTGTCGCTGGCTTATTCGCCCGGCGTTGCCGAACCCTGTCTGGAAATCGAAAAGAATCCGTTGGATGCTTACAAATATACTTCTAAAGGAAACCTGGTTGCCGTTATTTCGAATGGTACCGCCGTATTGGGATTAGGAGATATCGGTCCGTTGGCCGGCAAGCCGGTGATGGAAGGGAAAGGACTATTGTTCAAGATATTTGCCGGTATCGACGTATTCGACATTGAGGTGAACGAAAAAGACCCTGACAAATTTATCGAGACAGTAAAAGCCATCGCCCCCACTTTTGGCGGCATCAACCTTGAAGATATCAAAGCTCCTGAATGTTTCAAAATCGAAACACGCCTGAAAGAAGAACTGGATATTCCGGTCATGCACGACGACCAGCATGGGACAGCCATTATCTCCGGTGCAGGCTTGATCAATGCACTGGAGATCGCAGGGAAGAAGATCGAAGACGTGAAGATCGTAGTGAACGGTGCCGGAGCCGCTTCCATCTCTTGCACGAAACTATATATAATGTTAGGGGCAAAGAAGGAAAACATCATTATGTGCGACAGCAAAGGGGTTATCTCCACACATCGCACGGACTTGAACGAATCCAAGAAATTCTTTGCTACCGATCGCGACATCAAGACATTGGCAGAAGCCGTCGTCGGGGCTGACGTGTTCTTAGGATTATCTGTCGCCAATGTGTTGACTCAAGATATGGTCCGCTCCATGAATACGAACCCGATCGTGTTCGCTTTGGCCAATCCGAATCCGGAAATCTCGTATGCCGATGCAATGGCCTCACGCGACGATATTATTTTTGCCACAGGCCGTTCCGACTATCCGAACCAGATCAATAATGTATTAGGATTCCCTTATATCTTCCGCGGCGCATTGGATACACACGCCAAAGCGATCAACGAAGAGATGAAATTAGCAGCCGTTTACGCAATCGCCGAACTTGCCAAAGAACCGGTTCCCGACGTCGTGAATGCTGCCTACAAACTGAAACGGACGACTTTCGGACGCGATTACATCCTGCCGAAAGCGCTCGACCCGCGACTCCTGACTCGTGTATCCTGTGCCGTTGCCAAAGCAGCCATCGACTCGGGCGTATCCCGCCAGACGATCACCGACTGGGAAGGATATGCCAACCACTTACGCGAAATGATGGGATATGACAACAAGTTGCTCCGTTCGTTCACCGATATGGCTAAAGCCAATCCGAAACGGGTGGTATTTGCAGAAGCTAACCACGGCAATATGCTAAAAGCCGCTGCCGAAGCGAAAGCCGAAGGTATCTGCATCCCTATCCTTTTAGGCAACGAAGAACGCCTGCAAAAGATCGCAGCCGAAGAAAATATCAGCCTCGAAGGGATCGAAATCGTCAACCTTCGTCACGACCGCGAGACAGAACGCCGCCATCGTTATGCCAAGATCCTGTCTGAGAAAAAAGCCCGCGAAGGTGTCACGTATGCGGAAGCCTGCGAAAAGATGGTCGACCGCAACGCATTCGGTATGATGATGGTTGCGACAGGCGATGCCGATGCTTTCGTGACAGGCGTTTACAGCCGCTACTCCGAAGTGACCAAAATGGCAGAGCAGATCATTGGTATCCGTCCGTCTTACACACATTTCGGTGCTTTGAATATCCTGACTTGCAAGAAAGGTACGTTCTTTATTGCCGACACGCTGATCAACCGCCATCCGTCGACAGAAGTATTGATCGATATCGCCCGCCTGACTCAAGATGCTGTGAAATTCTTCGCGCACGAACCAGTTATGGCGATGTTGTCCTACTCCAACTTCGGTTCCGACAAGCAGGGCAGCCCGCTGAAGGTCCACGACGCGATCGACTATCTGCACAAGAACTATCCGGACATGATGGTAGATGGAGAAATGCAGGTCAACTTCGCTCTGGACAAGAAACTGCGTGACGACATGTATCCGTTCAACAAGTTGAAAGGCAAAGATGTCAACACGCTGATCTTCCCGAACCTGAGTTCTGCCAACAGTGCTTACAAGTTGCTCGACACACTCGGCATCAGCGAAACGATCGGCCCGATCCAGATGGGTTTGAACAAACCGATCCACTTCACCGACGTGGAAAGTTCTACGCGTGACATCCTGAACCTGACGACTGTCGCTGTCGTAGATGCGATCGTACAGGAACAGATCGAAAAAGGAGAATAACTCGATTAAGCTTAACAAAAAATAGCGATGAGGCATTGAAGTTTCATCGCTATTTTTTTACTATCTGTATACGCTTATCGGAACAACTTCCCATCCATTTCCCTATCTTTGTCCCCAAAATTGTTTAGGTATCACATTTATGGCAACTACTACTAAAGAAATGACGGAGGGTGCTCCCCTGCCGATTATTCTCAATTTCACCTTCCCCCTGTTGCTTGGAAATATATTGCAACAAACCTACTCGCTTGTGGATGCCGCTATCGTTGGAAAATTTTTAGGGATCAATGATCTGGCAGCAATCGGGGCAAGCACTTCGGTCGTATTCCTGATTTTAGGATTTTGCAACGGGTGTTGTTGCGGATTCGGGATTCCGGTGGCACAGAAATTCGGGGCGAGAGACTACAAGACAATGCGACGGTACGTGACGGTCAGTTTACAACTGGCAGCCCTGATGTCGATCGTCATTGCGGTTCTGACAAGCGTATACTGTGCAGATATCCTGAGAAGTATGCAGACTCCGGAAAATATTTTTCACGGAGCTTACTATTATCTACTCGTAACGTTTATCGGAGTACCTTGTACGTTCTTCTACAACTTGCTGTCCAGCATCATACGTGCACTCGGCGATAGTAAAACACCATTTTGGTTCCTGCTGTTCTCTACCGTATTGAACATCGTGCTCGACCTGTTCTGTATCCTCGTGTTGGGATGGGGCGTGTTAGGAGCTGGTATCGCCACCGTCGTGTCACAAGGTGTGTCGGCACTTCTCTGTTATTTTTATATGTACAAACATTTTCCAGTCCTGAAAGGGACGGCTGACGACCGCAAATTCCGCTTTCCACTGGCTAAAAATCTTTTATATATCGGAGTACCTATGGGACTTCAATTCTCCATTACGGCAATCGGCAGCATCTTGCTCCAAAGTGCCAATAACGCTTTGGGAACAGCTTGTGTAGCCGCATTCACAGCAGCAATGAGAATCAAGATGTTCTTTATCTGTGCCTTTGAAAGCTTAGGTATAGCGATGGCTACCTATACGGGGCAAAACTACGGAGCCGGGAAACCCGAACGCATCTGGCAAGGGATCAAAGCCAGCTCGCTGCTGATGATGATCTATGCCGTCTTCACTTTTACAATACTGATGTCGGCCTCCGACAAGATATCATTGCTGTTCGTAGACGCTTCGGAAACGGAAATACTTAAAAACACGGTACTTTTCCTACACGTTTCTTGCTATTTCTTTCCGATCTTAGGGCTGCTCTGTATCCTGCGCTACACCATACAAGGCGCAGGATACACCAATCTGGCGATGCTTTCCGGAGTTTCCGAAATGATCGCACGCACGCTGGTCAGTATCTATGCCGTACCGATATTCGGATTCTTAGCTGTTTGCTTTGGCGATCCGACCGCCTGGATAGCAGCAGACCTCTTCCTCGTCCCGGCATTCATATATGTCTATCGGAAACTGAAAAAGAGCCTTAAGGAAAATTATGCAATCCCCAACAGTTCGACTTCGAACAGCAGTGTGGAATAACCGGGGATCGGACCGGATGTACGTGTCCCGTAACCTAATGTATACGGGATATAAATCATCCAACGGTCTCCCACATGCATCCGCCGGAGTGCTTCCTGCCATCCTTCGATCACCTGATTGAGGCGGAATGCCTCCGGACATCCCCGTTTCCAGGAATTATCGAACTCGCGTCCGTTGGCCAGCGTTCCACGGTAATGGACGGAAACGACATCCGTCAGTTCCGGTGAAACCACACCGGTCCCTTTCTCTATCTCCTTATACAACACACCACAAGGAAGCCTGACGACTCCCTCACCGGTAGCCACTTCTTCTAAAAACCGTAGATTCTTTTCTTTATATTCTTCTTTCTTTCCCACTGTTATTCTCATTTCATTTCGTGGCAAAGATACAAAGCATCCCACGTATAAAATAAACAGAAAGAAATAAAAAGAGGCAAACAATTATACGGCAAGTCTGTTCTTTAATGGCTAAATCTAAACAAAAAAATTATGCACATACGTACATGGTGTTATGCTGTGCTCTGCCTGTTCCTGCCGATAACGCTGCCGGCGCAGAAAGAACACAAATACCTGGATCACGCATTACCGGAAGCGTGGCAGGAAAACGACAGTGATTTTCAACAGACATTACCGGTAGACGACCAGTGGTGGAAAAACTTCAATGATCCCACCCTGGACTCGCTGATTGAAGTAGCCGTAAAGCAGAACTACTCCGTACTGATGGCGGCAGACCGTATCGCTATGGCAAAAGCCAATCTGCGTATACAACAAGGTAGCTATTCGCCAATCCTGGGACTCGCTGCCGGCTGGACCCGGCAACAAAGTAGCGGGCATACAAGTAATCTGCCGCAGACGATAACCCAATACAGCGATGCCGCCCTGTCTATGAACTGGGAAATCGATGTATTCGGAAGCATCCGCAACCGCGTAAAGGCCCAAAAGGAGAACTTTGCAGCCTCCAAAGAGGACTACAACGCCGTGATGGTCTCCCTTTGCGCCCAAGTGGCATCCGCCTACATCAACTTGCGGGAACTGCAACAGGAAATGGAAGTTGTCAAAAAGAACTGCCTGTCGCAACAGGCGGTCGTCAAGATCACAGAAAAAAGGTACGAAACAGGGCTTGTCTCAAAATTAGATGTCGCACAGGCCTTATCCGTCTACTACGACACAAAAGCCTCTCTCCCCATGTTGGAAGCCGGAATCATCCAGTACACAAACGCTTTGGGCGTACTGATGGGACTTTATCCCTGGGACGTCCGGGAAATCATGGAAACACGGAAGCCATTGCCGGAATACATCGAGACAATCGGCATCGGCATTCCCGCAAACCTGCTACTACGCCGGCCGGACATCCGGGCGGCTGAACGCCTAGTAAACGCACGGGCGGCATCGCTCGGCGCCTCCAAATCAGACTGGTGGCCGAAAGTTTTCGTCAAAGGGTCAGTGGGATTCGCTTCGCATGATTTGGACAAACTGGTAAATCATAGCAACTTCACCTACGAGATCGCCCCCGCCATCTCCTGGAATTTCTTCCAGGGAACAAAGTTGGCGCAGGCGACACGGCTGGCAAAAGCCCAGCTCGACGAGTCGATCCGACAATTCAACCAGGATGTACTGACAGCTGTCCAGGAAGTGGACAATGCCATGAATTCCTACAAGAACTCGATCAAACAAATTGTCGCGCTCCGGGAAGTCGTCAATCAGGGGAAGCAGACATTGGAGCTTTCGCTCGACCTCTATAAACAGGGACTTACTCCTTTCCAGAATGTCCTGGACGCACAACGCTCCCTCCTTTCCTATGAAAACGAGCTGACACAAGCCAGAGGCTCCTCCCTGCTAAGCCTGATCCAGCTTTATCAGGCGCTAGGCGGCGGTTGGGAAAATGAAAATTGATAATTAAGAATTAAAAAATAAAAGAGATGAAGACTACTATTAAAATAGGGATTGTAGGACTGTCTATTGTCCTGTTGACAGGATGTAAAGAGAAAAGTCTCCAGACGGAAATGCCAGCCCCTTCCATCAGTGTTGCAACGCCTGTCGTACAAGATATCACGCTGACAAAAGACTATCCGGGCTATTTGAGCTCCGACCGTATAGTCAACCTGGTAGCACGCGTAAACGGATACCTGCAATCCTCACAACTTGTGCCGGGTGCAAAAGTTAAAAAGGGCGACCTGATATTTGTAATCGAACCGGAAGTCTACCTGAACAATGTCACCCAAGCGGAAGCCGCGCTAAACACGGCAAAAGCCCAGACCGAATATGCCCGCAGTAATTACGAACGCATGAAAGAAGCGGCTAAAAGCGGGGCCGTCAGTCAAATACAAGTCTTACAAGCCGAATCGACTGCAGCGGAAATGGAGGCATCTGTAAACAATGCCGAAGCAGCTTTGAAAACAGCCCGAATCAACCTGAGCTATTGCTATATCCGGGCCCCTTATGATGGACGTGTCACCCGTGCAAGCTATGACGTGGGCAATTATATCAACGGTGCCGTCCAACCCGTCACTTTGGCTACCTTATACAAAGATGACATCATGTACGCCAACTTCAATATCGAAGATAACCAGTTCATGCGGATGAAAATGATTGCCGCCCAGAACGATCCGTACGTCAAGATGCCTACCCACGTTTCCGTACGTCTCGGACAGGACGGACGGCAAAGGTATACCGGGACATTGGACTACCTCTCCCCTAACGTCGATCTGTCAACCGGTACGCTAAACGTCCGTGCCAATCTCGAAAATAAAGACGGCGAACTGAAAAGTGGGCTGTACGTAACGATCACATTGCCCTACAGCGAACAGAAAAACGCTGTCCTCGTACGCGATGCCTCCATTGGAACCGACCAGTTAGGAAAATTCCTGTACATAGTAAACGACTCGAATATCGTACGATACCGTCATATCGAACCCGGACAGTTGGTAAACGATACGCTTCGTCAAGTCATCAGCGGTATCCGCCCTAACGAACAGTACGTGACAACCGCCCTGTTGAAAGTTAGAGACGGTATGAGTATTAAGCCTATAAAATAAAAAGCTATGGTAAAATTCTTCATAAACAGACCGATATTCGCTACCGTCCTCGCACTGATTCTGGTGGTAGCCGGATTAGCCACGCTACATATACTTCCCATTGCGCAATATCCGGAAATCACACCGCCGACCGTACAAGTTTCAGCTTTCTACCCGGGTGCAGATGCGGAAACAGTGGCACAGACCGTAGGATTACCCATTGAACAACAGGTAAACGGTGTGGACGGAATGCTTTATATGAATTCCAATTCATCCAGCTCCGGAGCCTATTCACTCACCGTCACATTCGCAGTCGGAACCGATATCGACATGGCGACCGTCATGGTGCAGAACCGTGTCAGCATTGCACAAAGTAGTCTGCCGGAAGCCGTGATCGTACAAGGCATCACCACCAAGAAGCAATCATCCAACATTGTTATGATGCTGACGCTAAGCTCCCGTGACTCCACATACAACGGTCTATACCTGAGCAACTACGCCAGCCTCAACATGACGGACGAACTGACGCGTCTGCCGGGTGTTGGCTCCGTCAATGTCATGGGAGCCGGAAGCTACAGTATGCGCATATGGCTCGACCCGAACGCCATGCGTATCCGTAACCTCACTCCGGATATGATCTTCCAGGCGATCTCGACACAGAACACACAGGTTTCAGCCGGTTACGTCGGGCAGCCAATAGCCAAAGCGGACAATCCGTTCCAGTACACACTGACGGTAAAAGGCCGTTTGACGACTCCGGAAGAATTCGGAGATATCATCCTCCGTACGGAAGAGGGCGGAAAAATTCTCCGGTTGAAAGATGTCGCCCGTATCGAATTAGGCAGTTCTTCTTATAATGTCACCTCCAAGTTGAAAGGCCAGCCGAGTGCCGCCATAGCCATTTACCAACTCCCCGGTTCCAACTCCCTGGAAGTGGCCAAAAGGGTACGGGAGAAAATGGAGCAGCTGGCAGCAAACCTACCGGAAGGAGTCGTTTATGATGTGACACTGGACACGACACAAGTAATCAATGCCTCCATCGACGAAGTGCTCGTCACCTTCCTGGAAACAACAGCTCTCGTCATACTGGTAATCTTCCTGTTCCTCCAGAATTTCCGTGCCGTTATCATCCCCTGCATCACCATCCCCGTCTCCCTGATCGGAACACTGGCGGTCATGTCGGCCTTAGGATTCTCGATCAATACGTTGACCTTGTTCGGGTTGATCCTGGCCATCGCAATCGTGGTGGATGATGCGATCGTGGTGGTGGAAAACTCGTCGCGACTGATGGATACGGGGAAATATACCGCCCGTGAAGCCGTGACCGAAGCTATGGGTGAAATTGTCGGCCCGATCGTAGGCGTCGTGCTGGTATTGCTGGCGGTCTTTATCCCGACGACCTTCATCAGCGGTATCTCCGGCCAATTATACAAACAATTTGCCCTGACAATCGCAGCCGCCACCGTCTTAAGCGGGTTCAACTCGCTGACGCTTACGCCTGCCCTGTGCGCCCTGTTCCTGCAAGCAAACAAAGAGCCGAAATTCTTTGTATTCAAAGCCTTCAACAAGGGATTCGACAAAACCCAGAAAATATATGACGCCATTGTCGGCCGCATGCTGAAAAGCCCGCTTGTCACGATGGTGATATTCGGGATCATAACGGTCATTGCCATTGCCATGTTCATGCGCTGGCCTACCACTTTCATTCCGGAAGAGGATGACGGTTATTTCCTGGTATCTACCCAGCTCCCGCCGGCAGCCAGCCTGAGCCGTACGGAAGCCGTTGGAAAACAGATCGACAAGATCCTCGACAGTTATCCCGAAGTCAAGACCTATATCGGGGTAAACGGTTTCTCCATTATGGGTGGCGGCGAACTCTCGAACACCGGGACCTATTTCGTGATCCTGAAAAACTGGAACGAGCGAAAAGGAAAAGAGCATACCGCCTCGGACGTCGTAAACCGTTTCAACCGCGAAGCCTACGGCATCCAGGAAGCACAGATATTCGCAATGGTCCCTCCTGCCATCCCCGGATTGGGGGCTTCGGGAGGCCTGCAACTCCAATTGGAGGATCGTAAGGACCTGGGACCGACGGAGATGCAGCATGCCATCGAAACACTGCAAGCCACGTACCGGAGCAAACCGCAATTGCTCAACCTTTCCAGCATGTATCAAGCCAACGTTCCGCAATACAAACTGGAGATCGACCGCGACAAGGTGCAATTGCTCGGCCTGCAGCTCAACCAGGTTTTCGCGACTTTAAGCTACTACATGGGGGCTGCCTATGTAAACGACTTCGTCGAATTCGGGCGTATCTACCAGGTAAAGATCGAGGCCAATGACCAGGCTCAAAAGCTTATAGATGACGTGTTGCACCTGAGCCTCGAAAACAAGTCAGGCAAAATGGTTCCTTTCTCCGCCTTTACGGAGGTGAAGGAGCAGTTGGGATTGGACCAGATCAACCTGTATGATATGTATAAGTCGGCATCCATCACCTGCATAGCCAATCCGAAATATAGTTCCGGCGAAGCGATCCAGGCTATGGAAGAACTCGTACAGGAGCAGTTAGGCAATAATTTCGGATATGAATGGACATCCGTCGCTTATCAGGAAACGAAAGCAGGCTCCACCACCATGCTCGTCTTTGCAATGGCTCTTTTGGTCGCCTTCCTGGTTCTTTCGGCCCAGTATGAAAGTTGGACAAGCCCGATCGCCGCGATTATGGGACTTCCGATCGCCCTGTTAGGGGCCATTTTGGGTTGTCTCGTCATGGGCGTGCCAGTTAGCATCTATACACAAATCGGTATCATCCTGCTGATCGCCCTCTCTGCGAAGAACGGCATCCTGATTGTCGAATTTGCCCGTGACTACCATAAGGCCGGCAATCCGGTACGCGAAGCCGCACTCGAAGCCGGCCATGTCCGTCTGCGTCCGATCCTGATGACTTCATTCGCATTCGTCTTAGGAGTCATGCCTTTGCTATTTGCAACGGGGGCCGGAGCAGGAAGCCGCCTGTCCTTAGGCGCGGCAGTCGTATTCGGTATGGCGATAAACACCATTTTCGCCACGATGTTTATCCCCAGCTTCTACGAGTTGATGCAATTATTCCAGGAAAAGGTATTGGACAAATTCAACCGGAAACAGAAATAAGCCGAGATACGGGTAACACCACCGGACACATAGGCATAATCCAAACATCAGGGGGTTGTCTAAAAAGTCACTCATTCGTCCTTGAGAACACTTTTCAGACAGCCCCTTTATTGTGGCAAAGGCTGTTTTGACACCGCCGGCAAGGGGCTTTCAAGACATTTCCCCCTTCTTTATCAATCGACTTTATATTCTCCTATCTGCTTGAACCCATTCAGGAAATCCGTAACCGGCAGACGTTTCTTACCGGCCAGTTGCACGGACAGCAGACGCAAATATCCGTCTTCCACTGCAATATCGATATAGCTTTTACGGTCGGTCCGGATGGTTCCGACGGGAAGTTTATGTGCGGCAGGGCACTTCTCTGCCTGATAGATTTTCAAAGAGGTGCGCACGCCTTCCGGAGAAACGATTTCAGTCCAGGCAGCCGGATAAGGAGACAGGCCGCGGATGAAGTCATAAACCCTTTTCACCGGCTGAAGCCAGTCGATACGGCAAGTTTCTTTGAAAATCTTCGGAGCGGGACGGAGTTCGGAAGGATCTTTATAAAATTCTTCCTGAGGAACGGCATCTGTTTTTCCTTCCAACAACAAATCGACGGTTTCCAGTACTAGCCCGGCTCCCATCGTCATCAAGCCGTCATGGACGATCCCCACATCATCCGTATCGGCTATAGGCAAATGCTTCTGGCGGATGATCTTACCTGTGTCGATCTCGTGAGTCAGGAAAAAGGTGGTCGCACCGGTTTCCGTATCTCCGTTGATCACCGCCCAGTTGATAGGAGCCGCCCCCCTGTATTGGGGAAGCAAAGAGGCATGGAGGTTAAACGTTCCCAGACGCGGCATATTCCAGACAACCTCCGGCAGCATACGGAAAGCGACGACGATCTGCAAGTCCGCTTTCAAAGCCCGCAACTCGGAAAGAAAAGCCTCATCTTTCAACTTTTCGGGCTGGAGTACCGGTAATCCCTTCGACAGGGCATATCGCTTCACCGGGCTTGCCTGTAAGACACTGCCATGACGGCCGACCGGTTTGTCCGGCATCGTAATCACCCCTACTATATTGTATCCGCCTTCAACCAAGGCACGCAGGCTCTCCACCGCAAAATCGGGAGTGCCCATATAAACGATTCGTAAATCTTCTTTCTTCATTTTTTAATCTCCTGAAAAGTTTTCAACCAGCACTTCGCGGTATGAATTAAATATCTTCGATTTGGACATAAAGCCGATATACCGTCCTTCCTCGTCTACAACCGGCAGGTTCCAGGCCTTCGTATCGTCAAAGATACGCATAATCTGTTCCATCGGCGTCCCTACCTGGATCTTGGCAGGTGCCGAAACCATGAACTTGGAGACGTGAAACCGATTATATAACTCAGGGCGGAACATAATGTTCCGGATATTGTCCAACAGAACAAGCCCCAACAGGATACCCCGTTCGTCGATAACGGGGAACATATTTCGCCCGCTCTTGGCAATTACCTTCACCATATCTCCCAAGGACATTTCGGGAGAGACAGTCAGGAAGTCGCGCTCGATCACACTGTCGGTATTCAGCAACGTCAACACGGCACGGTCTTTATGATGGGTAAGCAACTCACCTTTCTGGGCCAGACGCATCGAATAGATACTGTGTGGAAGAAACATCTTGATCGTGATATAGGAGCTCACAGATACGATCATCAGTGGAAGGAAAAGAGCATACCCGCCGGTCAGCTCGGCAATTAGGAAGACACCGGTCAGCGGCGCATGCATGACACCGGACATGATACCCGCCATTCCCAACAAGGCGAAGTTCTTCTCCGACAGATACATCGTAAAGGGAAAATAGTTGGACGCATGCGCAAACACGAATCCGGCAATGCATCCTAAATACAAACTGGGAGCAAATATACCACCACAACCGCCTCCAGCATTCGTCGCGCTCGAAGCAAAAACCTTAAACAACAAGATCAGCGTAAGGAATATCTGCAATCCCCAATAGGTATCGTTCAGACTATAGAACATACTCTTATCCATTATATGGGAGAACTGCCCGTTCAACAAAGACGAAATCGTATCATAACCTTCACCATAGAGCGGAGGAAATATGAAGATCAGCACACTCAGCATGATCCCCCCAACGACGAATTTCTTCCAGTAATTATTCAAGTTCCGGTACATCCCCTCGACCCGGTTCATGACTTTGGTAAAATAGAGAGACACCAAACCACAGAAGACACCTAGTAACAGCACATAAGGAATACGCTCGATCACAAACGCTTCGGTCTGGGAAAACGGAAACATTGCTTCCGTACCCGTAAAAATATAGGAAACAGTCGCAGCCGTCACCGAAGTGATAAGCAAAGGAAGTACCGACGTCATCGTCAGGTCCAACAACAGCACTTCCACCACAAACACCACCCCAGCAATCGGAGCTTTGAATATACCGGCAATCGCCCCGGCAGCCCCACAGCCGACCAGCAACATCAAAGTCTTTTGCTCCATGCGGAACAGGCGGCCCAAGTTGGATCCGATCGCAGCCCCTGTCAACACAATAGGCGCCTCTGCCCCGACCGATCCGCCGAAACCGATGGTGACGGAACTGGCGACAATGGAAGTCCAAGCATTATGAGGCTTAATGCGGCTCTTCCGCTGGGAAATGGCATAGAGTATCTTCGTCACCCCGTGGCTGATATCATCCCGTACGATATATTTTACAAACAAACCAGCAAGCAGGATACCGATCACCGGATAAAGCAGATACAGGTAATTCGCCCCATCCTGATTAAAATTGCCGGTCAGAAGATGTTGTATAAAATGAATGATCGACTTCAGGACAATAGCTGCTGCTGCCGTACAAATACCGACCAGAAAACTGACGATCAATATGAAATGCTTCTCTTTTATATGCTTGTCCCGCCATAACAGGAACCGATAGAAAAATTGAAAATTATCCTTCATAATCTACAACCTCTATTTTTAATTTTTTAATTCTTAATTCCTCAAATACCTTTTCCTGTAAGTACTGTTTTAACCGTATAAATCAGGATTGTTAGATCCAATGTCAGCGACATATTTTCGTAATATAATATATCATATTCCATACGCTCCACCATTTTATCCACGCTTGCCGCATAGCCATATTTCACCATCCCCAACGAAGTAATGCCCGGACGGACATTATGCAACAGATAATAATAGGGAGCCATCTTCACGATCTCGTCGATAAAATATTTCCGTTCGGGACGTGGTCCGACCAACGACATATCCCCTTTCAGTACGTTCCAGAACTGCGGCAATTCGTCCAACCGGTATTTCCGCATGATACGTCCGAATGGCGTCACACGTGGGTCGTCTTCCGACGAAAGCGACGGTCCGTTCTCTTCGGCATTGACATACATGGTACGGAACTTGTACATCCCAAACGGCTGTCCGAGATAACCAATCCGCTCCTGACGGAAAAACACGGGTCCCGGAGAATCCTTCTTCACCCGCCATGCAATATATACAAATAAAGGAGAAAGCAACAGCAATGCAACAGCAGAACAGACTTTATCCAGAAAAAGCTTTATGTTCTGTTCGGCCGGTGAAAAATTGTTATCCGTCACATCGACCAACGGGATTCCCCGTATCGTCCGAAGCTGGATTTTCGAAAGCATATTAAACCGGTCCGCCAACACTTTTATCGGACGTTTATACCGGTAAAGCGAATAGAGAACTCCCAAAAGCACCTTATTATTCTTCGACTCGACAGCCAAAACTATTTCATCCACAGTCTCCTTTTCCATCAAAACCGGAATATCCTCCACCGTCCCCAGCACCTGATTTCGGTCGACCTTGACCGGCGTCCTCCCGTCTTCCGAAACAAACCCACAAATATCATAACCTAGACGGTACAAATCGTGAGCGATACGGACAGCCTTTCCTCCCGCACCGACAATCAACACGTTCATCGCCCATTCCCGGTTCTTTATTTTCTTTACCCCGTTCTGTGTAATCAGTAAACGCGGGATATAAGTAATGAAAAACTGCAATCCGAACATTCCAAAGAACAACTTATAATAGACATTGATCGACCGGGGAATATCGTCGAGCAGCAAAGCAAAGAAGACGAAAATCGTCCCAATCAGTACGGTAATGAATGTCGAGAAAAGTTCGGTAAGGCGAGACTTTCCAAACGGCTTGTTGTAATATCCCGAAAAATAGTAAAGCACCAGCCAGAAAAAAGAGATGACGAACTGGCCAGTGAGCACACCCGGATATTGCAAATAGTCAAGTAGACTATCTGTTCCCTCATTAATGACAAACAAGACTTCATAACGAAGGATATTGAATAGCAACCACGCAATCGAAGCCGATATAAAATCCGATAATATGTATTTTCCTGCTTGCTTGCTTTTCTTCATTTTTACCTGATTACCTGAACAACGCCACCGTCTCCTAATTTAATGATATGGGAAGGCTTGGCCTTGCTCATATCATCCTGGCGATATTTCACTATATAATCGACTCCGTTTTTAATACAGTCCGACACCTCGCTAAAATTGCCCGGAGAAGGTTCACCACTCACGTTAGCTGAAGTAGAGACTAACGGTCTGCGGAAACGCTCGCACAATTTACGGGAAAACTCTTCGTTCGTCACCCGGATACCGACACTACCGTCTTCACCCAAGAGATTCTTCGCCAGATTCTTCGCATGAGGATAGATAATCGTAAGCGGTTTATCAGCCACCTCAATCAGGTCCCAGGCTATATCGGGCATATCTGACACATACATGCTCAGTTTTGCTGAACTGTCGGTCAATACCAGCATAGCCTTATTATCCATTCTCTTCTTCAGCTCGTACACCTTTTGTACGGCTTTCTCATTGGTCGCATCGCAACCGATACCCCAGATCGTATCTGTAGGATAGAGTATTATGCCTCCCGCCTGCATGGTTTCGCAGGCTTTTTGAATATCTTCTGTCATTGTTTTTTAAATAATGTCACAAATGTACAAATCATTCGCGGACTTGGAAACAAATGAAATAAAAATTAGATGCTAATGCAATTTATATTCGACATTGTCGAAAACAAATTGCATTAGCATCTAATTGCAGACTCAAAAAGAGAGACATCAATTCCCACACCGAAGACAACGAATGCAAATTTCCCGAAAATTATAATTTAATAAAAAAGCAAGCCACCAAACAGAAATATCCATTTATATTATCTAACTTTACGGATTCAAATATATTGGAGGTTTTATCACCATAAACCCGCATATCCGATATATCAGAGACGATAAAAAAGAAAAAAACAATATATAATGATTACAAAATGGAACTTTCAAACCCCAACAGAAGAAGAGTTACATAAAAGAGACAAGCTGGCAAGCGAACTGGAACTTAGCCCGGTCGTATGTCTTTTGCTCGTTCAGCGAGGACTTTCCACTGTTGAAGAGGTGAAGAAATTCTTTAAACCCAGCTTGAACGACTTGCATGATCCATTCCTCATGCCGGATATGGAAAAAGCGGTCAAGCGCTTGAACAAAGCATTGGGGAATAAAGAAAAAATTTTAATTTATGGAGACTACGATGTAGACGGCACGACTGCCGTTTCATTAGTCTACAAGTATTTACGGCCTTATTCGTCGGCATTGGATTATTATATTCCGGACCGGTATGACGAAGGATACGGGATTTCGTATAAAGGCATCGACTACGCCAGGGAAAACGGGATCACGCTAGTAATCTCGCTCGACTGCGGTATCAAGGCCATCGAAAAGATCGAATATGCCAAGCAGTTGGGGATCGATTTTATTATCTGCGACCATCATATGCCGGACAACACATTACCGGATGCCGTCGCCGTGCTGGATGCCAAGCGGGTGGACTCGGTTTATCCGTACGAACATCTGTCGGGATGCGGCGTCGGGTTCAAGTTCATGCAGGCATTTGCCAAAAGCAACAACTTCCCGTTCGCCGACCTGGAGAAGTTGCTGGAGTTGACGGCAGTCAGCATCGCCTCGGACATCGTCCCCATCACCGGCGAAAACCGCATACTGGCCTACTACGGTTTAAAGCAGCTTAACAGCAACCCGAGCCTCGGTCTGAAAGGGATTATTGATATCTGCGGCCTCTCGGGCAAAGAGATCACCATTAGCGACATCGTCTTTAAAATCGGACCGCGCATCAACGCTTCCGGTCGCATGATGAACGGAAAGGAAGCGGTCGAACTGCTCCTGGCGAAGGATGTCGACGTGGCCCGCGAAAAGAGTGAGAGCATCAACCAGTATAATGAAGAACGCCGTGAACTGGACAAGAAGATCACAGACGAGGCGAACGCCATCATCGACGAATTCCAAAACATGGAAGACCGTAAGGCGATCATCGTCTACAATCCAGGATGGCACAAAGGGGTGATCGGCATCGTCGCTTCCCGCCTGACGGAAAAATACTACCGCCCGGCAGTCGTCCTGACGAAATCGTCCGAACTGATCACCGGTTCCGCCCGCTCGGTTACAGGATTCGACATATACAAAGCGATCGAAAGCTGCCGCGACTTGTTGGAAAATTTCGGCGGGCACACGTATGCCGCCGGCCTTTCCCTGAAAGAGGAGAATTTGGATGCTTTCACCCAGCGATTCCTAAAACTGGCTGCCGACGAAATCATTCCCGAACAGATGACGCCTCAGATCGATATAGATGCCGTACTGGACCTGCAAGATATCAATTCAAAGTTCATGAGCGAGCTGAAAAAGATGAATCCGTTCGGTCCGGACAACCAAAAGCCTGTATTTTGCTCTCTCGGAGTCAAGGATTACGGGACCAGCAAACTGGTAGGGAAAGACTTGGAACATATCAAACTGGAACTGATCGACGACAAATCGAACACACCGATACACGGGATTGCTTTTGGCATGCACCAACATAATACGCATATCAAGAACATGAAGCCTTTCAATATCTGCTACACCATCGAGGAAAACACCTACAACGGCAACACGTCGTTGCAACTAATGGTGAAGGATATCAAGGAAAACGATATATGAAGGGATGCGGTGGATGTCTACCATAAGATTTTAGGAAAGTATTGGGGATACCCTACTTTCCGTCCTTTGCAGGAAGAGATCATCTGTTCTGTCTGTGCCGGAAAAGATACACTCGGGCTCATGCCTACGGGAGGTGGCAAATCGATCACCTTCCAGATTCCGGCGTTGGCTATGGACGGGATTTGCCTTGTCATTACCCCGCTTATCGCTTTGATGCGTGACCAGGTCGACAATCTACGTCGAGTCGGGATCAAAGCTACAGCTGTATATTCGGGCATGAGCCGCCAAGAGATCGCCGGGGAACTGGAAAATTGTGTTTCCGGACAAAATAAGTTCCTGTATGTTTCACCCGAACGGCTTGCCACCGGATTATTCAGGGATAAGTTGCAAGCCATGAACGTCTGCCTGTTAGTGGTAGATGAGAGTCATTGTATCTCGCAATGGGGCTATGACTTCCGTCCTTCCTACCTCCACATCGCCGATATACGGGAGCAACTGCCCGGCGTGCCGGTACTGGCACTGACAGCAACCGCCACACCCGAAGTCGTGGACGAAATACAGGAGCGACTGCTTTTCAGGGGAAAAAATGTTTTCCAGAAAAGTTTTGCCCGTCCGAATCTCGCCTACATCGTACGCCGTACGGAAGATAAGTTGAGCACACTAGCCTACATACTCGGAAAAGTACCCGGTACGGCTATCGTCTACGCACGAAACCGAAAGCTAACCAAGGAAGTGGCTATCTTTCTGCAACAATCGGGAATATCGGCCGACTTTTTCCATGCCGGATTAAGCCGGGAAGAAAAGGCGATCCGACAAAGCCGCTGGAAAAACAATAAATGCCGCGTAATAGTGGCCACGAATGCCTTCGGGATGGGGATTGACAAACCGGATGTACGATTGGTCGTCCATCTGGATATACCAGGGTCATTGGAGGAATATTTTCAGGAGGCAGGTCGTGCCGGACGGGACAGCCGGAAGGCCTTTGCGGTAGCTCTCTGCACAGATACGGATAGTTTTCATCTGAAAAAGCGGATAGACGATGAGTTTCCCGAAAAGAAGCTGATCGGAAAAGTATATGAAGCGTTGGGCGATTATTTCCGAATTCAGGAAGGACAAGGAAAAGATATCGTTCATAACTTCGAACTGACAGATTTTTATTCCACTTGCCAGCTTCCTCCGCTACAGATACATCATGCATTGAAGTTGCTAGAACTGTCCGGCTACATTGAATATTGCGAAGCAATGGACGAATCATCCTTCCAGACCGCCCCCCAAATCACATATACGCATCCACGCGTACAAAAAAATGCCCTTACTATCCCATCTTCCGCTTATGAGAAGCGTCGGGAAAGAATGAAAAAGCGCATTTCGAAAGTGGTGGAATACATGAACGGGGTACATATATGCCGGAGTCGCCTGCTACTCTCCTATTTCGGGGAAAAGAATACGGAAGATTGCGGATGTTGCGACGTCTGCCTTTCCAAGAATGACTCCGGCCTGAACAACCGGGATTTCAACGCCATACGCGACCTGTTACTCAGACTGCTTTCCACCCGGCAACTGCTTCCTGTCACCACCTTGCTTCCCTTATTACCTTTTCCGGAGGAAAAAATCATCACCACCATCCGCTTCCTGGCCGAGCATGACAAACGGTTTTATTTGAAAGAGGGAAAGGTGGGAATTTTTACGGATATCGGAAATACCTGATAATGCACTTTAGCGACTTATCTTTTATTACTCTCATTTTTTGTTGTTATCTTTGCCCCTAAATAATCCAAATCAGCAAATGAATAAGATTAACATATATGTACTGACGTTCTTTCTGAGTCTGGCTGGTGTATCTATCTATGCACAAAACAACCGATCACAAGTGGTTATTACAAGCGGACAAGACAATAATGTATTTTTTCATACAATAGAAAGAGGACAAACTGTTTACGCAATCGCTACCATGTACGGGGTTACGCCCGATGATATTTACCGGCTGAATCCAGATAGCAAAGAGGGGATCAAAGCAGGTGCCACCCTTAAAATACCGCAACGCGACATAGTTGGAGGTACTGCTAAGAAGCAAGATGGAAATTATATTTTCCATACCATACAGCCCAAAGAAACCCTGTATTCGTTATCCATCCGATACACCGTTCCCGCTACCGCCATCGTAAAAGCAAACCCCGGATTGTCTACTTCCACTTTTACAATTGGCAAGACAATCCGCATTCCAGCGACGCAAGTGGAAGATTTACCGACGACGGAGCTCAAGACCGTTACCAAAGAAATTGAATATACCGTCCAGAAAAAGGAAACCATGTACCGGATCTGCCGGAAATTCAATATTTCCAGCTACGAGTTGATCAAGCTTAACCCGAAATTGAAAGAAGGAGTTAAGGCCGGTATGACTATTAAGATCCCCGTACAAGCCGAAGAGATGACGACCGAACCAGCAACTACCATGCTTTCGGAAAGAGATGTCAATGCGTTGCTCTCAGAACCGAAAAGCATCGAGCGCGTCAACAGCGTCAAAGTAGCCTTGTTATTGCCGTTTATGACAAATGAGGCTATCCCATCTACGGAGACACAACGCTTCATCGAATATTACGAAGGTTTCTTGCTGGCGGTGGACAGTCTTAAAAACACAGGCTGTTCTATCGATCTGTCAGTTTATGATACAGGAAACGGAACGAAGAAACTGAAAGAAATCCTGAAAGAGGATGCCTTGAAGAATGCCAACCTCATCATCGGAGCCGTACAAAACGACCAGATCGGCCCGGTTGCGGAATTTGCCCAGAAGAACAACATCAAATATGTGATTCCTTTTACATCGAAGAACGACGATGTGTTGTCAAACGCATATGTTTACCAGGTAAATACGCCCCACTCCTACCTGTATGCCAAAGCAGCTCAAGGCGGATGCGACCTATTTGCCGAAGACAATATAATCCTACTGAACATCAGGGACGGCAAGGATAAAACCGAATTTATCAAGGCATTCAAAGCCGAGATGAAACAACGGCAGATCCCATTTACCGAAATCAATTATAATGCCGAAACCCTAACTGCCGATGTCGACACGCTCCTCAGAACAGACAAACGGAACGTGATCGTACCGACTTCAGGCACATTGGAGGCTCTAAACAAGATCAAGTCTCCGTTACGTATGCTGGCGGAAACAAAACCCGAATGCGGACTGACCTTGTTCGGCTATCCTGAATGGCAGACATATACGCGTGACTGTCTGGAAGATTTCTATGCACTGAACACATATATATACAGTAACTTCTATGCTGACAACCTGTCGAAAGAGGTGGCAGACTTCTATACCAAATATAAAAACTGGTATAGTAAAAACCTGATCAATATATTCCCTAAATATGGTATTTTAGGATTCGACACCGGTATGTTTTTCATCGGAGCAATCAACAAATATGGTTCCAACTTCGAGAATAATCTGGATAAAATTCATTACCAGGGCGTACAGACCGGATTCGATTTCCATCGCGTAAATAACTGGGGAGGTTTCATTAATACGAACATCTTTATTGTTCATTATCAGAGTGATTTCAATGTAACACGGAACGAAGTAAGATGATCAGGAAAGTTATTGCAACAGTTATTATAAGCCTTGTCACCCTGAACTACATTCAGGCGCAGGATAAGTTCAAACGGGAATTGTCTTTGGGTGCTTCCTTCGGTACGACCTTTTCCAAAGTCAGTTTTGCCCAGACGAAAGTGCAGCAGAAAATGAAAATGGGCTACACGGGCGGTCTCACGCTCCGGTGGATCACGGAAAAAAATCTCGGATTGCAGGCTGAACTGAATTTCATCCAACATGGATGGGATGAAAAGTTCGAGGACCAGCCTCAGTATAAATACAGCCGGACAATCAACTACTTTGAACTTCCGGTCCTGACACATATCTATTTTGGCAGTAAACGTTTCAGGGTATTCGTCAACCTGGGACCCAAAATAGGATATGCTTTCGGTGAAAAGACAGACGAGAATCTGAACGGAGCCAAGCCGAACACCGAAAACGAACAGCACGATATGCCAATCGAAAAGAAATTCGACTGGGGATTATGCGGTGGTCCGGGTATTGAACTTCGTACAGGAATTGGCTCTTTCCTCCTGGAGGGCCGCTACTACTATGCCCTCAGCGACATCTTCAACAGCCGTAAAGAAGATTATTTTTCCAAATCGTCTTCGCAGGTAATCTCGGCTAAGATCACGTATATGATTCCGGGATTTTAGGATTTATAATTGAACAATCTTAGACAATATCAAACATAGAAATCAAGGCTTACAAAAACATTGTAACAAAGACAAGTCAAGAATGGGCAGTAGGCTCCTCCCAAAACAAAAACGCCGCCTTTCCCTTTTCAAAAGTCTAAGGCTCTACTACATGGTTAGTTTTGCATTAGAAGTATTAAGAATTATAGAGATAATATAGTCTTTAGGCTATCAGATTTAGGCAAAAAAAGAGGATATCCCAGTGATGAAATATCCTCTTTTTATATACTCCGAAATGATTATCTCAAGCGATCCAAAGAACGCACCAGTGCTTCGTCTGCCCCGATATTACGTATAGCCAAATAATCCAGAATCAGGCTGATCAACGGAAAAGAAAAGGCGATCTTCAAACTTAATGAGAATATCTCCTTTTGATTACCCAGATCCCAGTAAAAGAATGCAAAGAGACCGTAAAAACCTAACATTAAAATTGCATTAAATACGCAGATCCGTATCTGAAGGATTCTTTTCTTAAACAGGAAGATAGTCAAAAGAGCCAGCAAAGAGATCACGATTGTCAAAGCAAACAATCCCCATGTGGGATAAATAAGTTCCGGCTGAGCAGCCATTGTACTGATGCCGGTCGCATCAAATGTAAACAATTGATCACCCGACTGCAACACGGCAAGCGGTAAAAACAGAATGGCAATCGTCAATGCCACTATAATAAGCAAATAAACCGTTTGTATTCTCTGTAACATAATAAAACAATTGACAATTAACAATTGACAATTGACAATTATTAGATGATACTCACCTAACCGTCAATTGTCAATTATCAATTGTCAATTAATTAAAGGTTATTCTTTTCTTTTGCAGGGTTCTTATAATACACCTTACCATCTTCATACTCCTTAGCTGCGATCAAAGTCGGTTTCGGGAGTTTTTCATAGTAACGTGAAATCTCAATCTGCTCTCTGTTTTCAAAAACTTCTTCCAAATTATCATTATAGGAAGCAAATTCCTGAAGTTTCTTTTCCAGATCCTGTTTCATCTCAACAGAAATCTGATTAGCACGTTTACCAATGATTGCAACAGTTTCATACACATTGCCCGTGTCTGATGACAGCTTCATCATGTCGCGGGTAACTGTATTCGACGGAGCGTTAGTCTTTCTGTAATCCATACTTACTTTATTGATTAGTTGTTTCGTTAATACGTATCTGTTATTCGCTTGCTGGCATAGTCGTAGAACTTCTGAACTTGTTTTACATACTTGCCTTCAGGATATTCGTTCATGTAGTTGTAGTATTCATCTACAACCTCACGGTAACGTCCCTGCAACTTTTCTTCCACACTAACCACAGCCAATTCATATTTGGCACGAATGGTATAGAACATGAACTCTTCCCTATATTTTGAATACGGATAGTTCTTAAGTGCGTTTTGCGCGGTAATCACACATGAAAGATAGTTGTTTCCCATATAGGTACCCAAGTTGAAATACAGCCGGACTGCCAACAGTTCCTTATAGGCGAGCTTTTCCTGCAATTCGAACATAATGTTCTGAGCTTCTTTAGCACGTTCGCTTTGCGGATAATACTCCAAATATAATTGCAACTGGTTAATGGCTTCATACGTTTGCGCCTGATCCAAGCGGGGGTCCGGTGAATCCAGATACAATCCATAACCCGAATAATAACGGGCCAACTCGGTAAACTCGCCTTTCGGATAAGTCGTATAATAGGTATTAAAGTATTGCGAAGCAGTCTGGTAGTCTTTTTGTCCATAATAACTTTGCGCCAGCAGATACAAAGATTCTTCAGCATTAGCTGTACCTTTAAAAATAGGCACCAGTTCATCCAGCAAAGTGGCAGACTTCGAATATTGTTTTGCATTGAAATATTTCTTTGCATACGAATATTTCAATTCGTAGTCTGTACTTTTCAGTATCTTGTTATACTCCCCACAGGAAGATAACAGAACCGTAATCATCATCAATAAAAATACAACCTTTTTCATTCACATACTTTTAGCGCGCAAAGTTAAAGTTTTCCAACAAATAAACGAAGCGCTTAACGTTAATATTTACAACTTATATAAGTCACTGGCCGCAATCAGCTCCAGTTTATTGGCTTTCAGAACCTCCGCACACTTCTCCACATTGTCGGGACGAATGATCACATTGGCTGCCTCACCCTGAGAAAAAGCGTACATATACTCAATAAATATTCCGGCCGAAGTAATGATGTCCATCGCTTTAGCCAATGCTCCCGGCTGGTTGGGGCAATGTAGACAAACAACATCGGCCACGCTCACGGCATACAAGCGATCGCGTAAGACCTTGATGGCAGTATCCGTATCCGACACGATCAAACGCAAGATTCCGAAGTCTGAATTTTCAGCAACTGTGAAAGCGGACATGTTTACGCCTGCTTCACCTAATATTTTTGCCACTTCCGTAAAACGGCCTTTCTTATTTTCCAGAAAGATAGATAACTGTTTAATTAACATGGGGGGATAAAATTTGATTTATAACTAATTATTTGTGATTTATGATTTATGATTTATGAACTGTCGATAATTCATAAATCATAAATCAGAATTCTTTCCTATTCCAGTTTACGATTATCGATCACATGTTTGGCTTTACCCATACTCCGCTCGATGCTGCGCGGCTCGACAATCCTTATATCGGGTTGCAAACCGATTACACTCTGCATACGGTTCGCGATTTTCTTCTTCAAGGCAATCATCTTGTTCATTTCGTCCGAATAAAACTCCTGACGCACTTCTACTTGAATTTGGAATGTGTCCGTATTGTTTACACGGTCGACCACAATCAGATAATGCGGTTCGAATTCCGGCATTTCAAGAATGACCGATTCCACCTGCGACGGAAATACATTCACACCCCGAATAATCAACATATCGTCACTACGTCCGAGAATACGTCCCATACGAACAGCCGTACGTCCACATTCGCATTTATCATAGATCAAATGCGTCAGGTCGCGCGTACGGTAACGGATCATAGGCATCCCTTCTTTTGTCAATGTCGTGAAAACCAATTCTCCGTGCTGTCCAGGTTCTACCGGTTCCAAAGTAACCGGATCCACAATTTCAGGGAAAAAATGGTCTTCCCATAAATGCGTACCGTTCTGACACTCGCACTCTCCTCCAACTCCCGGACCACAAATCTCTGTCAGTCCATAGATATCATAAGCCTTGATATTCAGCTTGCTTTCCAACTCTTTACGCATATTTTCCGTCCAAGGTTCAGCCCCAAAAGCACCGACACGCAACTTGAATTCTTCCAACGGTATGCCGGATGAGTGAATTGTTTCTGCCAGATACAACGCATAGGAAGGCGTGCAAGCCAACCCCTTAGCACCAAAATCATGCATCAACTGAATCTGTTTCTGCGTATTGCCACTACTCATCGGAATTACCGTCCCGCCGATATTCTCGACTCCGGCATGTGCTCCCAAGCCTCCTGTAAACAAGCCATAACCGTATGAAACCTGCACCGAATCATTCTTGGTCAGACCATAAGCGGTCAGACATCGTGCCACCACTTCAGCCCAAATAGACAGATCTTTCCGGGTATAACCGACAACAATAGGCTTTCCCGTCGTTCCGGAAGAAGCGTGCAACCGGACAATCTCAGACATCGGCACGGCCATCAGCCCGAAAGGATAATTGTCCCGCAAGTCCTGTTTAACGGTAAACGGGAGCTTCACTATATCGTCAATAGAATGAATATCTTCCGGAGTAATCCCCATTTCCTGCATTTTCTTACGGTAGAAAGGAGAATTATGATAAGCGTGTTCAACAACCCGCCTTAAGCGGATACTCTGTAATCTCCGCATTTCCTCGCGGTTCATACATTCGATAGTCTCGTTCCAAATCATGGTATCAGTTCGCTGTCTTTTAATGTTAATAGTCTAAATCAATTGCAAAGTAATAACTTTTTTGCAAAGAAACCTTCTTTTTAGTTCTCCTTTTATACCACCTCGTGCTTATCTTACCGTTTTCATCCGTCTCCGAACTTGTTAAAACTGCATATATACCTTTTTATAGGGATTATTTGTCGTAAAGGTATGACATAAAATGAAGCAGGACAGCAGACAAACTAATAAACAAAAGCACAAATGTTTGCATACACCCACATCTTGCGACCTTCTACATCCGGGTGTAGCGTTCCATAGACCCGGATGTTCAGGCCCCATACATCCGGATGTTCAGCCGAAAATCATACTACTTTACTAATAATAAAATACCTATCTATCACAAATAGCCTATTTGATTTTGTGATAGATGTGTGATAGATGAAAACGCCATCTATCACACATCTCACGCTCTAATTAACAAAGCACACAGGCAAAAGTGTGATAGAGTGATAGAGATTTATGAACATCATGGATTCTTCGTCATGGCAATTACATATTATTATACCATACCGGTCCCGGCCGGTTGCCCATTTCAAACTCCAATGTATCACCATTCATAATCTGCTCATGGGTAATATAGCTCTTGTCATACGGTCGGCCATTCAACTTCACAGATTGAACATAGATATTTTCACGGTTTACAGCCGGAGCCAAGACCACAAAAGTTTTGCCGTTTGCCAAATGCATCTTCACTTCTGGAAATATCGGAGTTCCGATCTCATACTTGCCACTGATCGGATCAACCGGATAGAAGCCCATCGAACTGAATACGAACCAAGCCGACATCTGTCCGCAATCTTCATTTCCACAAATACCGTCCGGAGCATTCTGATATAGGTTGTGCAGGACCTCAGCCACATACTTCTGCGTCTTCCAGGGCTGTCCTACTTTATTATATAAATAAATCACATGATGGCTCGGTTCGTTGCCATGTGCGTATTGCCCGATCATACCGGTACTGAAGATCGGCAGGTCTTCTGTCGATTTCGGAACATAGGTGAACATACTGTCCAGTTTCTCAGCGAAACGTTCCTTGCTTCCGACCAGGCCGACCAGACCGTCCAGATCCTGAGGTACAGACCAGAAATATTGCCAGCCATTACTTTCACAGATATCTTCGGTATAGTCGTCGGGGCTGAAGTTTGCAGCGAAGTTCCCTTTCTCGTCACGCGGCTGCATAAAAGAAGTGGCCGGATTATAAACATTCCGGTAGTTCTGAGCACGTTTGTAGAATTCATCGGCGATCTCTTTCTTGCCCATCTTCTTTGCCATTGTTGCAATACAATAATCATCATAAGCATATTCCAATGTCTTGGATAACGACCAGTTCTCCCATTTCTTGGGATCGCCGTAGGCTGGGACATACCCTAACTTCTTGTAATCACCGATTCCCCGGTAATCATCACGGTTGGCCGTAGCAATACAAGCCTCAAGTGCTTTTTCCGAATCGAAATTGCCGATACCTTTCAGATACGCATCCACAATTACAGGAACGGCATGATATCCGATCATCATATTGGTTTCCCAGCCATACAAATTCCACAATGGCAAAGCCCCGTTCTGTTCATAGAATTTCAAGAAACCTTTGATCATATCATTTGCACGTTCTGGTTCGGTATAAGTAAATAGCGGATGAGAAGCGCGATAAGTATCCCACAACGAGAAAGTGGAATAGTTCGTCCATCCGTCCGCTTTATGGATCTGCTGATCCGGGCCGTAATAGGAACCATCCACATCACTGTAAATTGTCGGAGCGATCATGGAATGGTACAAAGCAGTATAGAACTTCACCAGATCATCAGTATCCGAGCTTTTCACCTCTATTTTAGAAAACTGCTTGTTCCATGTTTTGGCAGCCTGCGCTTGATAATAATCGAAATCGTCTTTCGAAACCTCCGCACGCAGGTTCTTGCCTGCTCCTTCCATACTGACACCGGATATACCTGTCGTTACTAAAATTTCCTCATCTTTCTCCGTATTGAAATCGAAACGGGCAATATAGGCCGTACCGATCCTGCCACGATCTTTCGTTACGATAGAAGTTGTGTCCATATGGCAAGCCATGAAAGGTTTCGAGAAACGAGTCTCAAAATAAACATGCTGCAAAGGAGACCAGCCTTGCGAAAAACGATATCCCCGGATCGTCATCGAATCGACCACTTCTATATACGAATCCAACGTGAAGTCCCAGTTCATCGCCTTTTTGAGGTTCAAGAATACGGATGCCTCTGCTTTGGGGAACGTATAACGCTGAATACCGCAACGTTCAGTCGCGGTCAACTCGACATTAATATTGTAATCTTTCAGCAGCACACGGTAATAGCCAGCCGAAGCCATCTCGTCATTGTGCGAAAAAGTCGAATAGACGCCCAAAGGAGCAGGTGCCTCCTTATACGGACGAGTCACCGGCATGAAAGAGATATCGTACAAATCGCCCGCACCTGTCCCTGACAAATGGGTATGGCTGAAACCGGCGATAGTCGTGTCGGGATAAAAATAACCGGAAATACGGTCCCAACCGGGAAGCCCGTTGTCAGGACTCAACTGAACCATTCCGAAAGGGACTTGCGCTCCCGGATAGGTATTACCCGTAAAGTCTGTCCCGATAAAAGGATTTACATATTGTGTATAATCATCCGCCTCCTGTTGTTTTTCCGGCGTGCAGGCTGCCAGAGCCAGCAAGGAGACCGCCAATAAGGATATGTGCCTCATGTTTACATTATGTTTTAGTCTTGACAAAGATAAAAAAAGAGACGTACAATAAAAACTGTACGTCTCTTCTATAACTATTTTACGATGTCCGTAGTTTTAGGCCGGTGCGATTTCCGTACTATCTTCATCCTCGTCATCTGCATCTCCATTCGTGTCATTCTTCACAAAGAACGCACTCAATTCGAACAATCCATACAGCGGGAAGAATACGATACCCAATGTGAACGGGTCACTACTTGGGGTGATAAATGCAGCAGCAACCAACAACCCCACGATAGCATGCCGTCTATATTTGTGGAAGAACGAACGTTTCAACAAACCGATCTTCGACAACAGCCACGAAACCAACGGCATTTCAAAAACGATTCCCATCACAAAGATCAGCATCAGGAAATTATCCATATACGAATCCAAAGAGACCTGTTCCGTTATATTGGCACTCAACTGATAAGTTGCCAAAAAGCGCAGCGTCATCGGGAATACCATAAAATATCCGACAGCACATCCGATAAAGAACATGATTGTTCCCAAAAGAAATACCCATTTGACATTTTTCTTCTCATTCTCATACAAAGCCGGACTAATGAACTTCCAGATTTCCCACATCAGATAAGGGAAAGTAAGCACAAGTGCCAACCAGAACGAGGTGGTCATGTGAGTAAAGAACTGAGATGCCAATCTGATATTAAACACATCCACATGAAAATTATCATTACAGAAATCAGGCAGAACATCAAACCACGGACTGACATTGACCAACCACTGGTTCAAATCGCACAACCATCTGTAAAAGATAAAATCGGAATAACAGGGTGCCAATACTACGCGGTCAAATATACCATCGCTACCACGCATAAAGGCGAAACTGCCTATCGCAAAGATAAAGAGCGCTAAAAAAGAACGGAACAGAGTCCAACGAAGTGCCTCCAGGTGGTCCCAGAAGGACATTTCTTCTTGTTCTAATTCTGCCATCTTTTACTTTTTATCGGTATCGTCTATCTTAATGTCGTCTTCTAATCCTTTTACACCGTCTTTGAAGTTTTTCACACCTTTACCGATACCTTTCATCAGTTCAGGTATTTTTTTACCACCGAAAAGTAACAAAACAATAATGGCAATGATGATAATCTCGCCAGTTCCTAAATTTCCAAGAAATAATAATTGATCCATGATATTGTATAAATTAGTCGTTAATATTCCTGTTATCGATGGGGCAAAGATACAATTTGTAATGAATAGTACCCCAATTATTCTAAATTTATTACCTTTGCGCCATCTTAAAAAACTGAAATTAGAAAAAGATTAGAAAAAATGAAAGCGTATGTATTTCCCGGTCAGGGTGCCCAGTTTGTCGGAATGGGAAAAGACCTTTATGAAAACAATCCTCTTGCAAAAGAGATGTTTGAAAAGGCTAACGAAATCCTCGGTTTCCGCATCACGGATCTGATGTTCGCCGGAACAGATGAAGATCTGCGCCAGACAAAAGTGACACAGCCTGCCATTTTCTTACACTCTGTCATTCTTGCAAAAACATTAGGTGACCAGTTCAAACCGGATATGACAGCCGGACACTCTTTAGGAGAATTCTCCGCGCTTGTTGCAGCCGGAGCCTTGTCTTTCGAAGACGGACTTGTTCTGGTATCCAAACGTGCTATGGCGATGCAGAAAGCCTGCGAAGCCACCCCCTCGACAATGGCTGCCGTTCTGGCATTGCCGGACGAAAAAGTAGAAGAGATCTGCGCAAGCATCGAAGGTGAAGTCGTCGTATGTGCAAATTACAACTGTCCGGGACAGCTTGTCATCTCCGGCTCCGTATCCGGTATCGATGCCGCATGTGAAAAGATGCTGGCTGCCGGTGCAAAACGTGCACTGAAACTGAAAGTCGGCGGTGCATTCCACTCCCCTCTGATGGAACCGGCTCCCGCTTTCTGCACCCCTGAGGGAACGGGCGCGTGCAGAACGGCCTGCCGCTATCGAAGCGACTCCGATCCACAAACCGTCTTGCCCTGTTTACCAAAACGTAAGCACGAAAGGCGAAACCTGTCCTGAAACAATCAAGGCTAACCTGATTGCCCAGCTGACTGCCCCGGTCCGTTGGACACAGAGCGTTCAGAACATGATTGCCGACGGTGCCGATCATTTCATCGAACTAGGTCCGGGCGCTGTACTTCAAGGATTAGTGAAAAAGATAAATAAGGAAGTAACGACAGAAGGCATGCAATAAACAGTTTGCTTCATTCATATAAAAAGGTTGGTAGGAAAGTTCTTCATCGAACACCTACCAACCTTTTCTCATATCACTACTTCAGATTCCACCACAAGGCAGTCTCCACCACATCCGGTCCGCCCAACAATTCGAGGGCTTTATTATAACCTTCCAGGTTGTTCGTCTGGATATTGGCCGGATAGCGATAACGCTTCGGATAAAACTCCAAACGGCATTCTTTTGAAGTGGCAACTGTCAAGGGAATCTGGTTCAACGGGTTATAGTCTTTTTCGACAGCCTGATTCTCGAAAAAAGGCAAACCGATACGGCGATGGTCGCTCCAAACTTCCTCGGGCAACCAGGGAACCTGAGCAATATATTTCTGTGTGAAGATCTTCGTCATCGCATCGTTATTATATGCACCGCCACGATAGATGGAATTTTTCGGATATGTATAAGTCATCGTCTTGTTCTCTTTTGTGTACGGATCAACATAGTTTACGATATAAGGCTTTGCCTCCGTTGTATGGTCGAAACTGACAGATGTCCCGATCCGATTATATTCGGTAGAAGACAGATAAGCACCGACTTCACTCAACAAGCCGTGGTACTCGAAGCTCGCAGTCACTCCGTTCTCGTAGTTCGATTTGGGAGAACCCGGAACATCCCAACCACGCACGCCGGCTTCAGCCAGCAAGAAATAACTTTCCCAAGGACCGAAATAGACACGTTTCTGAGTACTCATGCGGTATTGCTTCGACATGGACGGATAGTTATAGTTTTTTCCAGTCAATTCGGTAGCCAAACTACCTTTCACATCCCATTCACCGGCCACCCATGTCCCCCAAGTATATCTAGGATCGATTGTCAGCATCGGCTTCGTGTTATCATCCGGATCGAACAGGGAGACCGGTTTCACCTCGCTGGCCGCCCCGATATAATCGGAATAAACCACACCATCGTTCCATCCTACTACACTAAATAACTTCGGTGCACGTGGATCGACATATTGTGGAACGCCGTCGAAATAAAATCCGGCACACGGATCGTTCGTCGTCAACGGAAAATGCCTATCCAAATACAAGCCCATGTAAGTATGCGGGTTCTTCAGATGTGCTTTCAATGAATCAGGTAGCGGAAATTCGTTACTTCCCAAGCCGACCACGAGATTCTTGAATGTAACGGACATCGCCTGTGCATTCCAGGTACGGGACATAACGCTGGTCAGGTCGCTCCATCCGTCCTTTTCCTGTACACCGGCAAGTTCGGAAAGTGAAGAAATATATCCTTTGGAAGCGGCATCTTCAAACTCTCTTTCAGCCAGCTGCGGGTTTGCATTCACGATACGCATTGCCAAGCGCATACGCAGAGAATTGGCATATTTCTTCCACATATTCACATTTCCGGCATAGAAAGCGTCTTCAGCCGACATCGGAGACATATCAATTGACGGGTCGAGCGCGACTTCCGCCTCCTTTAGTTCTTTGAGAATAAAAGTATAAATCGCTTCTACACTGTCGTACTCGCCCGGAACGCCCGAAAAAGCATCCAACGCCGGAATCGGCCCGAACCCGTCAGAGACCTCCGAGTTCAGGTAAGCCCGCCAGATACGCGCCATCTGGATCACATTCTTATAATACGGATAGAGATCAGCTTCACCATCAGCCACTTTCTTCTCGCCCAGTTGAACGGCTTTAGTCGCCTGGTTCAACCATTTCACGGCGTAGTCGTTGCTCAGGTAGCGCGTGATATAGTCATTATTATCCGTACCAATCGTAAAACCGCTTCCCCGGTTGAAACGAGACGCCCGGTTCCAAGTCAGGATAAACATACGTTCGGCGATCTCCGGATTCATCTGGTCACCGACGATCGAGGCATTCAAGAACCATTCAGGCTTTACCTTGCTTTCATCCACCTGGTTCGGATCTTCATTTATTTCCTGAAAATCGTTACAGGAAGAAAACAATGCCGCCATAGAGAATAGGCCTGCTAATATTTTATTTTTTGTGTTCATATTATGTTGTTTCTTTTTATATCCTTTACAAAATGATTGCAAATTATCAAAACCTACCATCCGGCCTTCCGGAAAGGTTTTGTAAGCTTTTTAAAACCCGACCGTTACGTTAAACGTGAACGAACGGCTCGTCGGAGCGGCCCCGTTTTCGAAACCAGTCGCATTCGTGTTGGTTGCCGAAACGGATTCGGGGTCAATACCTGGCAAATTGTAATGGATCATCCATACATTGTTGCAGGTAGCAGACAGATTCAAACGCTGGAACGGCGTCTTTTTCAGCATCGCTCTGTTAAACGTATATCCTAAAGTGATGTTACGCAGACGAATATTGGTTGCGTCATATGTGAAAACCTCCGGCAAACCGTAATTACCGGTCGATCCGATCCGCTCCCAATAGTTCTGGTGAGTGACCGGAACACTGTTTTCCACATATCCTCCGTCTTTCCTGACAACCGTGTTAGGCACGACAAAATCCTGACGTTCGCCGTTCACAACCGTTCCGGCTGCATTACCACGGACAAATAGGTTGGAAGCTGTTGCCGAATAGATGTCGCCACCGATACGGAAATCGACCAGGAAACTCAAGTTAAACCCTTTATATGAAAAACTGTTCGTCAAACCCAGCATCCAGTCCGGACTTTGGTTACCCACCTTGCTCTTTTCAGCAGAGATCAGAGGTAGGCCGTCGTCTCCCACAATCACCTTGCCATAATGCGGACTGTCCTTGTCCGTCACACGCAGAAAGGTCTGTCCGTAAATATCACCATAATAACTGCCTTGTGCCGCCACGATCTGGATCGCATCCAATGTCTTGATGTCATAAAGCGTCACGCCCGGATACAGGTCGATGATCTTATTGCGATTCAAGGAGAACTGGGCTGTCGCATTCCAGTTGAATCCCTGCACGTCCGGGCTCTGGAAGATGGCACCGTTCAACGAGATTTCCAGACCTTCATTCTGGATATTACCGGCGTTCACCTTGCGGGAACTATACCCGGCAAACGGGTCGAGCGGCAGGTTCAGCAACTGACGGGTCGCATTCGTCTTATACCAGGCGAAATCCAAACCCAAGCGGTTCTGCAGGAAACGCACGTCGAAACCGGCTTCCCATGATTTGATCAACTCGCTTCGTACGCTCGAATCAAACAAGATTTGGCCGGGAGCAGCCGTCGTATTCCCGTTTTCGTCTTTTCCTACCGTGTAATTATTGTACAACTGATAGGGATCAAGATCATTACCGACTTCCGCATAAGAAGCCCTCACCTTTGCAAAGGTGAACCACTCCGGCATGTTTCCGCCGATCTTAGGTAACATATCCGAGATCACACCGGAGAGACTGACCGAAGGATAGAAATAAGAGCGATTGTCTTTGGACATAGTAGATGACCAGTCGTTACGGGCTGTCACGTCTAAAAACAGATAGCCGTCCCAGTTCAGTTGCAATGATCCATAAAGGGAATTCATCTTCCGGCGGATCAACTCGGAGGTTACGGTCGGTTTATTAATGCCGTTGTTCAAGGAGAAAAGGTCCGGAACCAGCAATTCACCAGCCGAAGCGTTCATCTTGGTTCGCTGCTGCATCATCAGGTTACCTCCGAATGTCACGAAACCGCCCAAGCGGTCCAGCAGGTTGTCTTTGCGTGCGGTAGCCAGGAAGCTGTAGTTATTTTCGTAGAATGTTTCAGAACCTTCATTATACAGGCCGCGGGGCGAGGTGTTACCGCCGGCATATACTTTCTCATTTTTGGTCGTCGTATAATAGTCGGTACCGCCACGCAGTTCGATATCGAACCAGTTGGTCGGCGCATACTTCAACGATACGTTACCCAACAGACGGTTACGGGTATCATTGTTCTGCCGGTATTTGGTCACCCAGTACGGGTTTTCCTGCGGGTTCTTGGAGGCATCCCACCAGATCATATTGCCTTCTTCATCCACGCTGCTCTTAAATTCCTTAACATTCAAGGAACGAGGCAGACCGTATATCGTGTTGAACGCATTTGACGGGTTCACGCCTTGGATCGGGCGGTTATGGGCATTCATATTTATATAGTTCACTTTGGCATCCACCTTCCATTTCTCCGCCTTATCGAGGAACGTGGTGGCACGCAACGTAACGTTCGTCTTATTCAGTTTCGATTCCGGGGTGATACCGGCATCATCCGAACGGTTAATAGATGCAAAGACAGAAGTTCCGTTAATATTCTGCTGGAAACTGACGCCTTCGTTAAAAGAGGTTCCTGTATGGAAGAAAGCATCGATATTGTCATATGTCTGGAGAGGCACTTGGCGTCCGAGCCAATCCGTCACAGTCTGGCCTTCAGCTTTCGGTCCCCAACTCAAACGGGACTGGTTGTCATAAACTCCGACCGATCCTTGTCCGAAGCTGTTTTGCATATCCGGTTTCAAGAAAATGGATTCAGCCGTGATACCAGCATTCACAGTAATCCCCAGCCCTTCGTTTTTCCGTCCCGATTTGGTCGTGATCAGGATCACGCCGTTACCGGCCCTCGAACCGTAAAGTGCAGCTGCCGAAGCTCCTTTCAGGACCGTCATCGATTCGATATCTTCAGGGTTAATATCAGAAAGGCCGTTACCCATATCGGCTCCGGAATTACCCCAAACATCATCCACACCGCCTGTAAAATTATCCATCGGCGTACCGTCCACCACGATCAATGGCTGATTGCTACCGGTCAGCGAACTGTTACCACGGAGCACGATCTTCGAAGAACCTCCCACCCCGTTACTGGAGCGTACAATCTGTAAACCGGAAACTTTACCAGACAACGAATTGGCCAAATTTGGTTCGCGGGAAGACAACAACTCGTCTCCCTTCAATTCCTGCATGGCGTAACCTAACGCTTTTTTATCACGCTTCATACCCAAAGCAGTCACGACTACTTCATCCAATTTTTGCGTGTCCTCTTCAAGATGTACAGACAAAGAGGCTTGTCCTGCATAAGGAATCTCCTGTGTGGCGTAACCGATAAAGGATATTTGGATAATATCCCCATTTTTTACCCCATCCAACGTAAAGTTGCCATCCATATCGGTCATTGTCCCGTTGGTGGTTCCTTTTATAACAACAGACGCGCCGGCAACCGGTCCCAAAGCATCTTCGACGGTTCCCGTTACTTTTGCATTTTGTTGGGAAATGTCAGTGTCCGGATTACCTGCACTTGAAGCCGAGTATATATTCCCAGAGAAACATAACGTGCTCGCAAGCAAAACCATGCTGACAGGCTTAATTCTTTTCAACATAACTAATGTTTTTTGTTTAATTTATGATATATGTCTTGGCTGAAACCAACGTCTTTTTTGATATATGTAACACAAAAAAAGAGAAGTTGTTTTGTATTTAACCTTTCGGGTAAAAGCAGATCATGCTGAAAAAGTAATCCGAAAACATATTGACAAATTGTTTCACAAGGACAGAGAAACAAGAAGAAAAGACAAATGGAGAAATACAAGAAACTTTTTTTTCGATTCGGGAACAAAAAATAAAAAAGGATGTGGCAGGAAGTGGTTATCTGAGTGATGAAACGATTGCGAATCGTACATCAGATGCCTTATTAAACTATATGGAAGCATGTTATGAAAAAAATGGAAATCTGGATACCACAGCACAGAGCTATTGGAGAGCTTTTCGCGAACGTGCTCATGCCGATACAGATTATAATAAGACAATCGCTGCTACTGTTATGAGCGAAGAGGCCAAGAATGACTGAGGGGCTTATTACGCTGGACAACTGGTCGATCCAACCTTGTATAACATCGATCGGCAGGCCGTTTGCCATTAAGAAACCATCAACCATACCACGGGTCACACCGACACCATAATCTCCTAACCACGCTCCTACACCGACACAATGTACCTAGCCGAGACCTTTACTATACAGCACTTCGCTATAAGACGATATATCCACAGCCGAGAACATATCCATATATGGGTTAGCAGGCTCCTTTTTCTTTTCCCGACCATCCCGGACCATTCGGAACGAATGCTGTATTTTTGAATATGAACCCATTTGGTTAGGGTTCTTACCGAATCATTCCATCGAAAGCTATTATTGTTGTTTACAACCGGTTTTCCTGTTCTACCGCTTTTTGTAATAATTACACCAAAGGAACACAAGCCCCGCAAATGGAAGAAACGGCAGCATCTTTCAAAGCAGAAATATTCTCAATATCCTGCGGGTTGACAGCGTTGATACCACCTTCCATGCCATCGATCAAAACCAATGGACTACCACCGGATGAAGATTATCATCCATATTCGTCATGATGCCGTTAGTGGTTCCTTTTAACAATCACAGAGGCTCCGGCAACAGGCCTAAAATCATCTTCTACAATACCTGAACATTTCCCTGCAGAGTAGAAAATGTTCAAGCTTTTAAGGGGAAAAACGCTCCAACCAATAGGATTAGGCTAATAGGTCTGATTCTTTTGAATCATAATTTGTGTTCTAGGATATTGAAAGAATTACTCTGATTTTCATAATAACTTCTTATTCAATGAAACAAGCAGGCTCACACATCTTTGCGTTTTCAATGTTTAAAATGATATTAGTTCTAAAAGAACTCAGGTATTTTTAGCTTTAATACATTTTGATACAATTTCATAACAATATGATTTTCAACAAATTAAACAAGTAAAAATATATTATGCAATAATTACTTAAAACACACAAGTCTCTTTAAATTACTTCTGTTAACAAATTAGCAGAAGTACGACCATGTTTTTTATTTATCTATTTTTATAGAGTTACATATTTCCAATGGATATATTATTCTGATAAACAGAATAATACCTGTGTAATACCAAAAGAGTAAAATGTTAAAAAAGAAACTTCTACGTATTTTTTTTAGAAAAATAACAGTACAACGGAAAATTTTCATATCTTTGACACCGATATGAAATGTGCAGAGTTCTTTTAGAACTAATTACAAACACAGATAAACTTTATACGCAAAAGCTAAAAACTCTAACATTTTGTATATATGATGTAGAAAAGCGATAATAAGCGCCATCATTTTAATTAAAAGAGCATTCTTTCAATTAAATATAAGACACAAATTATGTTGAAAAATTTCAAACCTATCAGCTTAATCTTGCTGGCAGGTGCCACTTGTTTCCCAGCAAGTATATTTGCAGAAACAATGCCCTCCAAGCAAGGTATGAACATTTCCCAGCAGAACGGAAAAGTTACAGGTACTGTGGTAGATGATCTAGGGCCTGTTGCCGGAGCATCGGTCGTAGTGAAAGGAACAACCAATGGAAACATTACCGACATGGATGGTAATTTCACATTGGAAGGTGTAAAAAATGGAGACATCATCCAGATCTCTTTCATTGGTTACACAACTCAAGATATCAAATACACAGGACAATCCACTCTTCAAATTAAATTAGCGGAAGACACTCAAAAACTGGAAGAAGTCGTAGTCGTTGGTTATGGCGTACAAAAGAAAGTAAACCTGACCGGCGCTGTAGGGATTGCAGATAGCGAAATTCTGGAAGATCGTCCGATCGGAAACATTGCACAAGGTTTGCAAGGAGCTATTCCAAACTTGAATATTGATTTCGCCAGTGGTAATCCAAATGCAGCTACTACATTTAATGTACGTGGTGCAACTTCACTGAATGGAGGACAAGCACTATTGTTAGTCGACGGAGTCGAAACATCAGACTTGTCTTTGCTTAACCCACAAGATATCGAAAGCGTATCAGTATTAAAAGATGCTGCCTCTGCTTCTATTTATGGTGCCCGTGCTGCTTTTGGCGTTGTATTGATCACAACTAAAAAAGGAAAAAAAGAACAAAAAGTTCAAATCAACTACAATAACAACTTTTCTTGGTCAATGGCCTCTCGCTTACCGGATGGCGTTTCTTCCGATAAGTGGATCCGTGCCATGAATCAGGCAAACGTGAACAATGGCAGCGGACAGTATTTCAAAGATGAACACGTTCAAGCTGTAGATGATTTCATTGCGGGGAGAGGTCCTTCTGCATTTTATACAACAGACAATTCAATAACTGCTGCCGGACAATGGGCTTATGCAGGGAACACCGATTGGTTCGACGTAATGTACAAACCGTCATTCATGCAACAGCACAATGCAAGTATCAGCGGTGGTTCAGACAAGACGACTTACTACGGCTCTATTGGTTATAAAGGACAAGATGGTATTTTGCAATATGGTACGGATAAATACAAACGTATTAATATGTCTTTCAACTTTTCCACTCAGATTACAAAATGGTTGGAAGTAACTTTCCGTACAAAATATAATCGCAATACAAGTGATTATCCCTACACCAGTAATTTTAATTTAGGAAACATTTTTTACGAAATCTATCGTGGATTCCCAACTATTCCTGTTTACCTACCAGATGGTAATAATTTTGCAGGTATAGCAGGTAGCAACTTCAACTATAACTTTGCTGGTTTATTAGATGGAGCTGGGCGAGACAAAACCAACTCGGATGACTTTTGGTACACTGCCGCCTTTAATCTGACACCGTTAGCCGGTTTATCAATCAAGGGAGATTATACCGGAAACAAATTCTATAAAGATCAAACCCAGCACGGTAAGATACTGTACCAGACAATGCCAGAAGAAAGTACGTTATCTCCGCTATCCGTTGGCACACCTGGAGGCGTAACAAAAGCTAATTACGGAGATACTTATCAAGCATTGAACTTATGGGCTGACTACAAGAAGTCATTCAATGACAAGCACAACTTAGGTGTAATGGTCGGTTACAACCAAGAAAGCAAAAAGACGACTAAATTAAGCGTAAGCACTAGTAATCTATTTGATAACAATTTCCCTGTCACCGATTTGGCCAGTACTTATAACATGCCAAGTGAAGAAGCTACAATCTGGGCTGTACAGGGTGCGTTCTTCCGTCTGAATTATGATTACATGCAAAAATATTTGCTTGAGGTAAATGGTCGCTATGACGGTTCATCCAAATATATGTCTGGTGATCGTTGGGGATTCTTCCCCTCGGTATCAGCAGGTTGGCGTATCTCTGAAGAAAGTTTCTTCGAACCAGCCCGTAATATTTTCGACAACTTAAAAGTCAGAGCTTCATATGGCTCATTAGGCAATCAAGTTACAGATGGTAATTTCCAATATTTAAGTTTCTTGACAAGCGAATCTTTGGCCTATCTGATGAACGGCAGTATCATTAGTGGCTTGAAAGCTCCGACATTGGCTAGTACAAACATCACATGGGAAAAAGTTTACACAACCAATATCGGTTTAGACTGGACTATGCTGAACGGCCGTTTCACTGGATCTTTTGACTATTACATCCGCGATACAAAAGGAATGGTCGTAAACAAAACTTACCCAGCTGTATTAGGGACGACAGGAGGTAAAGAGAACTTGGCAGATATGAGAACCAAAGGTATGGAATTATCTTTAACGTGGAACGATCAGATTAAAGACGTGGCCGGCAGTCCTTTGGATTACTCTATCGGTATCGGCATCTCAGACAACACTTCTGAGATCACGAAGTATGATAATCCGACATTAAGTTTGGATGAAACTCATTACCAGGGAAAGAAAATCGGTGAAATTTGGGGATATGTAACAGATGGCTTCATTAAAGATGAAGCTGAAGCCCAAGAAATGGCCAATAAACAGGCTTTCATCAGCACAACTTGGAAACCAGGAGATATTCGTTATGCTGATTTGAACGGTGATGGAAAAATTGACCGTGGGAATAATCGTGTTGGTGATTCGGGAGATAAAAAAGTCATTGGTAATACAACTCCCCGTTACAATTTCAACCTCAACTTGAGTGGTTCATGGAAAGGTTTTGACTTACGTCTGTTCTTCCAAGGTACAATGAAACGCGACGTATGGTTGGACTCTCCTGTATTTTGGGGATACAAGACAGGTATTTGGTGGGCTAACTTAAATGATTACATCATCGATAACTCTTGGAGTGAAACCAATACGAACGCTTACTATCCTATTCCGACTTGGAGTGATAGAAGTAAACAAACACAGACAAAATATCTGCAAAACGGTGCTTTTATCCGTCTGAAAGATGTTACATTAAGCTACACTATTCCTAAAGCGCTCATCAATAAATACGGCATCGGTCAGCTAAAAGTGTTCGTAAGCGGTCAGAATCTTTGGGAAGCTACAGGATTGTACAAATACCTCGATCCGGATGCTGTAGGCAGACGTGACAATAACGGTAACTTGAAAGTTGACGACAACGGTAGTGTTTACCCGTTCACCCGTTCTTATTCATTTGGTATCAACGTAACATTCTAAAAACAGACAAAGTAACATGAAAAAGTCAATTATATTATTTGGTGGTTTATTGTTCCTCACAACCCAAAGTTGTGATGTACTGGATAAAGAGCCATTAGACTCTATCAGTACACAACAATACTTTGCGAATGCCAATGCACAGGCATTAGAGCAATATTGTAATGATTTATATCCCAAATTAATCACCGGACATGGAAATCCGAACGAATATAATTTTGGGATGATGGAAACTGATTTCCAGTCTGATGACCTGCTTCCGTGGGACGCAAACTCTGTAGCATTCAGTCAACACAGCATTTCTACAGCAGACAATGACAATTGGAAATGGGAAAACATTCGTGCTTGTAATGCTTTTATGCAAGATTACGAACTATCCCCGGAAACCGAGGCCGTAAAACATCGTTATGCTGGTGAAATTTTATTCTTCAAGACATTGGATTACTTTAATAAAGTAAAACGCTTTGGCGATGTACCTTGGTATGACAAAGTATTGGTCCCTGGAGACGAAGACCTATACAAAGGCCGCGATTCCCGCATTACCGTTGTAGCAAACATGATAAAAGACATTGATCAAGCGATTGAATGGTTACCCAAAAAAGAAACGACAGGTGTCTACCGCATCAGCAAAGACGCTGCACTTGCATTAAAGGCACGTATATGTTTATTTGAAGGAACTTTCCGCCGTTATCATAATATGGAAGGTGATACCGAATTGCTCAAAGCCGCTTATGAAGCAGCAGGCGAACTGATGAAATCCGAATATGGCTATTCATTGTTCCAAGGTTCAAAACCTGGTAAAGCCTATTATGAATTATTTATCCAAGCAGATTACAACTCCAATCCTGAAATTATTATGTCGAAGGAATATGATCCGACTGTCGGCAAAGGAAATAACTTAAGCCGCCAAATTGCAGTTGGTGAATCTCCTATCGGTTTGAGTCGTGACGCTGTTGAAGATTATTTGTGTGCAACAACAGGAAAACCAATCTCTATGTGCGGCTGCGAAGGGCACTCTCATCATACTACATTAATCGCCGAACTAAAGAATCGAGATCCGCGTTTACTACAAACAGTACCGACTCCCGAAGCTGGTGAATACACCTATTACCTAGAAGGGAAACGTCCGGATATCGGTAAATATACCAGTGGAAGTGTTAGTACATCTACGGGATATGGTGTTATCAAATATTACAATCCGTCAGAATACACATCATCTCATCATATTGGAACATTAGACGCTCCAATTTTCCGTTATGCAGAGATTCTTCTGATACGTGCAGAAGCAGGAGCCGAACTTGGTCAAGATCCCGAATTAGATAAAACAATCAACGCTTTGCGTGATCGGGTTGGTTTTAATCACCATTTGACAACAAATCCGATTGAAGACCCGAAATTGGTTGCCGAATATCCAACAATCAAAGGCCCGAACGCCAACTTGATCCGCGAAATCCGCCGTGAACGTCGTGTTGAACTAATGGCAGAAGGTTATCGTTATCACGACTTAATGCGTTGGGCCTGCGGTATTCGCCTGAACCAGCCGAAATTGGGTATCATTCCAGACAAAGCAACAAGTGAGAATGATTTAAATGGATATAATACAAAAGATTATGAATCCATTAAATCCGGATTAGGTTTCGTAGACGGTGCCATTGATGTTTATACAAAACGAATGACAAATCCAGTTCCAAACTTTATAGATCCCAAGAACTATTTGTTCTCTATTCCGACAAACCAAATCGGATTAAATCCTAATTTAAAACAAAATCCGGGATGGGATTAATTGAAATATTTTGATAATTTTTTTTCAAAAGGTCTGCTCTTCATAACAGAAGGGTGGACCTTCTTGTATTTGAAAAATCCACATTATTTCATAGCTTTTGATTTTAAGGTCCATCTTCACAACTTCAGCAAACAATTCATATATATCAACTCCCTATAAATACTGAAATACCAAGAATATGAAGTGATTTAAGACTACACAATTCACATAGTTCAAAACAACTATTTAATCTGTTACAAAGAAAGTGAAAGAGGTAAGTGCTACCTTCTTATAAGTCTATTAAATGAGACAGTAATCATACAATATGACTTAAAAAATACATATAGCTTATTGGCTATCGAGGAAAAGGCACTGACCTACAGAGAGAAGATATATACCTTATTCCACAAAACAACTATCTTTCTATAAATGGATAATACTTCTTTTCACAGCCAGAAGATATCAAGTTCAAAACATATATGTTTTAAAAACGAAACACCTATGTTTTGAATTCGAAACATAGGTGTTTTGAAATAAGAAATATAAACGATCACATCAATAGTCTTTCTCATTCGCCAGATTCCACATATTCAGAAAAGAGGCTTTCGTTATGTCGACAATCTTATTCCAGTTTATCTTTTCCACATGGTCGCTTGGCATATGATAGTCAGGATGACCATCCGTATGGTACCAGATGACCGGAATATCCAAAAGAGCGAACGAAGCGTTATCACTCCCCCCTACCGGTTTATCCCACGGACGATAATCAGGAGTCAGATTCAAGCCATATTTCTTGATATCGTTTTTCAACCAATCGCCAAACACAGGATGCGCTTCCGTATAGAAATAAACGACATGCATCGGCTTAGACTCGTCTTTATTACGGCCAATCATGTCGTAATTCAGATACCCCTTCACCTTATCCATCTCCGAGAATGTCTGCACGAAATATTTGGAGCCTAACAAGCCTTTCTCTTCACCATCCCAGAAGGCGAAAATAACGGTTCGCTCCGGTTGAACCCCCGTCGCTAAAAACGCCTTAGCGACCTGCAGGACAGCTGAAACACCCGAAGCATTATCGTCGGCCCCGTTATAGACCCGGTCACCGTCCAGCATCGGGTCAAAGCCAAGATGATCGTAATGGGCGCCAATAATCACATATTCGTTCGGGTTCTTACCCTCGATCTTCCCCAAGATGTTGTTCATCGACAACTTCTGATGGACACCTTGTTTCAACTTCGCGATCGAATCCGGATGAACCTGGAAACGACCCTTCTTCTGCCGTTCCTTGTTATAGGCCTCAAAAGGTTGGTAATAGGATTCGAACAGAGGTTCGATCCCCATCGTTTTCAAATTAGATACAATATATTCACCGGCAATACGCCCACCACGGAAACCAGCTTCACGCCCTTCCAATGCATCGCTTGCCAGAAAACCGATATAGGCCTCGGCATTTGCCCTGTTAATGACATCCAGCCCTTTCTTTTCAGGCGACTCGGCCCATAGCGTAGCACTTAGTGCAATAGAGACTAAAAACAATCCCGTTTTTCTCATTTCGATATTGTGTTTTACAGATTATAGTTTTCTATATTATGCAAATATACGGATATTTGTATACATTCGAACTATAATGACAGAACACAAATATGATTTTAGTATGATTGTAGACAAGAGCAGGACTGACTTCATTAAAATAAAAAAAGGCCAAACTCCGCTATCTCATAAGCGTCGAATGCCTCCCCCCTTATCTCTCACCAGTCTTTCAAAAGACTACGGTGAAGAGACTACATCTAACAAATTATTTACTGTTTATACTCAATTTTTAGAGCTTTCGCTCATTTGGCTCACCAATCTGCGAATCTCAGCATTTACTCGCTGGCACATTGAACCATTTCCTACTGACTGATAACGATCAGCCTGATAACGCAACATCGCTAAAGTACGCATACTTTTTTCGTTTTCTCTCATCATCATAATTTTACTCATTTAAGTTCTCCACGCTTGGAGAACGATTAATAATAACTAAACCTAAACTTTCTTTTTCTTTTTGTTTACAGTGCAAAGATAAGTATTTTATTTGAATTTATGCTGTAAAACATATTTAATGTTTATTATTTAACCGTTTTTGGGCTTTGATTAAATATTTTTTATCTTGATTTATCTAAACGACAGTAGCCAATTCTCCTGTAGTCGAGTCGATTACAAATCCACGGACCGTTATATCTTTTGGGATCAACGGATGTTTTTGTACTTGAGTCACTGTTTCACGAACGGAACCTTCCGGGGTGTCGAATCCACGCAACCACGATTTGAAATCAATGCCGCAGTAACGCATCATATCGATATGCTCTGAAGGGATACCACGCTTCTTCATTACCTCAATCATCTGTTCGCTGTCCATATGCTTGGCACCGCAATCGGTATGACCGACAATCATGACCTCGTTCACACCTAATTCATAAATGGCAACCAACAGACTCCGGATCACACTTCCGAAAGGATGGGAAATAATCGCCCCAGCATTCTTGATGATCTTGACATCCCCGTTCTTTATTCCCAAAGCTGCCGGCAGCAGCTCCGTAAGGCGTGTGTCCATACAAGACACAATCGCTATTTTCTTATCAGGATATTTATTGGTGATAAACCGCTCATATCCTTTATTCTTTACAAATTCACGATTAAATTTCAATAACTCGTCTATCATAACTATCCTATATATATGTAACAGTCCAAAATCAAATAATGTTGAAATGTTTCAACGCATTGTATACACCATTCTCGTCGACAGAGGTCGTCACATAACTGGCCGCACTCATCACATCTTCGGCCGCATTTCCCATAGCAACCCCGATCCCGACATGGCTAAGCATCTGGATATCATTGCCACCATCGCCAAAGGCCATACATTCGTCCAGACCGATATGGTAATGTTCCAGCATCTTGTCAATCCCTATCCTTTTACTACTTCCAAGCGGTACGATATCTGTAAAAAGAGGGTTCCATCGTGTGGATTCACAATGAGACAGGACCTTCATAATACGTTTTTCCTGCTCTGCCGTAAAAAAGGCGATCAACTGGTAGACCGTCTTTCCATAAATATCCTCGATCGGACGGATTGGGGGAGCCGGGAAGTTCAACAGATGAAACACATCGTTGACCGCTTTATCCGTATAGTTCATAAAAATCTCGTCTTCCTGCACGAAGGCACAAGGGAACTCGCCTTCCTTTTCCTGGTAACGTACCAAGGCTTCGATATCCTTATCAGGAATACTGTGCTTATAAATCACATCGTCCTTTCCGGCAAACACATAGCCACCATTCAAAGTCACATATCCATCGAACTCAAGATCGCCCAGATTGTTAATCGAACGGCGATGGCGGCCGGTTGCTATAAATACTTTTATCCCCTTCTTCTTCAACAACTCGATTGCATGAAGGGTGGATTTCGGGACTACATGTGTTTTAAAGCTGACCAATGTCCCATCGATATCAAAAAATACTGCTTTAATCATAACCTAAACTCATTACCTTTTAAACCTCAACAAAGGTAAGAATAATTACGGATTTCCAAAGGTCATATAAAATTACTATATTTGAACGCTAAAACATTTTATTTGCAAACATGAAAACACATCTCTACTTATTGACAATACTATTCATATCCGTTCCATCCGTCTTTGCACAAGAGATTGAGAAAGAAACCGTTCCTGGACAAGAACCGACTTTGGTCGAACGACTTACAGGAGGGAAAAAGGTGATTGAAAGCACAGAAATGAATTTTCAGCTTTTTACTTCGGCAAACGCCAATTTCATCGGTTCCGATTTCGACGGCATGAACTTCAAGCTGAATCGTGTCCGGTTGGAAATAAAAGGGGATGTATGGAAAAACCTTTCCTATCATTACCGGCAGTCGTTTAATAAATATTCGGACCCTTATTCGCTGGACAACCTTTCGTCCTCGCTCGAATTGGCTTATGTCAACCTGAAAGTACATGACAAGTTCGGCTTTACGATCGGTAAGCAGTTTGTCAATTTCGGAGGATACGAATATTTTGTCAATTCGATAAAAGTCCGTGAGTTCAGTGAGTTCAACAACCTACTGACCTGCTATCAGGCTGGTATTTCAGGCAACTGGCAGATCAATCCTGACCACGAACTTTGCTTCCAGATCGTAAACAACCGAAGCGGACAGGACAACGAAATCTACCCGACCGGATTGCCCGACAACACACGAGAAGCAAAAGTTCCTTTCATGTATACGGTAAACTGGAACAGCTACTATTTCGACCGCGTCCTGCAACTCCGTTATGCCGCTTCCGTAGGACAACAGACACAGAAACGTTACTCTTATTACTTCACCTGCGGCAACACGATCGAGAAAGGACCTCTGCTGACTTATCTGGACATCATGTACACCCGGCAGGGATTGGACCAACACGGCGTTATCAGCCGTCTGCCAGAGACAGCCCAGACAGCTTGCAATACCGAGTATCTATCGGTCATCGCCGATGTGGACTACCGGATTCACCCGCGTTGGAACCTCTATGTGAAAGGTGCTTATGAAACCGGAAGAGTGTACAAGGCGAACGGGCCGTTTACCAAAGGCATGTACCGCCGTTCCTGGAATGCACAGAGCAGCCTCGAATTTTTCCCGATCAAGAACAGTGATCTTTTCATCTTTCTCCTTTATACATATCGCGGCGTAAAACTTGAAAAAGCAGCCTTGGATATGGGAGCAGTCGATCCCGACACGCATCGTATTTCGTTAGGGCTGGTCTATTCGATTCCGGTATTCTAAACTTTCTCTTTCAAGGCAGTTTTGCCACCCACTATTCCCGGGGGGTGTGTCAAAACACCTTTGTCACGATCTTTTAGGCACGGATTTACACGGGATCATTCAAACAAAGCCGATCCGATCAAATTATACCGGAAACTTTTATTATCATAGATATCCAAGCCTTTAACCTTGACACCGATCAGTGTCGAGCGATATAGGTTCTCCACGTTGAGAACATTGTATTTTCCTTTCGGCAGCTCCATATACTTATCTAAGGGCTGCAAATAGACAACCGTATATACCAACGGACTGACATAGCCGTTCTGACCGGTTCCTCTGCTCCGTTTCTCGTATTTTTCCGCATCATCCATGCTCACAGGGATAAAGAACGCCTGGTCCGGATTAACCGGCATAAAATTGAAACCGTTGAAAGGAATACATTGTTTGGGAGAACTGCCCGAACGTGTCGGATAGGACAATGGATAACCTTTATGGTCAAAATCATAACCGTTATGGTTACTGTTCACTTTTATGAAATAAGTTTTCGTAAAATCAAAATCGGCCATTTCCTTTTCCAAGCGAGCCTGATATTCGCCTTTCAGTTTACGGAATTTAAACTGATCGCGCCGGCATTCCTGCCCCAATTCTTTATTGACGACACTGATATAATTCAAGACAACCTTGTCGTCTATCGGTAATTTATTGACACGAACACAGCAAATAAACATTTGTTCGAGCGTCATCTCCTCGCATTTTATAACAGGTTCAGGCATATTCACGACGATCTCGCCTTGTTCGATCGCACGATCAATCTCCACGAACAGTTTCTTATCGGGAGCTTTCTCACTTTCCAAGGCAAACACAACAGCTTCGTTCAGGAACATATTCTTATCTTCCGGCCGGATAATCTCACGGATTGTTACCTTGGAGAAAGGCAAATCCTTTCCATTGAACGCCTCGTACCGGACCTTACCATAGGTATCCGTATACGCGTATTTCAAATGGCTATACTTAGTCGAACTCAGATAGAAATCTCCGAGAGTAAGCACATCACCGGTTTTGAATGTATCTCCACTATACGTTTCATACGATTCCTGTGCATAAACAGGGAAAAGAAGGAAAGATAAACAAAAAAGAAGGCATAAAAAATGTTTCATATTCATTAGATTAGTTAGACCTTTATTTCGTTAAAACGCGATAAAGATAAACTTTTTCCAAAATATATGAAACAAATGATATTACAATAAATAGACATCATTTATATCCAGCTTGAACTGCAGACCAAGAAATTCCGCCGCTTTCCTACAAAGTAGCATCCGTCCGGTAAAAATCTCGAAATAGTCCATCACAGCACAGATTTCGGTGTTGATCTTCAAATCGAGAGTGATCGTTTTCGAATCCGGCTCCAATATAACATCCGATTTTTCGGCTGCATAATTTACCCGGTCATGGATATCGAAATTAATCGTGGAACGGTTACGGACACGGCTACGACGCACATCCGTCTTATCTGCGATTATCAAAGCAGCCGCAACGGCATTTACGGCAGCGGCCGTCTGTTCATCATGATTCCCGATAGCGGTAATGACAGTCGCCACATCTTCGGGCGGCATCCCCATCTTATCCAGAATACGGAAAGCCATCATAGCTCCGCTTTGAGCGTGGTCGATGCGATTCACCACATTGCCTATATCGTGCATGAAACCGGCGATACGAGCCAATTCCACCTCATGCGCATCATATCCTAACTTTTCCAATAAATCCCCTGCTACTTTCGCAACCTTCGTGCAATGGGCAAAGCTATGCTCCGTGTAGCCGATTGCTTTCAACGACTCGTCCGCTTGTTTGATATAAGTCCGGATCTCTTCGGAATTGCGGACATCTTCATATGTTACATTCATATTTTTATCTTTACTATATACGTTAATTAAACACAGAAATATTCCATTTTGTTCTGTCGAAGAACCAGAAGGACATGAATTTCATATTACAAAAGCCTTTTACCGGTCTTTATTGGAATAATAAAAAAGCGGAATCTCATGGTGAGACTCCGCTTTCTATTTTATTCGGGTGAAAAAAGGATTTCCACCCTTAGATGATCATAATCAAATTATTCTTCTACGCTCCAGTTTTCAGCAGCCATACGTTTGTAGCTACGCAGACGCCACTTAGCGTTTTCTTCTGCGGCAGCAAACAACTCAGCAGCTTCAGCCGGATACTGTTTTGCAACAGATGCGAAACGAACTTCACCTTTCAGGAAGTCCTGGAACTTACTCCAATCCGGTTCTTTGGAATCCAATGTGAACGGGTTCTTGCCTTCAGCTTCCAGAGCAGGATTGTAGCGCCACAAGTGCCAGTAACCACATGCAACAGCTTCTTTTTCTTCAGCCTGAGATTTACCCATACCCTTCTTCAAACCGTGGTTGATACAAGGAGCATAAGCGATAATCAAAGAAGGACCGTCATAAGCTTCAGCTTCGCGGATAGCCTTCAAGGTCTGAGCCTGATCAGCACCCATAGCGATCTGAGCAACATAAACATAACCGTAAGTTGTAGCCATCAGACCCAAGTCTTTCTTGCGGACTCTCTTACCGGCTGCGGCAAACTTGGCGATTGCGCCGACCGGAGTAGCCTTTGAAGACTGACCGCCTGTATTTGAATACACTTCAGTATCCAGAACCAGGATATTCACATTCTTGCCGGAAGCGATCACGTGATCCAGACCACCATAACCGATATCGTAAGAAGCACCGTCACCGCCGATAATCCACTGTGAACGTTTTACCAGGAAGTGGCTCAATTCGGCGATAGTAGCGCAATTCGGACATTTATCCTTAGCTGCTTCAACCATCGGAATGATCTGAGCTGCCAGTTCTTTCGTCCTATCGGCATCGTTCTGATTTTCGATCCATGCAGTGAATGCTTCCTTATATTCGGCCGGAGTGCCTTCATAAGCGATGGCAGCTTCCATTGCATTCTGGATACGTGCACGCATCTTTTCGTTAGCCAATTCCATACCCAGACCGAATTCACAGAAGTCTTCGAACAGAGAGTTAGCCCATGCAGGACCTTCGCCCTTTTCGTTTGTCGTATACGGAGTAGATGGAACAGAACCAGAATAGATAGAAGAACATCCCGTAGCGTTAGCAACCATTTCACGATCACCGAACAACTGGGAAATCAGTTTTACATACGGAGTTTCACCACAACCGGAGCAAGCACCGGAGAACTCGAACAACGGAGTTGCAAACTGAGAATTCTTCACGTTAGACTTGATGTCTACCAGACTTTGCTTAGAACTTACATTAGCCACACAGTATGCCCAGTTGTCAGCTTCAGCCAACTGACCTTCCAGCGGAGCCATAGACAACGCCTTGTTGCCCTTGAATCCCGGACAGATATCGGCACAGTTACCGCAACCCAGACAGTCGAGAACATCAACCTGCATACGGAACTTCATACCCTTCATTGTAGCCGGAGCTTTCACATCCAACATCGGGAAGTTTGCACCCTTCTGTTCTTCGTCATTCAGAACGAACGGACGGATAGAAGCGTGAGGACAAACATAAGCACACTGGTTACACTGGATACAGTTTGCTTCATTCCAAACCGGAACAAATGCAGCTACACCACGTTTTTCATATTTTGCAGTGCCCTGATGCCATGTACCGTCTTCGATACCCTTGAAAGCAGAAACCTTCAACAGATCGCCATCCTGTGCATTGATAGGACGAACTACTTCGTTGATGAATGCAGGATCATTGTTTACAACCTCTTCATCATCCGGCAGGTTAGCCCATGCAGGATCAACAGTCAACTGGTTGTATTCGCCACCACGGTCAACAGCTGCATAGTTTTTGTTTACAACATCTTCACCCTTCTTGCCATAAGACTTCACGATGAATTTCTTCATCTGTTCGATAGCCAGATCAACAGGAATTACACCTGTGATACGGAAAAATGCAGACTGCAGGATTGTATTGGTGCGGTTACCCAAACCAATTTCCAATGCGATCTGTGTAGCATTGATATAATAAACCGTAATATTTTTCTGAGCGAAATAACGTTTTACGCGGTTAGGCAGGTGTTTTGCCAATTCTTCGCCATTCCATACCGTGTTCAGCAAGAATGTACCGTTCTCACGCAAACCGCGAGTCACATCGTACATACGCAGGTAAGCCTGAACGTGACAAGCCACAAAATTCGGTGTGTTTACCAAATAGGTAGAGCGGATCGGATGATCACCGAAACGCAGATGAGAACAAGTGAAACCGCCGGATTTCTTAGAGTCGTAAGAGAAATAGGCCTGACAATATTTATTTGTATTGTCACCGATGATCTTGACTGAGTTCTTGTTGGCACCGACAGTACCATCTGCACCCAAACCGTAGAACTTAGCTTCGAACATACCTTCGCCACCCAATGCGATCTCTTCTTTCTGAGGCAGAGAAGTGAATGTTACGTCATCTACGATACCGATCGTGAACTGGTTCTTCGGCATCGGCAGTGCCAGGTTTTCATATACGGAAAGGATCTGGGCAGGAGTCGTATCCTTAGACCCCAAACCATAACGGCCGCCTACGATAACCGGAGCATCTTCCTGGCCATAGAAACAGTCTTTTACATCCAGATACAGAGGTTCGCCTACTGCACCCGGTTCTTTTGTACGGTCCAAAACAGCAATACGCTTAGCAGTCTTAGGAACAGCTGCCAAGAAGTGTTTAGCCGAGAACGGACGATACAAGTGAACGGAAACCAAACCTACTTTTTCACCCTTAGCTGTCAGGTAGTCGATAGCTTCGCGTGCAGCTTCCGTAACAGAACCCATTGCAATGATGACACGTTCTGCATCTTCAGCTCCGTAGTAATCGAACAAACCGTATTTACGTCCTGTGATCTTGGAGATTTCATTCATATATTCTTCTACGATAGCAGGAACTGCATCATAGTAAGAGTTGCTCGATTCTCTATGCTGGAAGAAGTGGTCTGGGTTTTCAGCCATACCGCGTGCAACCGGAGTTTTCGGATTCAAGGCACGTGCGCGGAATTCAGCCAACGCCTTCTGGTCGATCAGCGGAGCCAAGTCTTCATTTTCCAATGCTTCGATCTTCTGAATTTCGTGAGATGTACGGAAACCGTCAAAGAAGTTCACGAACGGAACACGGGATTTGATTGTAGCCAAGTGGGCAACACCTGCCAAATCCATCACTTCCTGTACAGAACCTTCGGCCAACATGGCGAAGCCTGTCTGACGGGCAGACATTACGTCTTGATGGTCACCGAAGATACACAGTGCGTGAGAAGCCAATGTACGAGCAGATACATGGAATACGCAAGGCAAGAACTCACCGGCAATTTTGTACATATTAGGGATCATCAGGAGAAGACCCTGAGAAGCAGTGTAAGTAGTAGTCAATGCACCAGCCTGAAGAGAACCGTGAACTGCACCGGCAGCACCACCTTCAGATTGCATTTCCTGCACCATTACAGTTTCGCCGAAAATATTCTTACGTCCGGCAGCAGCCCATTCATCTACATATTCTGCCATTGTAGATGACGGAGTGATGGGGTAAATCGCAGCAACTTCACTGAACATATAGGAGATATGTGCAGCAGCCTGGTTACCATCACAGGTTAAAAATTTCTTCTGTTTTGTCATAGACTCTTACTATTAGTATTTAAAAAAATTTCAATATAAAAAGCCGAAAAGCCAAAGCGGGATCATGTTGCCCTCTCCTACTTCGACCTTATCGATTGCATAATACAGATCAGGATTATTCTTCACCTTCATGTTTTCTTCAATCCTGAAATTATGCATCCCATTGACTAAGAAATGTGCATTCTTCCCGCCCTCATTCAATTTATTGTCCTTCAGAAGCTGGTTATAAAAGAATGATTCGCGGACAGACTGCATATTCACTTCCATCGGCCGGATGGGATACATCAAATTGGAGTTATACATATACACTTTAGAGGGTTTCTTGGGGAAGGACTCTCCCACCGGATAAAGCATGTTCATCAAACGGGCATCGGCCAAATATTTGATATAGTTCATCACGGTGGCCCGCGAAGTCTCTATGTCTTTGCTCAACTGACTCACATTGGGCGTACAAGGAGCGCTTGTCGCCAACAGGTAAAGCAGCTTACGCAGTTTCGGCAGATAGCTTTGTTCGATTTGTTTTATGTATAACACATCTACCTCCAGCATCATATTCATGGTCTTTAGCAAATTCTCCGAGAAATTGCGCTTCTCCAAGAAGAACGGGTAGAAACCATGATGCAGATAGTCCTGAAAGTATGCCATCGGTTTTCCCACCGAGCAGATGCCTTTCGCAATCTCCTGATGGTCCACCAATATTTCTCCAAACGTATAAGCCGGAAAACTGTTCCCGGACATCAGATTAAAAAATTCCCGGAATGAGAAACCTCGCAGGTTATACGAAACCACCTTGCCCGACAGGTCGGGATTTTCCTCTTTCAACCGCATGACGGAAGAACCGGAAAAAATGATCTTCAAGTCGGTGAAGTTATCGTAACAATAGCGGAGTTCTTTCGACCATCCCGAATATTTGAACACTTGATCGATCAGCAGCACTTTTCCCCCTTTTGCCCTGAACTCAGAAGCAAAATCGACCAACGTACGTTCCGTAAAATAAAAATGATTCAGATTTATGTAAAGACACTCCTTATTATCCGCGCCAAAATGCTCGCGGGCATAATCCAGCAGAAAAGTCGTCTTTCCCACTCCGCGAGAACCCTTAATGCCGATCAGCCGGTCATTCCAGTCGATCTCGTCCATCAGCCCTCTGCGAACCGGCGAATACAAGTGTTCTACCAGATATTTATGTGTTTTAAAGAATGCTTCCACTTTTTCAATTGACAATTAACAATGGACAATTGACAATTTATCCATCCCGTTAAACGAGGCAAATATAGATATTTTTTCCGAATTGCAATGCAGAGTTTGCAATTTTGATAAAAAACATCTATTCCAAATTATCAATTATCCATTTTTTATTGTTAATTATTCAATTATCGTTATCCACCCATAGGTATCAGGTTCATCGCCATACTGGATAGCACGCAGTTTATTGTATAGTTTTTCACAAACAGGACCCGGTTTACCGTCTTTTGCAATCACATAAGACTTATTGACATCCAAATCATCGATCTGTGAAATCGGAGCAATAACCGCAGCAGTTCCGCATTCGGCAGCTTCATCGAACGCAGCGATTTCTTCTACCGGAACCGGACGGCGTTCCACTGTCAAGCCCATATCGGTTGCCAACTGCTGCAAACTCTTGTTCGTGATAGAAGGCAGGATAGAGTGAGACTGCGGAGTGATGTAGCTGTTGCCACGAATTCCGAAGAAGTTGGCTGGGCCGCATTCGTCCAGATATTTCTTTTCTTTCGGGTCCAGATATAAAACAGCGGCGTAGCCCAGCTCATGAGCCTTTTCGCCCGCAACGAGACTGGCGGCATAGTTACCGCCGACTTTGATCGTACCGGTTCCCTGAGGAGCAGCACGGTCGTAATCGCGCATGATACATACTTTGGAGGGTTTGAAACCACCCTTGAAATACGGTCCCACCGGCGTCACAAACACCATGAACATATATTCGGGAGCCGGCTTCACACCCACCTGGGCACCCAAACCGATCATCAACGGACGGATATATAAAGCAGCCCCGCTTTCATAAGGGGGAACAAAACGTTCGTTCAGTTTTACGACCTTACGGATAGCTTCTTCGAACTTCTCAACGGGCAACTCGGCCATTTTGATACCGCGGCTGGAAGATTGCATGCGTTTGCCGTTCTCATCCATACGGAACACACGGATCTTGCCATCTTTCCCTTTGAACGCCTTCAATCCTTCAAACGACTCCTGTCCATAATGCAAACATGTGGCAGCCATATGAATATTGATGATCTCGGAAGAACTTACTTCGAGTTCGCCCCATTTACCATCCCGATAGTAACATCGTACATTATAGTCTGTCTTCATATAACCGAATGACAGATCAGACCAATTAATATTTTCCATATCTTATCGTAATTAGATTATTGACAGGCAAAGGTATTAATAAAAAATGAAAAACGGCAACCGTTACTCATTTAATCCTCACAGGAAAATAATCCCGCAAATTGTCGCAATGCGTACAGACAAATTCGGCTACACTCTTATTGTACACCTTGCTTCAAACCCCATTGGTCCAAATCGAAACTACTACTGCATCTAATTCGATTTTATACCCCATTTAATTCAAATTACACGCAAGGGTAATATTTTTTAACAGACATAAGATTCCTACACCTCGCTATCAATCAAGATTTTAATTTAAAATCCGATAAGTTTTTGCAGATATTTCAGAATGAGAGAGTTATTAGGATATTCAAAATTTCAGGTAATGACTTGGCAACGGTCTTAATTTCAGCGTTTTGCCGCTCATTACTGTCAAACAACTCTTCATATGCAAAAGTACGAATAATTTTTCAAACTGCCTAATAACCTCCTAAAAATCTCCGCTTTTTAACTCTCTGCATGATACTTTTCAATAGGACAAAAGAAAAATATAAGTTTGAGACAGCTCCACAGTTTTCCGAAGTGGTTCTTTGACCGCCTGAGAAGTACCACTTCGAAAAAAGTGCTTTTATGAGGACATATCCTTGATGTCTTTCTCTACCTCGTTCATCCCTTCTTTGAATGAGTGAACTCCCTTGCCGAGACCTTTCATCAGTTCGGGAATCTTTTTGCCTCCGAAGAATAGCAATACGATTAAGGCAATGAGCAACACTTCTTGCATACCGGTACCTCCAATAAACAATGGTGTCATACAATTTTATTTTCAGTCTAATACTTTAGTCCTTTATACACTCAAACTACTCTCGTTTTATAAATTACGCCCCAATTCGTAAGCGGCGCGGTCGTATTTTGTGCCGTTCACTGCACCCATCGGCCACATTCCCGGTGCCACCACTATACCACAGTCTTTCCATCCCAAATAGTGAAGCAAAGTGTGGTAATGGGAAGTCATAGGTTCGGCCTCTTTCGGGTCGGTGTTGGCGTATGCCATGAGAAACGCCGACAGCTTGGACACTCCCTTGATTTGTCCGTTGAGGGCATAGAAGCGGTCAATGACCGTTTTCAACTGTGAGGAAAATCCGAAATAGTACATCGGCGTGGCAAACACCACCATGTCGGCATCCACAAGGTACGGTCGGAGTTCCTCGAAATCATCATTGAATATGCACGTGCCGTTCATGCCACAACGGTTGCAAGCGATGCAGGGCGATACTTTGTGCTGTGCGCAATCGAAGCGGTACACTTCGTGCCCTGCCTCTTCCGCTCCTTTGATAAACTGTCCTGCCAAGCGATTGGTGTTACCGCTACGGCGCGGACTTCCTGTCAATACTACGATTTTCATTTTGTTTGTTTTAGAGTTCAACAAGTCGGCTGCTCCGACCATGCCCATCCCCGAAAGGAGTGCTGCTCCAGCGGTCATGCCGACTGTCTTTATAAAATGTCTTCTATCCATTGTATCCATTTATCATCAGCCCCTGTCTTTTCCTGTTTATTTCAATCCAGCCCTTTTTCGTGCAACCATTCTGACAGATGGTCTGCCACCTCCACGTTATTCAAGTCCGACATGGGGAAATGCGTGTTGCCATGCAACCCTATTTCGGGCAGATGGATAACCGTCACGTCACCGCCCAAACCGTTGAGCATTTCCGCCCATTGGCGCATCAGGTGCAGACGGCGTGTCCACTCATAGATTTCGGGGCGTTCGTCCGTTTCGGGAAGATTATCACCGTAATAGACGATAATTGGTATCTTCGTGTACTTCATAAAGTCGGACATCGGCACTTCTATTCCTTCCGTTTTCTTCGAGAGGGTCAGCACCTTGCCTTCTTCGGGCACTTGCCCTTCGGGAAACGGGATGCCTCCGCCCGGCTCGTAGGAGACAATCGCCTTGATATTGTCCGTTTTAAGCAACGTGCGCCAACCCACCGGGCCGCCTTGCGAGTGAGTGACGAATATTGCCGGGCCTATCTTGTCGAACAAGGCGGCGTAGGCATCAGAATAGACCTCGAAATCCACGGAGCCGATGTTGGGTGTCATCTGGCGGAAGAACTGGTCAAGTGCTTCCTTGCTGCGGCAGAACTGCACATCCTCGAAATAGTCGGGATATATCCCTATCCGAAAGCGGTTGAACCATGTTTCCTCATCGAATGCAGGACTGATTGTCGTTGCCTCTGTGCTACGTCCGGCATTGCCACGGCGGGGCTGGTCAACAATATAGGTCGAGAAACCGCGACGCAGGAAGATGTTCTGAAATCCCTCACGTCCGTCGGGTGTCGTTTCCCATGTCTTGGAGAACTGACCTACACCGTGGGCGAATACGAGCGGATATTTCCGGGCATCGACTGACTTTTGATAGAACACATACGCATGGTCGCCGTGGTAGTTGTGTCCCAACGAATCTGTCAGCACCGTGCCACCTACGGCAAAACTGCCTTGTTCCTCGATTTGCATGATATTCTCGTTACGGACATGGCAGCCCTGCAACAGGGCGACTGCCACCATATATAAGACTAACTTTCTCATAACCGTTCTTATTTCTGTATCTTCGATTCCTGCAAGGCATCATAACGGCTACCCACGACCGGGATAGCTGTCACCGCCTTTTCCATTTCAGCCATCTCTTCTGCTGTAAACACGATGTCGCAAGCCCGAAGGTTTTCTTCCAAATGCGAAAGTTTGGTTGTACCGGGAATAGGAACTATAAACGGGCGTTTGTTCATCAGCCATGCCAATGCCACTTGTGCGGATGTAATACCCCTTGTCCTCCCGAAAGCGTTCAGGACTTCCACGATGCGATAGTTGGCACGAATGGCTTCGGGCTGGAAACGGGGCAGGGTCTGACGGTTGTCGTTGGTGGTGTCGAATTGCGTATATTCGTTGATAGTGCCACCGAGAAATCCTCTGTTCAACGGGCTGTAAGGAACGAAGCCTATGCCCAATTCTTCGCAAAGAGCCAACACACCGTTTTCTTCGACCGTGCGGTGCATGGAGTGGTATTCGCTTTGGATTGCCGTAACGGGACAGACCGTGTGCGCCCGGCGGATGGTTTCCGCATTGACCTCGCACATGCCCCAATGCAGTATCTTTCCTTCCTTTATCAACTCGCCGCAAGTCTCGGCGACAACCTCAATCGGCGTATTCGGGTCGATGCGGTGCTGGTAGAACAAGCCGAGCGTTTCCACTCCGAGATTGCGCAGGGAGTTCTCGCATACACGGCGGATGTTTTCCGGGGTGCTGTCCTCTTCGGTCTTGACTTGTACGCCGTTCACGAACTTATGCCCGAACTTCGATGATACGAATACGCGGTCTGTATAGCCTTTCAAGGCTTCCCCGACCAGTTTCTCATTGACGTGATAGCCGTAGCTTTCTGCCGTATCGAACAAGGTGACGCCACGTTCCACGGCTTCACGTACCAATGCTATTTCCTTTCCCTTGTCCGGATATTGGCTGCGGTTATGGTTCAGCCCCATGCAGCCATAACCCATTGCGGAAACGGTGAATGCCGCCTTTCCGCTGCCCAACGTCCTTTGTGTGCGTACTGCCGCCATACCTGCCGGGATGGTGCTTGCCGGAGTGGATGACTTACCTGTTATGGCTCTTTCCGCTGCCGACACTTTCTCCAATGTGGGTGCCATGCAGAATGCCGCACCTGCCAATGCCGTCCGTTTCAGGAATCCCCGACGGCTCATTTCGTTGTTCTGTTCCTTTTTCATATCCGTTATCTTATTTGTTATCAGCTTTTATCAGATACTCCGTAAAGAAATCCGTCAGTTTATCGAAAGGAATCTTGTCCTTTTGGTCATACAAGTCCACATGATTGGCATCGGGGACGATATACAGTTCCTTCGGCTCGTTTGCCTGTTTGTAGGCATCCTCGCTGAAATAGCGCGAGTGAGCGTTCTCTCCGGCAATGAAGAGAACGGGGCGCGGCGAGATTTCCTTGATTTGGGCGAATGGATAGAAGTTGGTCAGTGCCGCCTGACTGGTGAAGCGAGTGCCTTGATAACGGGGATGCTGCCCACGCTGCGGATTGCGGTAATAGTCGAAGAACTCACGTTGCACGGCATTGGCATTTTCCGGCAGTTGTTCTGGCGTACCGAAACGGATGCGGGCGTCCACTCCCTCCGCCTCGCGCCAACGCTGGGCTGCCACTTCGGCGAACATCGCTTTTCGCGGTGCATCGGTCATGCTGTCGCTCAGACCGTTGCGCGTGGCACGCCCCATGTCGTACATGCTGACCGTTGCCAATGCCTTGATGCGTGGGTCGATGGAGGCTGCACAGACCGCGAAACCACCGCTGCCACAGATACCAATGACACCTATGCGCTCCCTATCTACAAAAGGCTGTATGCCGAGCCAGTCCACCGAAGCACTGAAATCCTCTACCAAAGCATCGGGCGACACCGCATGACGGGGCGTGCCTCCGCTCTCGCCCTGAAAGGAAGCATCGAAAGCCAATGCCACGAAGCCTCGTGCCGCCATTTCCTGCGCATAGAGTCCTGCGCACTGCTCCTTGACAGCTCCGTAGGGATGTCCCACGATGAGGGCAGGATGCTTCGCGGCTGTGTCCATGCCAATGGGCATATAGAGGTCGGCGGCAAGGCGAATGCCGTAACGGTTCATATAGAACACCTTGCGCACCGTCACACGGCTGTCACCAGCGAAGGTTTTGGGCGGTTCGGGTTTCCACTCCGAGGCACGTACAAGCGTCACCGCCTCATCAATCTGCACATCGGTCAGACCGTTGTGCTTGCCGTGGGCAATGTGGGTCTTCAGTTCGTTCTCCACACCGTCCATTGCGGCGAGTGAGGCAATGGTTGCCAGTTCGCGCGTTTTCCAGTCGAGGTTGTCGCGTCCGAAGATGTCACCGAACAGATGCGCCTTGAGGTATTGGTCGAGTGCCGGAGCGAACGTCAGTACGGCTCCCCGTGCATTGCGTCCGAAGAGTTTGCGCTGATTGGCGGCTCCATAGTCCACTCCACGGCTTACTTCCTGTGAAATGGGTAATGCGCCCTCGGCATCCTCCACGCCCTGTGCCTTGCGCTGCTCCAACACGTCCATGAATGTGACCAACGCACCCATGCTGCGCGGGAATCCGGCGTATGCGTAGAGTTGCACGAGCACCTCCTTGATTTCATTTACAGTCAGCCCGGCATCCAGTCCGGCTGTCAATGCCACTGCCAACCCCTCCTTGTCGCCTTTGGCGGCACTGCCACTGATGGCGGCTATCTGTCTTTCCTTCAAACTCAACATGCTTTCTGCGTTTTGGGCTTGCACCGTTACCATATATAACAGGCACAATGCCATGAATAATAATGTTTTTGCTCTCATTTTGCTTGTCCGTTAAATTGTCATGAATCGTTTTCCGCCTGCAAAGATACGGCGGTTTCTCCCAGATGCTTAGACCTCAACCACAGATAGAATTACCAAATTCATCGGTATTGCTCCCTACGGGAACCTTTTCAGTGAAAATGGTAAAACGGTCTGTGGTTCAGGTCATGCCGTTTTGCGTGAATCGGATTATCTTTACAGCCGTATAAAGGCTGGCAATGTATATGGAAGAATGGACGAAAAACTGGAAAATCCACAGAATATCTGTGATAAAATGCAGTATATCAGAATAAAATGTTATTTTTGCAAACAACAGAAAGACATGATTATGGGAGAAATAACGAGAATAGACACGGTGCAGCAATATTGCGACCTGTTCGGCATAGAGGCTATGCACCCCTTGGTAAGCGTGGTGAACTGCGACGAGATGCCCCCTATACGGCATTCCAAACGGTTGTACAACGTGTATGCCGTGTTGCTGAAAGACACCGACTGCGGCTCGATGTTGTACGGGCGCAGCCTGTATGACTACGAGAAAGGCACGGTACTGTTCGCCGCGCCCGGTCAGGTGATGGGAGCCGATGATGACGGCAACTTGCACCAGCCCGCAGGATGGGCGTTGGTGTTCCACCCCGAACTGCTGCGCGGCACACCGCTTGCACGTTTGATGAAGGACTATACTTACTTCTCATACAATGCCAACGAAGCCCTGCACCTGTCCGAACACGAACGGGCGATATTCACAGACAGCATCAACCGTCTGCGCGATGAACTTGCCTATCCGATAGACAAGCATAGCCGTTCGCTCATCATCGACAACGTAAAGTTGCTGCTCGACCAATGCATCCGTTTCTACGACCGCCAGTTCATCACACGCGAAAATGCCAACAGCGACCTCTTGGCACGTTTCGAAGCTCTGCTCAATGATTACTATAACTCACGCCAGCCTATACTTGGTGGCATCCCCACCGTACAGTGGTGCGCCGACAAGCTCTGCCTTTCTGCCAATTATTTCAGCGACTTGGTAAAGAAAGAGACAGGACAGTCTGCCATCAAGCACATCCAGCAAAGGACATTGGATATTGCCAAAGAACGCATCCTTGACACGGGCAAGAGCATCAGCCAAATCTCCGACGAAATGGGCTTCCAGTATCCGCAACACTTCACGCGGTGGTTCAAGAAGATGGAGGGATGTACGCCGAACGAATACCGCAATGGCGTGGTAGGAACTGCGATGAATTGAAATTCGTAGAAGTAGGCGCAGTGCATGCGCCTCTTCTCACATTCTCATACCTCTTTTTTGCTTGGCTTTCTTCTTCCTGTGAAGAATCTCCGCCATTTCCTGATTGGCTTCCGCATCGGCGGCATTGTATGAAGAATTGACGTTCAGCAATCCTAATGAACCGCTGAAAAACTCGCCGTGCTCCGTGACGGACGTTGATGGAGTATTAGCCTGTCCCAAACCGTTGCCTCTTGACGTTGATGCCAATTCCATGTATTCCTCACGTCTGTTGCGCTGCAATGCCGCGTCAATCTTGGAATAACTGAAACATCTGTCCACCTTGGAGCCGTTAAAATGGTAGCCGTTCTTGGTGAAGACCACGCCCTGTATTTTGTCCGTTTGCCCCTTGTGCTTGAAATGAACTTCCACACCATGCCGTTTCAAGTTGGCGACAAGCACGTTCCAGTTGCCGCACCTGCCGACCTCCTTTTTTAGGATGTCGTAAAGCTCGTACTTCGTCCTGTCCGGCTCTTTCAGCCGCTCACGCTTGACGTTCTCCTTGCCGTTTGCCATGTGAAGTCCATGCTTCTGCGTAAGCTCCTTGCAGATACGGGTACTGCGCAACCGCTCGTTCCTGTCCGAAATGGTGCTGCCGTTGTTGTCGATGCGGTTGAAGGCGATATGCACGTGCGGATGCTCCTTGTCGAAGTGCCGGGCGATGAAGAACTGCGTGTCACGGATGCCCATCCGCTCCATGTATTCAAGCGCGATGCCTGCCATGACGCGGTTCGTCAGGCGTGGCTCATCCTCTTTTGAAAAACTCAACGCGATGTGTCCGACAGCCTTCGACACCTTGTTGTTCATCTGCCATTGGACGTTGAAACTCATGGCGATGGTGTCCTTGTTTTCCATGAACAAGCCGCCGAATGCTACTATCTGCGTACCCTTGTTCTTGTCAAGTATATAGTCCACCACACCCTTGAAGTCGTTTCCCTTTGTGATTTTAGCCATCATATTCCTATCCTGTTTATCAGTTCATGAATCCGTGCCACCGCCACCTTGCAGTCCCAACCGACTTCGGAATACCCTCCGGCGTTCGCCTTGCGTGCAAGCTGGTTGAGGTTGTTCGCCATGCCGCAGAGCTGGCGTACATGGTCGGAGTGTTCTTTCGACAACCGTTCCTTTACATGTCCGTTCCGGAAACACTCCCTCATGTATTCGCTCGGAGATATGCCTGCCTTGTGTGCCGTGGTCAGCAATCGGAAGTAGTCCGCCGCTGCCAGTTTCACTCCTATGCGGTAGTTCAGCCTTTCAGCCATCTCCTTTTTCGGGCGACCGCCCTTGTTCCGTTCCTTTTTCTGTTCCACGTCATCTTTGTTTACTGTGAATACTGTATATAGACCAACGGGATGCCCTCCCCGCAGTTCGAGAGTGGGGAGCAAGCGGTTTCGGTACGCCCGAAACACAAACTTGCTCCCTCCCAATCCAAACAGGATGAGTTTTGAGCAACTCCCGTTTTTCCCCGTTGGTTGTCTTCCTTGATTCCTACAATTTACGCCATGCCTCGATGTCCTCGCCGTAGGCTTGCAGGTGATGTCCGATGATGTTTTCCACGATGCCCGACACGCTCATGCGGTTGTCACCGAACAGCCCGACGATGCGGTTCAGGCGGTCACGCTTCTCCCGGCTGATGAACACGGGCTTGCGGTCGTCAATCCTCGGCGTGTGCATGAACGCTTCCTTGTATTCGTCCAATGATGCCCTGCGCTGCTTGCCGCTGATGCGCCGGACAGGCAAAGGGTCGGCAACGGGTTCAGCCCCTATGACGGTTTCCGGTTGTCCGTCATTGCCGGATGGGATGCCCCCGCTTTCTTCTTCCTGTTCCGGTTTCAAGGCTGTTTCCTGTCTCATGGGGACGTTGCGCCCTAACAGGGCTGCCAGCATCTTCCGCTCTTCTTCTTCACTCAGATTGGTTTTTCTTCTCATTGTCGTATGGTTTTAGAGATTAATACTATGTGGTTCTGTGTGTTCTTTGCACACTCTGCCACTTGTCGGATGCAAAGGAACAGTGCAAAGGACAGACAGACAAGCAAACGGAGCGGACGGGGCAATTTTGTGGCGGTTTGCAGTTTTGCCCCATGATGGGCGGTGGCGGCTTCATCGTTTTGCCACCTGCCAATGCCGGACGCATCCCTTACATCCTGCTGGGCGGCAAACTGCTCTACCGTGAGTCGGACATCGAGAGGCTGCTCATGGAGGGCTACCGTCCTGCCGCTGTCCGGACATGACGGGTAAGAAGAAGGCGGAACAGATACCCGGTACAGGGTGCTGTTCCGCCTTTTGGCTACGCTGATGGGGTGGCTGTGACAGCGAAAAGAAAAACCGCCCTTGCCGTGTCTCAACGACAATATCCCCCGGATGAGGATTTGTTGAGGACTGGAAAGGGCGTATGTCGCTTATATCCAGCACATATTCTATCTTTCTCAACAATTCAACAAAAATAAGGGAAGAAAGCAGGGCGACAACATGACAGTATGAATCGCCATAGCCATTCCCCACGGGACTTGCCACCCGATGAAAACCGTTGAATTGTTGATGACATGGCTTAACCACATGTCTTTCAACACCATACCACCTCAACACCCTCTCAACATACCACCTGCCCTCAACGAAAGGAACACGATGGTCTTTTCTTCTTTTCGTTGTCGCGTCATCCTCTCTAACAGGGCATTGCGGACAATCCTTGCTTGTGGAGTGTTGATACGGAAAGCCAACGCCGTGACCATGCGCAGGCTGTAGCATTCATCCCTTCCCCCGTGCGTGCGTACGAACATGGCACGGTCGCATCCGATGTGGCAGACACCGCTCCTATACACAGCCTTCACCGCTGCCCGGAGCATGGGCGCAATGACACGGAACAGTCCGACAAGTTCCGGCTCGCTCATCCATATTCCGCCATCGGGGATATGGACTGTGCCGTTTTCGCTGACGGTTATGATATTCCTGTTCATTGCCTTGCCGTATTGAAATGTCCCCCAATCCTGCTTTCAAGCTGTGATATGTCATGGTCGAGCTTGGTACTGGTCACTTTCGCGTAAATCTGCGTGGTTGTGATGTTCGTGTGGCCGAGAATCTTGCTCACGCTCTCTATCGGCATACCGTAATTGAGTGCCATCACTGCGAACGAGTGCCTAGCCGTGTGGAATATACAAGGCGAAGCAAGCAATAGTGAATAGGTAAAGATTAAACGTAAGTCGTTTGAAATGAGCTGTATTTCTGTATTCTGCAAAATGTGGAAAATGCAAACGACAACGGAATATTGAGGTTGTTCAGTTACCAAACCGTTAGCCGGGTTGTTACCGAAACGGGAATAGGTAACACAAAGCGATGAAAAGAAAACCTCACCGTTTTGTTTGCGCTCATACACAGTGTTTTGCGTATCAAAGAGCGCTTATATGGCAAGTAACTTTGCACTAAAAAAATATAAGCGTATGAAAGTAGAAAAATTCAAGGTGTTGCTCTACCTCAAAAAGAGCGGACCGGACAAGTCGGGAAAAGCTCCCATTATGGGACGCATCACGGTAAACAGGACAATGGCGCAGTTCGGTTGCAAGCTGTCCTGCACACCGGAACTGTGGAATCCTCGTGAAAGCCGTCTGAACGGCAAGAGCAAGGAAGCGGTGGAAACAAATGCCAAGATTGAGAAGTTGCTGTTGGCGGTGAACAACGCCTTCGATAACCTTGTAAGCCGTAAAGTGGATTTTGATGCCACCGATGTGAAGAATCATTTTCAAGGAAGCATGGAAACACAGATGACCCTCATGAAAATGACAGATGCAGTCTGTGACGACATCAAGGCACGTATCGGCATAGACCGTGCGAAAGGGACTTATCCCGGCTATCACTATATGCGTCTGACACTCGGGGAGTTCATCGAGAGCAAGTACAAGGTCAAGGATTTGGCTTTCGGACAACTGACGGAACAATTCATCCACGACTATCAGTCTTTTGCCACGGAAGAGAAAGGCTATGCGATTGATACCGTCCGCCATCATCTTGCCATCCTGAAGAAGATATGTCGTCTGGCATATAAGGAGGGATATGCCGACAGAATCCACTTCCAGCATTTTACCTTACCAAAGAAGACGGAAACGACACCACGGGCATTGAGTCGTGAATCGTTTGAGAAAATCCGTGATGTGGAAATACCCGCTTACCGCAAATCCCATATACTGGCAAGGGATATGTTTCTCTTCGGGTGCTACACCGGGGTCTGTTATGCGGATGTTGTCTCGATTACCCACGAGAACCTATATACGGATGAGGACGGTGCTTTGTGGTTGAAGTATCGAAGAAAGAAAAACGAACTTCGTGCCAGTGTGAAACTGTTACCGGAAGCGATTGCGCTGATTGAAAAATATCATAGTGAGGATAGGGACACCCTGTTCCCTTTGCTGCATTGGTCTAATCTCAGACGACACATGAAAGCGTTGGCGGCACTGGCAGGCATCAAGGATGATTTGTGCTATCATCAGGCGAGGCACAGCTTCGCCTCGCTGATTACGCTTGAAGCAGGTGTGCCGATAGAAACCATCAGCAGGATGCTGGGACATTCCGACATTTCCACGACACAGGTCTATGCCCGTGTCAGCCCGAAGAAACTTTTCGAGGACATGGACAAGTTCATAGAAGCCACCAAAGATTTTCAATTAGTTCTTTAATCCTTTAATACAGAAAACTATATGCGAAGCACATTTTCACTTTTGCCCTACATTAATCGCAGCAAAGTAAAGGCTGACGGTACGACCGCCATACTCTGCCGCATAACCATTGACGGCAAACAGACTGCCATCAGTACGGGGATTTATTGCCGACCGGAAGAATGGAACAGCAAGAAAAACGAGGTTAAATCCGTAAGGGAAAATAACCGCTTACGAGAATATTTACGACTGACAGAGGAATCCTACAATGAGATACTGAAATCTCAAGGCGTGGTCAGTGCCGAGATTTTGAAGAACCACATATCCTTGAACAACATCCATCCGACCACTCTTCTACAGATGGGTGAATGGGAACGTGAACGGTTGAAGAAGCATTCCGAGGAAATAGACTCGACTTCTTCCTATCGAAGTTCAATGTATTATCAGAAGTACCTGACGGATTTTCTTACGTCCATCGGTAAAAAGGACATTCCCCTTGAAGAAGTGACGGAGGATTTCGGCAAGTCCTACAAAGCCCACTTGAAGAAATGCAAGAACTTCGGGGTTTCCCAGACCAACCATTGCCTGCGTTGGCTGAACCGCCTGTTGTATCTGGCAGTCGATAAGGAGATTCTTCGTGTAAATCCCTGTGAGGACTTGGAGTATGAGACAAAGCCGGAAGCAAGGCACAGGTACATCAGCCGTGAGGAGTTCAAGAAGATACTTTCCACACCGATGTATGACAAGCGTATGGAACTGGCAAGACGGGCTTTCATATTTTCCACCCTGACGGGACTGGCGTATGTGGACATCAAACTTCTTCATCCCCACCATATCGGAACAAACGCTGATGGCAGACGGTACATCCGCATCAACCGCAAAAAGACAAAGGTAGAAGCATTCATACCCTTACATCCCATAGCGGAGCAGATATTGTCGCTGTATAACACGACCGATGACGAGAAGCCCGTGTTTCCTCTTCCCAACCGTGATGCCCTATGGTTTGAGGTTCACGAGTTGGGAATAACCATAGGGAAAGAGGAAAACTTGACCTATCACCAAAGTCGGCACAGCTTCGGCACTTTTTTGATTTCGGCGGACATACCGATTGAGAGTATCGCCAAGATGATGGGACACTCCAATATTAGAACGACACAGGGATATGCACGGATAACCGATGATAAAATTTCCAAAGATATGGACAAACTGATGGAACGAAGAAAGGAAATATCGGCTGGCGAAAAGAAGAAATAGCAAATAATCATCATAAAATAAAGGAATTATGAGCAGAGGCATAATAACAATCAGTGAAACGGGTGCAGTCACTATGCCGACTGCACCCGTATGGATGATGCAATTTGAGATTGCCGACCTGTTCGGGGTGTTCTCGTGCAATGTCCGCAAGGCAATACGGGCAATCTATAAGAACAATGAACTGAATGAAGCCGATACGATGCGATATGTCAGGCAACCGGATGGTATCAGTTATGACGTTTACAACCTTGAAATGGTTATAGCCATTGCATTCAGGATATGCAGTAAAGAAAGTGCCTTGTTCAGACGGTTTATAATAAATGAAATCAGCACCACCAAAAGAGAAACGCCTGTTACGTTGTTTGTTTCCTGTGGCAGGAGCAACAACCGATGGTATAGTTGAGGTTCATCCTGTCAGCCACTTGTTTCCGTTGCCACACGTTTGAAAGGCATCCGACAACGAAAAATAAGCAACTGATGGGTAAAGAGCAGAAAAAGAACGACTTACAGACGAAGCGCAGTATTGACACTTCATCCGTAAGCCGTTCCTTTTTTCTTTTTGTAGAAAGTCTATTGCTGCCGCAATACAGGGCATACGGCAAACTGCACTCCTTCAAGAAAAATCAAGTTATCCTTTGTCGGTAGGCGGAGCGGTAGCCGTCATTCAGCATCCGTTCGATGTCGGATTCACGGTAGAGGATTTTACCGCCCAGCTGGATATAGGCGATACGCCCTTCATTGCGGTAGTCCTGAAGTGTCCGGCGGCTCACCTTTAGCCGTGCCGACACCTCCTTGTCAGTGAAGAAACGCTCACCGCCCAATGTCGGGCGGTAATTGGCGGTCAGGTGCTCTACATTATCAAGCAGTCGGTCAAGACTGCCCATAAAGTGGATTATCCACTTGTTGTCCTTGTTAATCAACTCATTCATATTACTCTGGATTTAGTGGGTGTTGTCATTATATTTAATTCATATAGTCTTTCCTTTGAACTTCGCTTCCTTTCTTCTATCCTCCACAACGGAGACAATGAGCTCCACGTCTTCGGGACGGTAATACGTCTTGTGGTTTATCTGTGAATAAGCCAGCGTGCCGTTATCCCGAAGCGTCTGTAACGTGCGAGGGCTGATGTTGAGCATACGGCACACGTCCTGATTATCCATCCATTCGCTCATTTTCTTTTCCCCGTGCCGATGGCAGATGGCATCCATACGGCTGACGAAACGGTCGAACTTGGCGACCATTGCCTCAAAGGTCTTTCTTTCGATTGATACAATTTCCATATTGCCTTTCTTTTAATTGTTACTGTTTCTTTTGCCACAAAGAAATACATTATCCGCTGTCATGCAATGGATTTTCAAAAAGTGGCAGCATGTTGCGCCGATACGGTAGTCATTGTCCGGGGTACTGCTTGCCGGTTATCTGTGAGCAAGCCGGTGGAATACGATTTCCGTCCAGCCTTTAATTCCCATTTTTTATAAGGAAGCCACAGCCCAAATAAGGGCTTAATTTAAAATTGTCCCCAATCGTACCTTTGTCCTTTCAGCTATTCATATCCGGCAAATCGGTGAAGTCCGCACCGATTTGTCAGTCTCCATAAAGCAAAACCGTACAAAAATGCCTAAGAAAATCCAAGTGCTTGACTGACTGCATTAAAGCACCTTACTTCGCTCCCGATAATCGGTCGAGGTATAGACCAAGACCACATTCAATAACTTAATCAATTTGTTTTTACAATGAAAAAAGAACCAAACATTACAGAGCGTCAAGCTCGTGAAATCGTGGAAAAAATGGGGCGCAGGGAACCCTACACCTCCAAGTCGATAGACGACTTCTACAGGAGTATCGGTCTGGAACCGGAGGAGCCTGAACAGTCCGGCAAGACCGTCACGGAAGAAGCAGAAATACCTATGGTAGATGAACCGTTAGAAGTGGCGACCGGGGAAGCGGCAATACCGCAGAAGCGCATCAGCAGCAAACAGCGCAGGCTGTCTTTGGATGAGTACCGCACCACTTATCTCAAAGTTCCCAAAATTATCAACCGCAAGCCCGTGTTCGTCAGTGAGACGGTGCGTGACGAGCTGGACAGGGTTGTCCGCTACCTCGGAGGGAAGGGCATGAGCGCATCCGGACTTATAGAGAACCTTGTCCGCCTGCACCTCGATGCCTACCGGAATGACATCGAGCAATGGCGCAAACTCTGACGGGATTACGGTGGAACAGGTTGAGCCGTTGGATACACTCCATCGGTTCGACCGATACACAAAGTGAGTTATTACACTCGGAAATCAATCCGACAGGCGGAGGATTTTTGTGTCCTCAAAGACACAGCAAGATATATTTTCAGTTACCCGAATAATTCTAAGTAACTGAAAACACCTTCACCGCCGTGGGCAGAATTATCCTCCGCAGTCGGATAATTTCGGGATTCATTAATCAAAGATTAAGCAATGGACAAGCCATAAAATTAAAAGAATAAGAAGCATGAAGAAGAAGAGCAAGTACGGGAGAAATCCCAAGTTGAACCCGAAGACACACTGTGTGATGGTGCGCTTCGATGATGTAGAATGGAACAGGTTTCTGACGATGTATGAGGAATCGAACGTGTACGCGAAGGCAGTCTTTCTCAAGGCGCACTTCTTCGGTCAGAAGTTCAAGGTGCTGAAAGTGGACAAGACGATGCTGGACTACTATACCAAACTGTCGGACTTCCATGCCCAGTTCCGCTGCATAGGCACGAACTACAATCAGGTAGTCAAAGAGCTGCGATGCCATTTTTCGGAGAAGAAGGCGATGGCTCTACTCTACAAGTTGGAAAGTTGTACCATTGAACTTGTGAAGTTGAGCCGGAAGATTGTGGAGCTTTCAAGGGAGATGGAGAAGTGTTACCAATCCAAATCCGACTGATATGGCATCGGTAAAGGTCAAGTTTCGCCCATCCACCGTAAACGGCAGGGAGGGTACACTCTACTATCAGGTCATCCACAACCGTGTGGTCAGACAGATAAACACAGAGTATAAACTTTTCGTTTCGGAATGGGACTGCCATTCTGAAATGGTTGTCTTACATCATATATCGACAGGACAAGAGAGGAACAATTACCTACTTTCAATCGGTTCACGTATCAAGTGGGACAAGGAGAGACTGAACAAGATTATACATACCTTATCGCAATCCGGCACATTTGTGACGGATGATATAGTCGTGCGCTTTCGAGGAGGTAGACAAGAACAATCATTTAACGACTATATCTGCCAACAGATAGCAAGATTGAAGCGTTTGGGGAAGATACGCACTTCGGAAACCTATATGGCGGCACTCCGAAGTTTCAGCGGTTTTATGAATGACAAGGCGGTCTTGTTTGATCAGCTTAACGCCGACCTGATTGCGGAATATGAGGCTTATCTGAAAGGAAGAGGCAATTCGCCCAATACCGTATCGTTTTATATGCGCATACTGAAAGCGGTCTATAACCGTGCCGTGGAAGATGGACTGACTGAGCAACGGTATCCGTTCAAGTCTGTTTATACGGGAGTGGAGAAAACCATGAAACGAGCCTTATCGCTCAATGACATCAGACGTATCAAAGGAGTGGACTTGTCATTGAAACCAAGTCTTGACTACGCTTGCGATATGTTCCTGTTCTGTTTTTATACAAGGGGAATGTCGTTTATTGATATGGCTTATCTGAGAAAGAAAGACTTGCAGAATGGTACTCTTTCCTATCGCAGACGTAAGACAGGGCAACAACTGTTCATCAAATGGGAAAAATGTATGCAAGATATTCTTGACAAATATCCGATAAACGAAACGGAATACCTCTTGCCCATCATTACAAAACAGGACGAAGATTATCGGAAGCAATATGCCAACAAACTTCACCACGTAAACTATTTGTTGAAGAAAATCGGGAAACTTTTGGATTTGCCAATACCCTTGACGATGTATGTCGGTCGGCATTCATGGGCAAGTATCGCCAAAAGCCGTAATGTACCTATCTCTGTTATCAGCGAAGGAATGGGACATGATTCAGAAAGTACTACACAGATTTATCTTGCATCATTGGATACTACTGTGGTGGATAAAGCCAACAAGAAAATATTGGATTTGCTATGAAACCGTGGATGTTTAGCGAATCTGTCCAACGCTTACCAAGAGACAGATATTATAATGCAAATATACGCAAAATAATGATTTTTAAGTCATAAAACATCGAAAATCTTGTCTGTTGCATGCTTTTGTTTTGCGAGAGAAGCCGAATGTTTTGCGAATATGTCCATAAAAAGGGAAAAACATAGTTCAATATCAACGATATAGGCAACTCGTCTGTCTCTTGGTAAGAGAAAGTAATATAGATAGTGGATAAAAATATCAGTTTGATATTTGATAACTGATAATCAGTGATTTAATATTGTTGAATTTATAATATAATAATTTTATGGCAAAGGATGGAGATATTATAGATGTAATGTTGGGCTGGATATTTGAACTGATAGGTTGGATATTCAATATGATTATTAAGTTAATCTTTGCTGTAGTCGGTGGGCTATTCAGTCTCATTGCCCGTGGTATAAAAGCTTTGTTCAGTAAAAATGGACGTACAAATGTTTAATAAAATAGTGTATTTCTAATATTGTATGTTTCTTCGTTGCCTGCTTCTTATCATGGAGTTATTGGACTTATTATGACTAAATTTCCAATATTAATCTGGATTATAGGAATTATTGGTGGTGTAACAGTAGTTATAACATCATCTGAATGGTGTGCAGGAGTCCTTGTTGGTTTCTTCCTGATTGGTGTATTATCTCATGCACAATCTTTAGGAGAACCTTTAGAAGGTTTTGAAGATAGAATCTCTGTTATAGATAACATAACAAAAATAGTACCAATTCAAATAGATTGTCGTGGATATGCTTGTGAAAAAAATCCCAAGAATTCTTATAAACAACCCTCTTAAATAGGTGTCAGACATTTATTAAAAAATATTCTATAATGCCATAACATTTGAAATTGGCAGCACTAAACCAAGAAATAATAACAAAAATCTTAGACTTCTGATATTAAAATTAAGAATCATGCTATCAAATATACAATTAGAAAAACTATTATGTCTGCTTAGTATAAATACTCCTACTGGGAACGAGTTTCAAATCCATAATTACATAACTAAATACCTCAATGATAAATGTACCATAACATATGATGTTGTCGGTAATTGTTACATACAGGTTGGTAATCCTCATGGATTAAAAGTTTTAATTACAAGCCATTGTGATGAAGTATCTTTTCAAGTGACAGACATAGATCCTAATGGATTTATATATTTTAGAAAAGTGGCTTCTCCTGATCGGCATACAATTCCTGGTTCTAAAGTATGTTTGGTAAAAAAAGACATAGAACTTATAGGTGTGGTTGGAAAGAAGGCTCCTCATGTCATGCAATCGGAAGAAGCGAACTCTGTACTTGATATAAACAAACTTTGGATAGACTTTGGTTTTAATACAAAAGAAGAGGTTATGCGTTATGTTGAAATAGGCGACTATATAGTGCCGTATTCTCAGCCAATGCTTTCGTTCGATAAGACTAAGGTTATATCTAAAGCCCTCGATAATAAAGCCAGCGTATTTGTAGTGACTGAACTATTGGAGCGATTGAGCAAAGAAAATATTCCAATTTGTGTTATAGGTGCAGTAACAGTACAAGAAGAAGTTGGATGCCGAGGCGCCATTCTTGCCGCGAATCGTATCAATCCAGATATTGCATTTTGTCTTGATGTGGGATTAGCGTCAGATATTCCTACCATGAAGTCTGTTCATGAATTTGGCAAACTTAACTTGGGGGCTGGTGCCGGGATTAACGTCAATCCGGAAAACAACGTTAAATTAACTTCATTATTAATATCTACAGCTATTGAACATGGATTGGATTGTCAAAAGACAGTCGGTTATCGAGCTGTTAAAGGTACTGAAACCAGTTGTGTTCAAATATCTGGTGCAGGTGTAGCAACAGCATTAGTCAGCATACCCGAAAGATATATGCACAGTACAGTTGAGATGTGTAGTATGCAAGATATTAGCCAAACAATTGATTTGTTATATTATACAATAAAATCGTTGTGCAATAAAACGAAAGAAGATTTTATCCCTTGGGATATAAATGGCGTAACCGAAAAGCCAGAAAAAGAGTAGGACAAGTTTTTATTTAATTTTAAAGATGGAAGTAAAAGATCTTTTCAACCTTAGTGATGAGGCTATGGCTCTGCTTGCAAGTAAGGCTATTGAGATTGAGAATGAAGCCAAAGAGACCGCAACAGTAGTTTCTTATGGCTGTGTTTGTTGCGGTGGCGGTTGGTGTACAACTGGCATTGCTGGCGACTAAAAACAAAAGGTTCAAGGGCGACATAAATAATCTGTCGCCCTTGAGCTGTTAAAATTTGAATCTTTTATTATGGTAATTGGAAATAAAGAAATATACGAACTTTGTCTTATCCCTACAGAACGGTGTAATCTTAATTGCCGTTATTGTATGGTAGATAAAAGTAAGGGTGGGAAAACCAAATTGTCTGTTGCGTTTGCGGCAATAGACGAAATGATGTTTTTGAAAAAGAACTTCGATGGTTACACGATATCTTTTATGGGAGGCGAGCCTTTTTTGAATTTTAATTTTATTAGACAAGTAGTTTCGTATGTTGATAATACATATCCTAACAAAACTGTATTTTATGAAATAGTTACCAATGGTACATTATTGACTGCCGAAATAAAAGCTTGGATTAAGGACAATATAAACAAACTAAAAATCGTCTTAAGTTTAGATGGAGATAAAAAAACTCAAGACATTCATCGCTGTAACAGTTTTGATCTTATTGATTTGGAGTTCTTCAAGAGGTTGCCTTCCCCAACAGTCAATATGGTCATTACCCCCACTTCGCTGCAAGACCTCGTTCACAACCTCTCTTTTTTAGACAGCAATGGTTTCTCGGTAAGAGCATTTATTGAAGAAGGCACGAGATGGAAAGACGAGCATATGGCGGCATTTGCACAAACGCTTAAATCGCTTGTCGATTTTTATATTATTCATCCCGATGTCAAGATTTGTTCATTATTGCGTAATTCATTTCATTTATTGGAAGATGATGATATTGTTTTGGGATGTTCAAGCCACAAATATTCTTATGCTATATCGGCCGAAGGCATAAAGTATGAATGCCATAGGTGCCTTCCGTATGAAAACACGGGTGAAATAAAAATTCCTAATGCGTCGTTAAAAGAATTATCCGAGTTCCGTCTGCTAAAAGATAAATGCCGAGAGTGTTATATAAGCAAACTGTGCAATAGTTGCCCTGCAACAAACGCCGCTCGAAATGGCAACGCCGAATTGATTGAACGCCGATGCATGATGAACAAAATCATATATAAAGCTCAGGCGTATTTATTTTCACAATTATTAGTCACCCATCCAAATCATGCAGTTTTTGAATGCCTTTCAAAAAAACACAAGATTGGGACGATTGTGGCAATTCAAAAGATATTACAAATATTATGAAACCTCTCAGTACCGATAACTCGCTAAGGAGAATTTATTTATATTTGACCACCGATTGTAATTTGCGATGCAAATATTGTTTTGAGAAAAAGGATAGTCAGATAAATAACTTCTCTATTCCTAAATTTCAAGAAGTCCTCATACGAGAGTTTGGCGTTCCTGCCGACTTGTATATAATTACCTTATATGGAGGAGAACCATTTCTTGAATTTGAGAAATTCAAAAATTTGTGTTCGTGGGTTTGGGAAACTTATACAGACAAAAACATAATTTTTGATATTACCACCAACGGGACACTGCTTAATCGGGATATAAAGCAATGGCTGCTTTTAAATCAAAAACGAATAAAGATAAGTTTGAGTATCGATGGCTCAAGACAAGTGCATGATTCAAACAGGGGCTCTGGAATTTTCTCTCGAATTGAGTTGGATTTTTTCCTGAAACTCTCGGGTATCAAAGCCAAAATGACAGTAATGCCAGAATATGTAGACTCGATGTTTGAGAACTTCATTTATCTTGAAACTCTTGGTTTTGATACTGTGCCTTCGATAGCCAAAGAGGCGGAATGGGGAGAAAAACACATCGAATTATATTCTTTACAGCTCATAAATTTTGTAGACTATATAGTTGACCATCCGAATAAGACCCCACCACCATTTTTGAGATATGAAATAGGTAAATTTGCCTTAGAACGTCGTTCAAACAGGTCATTGCGCAATTGTGGAGTTTGCTATCACTCAATTGCCTATGATACGTTTGGCAACAAATATCCCTGCAATGGGTTTTATAGCGATTTCAGCAGGGAGTATGATAAGAATAAGATTGAAGAAATTTCATCTATTCTTAGAAGCGTTCCCGATTCAGAACTTTTGGTTGAATGTGCCGAGTGCCCTGTAAAAGAAGCATGCAGCACTTGCTATGGACTTAATTACATTTACCGAAATGATGTCGCTTCAATTGATACCCGTTTGTGCCCTTTTATCAAATGTGAGATAATGGCAACAGTACAAATGTATGCTCGGGTTATTCCTAATATAGAGTTATATCCTTGGCTAAGGACACGCAAGCCCAATGAGTTGTTAGACATAATATCTGGTATACAATACTTGAAAGACAAAAATTTGTATTAAAATGGACTACTTCTACAATAAAAGGCAAGTACATATAATCACCACATCTCGATGCAATCTTCGGTGTAAATATTGCTACGAAATGATTAAGGGGGCTGTAGATACAGATGTGAATAAGATGAAACTTGCATTGGAAAATGATATTTCCAATCATTCTGATTGTGAATACCTCATTACTTTTCATGGTGGGGAACCGTTGCTTTGCTTCAATATTATTAATGAGATTTCGGAGTGGCTGTGGGCAACATTCCCATCAACGCCTATAACTATCGGCCTTACTACTAACGGCACTATTATCAACGACGAAATACGCCAATGGATATATAAAAACCATACAAAAGCTATCGTTTCACTAAGCATTGACGGACTTCCCGAGGTTCACGACAGAAACAGGTGCGGATCATTTCATAAGATAGATATGAATTTTTTTAAACATGTCTATAAAAAGCCTGTCGTTAAAATGACTGTGCCAGCAGATGAAATAAAACATCTTTTTAATGGATTCTGCTATCTGTATGAAGAAGGATTTATGCCAGAGGTAGCATTGGCGGCGGAATCGGACTTTACCGAATCGCAAATTTCGACTTTGACAACAGAATTATTGAAATTAGCCGATTTTTATACCACCCATTTCGATTTGCCAATTACTGAGTTTCTGAATTTCCCCTTTGAGCGATTGTCGCCTAATGTAAAAAAAGGAGAGTATTTGCATCGGTGCGGAATCGGAGAATCGAGAATCGCTTTCGATACGAATGGCAATCCGTATCCGTGTCAAACATTTATTACAGACTTTAGCAAGGCCTATGACACAAATGAAGTGAACCGAATATATGAATCTCTTTCAAAGCCTTGGCAACAGCTTTTCCCGCAATGTTTGAAATGCTCTATTGGTGAATTGTGCTCACCATGCTACGGCATAAACTATTCATATCGAGGAGAGATAAACTACTTAAATCCCAATATGTGCGCTACCACCTTAATGGTAATACAAGCCGCGGCTAAGATATGGACTCAGACACTTTTAAATAGAGATAAATATCAATGGCTTCAAAATATCGATAATACCACACTTAATAATCGCCTGTTAGGACTTAGAGAATACTATGCACGAAGCAAATAACATATCAACCATTTCGGCCATAAAACGACTTCTTGAAAAAAATAATATCACCTTGAAGGTCGTGGACGATGGGTGTCATAATGGTGTCTATTCTGTACATTTGCACATAGATTGTGGATTGTTGCAAATGGGGCTTGTTGCTAATGGTAAAGGTGCGACTCAAGAACAGGCGTTTGTTTCTGCTTACGGAGAGTTGATAGAGCGAATCCAAAGTTTTATTATATTTCCAAATCGAGAAGCCTTTTCTCTCCCATTTAGGACATCCGATAAATATCATTATCACAAACTTCTGCCTTTTCATTATGCCCCTGACGAAAAAGTTGTATTAGAAGGACGTGAAATGGAATTGTTATTGCCGTTTTTTGACGTGAAAAATCGAGATATAAAATATCTGGACTATAGAAAAATCGAGCATAAATGCGGCTCTAATGGAATTGCCGCCGGAAGTAATTTGAAAGAGGCATTACTATACTCAATTTATGAAATCTTTGAACGATATGCTTTAAGGCTTATCTATGATAATTCCCTTACTCCTCCTATTCTAAAAAAAGATTGGGTTGAAAAATATACTCGCATTCCACTATCTATTGCTGATTGCGAAATAGAAGTCAGAGATTGTTCGTGCGGATTAGGGCTTCCTGTTTTGGGCGTATTGCTGCGCAATAAAAGCAATGGCGATTATCGTTTTTCTTTATGCGCTAATTACAATTCTATTGAAGCTCTTGAATCGGCGATGAGTGAAATATTTCAAGCCGGACAAACACTAAGATTTGTGCACATTGACAATCAGAAAATGATTCGTATGTCAACCGATACAAATCTTTTGGAACAAGAACGACTTAAATATCGTAATGGTACCAACCAGCTGCCCAAGTCTTTTTGGGCAGACAGTCCAAGTTATGAGCCCGTTACTGTTTTGCAAGACGATAAATTTGATAATACATCTTGCCTAAAAAAATGTATAGAACTCATTTCTGATTTAGGCCATGACCTATACGTTAGAGATGTTTCGTATTTGTCTTTTCCAACAGTAATCGCTTTCATCCCCGGCATGAGTGAAATCGTTGATTACAACGGCGATTCATGGGCGAAAAAAACATTCGGTAAAATATATGAGCTGTCGTTAAAATCTCATCGGCTGCCATCGTTGTCTTCTTGTGAACTTGATGAATTTATCACATTTCAATCGCAGTTTAGGGATCCTGTATATACTTTGATGTTCAATAAGAATGATGTATGGTGTACAGGTAATCCACATTTTGTTTTAGGTGTGATTTCATTATCGGCAAATAGATTCAGCCAAGCGTTATACAACTTCGATAGATTATTGGAAACTACGGTAAAAAATGCTTCGTTAAGGAGCGTCTATAACTGTTTTCGAGACTTCGCAAATCAAGAAAGTATAGAATTTTTGAGGTATAAATATAGTCCCGATATAGTCAATTTGGTTAAAGACTGCCATGAAAAACAATTGTGGAAAACCATGTTCAACCTCACAGATTGTTTCAAGTGTAAGGAGTGTCGTTTTAAATCAGATTGCGTCGTAGATGATTACTGCCTATTACTTGATAGACTGATGTCTAAATATATTTCAAACTGTCCCAATCAAAATTACTGGAAAGAAATATTGTTATGAATAACAACGTAAATAGCAATAAAGTCCTTTTAATAGCTCTGCCTCCCTGTGCTATTCATTTCCCTCTCGCAGGCGAAACTGCTATATCCTCATATCTTAATGCCTGTGGCTTTCAAAGCCGCATATGGTATTTGAACCTCGCTCTACATCAAAATAAAATATTTAACCCTGCAACCGCCGCTTCCTCTACTTGCCAACAATTGGTCCTGCTCTATCTTTATAATAAGTATGTAGCAAATGACGAAATAAAAGCCAAAGAGGTTGAAACAGAAATTTTAGATAGAGGCGTATGTGACAGATTGGATTTTCAAGAATATATAGGCAATATATATTCGTATATCAAATCAGAAATACAAAAGATTCTAAATACCAATTTTTTAGCTGTAGGCTTTTCTTCAAAATACAATCAATGGATTGGAGCGGCTGTGTGTATTGACATTATAAAAAAAGTCAATCCCAACCAGTATGTTTTTATGGGAGCGCAAAACACAAGGTCCGAATCAGAAAACATATTCTACCTGGTGCCGCATCTTGATGCGGCAAGTTGGGGAGAAGGCGAATTGCCTATACTTGCACTAATGCAACAGCTCCGTGAGCATGGATATTTAAAGCAACCTATCGAACGTATTGTTTCTCTTAAGGAAAACACATATGCATCTTTATATCAACACGGCAATTCTCTTCACGTTCCAGTAAAAACCGGATATATCAGTTTTTCGGATCATCATTTCTTTCAATACGAAGATTATTTGCTCCAAAAAAACAATCACGGAGAAGTGATACTTCCAGTAGAAAAATCAAGATGTTGCAATTGGAATCGATGCAGCTTTTGTATCCTTTCCCAAGGTTATCAGTACAGAGAAAAATCGGCCTCTATGATAATTGAGGAATTATATCATTACATAAAAAAATATCAGTTATATCGATTCCAGTTTTTTGACAACAATTTTGTAGGAAATGATGTGGCAGAATTTGAAAAAATGTTAGATGGCCTTATTAAAATACGAGAGAGCTATCCCTTATTTGAAATATATTTTGCCGAAGTTATTACAATCGGATTAAATTCAAGAATAATAAAAAAGATGAGCTTGGCAGGCGTGAGAAATGTCCAAATTGGATTTGAAGCGTTATCTCCGCTTATATTAAAAAAATTCAACAAACAGCAAACCTTAGCTCAAAACCTATTCTTCCTTAAAGAAGCTCTATTCAGAGGTATCATGCCGGGCGGAAACAATTTGATCATAAACTATGTCGATGAAACAGCGACAGATATTGAAGATAGCATAAAAAATGTGCCTTATCTCCGTTTTATGTTGCGCCATAAAGATTTTTCTATTCAAACGCCCGAGCTGATGGTTGCCAATTATTCTCGTTATATGAAAATGATTAAAGAAAAAAATATAGAGGATAAATACAGTAGAAATATTATCTATAAATTAATATTCCTTACTCCAAATACTAATCTTGATCGTTTTTCTCTCTTTCAGTTCACCTCCACAACAAACGCGCTCAGCTCAAAGTGGGAGTATTTATATGATTTGATACAACAATATAAATCAGATGAATATGAATACGCCATAAAGCATAATCACGACAACTCCCTATATACTTATGTAGAAACCAAACATGGCAATCCAATAAATTCATATACTTTTACGCAATCAGAGCTAACAGTTCTTAAAATACTAAACGATTCAAGCTTCACATTAACAGAGTTGATGAGCTTAACTGGTTATAAGAACTCAGAAGAAACATTTATCAATGAAGTGCTTAAAAATTTAATTGCGCTCAAAATTGTCTATTATTCGAATATTGACAATGATGTTGTCTCAATTATACGAATATAAATGTATTAGTTTTTTTAATTAATTCCTACACAATATGAATATAGGCTTACTCTTTATTTTTGCTATAATAGTTTTAATGTCATTTATTACCTTCTTTATACTTCGATTTATTCGTTTTAAGAATGAAAGCAAGCACCTTTCTGCTGAAAACAAAAAATTAAAAAAGACTATAGATAAGGTTTTTAAGGATGCTGAAAACTACAATAACTTATATATAAAAACTATGAATGAATATGAACGTTTAAGGGATGCTGTAATAAAAGATGATTTTCTTTATCAATTTGACAAAATGAATAAAATTATTAATGAGTTACAAAGCGAAAATAAAAGACTTAAAGATTTGATAGAGGAACGAGACAATCGCATAAGAGATTTAGAACTCGATAAAAATTTGGAGGACTTATTTAGAATTTACGGTTAACCCTATTAGGACAGAACGATGTGATTTTACATTCTAAGATTAGATAATACATAGTTAAAGAGTATCTATATAGAATTATTCTATTCCACTATTGTATGGAATGGAATAAAATCGTATATTTGCAATTGATATAGCGTTCTTTTGATTTAATGCAAAACGAGACAGAAAACAGAACTTTGCTCGTTTCTAAATCGTTACCTATCTAAAATTACAATCTTGTAATTTGCTTATTTTCAAAGAGTAAGAAGAATTATAAAGTCTTCTGACGTGGAATGACACCCGTTTGCTGATTCCGCATATTTCAGCCACCTTCTTTATCCGGCGGTTCACCGCGTCGTATGAGCCGATGTTGAACAGGTGCTCGTCCTTCCTGAAAGGCTCATGACGCTCGATTATCCGCAGGGCTTCGTCCATCAGCTTGATTTGGAACGGCACTTTCGTCTTCTGCCGCTTCGACACGACCCACTTTGAGCCGTTCATTTTCACGATGTTCTCCGTTGTCAGGTTCTTGATGTCGATGAACGAGATGCCCGTCAATGCCCCGAACATGAACAAGTCCCTTGCCTGCGCTTGGCAGGGGTCGTCAAGTTCCACGCTGGCGAACGCCCTCAGCTCTTCCTTCGTCAGGTACTCCCGCTCCTTGAAGTCGGGATCCACATGGTACTGCGCGAACGGGTTGCGCGGTATCTTTCCGTTGTAATGGGCAGTCGTCACGATGTGCTTCAACGGGATGGAGTAAATCCATACGGAGGACTGCGCCAGCCCCACCTCATTGCGCAGGTACAGGCAGAAATCGCGGAGGAAGTCCTCCGTCAGCTCGTTCATGGAAATGTCGCTGCGCCTGTACTGCGCCTTGATGAACTCCGCCACGTATTTCCTTACGGTGAGATATTTCCGGTATGTCCGCATGGAGCGGTCTTTTCCCACCCTTTTTGCGAAAGCCCCGTTCTCCTTGTCAAAGGCGCGGAGCAGCGTCTCGTATTCCGTGCCGATGCCTTGGTAGGCGTTGCGCACCATTTCGGCGGTCACATACGCCTCGCGGTCGGAAATCCGCTGGTAGTGCTTGGCTATCTGCGCCTTGATGTTGTCAAGCGCGGCGTTCACCGCCTGCGCCTCCTTGCTCTTGCCCTTGGCGCGGTTGCCCTTGGCATCCCAAAGCGTCCTTGGGATGCTCTGCTTGCAGCTGAACTGCGCGATGGTTCCGTTGATGGTCACCCGCCCCATGATGGGGACAACTCCGTTTTTCTCCTTGCTTGCGTTCACGTAGAACACGGTCTTGAATGTCGCTCTCATACTCGTTACTTTTGTTTGGTGCAAAATTAATCTGTGAGAGCCGTAAGGCAGTAATCAAGACTTGTGCAGAACGCTGAAATACAAACCGTTGCGGATAAACATGTTTCAAAGTCCGGGTAATGGTTTGGAAGCGCAACCATTGCAATATTCTTCCCATATCACGTATTTCGGCTGTATGCCAACCGCCGCATTATGAGGCAAATGTCACTGACCATCAGATAAATACCCAAATTCGCTCATTTCTGCGTTTTTATCGAAGATTTTAACCCAAAATCGCATTTTAAAGGGAGATATTGTCTATTTTAACACTCATTTTCCCCTTCAAAAACGGCAAAAATAACAAGAACGATAGATGCAAATTGCAGATTATATCGTATCTTTGTGAAGAAGCAACAAAAAGACATGATGGAAACACTTTATCCGATAGGCATACAGAATTTCGAAAAGATACGCAAAGAGGGATATCTTTACATAGATAAGACGGAATTGGTTTACCGATTGGCGAAGACGGGAAGCTATTACTTCCTAAGCCGTCCACGACGTTTCGGCAAGTCATTGCTAATTTCAACTTTAGAAGCCTATTTTCAAGGTAAAAAAGAGCTGTTCGAGGGGTTGGCGATGGAACGGTTGGAAAAAGATTGGGTGAAATACCCGATCTTGTATCTGGACCTGAACATCTCGCAATATAGCTCACAAAAGGACTTGGAGGATATATTGAACCGCAACTTAGTCGCCTGGGAAAACCTGTACGGGGCAGATCCGGCCGAACGGAGCCTCGCCTTGCGTTTCGCAGGCATCATCCAGCGAGCCTGCGAAAAGGCAGGGCAGCGCGTGGTCATCCTGGTAGACGAGTATGACAAACCTTTGCTACAGAACCTGCACGACGAAACGATGCAAACGGAACTGAGAAATATGCTGAAGCCTTTCTACGGCGTTCTGAAGACGATGGACGGTTGTATCAAATTCGCACTGCTGACAGGCGTGACGAAGTTCGGGAAGGTGAGCGTGTTCAGCGATCTGAACAACCTGATGGACATTTCGATGGACGACCGGTATGTCGAGATATGTGGCATTACGGAGGAAGAAATCCATACTTATCTCGAAAAAGAACTACAAGGGTTGGCGTCCCGGCAAAAGGTCAGCTATGAGGAGATGTGCCTTGAATTGAAAAAACGGTATGACGGCTATCATTTCGTTGAAAATTCAATCGGTATGTATAATCCGTTCAGCCTGTTGAACACATTTGCCAAGAAAAAGCTCAGCGACTATTGGTTCGAAACAGGCACACCCTCCTACTTAGTCGAACTGCTCAAAAGGACGGATTACAATCTATATGATATGGCGCATACACAAACAAATGCAGATGTGCTGAACAGCATCGACATCGTCTCGCGCAATCCCATTCCGGTCATTTACCAAAGCGGCTATCTGACGATTAAAGAGTATGATTCCCGCTTCAAGACTTATACATTAGGTTTTCCCAACCTGGAGGTAGAAGAAGGATTTATCAATTATTTGCTACCCTATTATACCTCCATAAAGGAAACAGATTCACCTTTCCAAATCATCCATTTCGTAAAGGAGATTGAATCCGGTGATGCGGAGGCTTTCTTCGCCCGCCTGCAAAGTTTCTTTGCTGACACTCCCTACGAATTGATTCGCAATCTGGAAGTACACTACCAGAACGTCTTGTTCATCGTCTTCAAACTGGTTGGGTTCTATGTAAAAACAGAATACCATACTTCACGCGGACGCATCGACCTGGTGCTGCAAACCGACCGATATATCTATATTATGGAGTTCAAGTTGAATGGTACGGCAGAAGAGGCTTTGCAACAGATCGAAGACAAGCAGTACGCTTTACCTTTCACATCCGATACAAGAACGCTGTTCAGGATAGGCGTCAATTTCAGCAACGAAACACGGAATATCGACACGTGGAAAATTCAAACAACATAAACAATCAACATATTGGGCAGACAAACATAACTGTTTTTTATGTACATTTGTCCACCCAAATAAATAAATAACATGAAAGTAATCGATCTGATCAATAGCAGCAAGAGTACTGCTTTCTCATTTGAAATACTTCCTCCGTTGAAAGGAAACAGCATACAGAAAGTATATAATGTCATAGACAAACTGATCGAGTTCGATCCTAAATACATTAATATAACATCCCATCACAGCGAATATATCTACAAGACTTTGCCAGATGGTAGCTTTCAGAAAATCAACATCCGCAAACGTCCCGGATCGGTCGCCATCGCTTCGGCTATCCAAAATAAATATGGCATAACGGCTGTTCCTCATATTATATGCAAGGGATTTACAAAAGATGAAACGGAATATGCACTGATCGACCTGAACTTTTTAGGTGTTTATGACCTGTTGTTGCTCCGCGGGGATGTCAAGACACTGGAAGCCGGACAAAAAACAGACATATACCACGAACATGCAACCGACCTCCAGCAGCAGGTGAACGACTTCAACAAAGGGATTGCCATCGACGGATCTGCTTTCGAAGCCAATGAAACCCCGTTCTCTTACGGAATGGCTTGCTATCCGGAAAAGCATGAAGAAGCCCCCAATATGGACTCGGATATTTTCTATCTGAAAGAGAAAGTAAAGAACGGGGCGGACTACTTGGTGACACAGATGTTTTTCGACAATGAAAAATATTACGCATTCGTAGACCGATGCCGGGCGGAAGGCATTACGGTCCCCATCATTCCGGGTATCAAGCCGATCGTATTCAAGAACCAGCTCACCGTGCTGCCTAAGATATTCCGTTCGGACATTCCCGAACCGTTTGCAACAGAACTTCGTAAATGCAAAACGGATGATGAAGCGAAAGCCGTCGGTGTCGAATGGTGCATCCAGCAATGCAAAGACTTGATTGCACACGGCGTTCCGAGCCTACATTTCTATACGATGATGGCATCGGATAGCGTCTATAAGGTGGCAAAAGAGGTGTATTGAAAGCACGAAAACATCGTTTCATGAGCACGAAACTATATTTCCATGCCTATGAAACGATGTTTTCATGCCGAAGGAACTATATTTTCAAGCAATCGTAATCTCCCCGATCAGCGAACAATTCAGATGTTCCTTTACTTCGTCCGGCGTCATACCATGCCCGAACAGGAACATCAGCTTGGCAACCGCACATTCGGTCGTGCTGTCGTAACCGCTCACCACGCCGGCCTGCAACAATTTGCGACCGGTTTCATAGCGGTGCATTTCCACGCTCCCGGCAAGGCATTGGGTGACATTGACAATGACGATCCCCCGTTCGACCGCATCCTTCAACATCTCCAGCAACCAGTCATATCCGGGCGCATTCCCGCTACCGAATGTTTCCATCACGACGCCTTTCAAGCCGGGAATATTCAAGATGCTTTCCACAACCTGCGGAGAAATTCCAGGAAATATTTTCAAGATTGCAATATTCCGGTCCAACAAGTAATGAGGTTTCAGCGGTTTTCTGGATACCGGGTGGTAGATCTGGGGAATATCATATTTAATAGAAATACCGGCATGCGCCAGCGGAGGATAATTATAGGAACGGAACGCATTGAAATTATCCGCATTCGTCTTGCTGGTACGATTCCCGCGCAACAAGTCGTTCTCAAAGAAAATACAGACTTCAGGAACCAGCGGCATATCGTTTTCACGGGCGGCGGCAATCTCTATCGCCGTAATCAGGTTTTCCTTTCCATCCGTACGAAGCATACCGATCGGAAGCTGTGAACCGGTCAGAACCACCGGCTTACTTAGATTTTCCAGCATAAAGCTCAAAGCGGAAGCGGTAAAGGCCATCGTATCGGTCCCATGCAGAACGACAAAGCCATCGTAATCATGATAATGTTCCGCAATGACATGCACGATTTTCATCCATGAATCCGGTCCCATCTCCGATGAATCCATCGGTGGATCAAATTGAATAGACGATATTTTATATCCGAGATTTTTCAGTTCGGGGACATGCTCCTCCAAATGTTCAAAATTAAAGGCCTCCAAAGAGCCCGTCTCAGGATTTTCTATCATTCCGATAGTACCTCCCGTATATATAATCAGAATAGAAGCGTCATCTTTGCATACATTCATAATACAATCCGTATTTATGTGATTTTCCTTTTTACGGCGCAAAGATAACAACTATCATTTTGAAATCAAATGCCGAAATAAGATAATTAAAATTTATTCAAAAGCTATTATATCAGAAATACATACAAGAAAAATATTGCATTTTGTCAATATCTCAAAAACAAACCGCCATTCCCGCTTTTATTGATCAGGCAATAGAAGTAAGCAATACGCCAGAAACCATACAACAAAATGAAAAAAAGTTTGTTATCGGATAGGGGTTTTTCCAAGCATCTTAGTCTTATCGACGAAATAATAAATGTTACGAAGATGAAATACATACTGTTTATCGCCATGGATTTGGCCTTATATCCTTTTTTGCTTGTGCTTTTTATTGGTAAATGCATTAAAGAGAAAATACAGATCGCACATTAAGATGAGGTTTCTTATTTCCTCGATTATTCGTACCTTTGCTCTATCAACTCAATAAGGAGCAACATGTACTTCAAGGATATTATCGGTCAGGAAGAAATAAAAAAACGACTTATACATTCGGCACAGACAGGTGTCGTCCCGCACGCCCAGCTATTCACAGAACAGGTTAGCGCAGGCGCTTTCCCTCTGGCACTGGCTTACGCACGTTATCTGAACTGCACGAACCGGACGGAAACAGATTCATGCGGGCATTGTCCGTCATGCTTGAAGTATAACGAGTTGGCCCATCCGGATCTTCATTTCGTGTTTCCGATCGTATCCAAGAAGGAGAAGAAAAAGGAAGTCTGCGATGATTATCTTACCGAATGGAGAGGTTTCCTGAAAAACCGTCCCTATTTCGACATAGACGGTTGGCTGGATTATATCGATGCAGGCAACTCACAGGCCTTGATCTACTCGAAAGAAAGCGACGAGATTATCCGGAAACTGAGCCTCAAGATATACGAAGCGACTTACCGTATCCTGTTGGTATGGCTGCCTGAAAAACTTCATCAGACCTGCGCCAACAAGCTCCTGAAGGTTATCGAGGAACCTCCCCGGAACACGGTGATCCTGATGGTATCGGAACTTCCTGATCTGGTTTTAGGTACGATCCTGTCTCGTGCGCAGCGTATCAACGTGCGGAGAATCCATCCGGAAGATATCGCTTCCTCCATGATTTCCCGGTTCAACTTGACTCCCGAAGATGCCAAACATGTCGCCCATCTGGCAAACGGCAGTTATCTGAAAGCGGTCGAGACAATCAGCTTGGGAGAAGAGAACAAGTTCTACCTGGAACAGTTCAAAGGCATGATGCGCAACTCCTGGGCGCGTAATGTCAGAGGCATGAAAGACATGGCAGATGTGCTAGCAAGTATCGGACGTGAACGACAGAAGAACTTCCTTGCTTATTGCCAACATCTGATACGCGAGAACTTCATGTACCGGTTCCAGTCGCCGGAACTTAATTATATGAATACGGACGAAGCTGGATTTGCCGTGAAGTTCGCTCCTTTCATCAATGAACGGAATGTGATCGACATCATGGACGAGTTGGCAAAAGCGGAACGGCATGTGACGCAAAATGTGAACGCAAAGATGGTCTTTTTCGATCTTTCCCTACGGCTTACCGTATTGATAAAACGGTAATTCCAGATAAGTTGTCACAGCTTTTTATTCTGCCAGTTTCCTTTCCAGAGATAGAAGAAAGCGGACAGGATCATCAAATCGTAGACATGCTCCGTTGTCCAGCAGACCGCCACATCCGCATGCATCCGGATACCGACCCACAGTGCATAGAGAACATAGACAAAGATACTTGCCATATCAATCAGCAATGCCGTCTGCGTATTGCCCGTTCCCGACACGCTGAAAAAGAAAATAAAAGCAGGTACCGCAATCAGATAAGAGGAAAGCATCACCCAAAGGGACGATACAGAACCGGCAATCAGATCCGTATTATCCGTATAGATACGCAATACAAGTTCCGGAAATAGGGCGATCAGGATACCGAGCGGCAAAACGAAGTAATAGCAAATCCGTATCATACGTCCACACAATCCCATCACCTGTTCCGGCTTTCCAGCACCAATCAGATTGCTGACCAGCGAACTGGAGGTCGAAGCAAAGGCATTGACAAACATAAACAGAAACGAAGAAATGCTCCGTACCACATTCGTAATCGCCAACGACCGCTCTCCCTGATGCTCCATCACGACAAAGAACACGAACCAGCCTAAAAAAGCAATCCCGTGCTGAATCATAATCCAGATAGAAACACCCAATATTTGCTTCAACATCCGAAAATCCATACCCGAATACTCAAACAACCCGTATTTCTCATAATCGACTTTCTTCCACGTATAAAGGATGAAGAACAGTACCGAAACAGCCTCCGAGACCGATGAAGCGATCGCCGCTCCGGCAATTCCCAATGCCGGTAATCCAAACTTTCCGAATATCAAGACATAGTTCAGCATCACATTGGTCAACACCATCACAACCGAATTTATGGTCAAGATCCTTGTTTTTGTAATACCGACATAAAAAGCCCTGAACATAACGGCCACAAAGGAGAAGAAAAAGCCATAGACACGCCAGTCCACATACTCCATCGTAGCTTGGTAGACTCCATCGGAATCGATCAGTTTGCGCAGGAAGAAAGGCGAATACAGATGCGAAAACGTAAACAGCAACGCTGCAAGCAACAACAGAAAAAACGTTCCCTGCAGAAAGACCGGACCGATCCGTTTATACTCCTGTGCACCGTTACGCCGGGCTATCAATACCTGCGCACCGATACTGAAACCGAAGCCAAGCATATAAATCACAAGATAATAGACTCCCGCCAATGCCGACGCTCCCAACTCGACTTCTCCTACCCGCCCCAAATAGGCCGTATCGGTCAACCCGATCATGTGTTCCATCAATAGACTCATCAAGACGGGGAATGTTATTTGCAGAATTTGTTTGTTCGTAAATTGCATATTGTCTGATAAAAAGGGGTGCAAAGATAATAATAAGAATGGATTGCACAATATAACCGGGAGATATTCGTTTTTATAAAAATGAACCGGTATGATGGTGCGTATAATTTATTAATGATATTCCTATGAAAGCGAAATTATTGCTGATATTCTCTCTGTCATTTTACCTTTTCAGTTGTAACGGACAGAATTCCCATATCCCGGCAGCTGTCACTTCAGCCGCTCCAGTCAAGATCAATCGTTTCGACAAGGAGCTTTTAAAGCTGGTCGAAACGGACGACTCCTCCATGCAAGCCAAGCTTGTTCGCGAATACCCGCAAATGCTCGACATATTGGGAAAAGGTATCCTAAACATGAAGTCTCCGGCAATGCCCGGCTTCTTCGACAAATTGGCCAACTACTATTCCGAACCGACTTTGAGAGGGCTATACGCCGATGCTGTCCGTCAATATGACAATGTTTCCCAAATCGAACAAGCTCTCGGCAACGGCTTCACATGGCTGAAAACCTGCTTTCCTTCGATGCAGATTCCGGCCATCTATATGCACGTTTCAGGCTTCAACCAAAATGTACTGGTCGGCGACAGCCTGTTGTCCATCTCGATAGATAAATATTTAGGCGAGGAATATCCGTTATACCAGGACTTCTTCTATGATTTCCAGCGCCGGTTAATGACGCCTGAGCATATCGTCCCCGATTACCTTGCCGGTTGGCTGATGTCCGAGTATCCGTTTGAAGGAAAAGAAAATGTACTGCTCGACCGGATGATCTATGAAGGCAAAATAAAATATCTGATCCATCAAGCATTTCCTGAACTGAAGCCTGAAGTACTCATGGGCTACACGGAAACTTCCTATAACTGGTGCAAAGAGAATGAATCCAACCTGTGGAAGGCTATCATAGAACGCAAGCATCTTTATACGCCAGACCAGATGACGACAAATAAATACTTCGATAACGTCCCCAGCATATTCCTGGCAAGCGATGCTCCCGGAAATCTCGGCAGTTGGCTCGGCTGGCAGATTATCGACAAATATATGCGGGAAACGAATTCGACTCCGGAAGCCTTGATGCAAAACAACGATAGCCAAGCTATCCTGACCGATTCGAAATACAAGCCATAAAGCCTACGGGGGGATATAAAAAAAGAAAACCGTCCTATTCTCGCGAACTGGACGGATAACCTAATCTAACTTAATTCTAATACCATGAAAAACACTATATCTTAATAACAGAACCGGTATCGAAAAGTTTAATAGAACGGTTTATTTTTATTTCTTTCACAAAATAATGATCATGCGAGATCAACAACACCGTTCCTCTATAACTCTTTATAGCCGCTGTTATTATTTCAACACTTTGTATATCCAGATTGTTCGTCGGTTCGTCTAAAATAAATACATCCGGCGCATTATTTCCGATCATAAGGCAGCAAAAGAGCAACCGGATCTTTTCACCTCCGCTCAAGCAAAAACACGGCTTGTCCCATGTCTCGTAAGGAAACAAACAACGGTTCAAAATGGATTTCAATTCATGTTCAGCCAAATGCGAGGCGTTAAAACGTTCCGTCTGCTCGAACACGGTCAATCCGGGATCAAGCACGGAACATTCCTGATCAATATAAAGATAACTGAAATCAGCCCGTGTAATCGTCCCGGCCGCCGGTTTCAGTTCCCCTAACAACAATTTGACCAGGGTCGTTTTTCCGCTCCCATTATTTCCTGTGATATGAATACGGTCGCCACTTCTGACCTGGATATTCAGAGGTGACTTCCATAGGCAGGAAGAAGTGTAACCAAAATTGATCTGATCCGCAGTGATCAGAATCTTACCGGTGTGCAGATCGGAAGAATTGAAATTTGTCTGAAGTACCCGCAAATCGGGAATCACATCCTGAAGTCCGGCAATCGAACTTTGCAGGGAAGCCATTTTCTCTTCATGGACATCGTTCAGCCGGACTGTGCTTTTCTCGGCTTTATCTTTCATCGTATTGACTGCCATGCGCGAAATCCCTTTCTTGAAACTCGACTTATCACTGCGGACATTCGACTTATTCTTCCGTTCCATCACTTCACGCGCTGTTTTGCGGGCCAAGCGAAGTTCTTTCTCCTTCTCACTCAACTGATTCTGCAAAGCTGTCAACGCCAACTCTTTCTGTTCTTTATAGAACTCATAATTGCCACCATAAAGTGTGACCTCACTTTTCTCAAGTTCACAAATGCAAGGCAGCAGGTTCAGCAACGTCCGGTCATGACTGACAATCAACAAGGTCGAACGTCCGCTCCGGATCATCTCATACAATTTTTCCCGACCGGAAACATCCAGATGATTCGTCGGTTCATCCATCAGAATAATTTCCGGTGCATGAACAAGGATACCGGAATGGAACACTTTCGTCTTTTCTCCTCCGCTCAACGAACACATCGGCTGGGACAGTTGCAGATGCTCCAGATTCCAGGAAGCAAGTGCGGAAAGACAACGTTCTTCCACATCCCAGTCATCATTCAAACAAGTAAAGTTTTCCGCCGAGGCGTCACCTTCAAGAATGGCATGGAGTGCCTTTATCCGATCGTCCACCCGCAGGGCTTCCGCCACCGTCAGGTTGTCGAACTGTCCGAAATGTTGTGGAATATAATAAGGGCGTGAAGAACACACTACCTCCCCCGATGAAGGTTTCAGGTTCCCTTCAATGATACGCAACAAAGTCAATTTGCCCGTACCGTTATTCCCCACCAGCGCAAGACGCTGTCCTGTATTGACTATCAGGTTTATGTTTTGAAAAAGAGGTTCCTTGTCAGCATGGACATAGCATAGCTGATGTACGGATATACACATAGTTTTCTTTGAATTAAAAGATTATAAACTAAAAAAGATAAAATCACAAACGTGCCGAAGGATGGCACAGGATAAGGCCGGAATAAAGAATCGACAATCGAAAATGAGCAATTGGCAATTACATCAGAAAGATATTTACGATATGTAGAAACCGGCTTACTTGAATATTTTCATCGGAGTATTTATATAATTCGGTTACAAAGATAATCTTTTTACCAAGTATTATCACATAATTCATAAAATAGATTCAGACAGCTGTTTCAAAGCACCGGTGTTTTAAAATCGAAACATATATGTTTTGCATGCAAAACACCGGTGTTTTGAAAAGGGAATCCTTTACTGCAATAAACTTCATGCCTCCATGAACGGTTATATATACAATAACAACATAAAATTTAAAAGCTATGGGATTTTTATGGTACATTATCATAGGTATAGCAGCCGGCTTTCTGGCCGGTAAAATCATGCGGGGCGGTGGCTTCGGAGTAATAATCAATCTGATTTTGGGAATAGTCGGCGGTGTATTGGGCGGCTGGGTATTCGGATTACTCGGAATTGCAGCTTCCGGTATTATCGGCAGTCTGATTACGGCAACAGTCGGAGCCATTCTGATGTTATGGATCGCTTCGTTGTTTAATAAACGAAATGCAGATCAGTAACAACAGAAAATATAGGGTAATGCAAATCCGCTCAATTGGCAAGATCTGCGTTACCCTGTTTCCTTTAGCTATTTACGACTGTAAGGAGGGTTCTGTTCTTTTACCGTATATACAAGAAAATAACATCCGTCCGGGACTGTTTTAAAGCGGAAACTATCCAAGTTTACAACCGTTCTGCCACCAGCGACCTGTATATTTTTAAAAACTTTCCTGTCGATCCTTTTTCCTTTATCGTTTTTCAGTTCGATAATAAGATCAACAGTTTTGGTCTGTCCTAAGTTGAACAGCACCGGAAAAATGCGATCGGCCGGACCATATACGACATCTACATTGCCACTACCTGCCCAAATCGGCTGGAAAACAGATTTATTGGCATAATAGGCAAGTTTGGGTACACCAAACGGATCGGTCAACGGCTTCTGATATGTGAACATATTCGACCCCGATTCAAGGCTGCACCAGGAAAAGCCGTCATAGCCAATCAAAATCTGTTTCTTCATAGACTCCCAAGCTGCAAATGCTTGAAATGCCTGGCTGATTCTCCACTCCGAAGCATCAAGAAGACGGCCGATACTACCTTTCTCATACTCCCATTCATAAGATTGGACCTCAAACCACGGCTCTTTCTCCGCCAATATCCAGTTCGGTTGTGCGGCAGATTCCTCATGTTCGAAGTTGAAATAAGCCTTGTCGTTTGCTGCCAGACAGGAAGCGGCCCATTTATTGGGAGCTTTTCTGAGGGCCGTCCATTTGGCTCCGTAGCCTGTATAGGCATCCTGACTTCCGCGAGTCATCAATTTTTCCATTAAAACAGGATTAGAAACGATCGGATTACCCTCCTTGTCGAGCGAACCGTCGTAATTGCCATAGTGCATATGCTGCCAGAAAGAGGTCGGTGAGATCAGGCGGCTGGTATCTACGGCACTCAAAGTTCTGTAAACCTTTGTCACAAAATCATGTGAATCAGATATGTCGTGCAACTTAAAACGGTTCGGATGATTGCTTGCCTCCCACATAACGATAGACGGATGGTTGTAGACCTGGCGCATAAACTTCGGATAACCTTCAAAATCAACATTCCAAGCTTCCCCTTCCCTAATCCAGGCGGCAGTCTGCCAAAGAAGATAGACTCCTAACTGGTCCGCATATTCGGCATAACGAGGATCATTGATACCGTCTGTCGTGTCTTTTTCGGCATGGACATGCAGACGCAATAGGTTCCCATTCATTTCCTTGATCATCATCAGGTCTTTTGCAATCGTTTCATCGGACACGCACTTATAGTTTTTCGATATAGTCTCGATCGGATATCTCGAACCCAGTATCTGAGCACCTTTCAGTATTTCAGGCCTGTTATTGACATACAGGTTCCCGTCTTTCTGGGAGATGGTGCGGATACCGGTCGTCAGCATATAGTCGTCTATCTCGCGACCTCCCTTATCACGCAAGATCACTTCCACTCGATACAGGTTCGGATTCTCAGGATACCATAAAGCAGGATTTTCGACTGGTATTTCCAATACGATCTCATTATCGACAGACGGGCGGATTTCGATATCCCGCTTCACGGTAGCAACCTTTTCCCCTTCCACCGGGAACCAGGGATAGTAGTTGACTTCTACACTCCCCTCGAAAGCATAGACGCCGGAATATTGCAAAAGCACCCTGTTTACCTGCCGAGCAACTCTGTCAAGTGATGCGGTATGTGCAAAGACATCTTTAATCATGCAACGGTTCGTCAGGACCAATGTCGCACGTCCCAGGAACCAACCTATATACGGATCGGATGGAGAGTGTAACATCCGGTGATCCGCCTTATAAGGTTTTACTCGGACAGCAATGATATTCTCCTGATTTCGCTGCAGATACTCCGTCACATCCAAATCATACGGATGCCGGTTGTTAACCACGGCAACAGGCTGTCCGTTTATCCAAACCTCACCGCCAGGATCTATTGTTTCCAACTTAAGCACGGCACGCTCGAAGTCGGCAAGGCAAATCTTTTTCCGCAGATAATAGCTCTCCTCCTTTTCCTGCAAACCACCATGAGATGATGGCAGTGTGACCTGTTCCCAAGCACTATCGTCATAGTCAAGAAATTGCCACCCCTGCATCGGTAATACATCGTTAAAATCCTCGCTAACAAGTAAAGAAGAAGAATAAGGAGTATGCTTATTTGTCCGTTCCTCAACAAAATTAAAGAGAGAAATATCGTCTATCTCCGTTTTACCTTTCGAATGGATCACTACCTTGTCAATCTCACGAATATCTGTCTCTTCCATCAGACAAGAGAGCGACTCGCCGTTTACCGTTACGAAAAAACGGTTGTTGGCAAAGTCTCCGTATATTTCCAGATGCAAGGGAACTGTAGAATCATAATACCCGCTTTCCCTGTTCATACCCGACGACAATGAGAATATCCGATCTGTCAGACGGGTGGAGAGAAGAGGCTTCTCCCCTTTATGAAAAACAATCGTGCATTCCTCTCCCACATCCTTTACATCCAAATGCAACCGGAAACGCCACTGGAGAGGGGCCAGAGTCTTCACGACTTCACAATCTTTCAAAATCAAGCATCCCTCTTTCACGGTTGCCCCATCGGCTGCCGACCATTCGGCAAAGGCTTTTTGAGCCTCTTCGGCTTTTCCGGCACGATAACCGTATGCACACCAGTCAACGAGTCGGAGTGTTTGCCGGATATTCGTCAACGGCTGAGGCTTTATCCGTCCGACTGTCTGTCGTACATCACCATCTCCGACAAGAGGTTTATCCAGGCCGGGATTACCATAAAACCCGGAAGCAAAAGCGGCATACTTGTTCAGAAAGTCGATCCGCCGGTCAAGAGACATCCATTCGGTCTCTCCTCTAAAATCAGTTTCTCCATCCGCTTTTGAGTCGGATGTGATATAACGCATCTCAAAAGTAGTATGTACCTGTGCCTCTGCATAAGAGGAAAACAAAGTACTCAAAAGCATCAACAAAGCTATTTTCTTCATAATGTATTCTGTTTTCCAGGTTTTAACTCCTATAGGGAAGAACCCTATTTCAGCATCACCAACACCCCGACCGGACCGTGTGCACCCAATACAAGAGCCTGTTCGATATCGGCGGTTTTAGACGGGCCTGAGATGAAAGCACCGAAATCGTATGTCATGTTTTCCGTTCGCTTATAGGCTTCATGCATATTGTTCACGATCGAATTGCGGTCTATCAGCAAAACCAGGCTGTTGGAGATAAAATACAATGCCTTATGCTTTACCTGGCGGGTAATCCAGACAGCCCCGTTCTCGGCTACTCCGAAATGCCCTTCCACGATGGCAAGATCAGTATTGTCCAACTCGCGGGGATCATCGAGGTCGTCCGGATTGAAGGTAGCACAGGTGATACCGGGCAGATTGGAAGCAATCCGGGTTGCATCAGGAAAATGGTGGCGGATAATATCGTTGATATCGTCGCCGGGCTGCATCAGGACAGCTTGTCCCCCGGCAGCTTTCAAAGAGTCTGTAAACTGGGTGATTTTATCTTCGTAAGTAATGGCATCCAGCGTCAGTTCCGGCCTGTCGTAACGCTTGCCGATGTGGTGGCGGATAGCGGATAATATATCGTTTTTACTACTCATTGTCGTATTATTTTATCTTGTTACTTTTCCACATTTCATTGAACGACTGCTTGGCAAAAGCTGGCAGTTCACGGCCCTTCCCCCATGCATTCAAAGCGTTGTAGATCATAAAACGAGGCATGTTATTGACTACCGGGGCAAACATCAAAGCCGTATTGAACAGTTTCGGACGTTCCATCAGGAACTTCATGCCGCCGGACATAATCTTTTTCTCCGTACTCGCTTTCCCCATCTTATCCAAGTCCTGACGCCAGCGATAGATCTGTTCGCCGAGGTCTATCTTGACCGGGCAAACATTCGAGCAAGAGAGGCACAACGAACAGGCAGAAACATTGTCCGAATATTTCACCGGATCTTTCAGCATCCCTAGATTGATCCCAATCGGGCCGGGTATAAAATATGTATAGGAATAACCACCGCTACGGCGATAGACCGGACAAGTATTCATACACTCGCCACAACGGATGCAGTTCAGCGTACGGATATGATCGGGACATGCCAGGATATCACTCCGCCCGTTATCGACTATGATGATATGAAACTCACCTCCTTCTTTCGGTTTACAATAGTGAGAAGTGTAGGAAGTGATCGGCTGCCCCGTGCCGGAGCGCGCCAGCAGGCGGGCGAAGACACCTAACGAGTCCCGATCCGGCACGATCTTCTCCATTCCGAACGTCGCAATGTGAACATTCGGGAAAGAAGTTCCCATATCTGCATTCCCCTCGTTGGTGCAGACCACTATCTCTCCGGTCGAAGCAACTGCAAAGTTAGCTCCCGTCATGGCAACATCGGCTGTCAGGAATTTCTCACGCATATTTTTGCGGACGGCATGCGTCAGATAGGTCGGGTCGGAATTGCCTTTTTCCGTACCTAACACGCGCTCCATCATCTCGCCCACCTCCTGCCGCTTGATATGGATAGCGGGCATCACGATATGGCTGGGATGAAGTTTCATCCATTGAAGGATACGTTCACCGAGGTCGCTCTCGATTATATCGTAACCTTTTCCGAACAGGTAATCGTTCATGCCACACTCTTCTGTCAACATGGATTTGCTCTTTATCAGCGTATGCGCCTTGTGCTGTTGCAGGATTTCCTCGACGATCGCATTATGTTCCGCCGCGTCTTTCGCCCAATGGACAATCGCTCCGTTAGCCGTGGCGTTCTTCTCGAACTCTTCCAAAAGGACATCCAAATGACTGTTCGAATAAAGTTTGATCTCACAAGCCAGTTCACGCAAGCGTTCCCATTCGGGAAGCGAATGGCTCATTTTATCCCGTTTGGCACGCACCATCCAGAGGGTTTCGTCGTGCCAGGCTTCCTGCTTGCGGTTCCCGATGAAGCGGGCAGCCGCTTTTGAATGTTTCGTGCTCATAATCCGGAGGCTAATATTTCAACAATATGAATCGTTTTGATCGGAAGGTTGTCACGCTTGATCACGCCTTCCATATGCATCAGGCAGGAACTGTCGGCACCGGTGATGTACTCGGCTCCCGTGCTCATGTGGTCCTTCACCTTATCTTGTCCCATACAAACGGATACTTCAGGTTCTTCAATCGCAAACATGCCACCGAACCCACAGCACTCGTCGATACGTTTCGGTTCGAATATCTCAATGCCTTTCACCAAAGAAAGGAGATCGCGCAACTTAGAAAAATACGGGATATTCCGTTCACTCGGAGAAGAAAGATACAACTCGCGCACACCGTGACAGCTATTGTGAATGCTTACCTTGTGGGGAAATTCAGCTTTCAGTTCCTTGACCTTCACAATATCGTACAGGAACTCGCAGATATCATAAATCTTCTTGCTGTTCATACACACATGACCTGCCTTTTCCAGAATACCGGGATGATTCTCTTTCACGAAAGCGACACAACTGGCAGAAGGGCCAACCACATAATCGTACGAACGGAACAGTTCTTCCATACGCAGCGCCAACCCTGCCGATTCATGTTCGAATCCGGCATTTGCCATTGGCTGGCCACAACAAGTCTGGTCTAACGGATAATCCACATCCAACCCGATACTTTTCAATAATTTATAGGAAGCAACACCAACTTCCGGATATACCGCATTGATATAGCAGGGAATAAATAATCCTATCTTCATATTGGTTTATTTTAATTACCACAAATGTAATAATTATTTCTGTTACTTTGAACTTGATCCAAAAGTAACAAATCACTTATACTCCTGCCAGCTTCGGATTTGTATATCGTCCATGCCCAGCGTGCAAAATGCTTCGATAAAGGCGCTTGCCAGACGGGCATTTGTGATGAGCGGAATGTTCAGGTCGATGGCGGCACGACGGATCTTATAGCCATTATTCAACTCACCGGCTGAAAGGTCGCGCGGAATATTCACTACCATGTCGATCTTCCTTTCGTGGAGCATGGTGAGTGCTTGAGGTTCCATGTCCTCCTCGCTCGGCCAGTAAACTCGCGTACTGGAGATGCCGTTTTCTTCGAGAAAGCGGTGTGTCCCGCCTGTTGCGAAGAGGTTGTAGCCTTTCGATGCCAGCATCTTGGCGGCATCCAACATGGCCACTTTCTGTTTCGGTGTACCCGTCGAGAGCAGAATATTCTTTTCCGGGATACGGAGACCGACGGAAAGCATACTTTTCAAAACAGCCTCGGAAACATCGTCACCGATACACCCGACCTCGCCCGTCGAAGCCATATCGACACCCAAAACGGGATCGGCCTTCTGCAAGCGGTTGAAGGAGAACTGGGAAGCTTTGATACCTACATAATCCAGATCGAATTCGTTCTTATTAGGTTTCTCGACAGGTAAACCTAACATGATACGAGTGGCCAGTTCAATAAAGTTAATCCTCAATACTTTGCTGACGAAAGGAAAGGAACGGCTCGCGCGAAGGTTACATTCGATCACCTTAATCTCGTTGCCTTTTGCCAGATATTGAATATTGAACGGACCGGATATATTCAATTCTTTCGCGATCTGCTTACTGATACGCTTGATCCGGCGGACTGTTTCGACATATAGCTTTTGCGCGGGGAACTGAATGGTCGCGTCGCCGGAATGCACGCCGGCAAACTCGATATGTTCGGAGATGGCATACATGACAATCTCGCCTTTATCGGCCACCGCATCCATTTCCACCTCCTTGGCATGCTCGATGAACTGGCTGACAACGACCGGATGTTTCTGCGACACGTTGGCTGCCAGCTGCAAGAAGCGTTCGAGTTCTTCCTGATTGGAGCAGACATTCATGGCGGCGCCACTCAGCACATAGCTCGGACGGACCAGAACCGGGAAGCCCACTTCTACCACAAACTCGTTGATATCTTCCATCGACGAAAGCTCTTTCCAACGCGGTTGGTCCACACCGATACGATCCAGCATGGCGGAAAACTTCTCGCGGTCTTCGGCATTGTCGATGCTCTTGGCAGACGTTCCTAAGATATTGACATGCTGTTCGTCAAGGCGCATCGCCAGGTTATTGGGTATCTGGCCGCCTGTCGAGACAATCACGCCGTGCGGATTTTCCAGTTCGAGGATATCCATCACACGCTCGAAGGTCAGCTCGTCGAAGTAAAGGCGGTCACACATATCATAGTCGGTCGAAACCGTTTCGGGATTGTAGTTGATCATCACCGAACGCCACCCCTCCTTACGGATAGTTTCCAACGCCTGCACGCCACACCAGTCGAACTCCACCGAACTACCGATGCGGTAAGCGCCGGAACCCAGCACGACAATCGAGCGATGATCGCCCAAATACGTCACGTCGTTTTCCGTACCGCTATAGGTCAGATACAGATAGTTCGTCTGCGCCGGGTATTCGGCTGCCAGCGTATCGATCTGTTTCACTACCGGAACGATGCCGTGTTCCTTACGGAACTGGCGGACCTGCATCATACCTTTTTCTATATTTCCCTCAAGGCCGAAGGCGCGGGCTATCTGAAAATCGGAGAAACCTTGCCGTTTCGCTTTGCGAAGCAATGAACAATTGACAATGGACGATTGACAATTATCAGGATTGCGATATTCTTTTTTAATTGCCAATTGTCCATTGTCAATTGTCAATTTATGCAACTCCTTGGAGGTACACATGATTCCGTAGAGTTTTTGCAGGAACCACCGGTCTATCTTGGTCAGTTCGTGTATCTGATCGACGGTATATCCGGCACGGAACGCTTTGGAGATAACGAAGATACGGGTGTCGGTCGGTTCATGGAGTGCCTTGTCGATGTCGGTTATCACCAGCTCCTTGTTTTCCACGAAACCATGCATGCCCTGTCCGATCATACGCAACCCTTTTTGGATCGCCTCTTCGAAGGTGCGCCCGATCGCCATCACCTCGCCCACAGATTTCATGCTCGACCCCAACTCACGAGCCACACCATGAAACTTACCCAAATCCCAGCGCGGGATCTTGCAGACCACATAGTCGAGAGCCGGTTCGAAGAAAGCACTTGTCGTCTTCGTCACCGAGTTTTTCAAATCAAAAAGGCCGTAACCCAGTCCCAACTTGGCTGCGACGAAAGCCAACGGATAACCGGTTGCTTTAGAGGCCAGCGCAGACGAACGGGAGAGACGGGCGTTCACTTCGATCACGCGGTAGTCTTCGCTCTCCGGATCGAAAGCATATTGCACATTACATTCGCCCACGATACCGATATGACGGATGATCCGGATAGCCAGTTCACGAAGTTTATGATACTCGCTGTTGGTCAGTGTCTGTGACGGAGCGATCACGATGCTTTCGCCGGTATGGATACCCAACGGGTCGAAGTTCTCCATGTTGCAGACCGTGATACAGTTGTCGAAACGGTCGCGCACCACCTCATATTCCACTTCTTTCCATCCCTTCAAACTCTTTTCCACCAACACTTGAGAAGAGAAAGAGAAGGCTTTTTCAACCAGTACATCCAGTTCCTCCTCATTGTCGCAGAAGCCGGAGCCGAGGCCGCCCAAAGCATAAGCGGCACGGACAATCACCGGATAGCCTAACTCGGCAGCAGCCCGGCGGGCATCTTCGGCATTTTCCACCGCTTCGCTCTTGATCGTCTTCACACCGATCTCGTCGAGTTTGCGGACGAAGAGTTCGCGATCCTCCGTATCCATGATTGCCTGTACCGGAGTACCGAGTACACGGACGTTATATTTTTCCAGCACACCACTCTGGTAAAGCGCCACACCGCAGTTCAACGCCGTCTGGCCTCCAAAAGCGAGCAGGATGCCATCCGGACGTTCTTTGGCAATCACCTTTTCGACAAAGAAGGGAGTGACGGGCAGGAAATAAACGGTATCTGCCACTCCTTCCGAAGTCTGTACCGTAGCGATGTTCGGATTGATAAGCACTGTCTGGATTCCCTCCTCCTTGATGGCTTTCAAAGCCTGGCTACCTGAATAGTCGAATTCTCCCGCTTCACCGATCTTTAGGGCGCCGGAACCGAGTATCAGGACTTTCTTTATATCTTCTTTCATTTTCAGACTCTTTTATTCGTTAACATTTTTAGATCTGTCGTCCCAACTCCTAAAGCAAATCGATAAACTTATCGAAGATAAACTCCGTATCGGTCGGTCCGCTACATGCTTCGGGATGGAACTGGGAAGAGAAGAAAGGCTTCGTCTTATGCCGGATTCCTTCGTTTGTCCCGTCGTTCATATTGACAAAGAGCGGTTCCCAGTCAGCCCCCAATGTGCCATTATCCACTGCGTAGCCGTGATTCTGGGAGGTGATAAAACACTTCTCCGTCCCCACCATACGCACCGGCTGGTTATGGCTGCGGTGGCCATACTTCAGTTTATAGATCGAAGCACCGCCTGCTTTGGCAAGCAACTGGTTTCCCATGCAAATGCCACAGATCGGTTTGTCCCCATCCAATGCCTTGCGGATATTCCGGACAGCAACATCGCAAGTATTGGGATCGCCAGGGCCGTTCGAAAGGAAAAGCCCGTCGTATTCCAGGTGATTGAAATCATAGTTCCAAGGGACACGTATCACAGCAACATTCCGCTTCAAAAGGTTACGGATGATATTGGACTTCACGCCGCAATCGAGAAGCACAACACGCTTCAAGAGTTGAGAGTTGAAAGTTGAAAATTGAAAGTTGTCGAAGCCTACAAGGTAATGGGTGGTGATCCCGTCAGGTAAGTAGGCGACAATGTCTTTGCAAGAAACACGATCCACATAATTGATGCTACCGTAATCCGGTATTTCCCCTCCACTTTCACCTTTCACCTTTCCTCTTTCACCTTCTTTATCGACGGTGCCGATAATGATGCGCCCCATCATTACCCCATGCTCCCGTATCTTCTTCGTCAGCGTGCGGGTATCGATGCCGGTGATTCCGGGAATCTTCTCACGTTTCAACCAGTCACCAAGGCTTTCCACAGCATTCCAGTGGCTATACTCTTCGCTATAGTCACTCACGATAATCGCCTCCGCATGAATTTTCTCACTCTCCATAAAGGTAGGCAAGCCGTTCTCTTCGATAGAGAAAGGAGGCACCCCGTAATTTCCGACCAGCGGATAAGTCAGAACCATCAACTGTCCGGCATACGAAGGGTCGGTAAGACTTTCGGGATAACCGGTCATAGCAGTGTTGAACACCACTTCGCCGGCCACTGCCTTGTCAAAACCAAAAGAGAAGCCGTGAAACATGCTTCCATCATCTAAGACCAATGTTGCTGTTTTTCTTGTCATTTTCAATATTCAATTATCATTTTTCAATTCCCCAATATTCCTCTTCCATATAATGAATGAACGCTTCGTTCACCATTCGTACACCACCAGGTGTCGGATAATCACCGGAGAAATACCAGTCGCCCGGATGATCAGGACAAGCGGCATGCAACCCTTCGAGTGTCTGGTAGACAATCTCCACCTTCGCACGTGTTCCTACGGGGGTAAGCAGTTCCACCATCTTGGCCGAGATTTCCTCGTCGGTGAAAGGCGCATAAATCTCCTTCACACAATTTACGGTCGTATCGCACGGCACAACCTGCTGCCGCTTGGCTTTCTTATAAGCATCGAGCAGGACGGATTCCATCCCCTTGTCCACTAAAAGTGCCACGGCAGCCTTGAACGCGATAAATTCGCTCATACGAGACATATCAATACCGTAATAGTCCGGATAGCGCACCTGCGGAGACGAGCTGACCACCACGATCTTCTTCGGATTCAGGCGGTCCAGAATACCGATGATACTCTGCCGGAGTGTCGTACCGCGCACGATACTGTCGTCGATCACGACCAGATTGTCCTCGAAAGGCACAATACTCCCGTACGTGATATCGTACACATGGGCAGCCAGATCGTTACGACTGTTTCCCTCGGCAATAAAGGTACGCAATTTTATATCTTTGATCGCTACTTTTTCACACCTAACACGCATGGACAGGATTTGTTCCAGTTCTTCCTCCTGAAGCAGGTGGCTGCGATCGGCGATCCATTCCTTTTTCTTCTTGTTCAAATATTCGTTCATGCCCTCCTGCAATCCGAAGTAGGCGACCTCCGCCGTATTCGGGATAAAGGAAAAGACCGTATGGTTCAGATCGTTGTCCACAGCCTTCAGGACTGCAGGTACAAGATTTTCACCCAACCGTTTCCGTTCGCGGTAAATATCCCGATCGCTTCCACGTGAGAAGTAAATGCGCTCGAACGAGCAGGCCTTATTTTCCTTCGGCTCTACGATCTGCGACGTATGCCAATTACCTTGCTTGTTGATGATCAGTGCCTCTCCCCTTTTCAGTTCATGTACATCTTCGGCAGACACGTTCATGGCCGTCTGGATCACCGGGCGTTCGCTTGCCAGGATCACGATCTCGTCATCGGCATAATAGAACGCCGGACGGATGCCCCAGGGATCGCGCACGCTGAAAGACTCACCACTCCCGGTCAATCCGCAGATCACGAAACCACCGTCCCATTGCGGGGCACAACGTTTCAGGACATTCGACAGATCGACATTCGCCTCGATCGCATGGGTGATATTCATTCCTTTCATTCCTTCGGCTTCGTACTTCCGGTACAGGCGTTCGACCTCACGGTCCAAACGGTGCCCCACCTGTTCTAACATGATGAAAGTGTCGGCATAGGCACGCGGATGCTGGCCGATGGCTGTTATCTCTTCAAAAATATCCTGTACGTTAGTAAGATTGAAATTACCGCAAAGAGCAAGGTTCTTGGCTCTCCAGTTGTTACGGCGTAAAAAAGGATGGACATAGGAAATACCGGATTTCCCGGTCGTACTGTAACGCAGGTGTCCCATATAAAGCTCTCCTGCAAAGGGAAGGTTTGTTTTAACAAAAAGCGGATCGTTCAGTTTGTCGGGCGGCAAATCCTTGTAATACTCATGAACGGCTGCGAATATCTCGGTAATGGCTTCTGTGCCTAATGCTCTTTCCCGAAACATATATTCTTCGCCGGGACTAGCTTCCAACTTGACGCATGCTAAACCGGCCCCTTCTTGACCGCGGTTATGCTGCTTTTCCATCAACAAATAGAGCTTATTGAGCCCATACATCCAGGTTCCATACTTCTGATGATAATATTCCAAAGGCTTTAGTAACCGGACCATGGCGACTCCACACTCGTGTTTAAGTACTTCCATTTGGTTCTATCTTGTTTATTTCGACTGCAAAGATACTTACATTATATTACATAATGTGTCATATAAACGGAGTTTATTTGACACATTAATAGAAATAATCATTTTATCTACCATTTAGTTAAATTATTCTATAAAACAATATTCTTTCAACAAATCTACCAAATAAAAAGAAAAAGCCCTTTCATCACATACAGATCGTAAGAAAGCAAAAGGCTTTTTTATATAATCATTATCAGAGCGATTTTGTTCTGGGAAATCGCTTTTGGATTTCTCATTTACACAAACTGACTTTATAAACAAAATGCGGCATGTCCACCCCTCGGTAATGCTTTATGAAGGTTGCCACTTTTTGCATGCCATTGCGCCGCGCTACTTTTTGGGAAGCAATGTTGGTATCCCGTATGATCGAATAAACCTCTTCGAAACCAAGCGTATGGAAAGCATACTCCCGACAAGCGACAGCAGCTTCGATAGCAAAGCCCTTATGCCAAAACTCCTTTCTAAAAAGGTAACCGATTTCAGGGACTCGTTTTCCGTCAAATTCCTGATAAGTAATACCACACTGCCCAATCAGTTCGTTGCTACCTTTCTCAACCACTCCCCATAAACCGAAGCCGTCGTGCCGGTACCGTCCGAACTGCCTATCCAGCCAGTTTTGCACTTCCTGATCGTTGAATGCCCCTTCATAGGCATACATGACTTCATCGTCCTGCAACAGTTTGCACACATCCTTAAAATCTCCTTGTTCCAATCCCCGTAATAACAATCGTTCCGTTTCCAGTATTTTCATATCATCCTCCACATTTATAAAATCATCAATTCCGAAACATTTAAGTTTCTCACCTTTACCAACACTATTTCCGGTAAAAGAACTTTTACCTCCTCTTCTTCTCCCGTTTTTTTCCAATACACGACAAAATTAACGCGTGCCTCTTTCAGTTCATATCCCTTATCCAGCCATTTCTCGATCTCTTTTTTGAAACTGTTTGAAAAACGGACAACTTCCTTATCCGACGAATCGCAACAACCGCCCTCCATCAACCGCAATGGCATGCCACTTTTCAGATTTCCAATCGACTCCTGCCTCCTTGCATCTTTGAAAAAATCCAACCATACATCGCGATGCGTAAGCAAGAACAGTAAACGTTCCGGCATCGGATAATAAGCCTTATCGAACCGGATAATTTTTTCCTCATTGCCGAAAATTTCCGGATAATAGCGATTCAAATGGATCGATAACTTATTTTTGGCACGTGTGAGTGCTACATAAATCTCACGTCTCTTTTCATCCGTGACAGGCTGATTATCCCCTAATAAATCCCTATTATCGTTTAAAAGCAGAAAGACATTATCAAACTCTTTCCCTTTTGCCTTGTGAATCGTAGAAACAACGATAGTTTCTCCCCGAACGGCATAGAAATCTTCCAGCTTCGATTCAAACAGATACGTTTCCCAATCCGAACGATACTTACAGGGATAAAGTTGTTCGAAATTCTGAATAATCCCCCGGCAAATTTCCCAAGAAGCAGCTTCACAATATTCATTTTTAATAGCTTGTTTTGCCTCAGCCCAGCATACTTCATCTATCAGATGAACCTCCGCTTGCGATCCTAAAATCCGGTTGAAGAAACGCATCTCATCCATATCGCACAGACGGAAACCCTCGTTCGACTGAATCAAACGGACTGGCATACGTTTATCTTTCAACAAACAGGCAACCTGTATCGCTTCCCAGTTTGTCTGAGTCAATACGCAGGTCGTTCCGATTAGAGGGGTTGCACAAATATCCTGCACCAATGGTATAACCATATTCGGCGACTGGTATTGAACGATACGGACCTCACCTTCATCCTGGTCATGAGAAATGATCCGCGACTGCTTCATTCTTTCAGGTATAGTTTCCCAAAAACGATTCGCAAACTCAACCAAACACTTTTTGCTTCGGAAATTGACCAGCAAATCATGCGTACGAGCACCGTATTCATCGACCAGCTTTCTCATATATCGGGAATTCGAACGACGGAAACTGTAAATATTCTGGTCATCGTCACCTACCGCGACCACCTTCAAGTCCTCATTTTTACGAATAAGCGCCTCCACCAGTGCAAACTCGTCTTCAGTCATATCCTGCGCCTCATCAATCACCAGAACCGTTTTTGTAATACGATTTATCTCTACTTCCCCATTGTCTATTTTTCCCACGGCATCGATAATTACGGAAGATGATTTTTCCAAAGAACCTTGCAGCCCTAACAGGTCGAAACAATAAGAGTGAAAAGTCTTGATCTCAACATAACCAGCAGCAGTCCCTATCAAATCCCATAACCGTCGTCTGAATTCGCTCGCAGCAGCACGAGAGAAGGTCAGCATCAAGAGTTGTTCGTGCTTGACATCTTCCTCCAACAGCAAGTAAGCCAGTTTATGAACAAGTACACGTGTCTTTCCACTTCCGGGTCCCGCCATGACGACTATAGAACCGGGACGGTCATCCTTGACAATCTCCAATTGTGTTTCGGACAATTCCCCCAATAACCGCTGAAGTTTGGTATTCGTCATTTTCCGGTTAATCTCATCCCTCCGTTTACCAGGGAAATATTTTTGGAGGAATGACGAATAATTCAGTTGGAAATAGTCGTCAACAAACTCCAATGCATCGCTATTACCGGAAAGCATTTTCCGTACATATTCACCGACAATATTAATCTGCTGGATCTTATTGGCATAAAACAGTTCGAGTTTATGATAATCATCCTGTTTATATTGCATCTTATTATTCAGAACCAATCTGTCTATCTGCAATCGGTTGTATAACACCAAGAAGCCACCTTCGATCTGTAAGGCTTCTATCCGCGAAAGATACAAAAGAGTATCTTCAATGTCTTCCATCCGAATGGTATGCCCAAACAATTGTTTCTTGACATCCTTCTCATACGCCTCTTTCAACTCAAGCATGGAAAACTCGACCAAAATATTTCCGCTTTGTTCCAGCTCGCTGGACTGTCCTGTTTTCTCAAACAAATAACGAATGATGAAATCAGACAAGAGATGCCTCCCTTCCGTCAGTTCTTCCAGATCGAGGACCGATCCGGTACGGGCAATCGCGACATAATTATGCGCTTTATCCAAGTATATCCGTTTGATCCAGTTCTTTTCAGACCAAAAATTAAGGAGTCTGCTTAGCTTATCTGGCGAAATACTTTTTCCAGTCTCGATCTCGGCTTCTTTCCGTAGCTCTTTCAGATTGAAAGATTGTTCTTTTGCGGTAAAAACGGATAAAAGGTATTCATCAAGACGGTTGTAAAGAAGGACTGTTTCAAGCGAACGATTGCTGTTTTCACCTTTTTTTATATAAGCTGTCAAGTCACAAGCGTCTGCCAGAATATTCTCTTCCCGCAACAAGCGAATGACCAGCATCACTTCTTGCCGAGATATCCCCAAATGGTCCGAGATATAATCGATACGAGATTCCGGGATCTCGCCATTTGCATGCTTGCGGCTTCTCGTCGAAATTAATTTTTTGATGATGCGTATAGCTTCTTCCTTTTGAGTGTCATCAAAACGTGAAGAGACTGTTATTCTATCGATAGCCTCCTGAGCTGTTTTCGCAAGGATACTATCAGCAAAAACACACGGATTATTTTGCCCCCGCCGAATATAACCGGCCTCCTCAAGCGCGGCTATTGCAGTGGTTACACGCGTTTCCACGTCCAGAATATTTTCATTCCAACCAGCTTTACGGGCAAGTTCAAGAGCTGACAACGAAATCCTGGAACCGGTAAGTTCTTTAATCGCTTTCCAAACCTGCTGTATCTCTTTAATACGCAGTTTGGTCTGGTTTAGCAAATAGAAGTGCTTGTCCAGATCCTCTTCGTTGAAAAGGACGTAACAATCCGCCTCGATCGCTTCGTCACGCCCGGCTCTACCAGCCTCCTGCACATAATTTTCCAATGAATCCGATATCTCGTAATGAACCACCAGACCGACATTTTTCTTGTCGACACCCATTCCAAAAGCAGAGGTAGCGACCATTATCCGGATTTTATTGTCTATGAAATCATTCTGACTGGATGTTTTCATCCGGGTTTCCATCTTTCCGTGAAAAGTACCGGCCGAAAAACCGTCCTGCCGCAAGCGCGTGGCAACTTTGGCTGCCGTACGGGTACGGGAAACATAAACTATAGCCGGACAATCATGGTCTTCAATGATACTCCGTAACAGTCCATATTTTTCATCTTCATTTTCTACCTTGAAAACTTTGTATTTTAGATTTTTGCGGGTACTTCCCGAACAAAATGTTTTAAAGCGTATATTTAGCTTTTCGAAAAAATAGTCTTTGATATCTTGTATTACATTCTGCTTGGCAGTGGCTGTAAAACAGGACACCGGTATCGCCTGCTTCCCTCCTTTTTGTTCCTGTAACAGACGTATAAAATCACCTATATATAGATAATCCACACGGAAATCCTGTCCCCAAGCTGAGAAACAGTGTGCCTCGTCAATAACGAAACGAACCACTTTCCGCCCGACCAACAACCGTTCTATCGTTTTCGAACGAAGCGACTCCGGCGATATATACAAGATGGAAACCGACCCTTCTTCCACCCTTTGGATAGCATGGGCACGTTCCACCGGGTCTAACATCCCGTTGATGGTAACAACATCCATGATTTCATTTTTCCACAGGTTATCCACCTGGTCCTTCATCAGGGATTGCAAGGGAGAGATAACGACAGTAAGTCCTTTTATCCGTTTACCACTCATCAAAGCCGGGAGCTGGAATGTGATGGATTTTCCTCCGCCTGTCGGAAAAACAGCCAAAAGAGATTCTCCTTCAATCGCAGCCTTCACCGCTTTCTGCTGCAGATCTTCTCCTTCATAAGTACGGAACGAATCATATTTGAAAAAATATTTCAGTCCTTCCTTACCATTAAATGCTCCTCTGCAATAAGCACATTCGTTATTTTCACAAGGCGTATCCCGCAAACGCTCCATCACCCATCCTACCTTCGGGTAATTATGCAATACCCAAAGCGGAATGCCGGAACTGCTATTCCAACAATTAATCAAAGACAGGCCATAAGCCAATTCCACCGGATAAGAGGTGATCAATTCAGCAAGCGGAGAAGATATACATATTTCTTTATCGAAACGCTTAAGGATACTACCCGATAAATCATCCAGAATATCCGATGCATAATCTATGTAATCAAAAAAGCCGCCGAACTCATCCGTATCATGTAATAACCCGTAATAGATCATTTTCAGCATACTATCCAGGCGTTCAAAAGCGTTTTGTTCTTCCTCGAATAACAACAACGATTTCAGCGAATCGTTTACCGGGTTATTGGGTTTATTAGCCTGTAACTTATCATCCTTGGACAGTTGATGATGCAGTTTTTCCGGGAACAGCAACGAGGATAAATAGAGCGTATCAATTATTTTCGGTTGTCGGCAGCCTGCTTTCTCAAACTGAGGTTTCAAATAAGAAAGGTCATGTTTTAATATATTATGCCCGCCAATATAAGGTACCTGATGCAAAAAAAGCAACAGATTATCAAAGGAATTTTCATGAAAAGGAGTTCTGTCGGATCGGACAGCTCCGATATCCACTACCCGGCAGGTGTTCAGCGTTACTTCCAGGTCAACAAAGGTTATGTCTTTCATGGGCTACATTTTTGTTTTGTAGCAAAAATACATTTTTTCTTTTATCCTCAAGCAACCACACCAAAAAAATCCTTTCTCGACTATCTTTCCCATATTGTCATTTTGATAATAATCTCCTGCCGAATACGAGAGATACTACCACTCCTTCGGACGAAGAGAAGCCGAGAGAACTCTAAGACTCTTGGCTCTTGACTAAGAAATCTCACATTTTCATATTCCCTATTACAAAGAAATACATATATTTGTCTAACGTTAAAATTCAAATTATGAGAATTTACTACTTTATTATCACCCTCATTATCAGTTTTTGTGTTTCCCTTCAGGCACAAAACAATGCGGACAAATTCAAGCAACAGGCACAAAGTAGCTTTGAGAACAAAGACTATACGAAAGCCCGCTATCTTTATATCCAGGCATACAAGGATTACGCAAATGAAGGAAAAATAACGCAGGCAATCGAATGCGGTACACAGGCGGCATCCCTCTATCACCGCGAGAACTACTATCAGGAAGCGTTCGACCTCTGCCGACAAATGAGCCAGATAGTGGCAAATCAGGAACATGCAGAGCAAAAGAAACTGTACGGCCTGCGTTTTGGGATAACAAAAGAGCGCCTACAAATGTACATCAAGCTAAGAAACACCGCGCAAGCACAGCTCCAGCTTAACATGCTGGACAACCTGGCCGAAGAATCAGGCAATCCCGAACTTACCGAAGAACTGTTGTACACAAAAACCGATTATTTCTATATCTTCGAACAGAAAAAAGAAGCAGACGCAGCATTCAACAAGCTCATCAGCCAATACCGGGAGAAAAAGGAATACGGCAAAATCGACGAATGCTATCAAAATCTGATCGCAATTGCCCGCAAAGCCAATAATATCTCGTTGCTGGAGCAAACCTACGAGAAATATATGGTATGGACCGATTCCGTAAAAATGCTTACCGCAGAGGACAAATTGGGTGCCCTGCAACAAAAATACGACAGCAGCCTGCAAACGATACAGGAAAAAGAAGACCAGCTATCAGCCAAGCAGTATATCATCGCCGGGCTCTGCACGTTAGCCGCCATCCTAATTGCCGCATTGGCGTTTCTGGCATTTCTGGTCATACGCTTCATACTCCTGAACCGGAAGTTGAAGAAGATCATCCAGACCATCACCGAGCACAGCGAACAACAGACCGGATTCATCCAAAGTATATCGGCGCAGATGGAACCGACACTAGACGAAATGAGCAAATCGGTAGCCGGATTGCAAATCACAGCACCCAGACAAGCAAAAGCCATACAAGCCCGTATCGATGCCCTAAAACAGTTCGGAAATCATATACAAGAACTTTCTTTGTTGAAAAACTCCTTGCTGGAAACCTACGAAGCACAATCTTTTAATGTCAGCTCTTTCTGCGAGAAAGTGATGGAACAGGTAAAAGAGGATGTCCGTCCGGACGTTGAAGTCACTGCTGATATCCCAAAGATCGAAATCAAGACAAATGCCGAACAGCTGCAACGCATCTTGCTACACCTGCTGAGAAATGCGGCGATCTACACGACATCAGGCAAAATCAAGCTGGAATTCAAGAAGAAAGGAGCCCATATCTGTCAGTTCATCGTTACCGACAGCGGTCCGGGTATCCCTGTCGAAAAGCAAATGGCGATCTTCAAGCCTTTTACTGAAATCAAGGATCTGACTGATGGAGACGGACTGGGATTACCCATCTGCTCCCTAATTGCTTCGAAGATGAACGGCACACTGTCCATAGACCCCGAATACAAAAAAGGCAGCCGCTTTATTCTGGTATTGCAGGTGTAACCTGACACATACATTGCCTGCCGCAGACGAGTGCGCATCCCTGTATCGTCTGCGGCAGGTCGCATCCGGTAAATTTCATTCCATCCTCTCCTTTATTATCCTCCAAGAATACGTATCGAAAGAATACAATATACTTTCTATTTGAAAGAATTAAACAATAGTTTTATTACAAATTGTCACATAAATCAGCAAAACACTTTCAAATAGAAAAAAACCAATCTATAGAATAAAAAAGCTTCTCCTTATCCGCACTCAATATTATTACATTTTGAAACAAATAACATATATTTGCCAAGCAATTTGATAAACAAATCAAATACATTACAAACATAAGGTCAACTAACAATGGATATAAGGAGCAATTTGAACAATAAACAAGGATTATACGATCCTGCCAACGAGCATGACGCTTGCGGCGTAGGACTGGTCGTAAACGTCCACGGCGGTAAATCGCACGGCATAGTGGAATCAGCCCTTAAAATATTGGAAAACATGCGGCACCGGGGTGCAGAAGGAGCAGATAACAAGACTGGCGACGGTGCAGGCATCCTGTTACAAATTCCACACGAGTTTATCTTACTGCAAGGCATCCCCGTACCGGAAAAAGGTAAGTACGGAACCGGATTAGTCTTCTTTCCGAAAGACGAGAAACAGCATTCGGCTATCCTCAGTATCATGATCGAAGAGATCGAAAAGGAAGGGTTGACCTTAATGCATCTGCGCAAAGTACCTGTCAACACGGACATCTTAGGAAAAGACGCACGGGATACAGAGCCGGATATCAAACAGGTGTTCATCACCGGATGTGACGACCAGCAAGTATTGGAACTGAAACTATACATCATCCGCAAACGAATCGAGAAACGGATGGCGGCATCCGATATACCGAACAGGAAAGATTTCTACGTAGCGTCACTTTCCACCAAGAGCATCATATATAAAGGCATGCTGGAATCAATGCAACTTCGCCATTATTTCCCTGATCTGACCAACCCCTACCTGACAAGCGGACTGGCACTCGTCCACTCCCGCTTCAGCACGAACACATTCCCGACCTGGAGTCTAGCACAACCGTTTCGCCTCCTGGCACACAACGGGGAAATCAATACGATACGGGGCAACCGTGGCTGGATGGAAGCACGTGAAAGCGTCCTGTCCTCTCCCCGCATCCCGAATATAGACGAGATACGCCCGATCATCCAGCCGGATATGAGCGACAGCGCTTCACTGGACAACGTGCTGGAATTCTTCGTGGCGTCCGGCATGAGCCTGCCACATGCCATGGCGATGCTGGTTCCGGAAAGTTTCAACGAAAAAAACCCGATATCGGAAGACCTGAAAGCGTTCTACGAATATCATTCCATCCTGATGGAACCGTGGGACGGCCCGGCCGCCCTGCTTTTCAGCGACGGACGGTATGCCGGAGGAATGCTCGACCGCAACGGCTTGCGCCCGGCACGTTATCTGATCACGAAAAACGGCATGATGGTCGTGGCATCCGAAGTGGGCGTAATGGACTTCGAACCGGACGAGATAGAGGAAAAAGGACGCTTACAACCGGGCAAAATCCTGCTGGTCGATACGGAAGAAGGCAAGATCTATTACGACGGCGAACTGAAAAAGCAGCTTGCTGGCGCACAGTTCTACCGCGTCTGGCTAGCAAACAACCGGGTGGAACTGGACGAACTGAAGTCCGGGCGACACGTCCCGCACACCGTTGCCGGATATGACAGGATGCTACGCACTTTCGGGTACAGCCGCGAGGACATCGAGCGTATCATCGCCCCGATGTGCATAGGCAGCACGGAGCCGGTCGGTTCAATGGGAAACGACATACCGCTGGCCGTCCTCTCCGAGCATCCTCAACTGCTGTTCAACTATTTCCGCCAACAGTTCGCCCAAGTGACGAACCCGCCAATCGATCCGCTCCGTGAGGATTTGGTCATGAGCCTAACAGAATATATTGGTGCTGTAGGAAGTAATATCCTCATACCGAACGAGGCACATTGTAAGATGGTACGCCTCGCTCACCCAATACTGACCAACACGCAATTAGATATTCTTTGCAACATCCGCTATAAAGGTTTCAAGTCCGTCAAGCTGCCGATGCTCTTCGAAGTATCGCAAGGCTGCGAAGGACTGAAAACCGCCCTCGACCGGCTTTGCATGCAAGCAGAACAATCTGTCGCAGACGGTGTGAACTACATCATCCTGAGCGATAAGGATGTGGACGAAACCCATGCCCCTATCCCTTCACTCCTTGCCGTCAGCGCCGTGCACCACCACCTGATCTCCGCACAAAAACGTGTGCAGACCGCATTGGTGGTGGAGACTGGGGAAATGCGCGAAGTGATGCACGCAGCCTTGCTCTTAGGCTACGGAGCAAGCGCCATCAACCCATATATGTCGTTCGCCATCCTCCAAGATCTGGTGGACAGGCAGGAAATACAGCTCAACTACGAAATGGCACGCAAGAACTACATCAAAGCGCTTTGCAAAGGTCTGTTCAAGGTCATGAGCAAGATGGGAATCAGCACGATCCGCAGCTATCGAGGCGCCAAGCTGTTTGAGGCAGTCGGCCTTTCGACCGCACTTACCGATGCCTATTTCGGAGGGACGGCCAGCAGTGTAGGCGGTATCCGCCTGCAAGAGATAGCCGCCGACGCCATCGCCCTGCATCATCAGGCCTTTAGAGGGACAATAGACAGTCTGACTCTTGAGCACAAAGGGCTATACAGTTTCCGCAAAGACGGCGAGAAACACGCATGGAACCCGGAAACGATCTCAGCCCTCCAACAGGCAACCCGTTTGGGTAGCTACAAGAAGTTCAAGGAATACACACATCTCGTAGACGAAAAGGATACCCCAATCTTCCTCCGAGATTTCCTGACCTTCCGAACGGGAAAATCCATTCCGATCGAAGATGTGGAACCAGTAAGCGAGATCATGAAGCGTTTCGTCACGGGCGCCATGAGCTTCGGCTCGATCAGCAAAGAGGCGCACGAGACGATGGCAATAGCAATGAACAAGATACATGGACGCAGCAACACAGGGGAAGGAGGCGAAGACTCCGCCCGTTTCACTCCCCGCGAAGACGGTCTCTCCCTCCGTTCCGCCATCAAACAAGTGGCCTCCGGACGTTTCGGCGTAACCGCTGAATATTTAGTGAATGCAGAAGAGATACAGATCAAAGTCGCCCAAGGCGCAAAACCAGGTGAAGGTGGACAGCTGCCGGGATTCAAAGTTAACGACGTGATTGCCAAAACACGCCACTCCATTCCAGGTATCTCGCTGATCTCTCCTCCTCCCCACCATGACATTTACTCGATCGAAGACCTAGCACAACTGATCTTCGACCTGAAAAATGTCAACCCGAGTGCCGAAATAAGCGTGAAGCTGGTATCGGAAAGCGGTGTCGGGACAATTGCAGCAGGCGTAGCAAAAGCTAAAGCCGACCGCATCGTCATATCGGGAGCCGAAGGGGGAACAGGTGCTTCTCCGATGAGCTCCATCCGCTACGCCGGACTGCCTCCCGAACTGGGATTGTCGGAGACGCAACAGACACTGGTCATGAATAACCTTCGCGGGCAGGTCCGGCTGCAAACCGACGGACAGTTGAAGACCGGGCGCGACATCGTCCTGATGGCCCTGTTGGGAGCCGAAGAGTTCGGTTTCGCCACCTCCGCCCTGATCGTACTGGGCTGCGTGATGATGCGCAAATGCCACATGAACACCTGCCCGGTGGGTGTCGCCACCCAAAACGAGGAACTGCGCAAACGTTTCCACGGCCGTTACGAATATTTGGTGAACTTCTTCACCTTCCTCGCCGAAGAGGTCCGGGAATACTTGGCGGAGATGGGCTTCAAAAGGCTGGATGACATCATCGGGCGTACGGACCTGATCGATAAGCGCCCACCCACGCCATCTGCATCCGGCAAATACGCATTGCTCGATTTCTCCAAATTGCTGCACATCCCGGCACAGGCTGCTACAAATGCCATACGTCATACGGCAAAGCAGGTCCACTTGACCGGACATGTAAAAGACCAGGACATTATCCTGCATGCCATGCCGGCCATCGAGCACCGACAAGAGATTTCTTTGGATTATGCCATAGCCAACACCGACCGCTCGGTAGGCGCCATGCTCTCCGGTGAGATTGCCAAACGATACGGCAACTCAGGATTACCGGAACATACGCTTAATATCAAATTCAAAGGGTCGGCCGGACAGAGCTTCGGCGCCTTCCTTGCGCACGGTGTCAACTTCCGCCTCGAAGGAGAAGCCAACGATTATTTAGGCAAAGGCTTGAGCGGAGGACGTATCAGCGTGATGCCTCCGGTACGGTCGCCCTTCGTAGCCGAAAACAACACGATTGCCGGAAACACCCTGATGTACGGGGCGACAAGCGGCGAAGTGTATATCAACGGACGTGTAGGCGAACGTTTCTGCGTGCGTAACTCCGGTGCTATCGCCGTCGTAGAGGGAGTCGGTGACCACTGCTGCGAATATATGACCGGAGGACGCGTGGTGGTTCTCGGACGTACAGGGCGCAACTTCGCCGCCGGCATGAGCGGCGGTGTTGCTTATGTGTGGAACAAGGAAGGAGACTTCGACTACTACTGCAATATGGAGATGGTCGAACTCTCGCTGATCGAAGACAGCACGACACGCAAGGAACTGCACGAACTGATCCGCAAACATTACCATTTCACTGGCAGTCACCTCGCAAGCAAAATGCTTGACAACTGGAACAAGTATGTGGATGAATTCATACAGATCGTCCCGATCGAATATAAAAAGGTCTTGCAGGAAGAGCAGATGAAGAAGTTGCAACAAAAAATCGCTGAAATGCAGCGCGACTACTAAACGGCAGGGATACGTACCCGGCAAGTGAGGAGCGACCGTCCTTATGCGTGAGGAGTCACCGTCCTTACAAGGTCCCCCCTACCCATCCGGGCCGAATTACGAAGAAAAGAAAAGTATCAGTATAAACAATCAATTACCAACATGGGAAATCCGAAAGCATTCCTCACCATACACCGGCAAGAAGCCGGATATCGTCCCGTTCATGAACGCATCGACGACTTTAGCGAAGTAGAACAAACGCTCAACAGCAGCGACCGCCGCACACAGGCTTCCCGCTGCATGGACTGCGGCGTGCCCTTCTGCCACTGGGCCTGCCCGTTAGGTAACAAACAACCCGAATGGCAAGACCTGCTCTATAAAGGCAGATGGCGCGAAGCCTTCCACGTGTTGGAGCAGACCTGCGACTTCCCGGAGTTTACCGGACGCATCTGCCCCGCTCTCTGTGAGAAAAGCTGTGTGCTGAAACTGAGCTGTGACGAGCCTGTCACGATACGCGAGAACGAAGCCTCCATCGTAGAGGCCGCTTTTCGCGAAGGATACATCCAACCGGTCCGCCCCATCCGCAACGGCAAGCGGGTAGCCGTGATCGGCA